>JACLAC010019799.1_pt1 | contig 68199 bp, 51 predicted proteins | sample 8027881 | NCBI WGS metagenome assembly JACLAC01 (sample SAMN15725517, study PRJNA655200) | protist metagenome | isolation source: fluorescence activated cell sorting (FACS) single amplified genomes of... | place: Spain: Blaines Bay Microbial Observatory, Mediterranean Sea | collected 2016-01-19
AGCACTCGCCCACGGCGGTTCCGAGGAGATGACTTCCGAGACCGAATCGCACTTCGCGCAGATCGACGATGCCTTCGGACATGTTCCTGGTGAACGCTCGCGAACTCCGATTCCCATCCCGGAAGAAATCAAGCGATTTTATCAGGAGCTGCTTCGAACGTACGTCATCATGGGATCCGGCAATCTTGGTGGCGAAATTGCTGAACTGGCCCGCATTTTGGCCGAAGCGACACTCAGTCCACGCGACACGCTGTCGCTGCATCTGGAGCGGGTTGAGCAGTTGGTGCGTGGACTGGGAAACCGTAGCACTCGCCATGTCATGGCGCGAGCGGACCTGCTGGCTTTGGAGCTGATCATCCATCTCGGTGAGTGCTACATGATGGAAGGGCAGTCCTCGTCGAGCAGCGACCCTCTGTAGCTCGGTTTCGTAGTCAGAAAGTTTTTCGACCGGGTCATCAAGACCGCATTGATTACCTGCGCTCGAGCGATGAGCTTCCTGGATCAGGAACAGCGTGCCACCTTCGCGAGAATCCTGACAACGGTTATGGATTCCGGTGGCCAAAGAGTCATGGCTCGATCAGTCGGAGGTTGGTGGCAGCGGGACGTCGACGGGCCCAGGCTGCTCTCCCGACATGCCCATGCTGTTGAGGGCAATTTCTTCGAGCACTTCGCTGGATTCTTTTGTCTCCGCAGAAGCTGGCGTGACAGTCTCTTCCGAAGTGCTGTCGGTCGCCGTTTGAGAATCACTCTGGGCCGAATTCTCAGCGATCGGGTCCTTTGTCTTTGCCGCAGGCTCTTCTGGTTCGTCCTTCGCCAGCTCTTCCGCTTCGTCTGCGAATTCCTTCGCAGGAAGCGGTCCGCCAAACAACTGCAGAACAAACTCGTCGTCAGTGGACTCGACAGGTTCCTCTCTCACCTGTGGCTTTGCTTCCTCGCTCAACGAAGCAGGTCCTTCCTCGACGGGATCTCCCCGGGGAGTCTTGTCGTTTGTCTTTTCTAACGATTCGGAAGTGTCTGGTTCTTCCCGAACAGTCTCGTTTTTGGGAGTTCCTTCGGTCGTTTCGACCGTCGCCGAATCGCTGGCGGTCTTCTTGGATTCCGGCTCTGACTTGCTGGGAGTTTCTTCTGACTTGCTGGGAGTTTCTTCTGACTTGCTGGGAGTTTCTTCTGACTTGCTGGGAGCTTCTTCTGCCTTGCTCGGAGCTTCTTCTGGCTTGATCGGAGTTTCCGGCGTCGTGGATTCCAGTTTCGCGGCCTCCGGCTGTTCTTTGGTTTCAATGGCTTTGCGGCCACTGGTTCGCTGCTGGTAAAGAACCAGAGCGTGCAGAGCGTGATAGAGTGGTCCGCAGTCAGCCGCATTCCGGCGGTTCTCAGTCAGCTCGTTGGCGACGGCTCCCACTGCTTTGCGAAGCCAGGGTTTCTCCAGTTCCTTGTCGTCAACGGCGACCATCAGGAATTCGAGGATGTGACCTGAGGTCGCGATCCGCTTACCAAAGTCCTCGCTCTTTCCGGGGCCGGAGAAGTAATTGGAAGAAAACGTTCCGTCCCCATTCTGCAGTGAGCGGGCTTCGGTGATGTAGCGTTTAATTTTCTGATCGGCTTCCAGCCAGATCCCTCGCAGCTTCTTGCCCGAGTAGATGTAGGAGTTTCGGGCGAGGCTGAGAGCGAACAGGCCGTGAGTTCCGCCGCAGGCGGCATGGCTGAGGTCGGCGTACGTCTGAATCTGCACGAGGCGTTTCATGCTCCACACCTCGCCGTCTTTGTTGATCCATTCGCTGTCGATCGGCAGGTAGCGAGCCAGTGCCCACAGCGTCCAGGTGATTTCCTCGCGGTCGTTCACCGTCATCCTGGCGTTGTTGAGCATCTGCTCGATCGTGACGGTCTCTCCTTTGACCGTCATCATTTCGAAATTTGTGCCGAGCTCTGACATCGTCAGAATGGCCAGGAACTGATTGGGGTGTCCCTGAAAATGGTACGGTTTGGTGAAGCGATGAAACTCGCCACCGTAGGGAGTTTTGACGACGATCGACTCGTTCTTCCACTCGTTGCCTTCGCTCAGCCATTTCAGAGCTGACGTCTTCTGGCCGTCCAGCTTGATTTGAAAATCCTGACGAAGCGCGAGGATGCCGTGGAGAATCTGCCACGGTGTATGCACATTCGCCGTCAGAAAGCGGCGCGAGGTGCTCTTGATCGCCTCGCCGACCTGCAGTCCCAGCGGATCGGAGGCGTCGTCCGTAACCGCAGCAGCAACCAGACGAATGTCCGGCGAGAACTCTTCTGACGCACCGGGCACAAGCGGATCGGCAGCGCTGGCAGATCCCAAAGAGGCCGCAGTGAGAAGAGTGGCTGCAAAAGCGCAGAGGATTCGCGGGGGGCAAATACCGAGGCTCATCGGGGGCTCCTGAGGCGGGCTCTACGGGGTAGTGATCATCGTAAATCGGGGCAGGAGAATTGAATGCGTTCAGTCAGGCACACTGAGGCCAGGCGAACGACAAAGTCATCCCTGCAATCCCTGCTTACCTGATCGGATCAGTTTCCCGGATTCGTGGAGTCGAAGAGGGAACACAGCTGAAACTGGTGAATTCCCGCTTCTCCAGACGGAGCAGTCAGCACAGACAGCACAATCGGCCAGACCACCGTAATCAATGGCGTCGTACCGATTGCTGCAGGTTATGTGTGTGATTCCGACGACGTTGGCGACGTCTTCATCGATTGTGGCACGGGCGAGTCGGCGCTGGTGAGGAGCGGCTGCAACGACATTTTCAAAGTGGCAGGTACGGAATACGAGGTGTTCACGCAGGCCAAGCCTCCCGCGACCGATGTTCGAGTCATGGGGCTGGCGAGAGATGTGAGTCGATCCGGTGGTCGCTTTACGACAGGAGTCGCGTTCCCTGTGCAACTGGCCTCGCCGCGCCGTGGGAAGACTGGCAAGCCGAAGTGTGGATGCAAGTCGCCCGCTGATTACGTTTGTTTTGCGGAGACGACGTCTGACTAGGCTGCTGCGTGTGTGATGAAGCTGTATTCTGGGGGTTCACAGCGTATTAGCTAAGGGCTCCCGCCAGCACCTTCCACTGCAAATGGTGAATGAAGATACAAACGAGTGAAGGCCGCAGACGAGAAATCGTTTCATGGAGAACTGGTTGGAGTCAATTACCAAAGGAATGTGAAGATGAATAAAACTGTTGCGGTGTTTGCACTTGCTTCGCTGAGCCTTCTGGCTCGATTCAGTTTCGCCGACGACGATGACAGGAAGGTTCTCGCTGAGTATCGGGCCGCCGCAGTGAAGGGGGGGAATGCTGATCGCGGCAAAGCCATTTTCAAGTCGAAGGAAGCAGCGTGCTCGAAGTGCCACATTCTGTCCGGCATGGAGAAGAAAGCCGGGCCGAAGCTGGGGACGATTGGTGACAAATTCACTCGGGACCAGCTGATTCAGTCAGTTCTCGAACCCAGCGCAAGACTTCATCCGGACCACACCACGACGACGATTGTGACGATGGGCGGCAAGACAATCAGCGGAGTCCTACAGTCTCGCGACAAGAAGGAGATTCGGCTTTTTGACAATGAAGGAAAAATCATTCGGGTTCTGGTTGGCGACGTCGACATCGAAAAGCCGAGCAAGACGTCGCTGATGCCGGTTGGCATTCAGAAGTCAATCAAGGCCGGACAGTTTGCAGATCTCATTGCGTACCTGGGCAGCCTCAAACAGAAAGGCGGCAAGTCGCGATGGCCGGGAATGCCCGATGCGATCCCAATGGTCAAAAAGCCGGCCCGTCTGGAGCCGCTTCACTCAGCGGAAATGAAGTTCGACTTCCCTGTCTGCCTCATTGCAAACCCAATGGCGAAGGGCGAGTACTTCATCGTCGAGCAGAAGAAGCGGCGGATTTATCGGTTCATCAAGGGCGAGGGGGATTTCAGCACGGATCGCAAAGAGCTGTTCGTAGACCTCAGCGACGAGGCTTCCACGGGACAATTTGAGGGTGTGATGTGTCTGGCGTTTCATCCCGATTACAAAAAGAACCGTCGCTACTTCGTGAATTATCACGTTCGGAATCAGGGCAGCCATTTCTCGCCGATCATTGCCGAGCGGAAAGCGACGGCCGATTTCAAGAAGGACGCCGGCGGAATATCAAAGCGGCTGCTGCAGATTCCTCAGGACACCGACCTGCACTGGGGAGGCATGCTGGCCTTTGGCCCGGACGGTTACCTCTACATCGGAGCTGGCGATGCCGGACCACAGGAAGACCCCGAGGGGCACAGCCAGAACCTCAGCCTGTTGACCGGCAAGATTCACCGCATCGACGTGGACAGAACTGCAGGCAATCGTCCCTACGCAATCCCCTCGGACAATCCGTTCCGCAAGATCGAAGGCCGTAAGCTGCCGCCGCACATCGCCAACGCCCGTGAAGAAATCTTCGTTTACGGATTGAGAATGCCATGGCGGTTCAGCTGGGACTCGGAAACCGGAGATTTTTGGGTTGGCGACATTGGCCAGAACCTCTTCGAGCAGGTGCGAATTGTCCGCAATGGCGAAAACCACGGCTGGAACGTTTTTGAGGGCTTCGAGGAATTCTCGAACCGCTATCGCCGCAAAGGGGAGAAGTACGTTCCGCCGGTGTTGTCGTATCGCCGTAAAGAGGGAGTCTCCGTAACGGCCGGCTACGTTTACCGCGCGAAGAAGGAGTCGTCTTACTATGGAACCTTTATTTTCGCCGACTTCGAGTCAAAGCGGATCTGGGCGATGACCCAGAAAGATCGGAAGCTGGTCAAAGTCCGGCAGATTGCAAGCTGTCCCGAAAAGCCCTGTTCGTTCGGCATCGATCACACCGGCGAACTCTTCGTGATCGGTTATGAGGGAACAATTTATCGGCTTGTGCTGGGTGACTCGGTGTTCGAATGAGTTCAAAAAGAAAAACCGGCATCCGCTGGAGATGTGAAGTTCGCAGAGCAGACGGAAGCTGCCATGGGTGAGTCTTTATCAGAAACGCAACGGGTTGCGTCTCAAAGAGCGACAGGCAGATGGCACGCCGATTTGCCGCCAGCCTCTGCGACTGGTGGAAGCAAAAGAAGCCAGCAGATTGAATTTGCGAGTGCTGCACCGAGACTCAGTTCGTTTCCTGCAGCAGTTCGTTCACCGTGTCCGAGTACTCTTGAATGGCCTGTAGATTCTGTCGCAGGCCCGGCGGCAAGTTCGCAGCGTCTCCCTCACCGTTGCGAAGCTGCCTAGGATCGCCAGGCTGATCGGGATCAATCTCACCAGCTGCCGAAAACACACTGCCGATCGAATCCAGCATCTTCATCGAATAGAAAAGGCCGATGCCCATGACCAGGGCGTTCAGAGCCGTCGCGATGATCATGCACCAGACCAGTCGCTTGAAAAATCTCATCGACTTCGTGAGTTCATCGAGCCTGTTGAGGATCACGTCGTCCCGTTGCGAGTCTCCAGCTGGCTTATTCAGACGCTTCGCAGTGGGCGACTCCTCGCGGTGAGTCTGTTCGCTCCGTACCGGCTCGCTCTGTGCCGGTCCTCGGCTCGCCGCCTCCAGGAAAGGATCGGCCACGGAACTCGCGGCCGTTGCGGAGCGCGTGACTGAAACGGAAAACGTCTTTTTCGGCTCTTCGGCTTCGGCAAACTCGATGTTGCTTTCGCCACCTCGTCGTTCGTCGACACACTTCGGACACGACGCCGTTGCGCGCTTCTCCGCGGGGACGCGGTAGCTGCATCCACAGTCAGGGCATTTCCACGCAACTCGCCTGGACATTGACGGCTCCCGGCTCGACGCGAAGCCACGCCGGCCAATCGAAATCGGACTCTCGCCATCATCCCACATGAGGAACCTGGCGGCTATCCTTTGATTCGATTCACGGAGAATTCATCCAACACAAAGCGAGATCATCGTGAAAGGCCTTCAGGGAAAAAACGTGCTGGTCACGGGTGGCAGTTCGGGCATCGGGCAGGCGATCGCCGTGCGGTTTGCGGAAGAGGGTTGCAACGTGGCCGTCAATTACTGCCGCGGCGAGGCCGGAGCTCAGGACACTTTGCGGCAGATCGAAGCCTCCGGAGCCAGTGTGAAAACGATGTTCGCTCAGGCCGATGTCTCGGTCGAAGCCGACGTCGACCGAATGTTTGGCAAGGTGCTCGCCGAGTTCGGGACTCTCGACATTCTTATTAATAACGCCGGGTTTCAGATTCAGGGTGAATCGCACGACATCCCGCTCAGCGATTTCACGAAGGTTATCGCGACGAACCTGACGGGAGCCTTCCAGTGTGCCCAGCGGGCGATTGCCCATCTGCGGGCTGAGAACAAACCGGGCGTCGTCATCAATGTGTCGAGCGTACATGAGATTATCCCGAAGCCCGGATTCGCGGGTTACTCGGCCAGCAAAGGTGGCATGCAGAATCTCACAAAGACGCTGGCGCTTGAGTACGCTCCACACGGCATTCGAGTCAACGGCCTTGGCCCTGGAGCGACTGTGACCCCGATGAACGACGCCTGGATCGACAACCCGGAAAAGCGGGCGATCGTCGAAAGTCACATTCCGATGGGCCGATCCGGAACGTCCGAAGAAATGGCGGCCGCGACTGCGTTCCTGTGCTCGGACGAGGCGTCGTACATCACCGGCCAGACGCTGTTCGTCGACGGCGGCATCACGCTGTACCCCGAATTCGGCACACCGTGGGCCTCGTCGTAAATCCCGATTCAGTTGAATAAACTCTGTGAGGTAGAGCCGACAGCCGCAGGCCATTGGGCAACAATTGGCCAGACGCGGAGATCTTCATCTCACCCTCGCTCAATGAGAATCACAAAACTGGAGTGCATCGTGTCTCAGTCCGCCCTCGGGTTGCGAATCAGTTTTCTGGCCGGCCTGCTTGCCATCGTTGCGCAGCCCACACTGGCTCAGCGAAACCTCAAGGTCATTCCCGATCCCGATCCGGAACTCGAACGAAAATCGTTCATTGTTCCTGAGGGTGTCGAGGTAAACCTCTTCGCGGCCGATCCCGTCATCGCCAAGCCGATTCAAATGAACTTTGGCCCCGATGGAAAACTGTGGATCGCCAGTTCCGAGGTTTACCCTCACATCAAGCCTGGCGAGAAAGCCGTCGACCGCGTGCTCATCGTTGAAGACAAAGACGGAGACGGCGTTTCGGACTCGACGAAAGTCTTTGCCGACGGGTTGCTGATTCCGACGGCGGTCATTCCCGGAGACGGCGGCTGCTACGTCGCAAACAGTACTGAGTTGCTTCACTTTGCCGACACCGACGGCGACGGGAAGGCGGATAAGGAACGCGTCGTGCTGTCCGGTTTCGGCACCGAGGATACGCATCACATCCTGCATACGCTCCGGTGGGGGCCGGACGGGATGCTGTACTTCAACCAGTCGATTTACATCCACACGCACATCGAAACCCCGTGGGGAGTTCGTCGGCTCAATGCGGGTGGCATCTGGCAGTTCCGTCCGGAGACCATGCAGCTTGAGGTTTTCGCGCGAGGCTGGGTGAACTCGTGGGGGCACCAGGTCGATCGCTATGGCCAGTCGTTTGCGACCGACGGAGCCGGCGGCGAGGGCATTAACTATGTCATTCCCGGTGCGGCTTATCCGACAGCTCGCGATGTCCCGCGCATCTTCCACGGTCTCAACCCGGGCAGCCCGAAGTATTGCGGCCTGGAAATCGTCAGCGGCCGGCACCTGCCTGAAGACTGGCAGGGTGACCTCATCACAAACGATTTTCGAGGCCATCGCGTCGTCCGCTTCGACCTGAGCGACGACGGCTCCGGCTTCGCCGCGCGCGAGCAGGAAGAAGTTATCAAGACCAACCACGGAGCTTTCCGCCCGATCGATATTGCGATGGGACCGGACGGAGCCATCTACATCGCTGACTGGTATAACCCAATCATCCAGCACGGCGAAGTCGATTTCCGCGACCCACGCCGGGATCACACGCATGGCCGCATCTGGCGAGTCACCTTCAAAGATCGAAGACTGGTGGAGCGACCGAAGCTGGTCGGCGCGACGATCGAAAAGCTCTTCGAGCAACTGAATTCACCGGAAGAATGGACGCGTCGCCAGGCTCGGCGAGTCATCAAAGAGCGAGGCGCGAAGGCCGTCAAACCCGTTCTCAGAAAATGGATCGTCGATCACTTGGAAGACCCCTTCGTCTTCGACCAAGAGCGGCTGGAAAAACTCTGGGTGGCGCAGTCGATCGAAGATCCGCAGGTCGAGCTGCTCAAAGTGATTCTGGATTCGCCCGACTCAGGAATTCGGGCGGCCGGAGTTCGCGTATTGCAGCACTGGCAAGACTTCGTTCCCAATGTGCCGACTCATTTGAAGAAAGCGGCCAACGATCCGCATCCTCGCGTCCGGCTGGAAGCCGTGCGGGTTGCGGCGAACATCCGATCGAAAAACCTCGTGCCGATCTCGATGCAGGCTCTCGACCATCCGCAGGACCGGTTTCTCGATTACGCACTCTGGCTGAGTGCTTGGGAGAACCGCGAACGCTGGCAGGCGGACCTCGCTGCCAAACCTCGCAAGGCCGTTTTTGAAGAGGCGGACCATCTGACGTTTGCCCTTCTTGCGATTGGGTCGCGAGATGTCATTCCACAGATCGTTTCACTGGTTCAGGACGGCACGCTGTCGATCGGCCGGCTGGGTACGGCCGCTCAGCTGATCGCGTCTCAGGGCTCGCCGGCGGACCTGGGCGGATTTCTCGCGGCCGCTCTCAACGGAAAAATTGATGCGGGTCTGCGTCTTGAGGTACTGCGGATTCTGGTCAACGCGGCTCGCCAGCGGCGAGCTGTTCCGGCCGGAGCGGACCGAGGCCTTGCGCTGCTGAGTGCCACTCAGCCAAACCCGACACGGGAACTCGCTGCGGAAGTCGCCGGACTGTGGCGACTGCCAGCCGCTTTGCCGCTGCTTCAAAAGACGGCGACGAGCGAAACCGAACCGCTCTCCGTTCGAGCCGCTGCGATGCGAGGTCTCGCAGGTTTCGGAAATGCCGAAGCAAAAAAATCTCTGACCGATCTGGCTTCCAAAGGCAATACCTTCGCCGTACGCCAGGCGGCGATCATTACGCTCGCCGACGTCGATTTGTCCGGCGCAGGAGCCGCGGCGAAAGTTCTGCTGACCTCGGCCGGACCGGAAGATAATCCGACGGCCCTCGTGTCGTCGCTCATCACGAAAAAAGGCGGCCCTCAGCTTCTTGCCTCGTCGATTCAGGGCACAAAGATTGAGACGGACGTCGCTCGACTGGCTCTGCGGGCGATCGAGTCCTCCGGCCGCAAGCTCGACAGCTTGAAGGCGGTCGTCACGATCGCGGGCGGAGTCGAAGCCAGTCGACAATCGATTTCGCCCGAGGAGATGAAGGAGCTTGTTCAGGCCGTTGCCGAACGCGGCGATGCCTCACGCGGCGAAGCGGTCTTCCGCCGCGAAACGCAGGCCTGCCTGAAGTGCCACTCGATCGCGGGAGCAGGTGGAAAGGTTGGGCCGGACCTGACCAGCATTGGCGGCAGTGCTCAGGTCGACTACCTGATTGAGTCCATTCTGCTTCCGAACAAGAAGATCAAAGAGGGATACCAGACTCTCGTTGTGATTACCGACGACGGCAAAAGTGCCTCGGGGATCAAAGTCCGACAGACGGGAGAGGAACTGATCCTCCGAAACAATGAGGATCAGGAATTTGGCATTCCGCTTTCAAAAATCGACGAGCAGGTTAACGGAGCCTCGCTGATGCCGGCCGGTCTCATCGATCGCCTGACGACCAGCGAAGTCGTCGACCTTGTGCGCTTTCTGTCAGAGCTCGGCAAAGTTGGCAAGTTTCAGGTGGGACGCGATCGAGTCGTTCGCAGCTGGCAGACGCTCATTCCGACTCCGGATGCTCAGTTCCGCGTGCGAAGAACTCGATTAGCGTCGGTCGCTCAGGAAGATCCCGTTTTCACCTGGAAGGAGGCCTACAGCCGAGTTGACGGAACTCTGCCGACACAGGGGCTTCCAACTTTCCCGTTCCGGGGTCCGTTTCAGAAGCAGCCGTCACCGATCGTCTTTGTGAGGTTCGACTTCGAGGTCACGACGGCCGGTGAGGTCGACCTCGTGCTCGACTCAACCAAGGGCCTGGGAGTCTGGGTGGACGGCACTCCTCTGGAGCTGGCGGAGTCCACTCGACTGACGCCGATAGTTGGTCGCCATCGCGTAACGATCAGCGTTTCGACGCAAGACCGCGCAGAAGCTCTGAGGGGCGAACTGAAAGACGTGGAAGGATCGAAGGCGCAGCTGGCCCTCGTGAAACCGGAGTGACTAAAGAAGCAGGGTGGGTGGATCGGACGAGCAACCACGACCCGAATGTGGGTTTCGAATCCCGGGCCGGTTGTGGGATCGCAGAAGTGGCGCTGAGCGAAACTCGGGTGTTGACGGTCCGGCAGGCGACGGGTAATCTCACCTAATTTTTTAGGTGTCACTTGGAGGCTGTGCCGAGTAGCCTCTGTTGCGACACTCGCACTGATTCGGAGACTCGCCGTGTCCTCACCAAGCGGTCGTGAGCTGCAGATTCTGAAGGTGCTTTGGGAGCTGGGCGAAGCCAGCGTCCGCGAGGTACACCAGTCGCTTTGCCCGGATGGCGAGCTGGCGTTCAACACCGTCCAGACGCTGATGCGGATTATGGACGACAAGGGCCTGGTGAAGCATCGCCGTGACGGCCGGACGTTCCGGTATCGGGCGAAGTATTCTCGTGAGAAGGAAGTCGCGCGGTTTGTGGCTCAGGTTTTTGACGGAGCCGTCGACGCTGCGGTGCTCAGTCTGCTGCAGACCAATCAGGTATCCGGCGACGAGCTCGACGAACTGGAGCGAATTATCCAGGACGCCCGTGAGGTTCAGCCGAAGAAGAAATCCCGCAGCCGCAAATGACCCCGCGCGTGGTTGACGCGCTGCCCGGTACGGATCCAGAGAGTCAGACTTCCCGCGAAAAGGGCTGGCGAGATGCTCGAAAGTTCTACTGCTTGTCAACGGCCTGCTCGGCGCTTCGATCGTGCTGCTCGCCGGCGGACTGTTGAGCCTGCTTGTCCGCGAACCGGTTTACCGCCTGCGGCTGGCTGGAGTCACTTTTCTCTGCACCGTACTGGCCATTGGCGTCGCCGCTCTGCCTGGCATGCCGCGATGGTCGCTGCTCACGTCGGCTCAACAGGAGGCTGTGCAGAATGTTGTCACGCTCCCGCCGGCGAAGGCGGGCGGACGAATGAAAACGGTCCCCGCGACGTTGCCGTCAGAAAAAAACGAAACTGTTTTTCCCGCTGGAGATGAGTTGAACGGTTCTTCGATGGGAGTGTTTTCTGTTGAAGCCGATCTCTCACCGAGTCCAACCTCAACAGAAGTCATCCCATCCAGTGGTGCCGTCAGCTAGTTTTCTCGGCCGGTCCTTCCGCCGGAGTTCGTACCGCAACTGGTCCGGGTATTCGCCACGGGGTATCTCGTGTGTGTGGCCGGTCTTTTTCTGTGGTGGGTGGTCGGCGTGGCGTTCCTCATCCGCATGATTCGAGTCGGTCGACCAGCCGACGAAGCAACTCAGTCTCTGCTGCGGGAGATCGCAGGTGACCGAGCAGACCGCGTTCGGCTGGTGATTACCGGCGAGGCCCGGCAGCCGGTTGCGTGCCGGGCTTACGGGCAAGTCATCATGCTGCCTGATTCACTCGTCGAAAACGGAAGCCGACAGGAGCTGCGGTTTGCCCTAGCTCACGAGTGGTCGCACATCGAGCGCGGCGACTGGTGGCTGTGGTCGCTGGCCAACCTGATCCGGGCGGCGTTTCTGTTTCATCCTGCATCCTGGTGGCTGCGCCGCCAGGTGCGGCTTTGCCAGGATTTCCTCGCCGATGCGCGAGCCGTCGAGCGACCAGGCTGCCGGATAGACTATGCCGAGTTTCTCACGAAGCAGGCTTCCGTGCGTCGTCAGCCAATCCTTGCCGCGGGACTCGGCATGCGAGGCTGCCGCTCCGAGCTGTATCAGCGAGTCCTCCTGTTGGTCAAACGCGATCGGTCGATCGAGACCCGATGCTCGCATCGCTGGGCCTAGGCGATTCTGATCGCCTTCATCACTATCGGCCTGACCGCCGGCAGCGGGCGGATTTTCACCGACGAAACACCCGCCGCCGAGCGAAGCAGCCAGTCGACATCCGATGAGGACTCCGCCGCGGATAGGACGATCGCGGAAACGGACCGAAACTCCGGCACGACAACCGCCGCTGAAGCTGAGTCATCTTCGGGAGAGGTTCTCTCTGAAGGCGAGCTTCAGGCTCAGTTCGAAGATCAGAACGAGTCCCTCTGCTTTCAACTGACCGCAGTCAGCGAGCCGGGCGGCGCGAAAAGACACTGGTGGAAGCCGAGCGGCAGATCACTCCAGCGATGGCTCTCGGCCGAATCGCTGCTGGCTCGAAACTCTGACATCAACGCCCGGGTATTTCTGCTGCAGTTCTGGAAACACGATCGCGTTTCGGTTCGCTGGGTGTTCGACGGCGTCGCGACCAGTCTGCTCAGCTCCGAGTCTGTCGAAATCGGTGACCGCCGGCTGTCGACGATTCTGTTTGGGGGAACGTTTCCCGAGGCCGCCCGCACGGCCACCATCCGAGTTGGCTATGCGGCCGGCCCGTGGAATACGTCAGTCGTTCTGTCGGACGTTCGGCAGGAAACCCGACCGCTCATGAATCCGGATGGAGCCGTCGTCGGCTTTGAGATTCCGATCCCGAATCCCGCGGCCAGCCAGGATATTCGGGTCGTTGCGGATGTCGGTTCGGGGAAAGAGGAAGCTGTCCGGCTTGTTCGGAACAGGGAAGGAGCTCTGGTGGCTCAGTTTCGCGGCTTCGAATCCAAAGCCGTGCGAGAATACCGATTGGAATCTCGACCATTTCGCTGGATGAAGTTTGAAGATGTTTCTTTGACGGGAGTTTCGATGGTCGTGTGTCGCGTCGTGCGGGATGTGGATGGGCCGCGATCGAAAGAGCCTTCGCCTCAACCTGCACCGTTCGCGTCAACGCACTTACTTGGCTTGACGGCTGTTGCCCTTGCTGAGCCCTCACGCGAGGAACTGCGTTACGACGGTCGCAGCTTCCGCCAGTGGCGACGTGAGCTGATGACCGAACTCAACCCGTCGCGCCGGGCGGAAGCGATGCAGGCCTTCTCCGCCTTTGGCCGGAACGGTTACACGAAAGAAGCTGTCGGCGCGATTCTGGATGCGTCCCGCCAGATGAGGCGGCCGACGAAAAACACGCCGTGGGAAGGAGCCGGCTGACCTGTTTCGCGAAGCCGCTCTGGTCGCGCTGATGGACCTCAAACCGGAAGCCGTTGTGGATGTTGTCGCCGATCGGTTGAAGTCGCCTGACGAAGAAAACGTCGAGTTCATTTCCGCGTGGCTGAGTGCTGCGGCGGAAGAAAGTCGGACGGCGGGAGATCTCCGAAAGGCACTCAGCGGGAAGCTCAGTGACTTTCTGACAGCGGCGGACAAAGCAGACGTTGCGACGAAGCAGCTGCTGCTGGTGGCCCTGCGTCAGTCACTGCCGGAAGAAGAGAAGCTGAAGTAGCGCGAACAGAATTCGCTACGACTTAAACCCAAGCAGCTTTTCCAGCTGATCGTGGCGGTGGTCGAAGCCGTCCTCCAGGTTGTCGAGGATCCGATCCGCCGTGATCATCAAGCCGACGACTCCGCCGGGCGGTTGGAATTCGATCCGGTCGATGACGACGACAGAACCCTCACCATCCGGTTCGAAAATGTGGTCGTGGACCCAGTGGCCGAGCGGGCCTTTGACCTGCTGTTCCGTGAACGAGAGCGGCTCGTCGAACTGCGTGACCTCGTGCACGGCCTCGCGAGCGACTCCGAAGACCTGCACTTTGAAGTGCATCTTTGTGCCCAGCGACAGCCGCTCGGGAGCCTCAACAAAAAACAGGCCCATGTCCGGTGGGCTGATCTTTTTGATGTTTTCCGGTTGGGCCAGGAAGTCAAAAGCGACTTCCGCGGCACAGGGAAGTTCCAGGCGGGCTTCAAAGTGTTCCATCGCTGGCCTCGGTCAATCATTTTCGAAGCACAAAGAAACGAGCCTCACCGGAATCCAGTGAGGCTCGATGGTCGGTCAGTCACCGTCGAGTTTCACTCAGCCGGAACAAGCTTGAAGATCGCTCCGATCGGCGTCGTGTAATAAATCTCGCCGTTACCGTCCTCACCGAACGCCGTGACAGGAATGTTTGAGCTCGGGATGAGCCGGTTTTGCGAGACCGTCTTGCCATCATACTTCAGAGCGTAGACGTTACCGGAAACGTAGTCGGCATAAACGTAGTAGCCGCTCAGGTTCCCGATCGCTTTGCCACGGTAAACCCGGCCGCCGGTGATCGACTTGCCGAACTGACCGCCAACCGTGCCCTGCTTTTCCTCGTGCGGGTATTCCCAGATCGGCTCGATCAGATCTTTGCGCGGCCCCACGCCCTTCGGGCCGAACTTGTGGAATCCCTCGCGAACGCTCCAGCCGTAATTGCCACCGCGTTTGATGATGTTGATTTCTTCCCACAGTTTCTGGCCGACGTCGGCCGCCCACAGCAGACCTGTCTCGCGGTCAAAGCCCATACCCCAGACATTACGAAGGCCGTAAGCGTAGATTTCCGGCATGGCATCTTTGTGACCGACAAACGGGTTATCTTTGGGGATCGCGTAACCTCGGCCGCCCGCTTTTTTGTCGACGTCAATTCGCAGGATGCTGCCCAGCCAGGTCTTCAGATTCTGGCCGTTGCCGTGCGGATCGTTTCCGCTTCCACCATCGCCCAAGCCAATGTAGAGGTACCCATCCGGGCCAAAGCAGATGCGTCCGCCATTGTGATTCCAGTAGGGTTGAGGAATCCGGAGGACTTCCTCTTCGGAGCTGGCGTCCGCTTTGTTCGGGTTGTCCTTCGACACTGTGAAGCGGGAAATCACTGAAACGTGCGGAGCGGACGTGGTCGTGTAGTAAACGAAAAACTGGCCGTTCTCTTTGTACTTTGGGTGGAAGGCGAGGCCGAGCAATCCTTCTTCATTTTTCTTGTCGATGTAGACGACCTGATTTTCGATATCGAGAAACGTTTCCGATTCCTCGGCTTCCTCATCGTTTTTCAGGACGTGAATCCTGCCCAGTTGCGAGGCGACGAAGACTCGGTCCGATCCATCGTTCGCGTGAGTAACCACGATCGGCCGCTTGATCTGCACTTCGGGGAAAACCCGTTGCAGGCCGACTTTGATTTCGGTTGTGTCGACGTCTTTTGCGAGCAGGGGAGTCGCGGTGAGAGCACACACAACAGCAAGCAGGAATCTCATGATGCACCTCTCGGGTGGATGGTTTCCGGTCAGCTTGAGCGATCTCAAGCAGTGCTGGCGAAGATAGCGAACGTACCCCAGTGTGCAAAGCGCCCGGGATTTCAGAACCACTTTCTCTTGTCGACCAGCGTCGAAGGTTCTTCGCCCCGCGAAAATCGACTCACGTTTTCCAGCAGTGTTTCCAGATGCCGCTCGGCAATCCGTGGTGAGGCGGCGGCGATGTGCGGCGTCAGAATCGCCTTCTCCATCTGCCAAAGCGGGTGATCTTTAGGCAGTGGCTCGACTTCGTAAACGTCGAGGCCAGCTCCCGCGATGAGACCGTTTCGCAGGGCGTCTGTCAAAGCGGCGAGGTCGACAATCACTCCGCGGCCGATATTGATCAGAAAGGCCGAGGACTTCATCCGCTCGAACTGGGCCGTTCCGAAGAGCTTTTCCGTTTCCGGCGTGTGCGGAGCCGCGATGACAACGAAGTCGGACTCGGCCAGCAGGTTATCAAGCCGTTTAGTCGGCCAGACTTCCTCGACAACGCCGGGGATCCTTTTAGTGATCGGGTCGACGGCGAGCACTCGCATTCCGAACGCCGCGGCCCGCTGACAGATTTCGCGGCCGATGAATCCAACTCCAACGACACCCAGCGTCGCGTCGGACAGATGGATGTGAGCCGAATCGACTGCAGTGACGCTCGACGGTCCCGCCATAAATGGCTGCTCGGTCATCTGCTCGTTGCCGACGGGAGCCCACTGCGATTTCATCTGCTGCCGCAGGTAAAGGTGAAAGTTGCGGGCAAACATCAGCACGTAGCCCATGACGTGATCGGCGATGACGTCGGAAAACAGCCCTCGCATGTTGCTGAGCTGGCACGGGTGCTCGATCAGTTCCGGAAACAGGTAATGCTCTAGGCTGGCCGTCGGGCTCTGGACCCAGCGAAGCTTTTGGGACGTGGCGAGCAGTTCCGCAGTCATCTTTCCAAAAAAACCCTCAGCTTCAACGATCTCCGCAAGAGCCTGTTGGTCGCTGGCCGCGTTCACGACCTCAACGTCTCCAGCTGCAGCCTCGATGGCCGCAAGGCGATGATCCTCAACCGGCGGATAAATCAGCAGCTTCATGGAACAGTTCCCGTCAGGTGGATTGAGACGGAACGATCGTTACTGCACCATGCCCGTCGCACAACCAAACCGCTCGCAGTCTGAAAACAGCCACGGAGAATATCATGTCGGCCCCCGTGCCTCCTCAGTTTCAGAATGAGCCCGCCGCGGCCGCAACGATGTGGGAGCCCGCTGTGCGAGGTGGGGCGAGCTTCCGGACACGTGAGCTGAAACAGGTTTCCGAAAGTCGAATGGAGTTTGTCGCAACGCAAAGCATGATGCTGGCCCCACTTTTCGTTATCGCGCTGATGATGGTTCAACTGGGCATGTGCTGGTTTATCTACCGGTTCTTCGCTGGTGAATTGAGCCTGAGCGAACTGCTCGAACAGCGTCGATTTGTGCCACTTTTCGGACTGGGATTTGGAATCCTCGGCTGCGTTCTGATGCTTGGCGCCGCAGTGTTCCTCTGGTTCGTGGCCCGTCGTCCGATTGTTCTCGACCGGACCAGCGGCTTTTTCTGGAAGGGCAAACGCAATCCCTCGCAGAATGATCCATCATCAATTCGAGTCTGTGCTCCACTGGGTGAGGCCATCGGCCTGCAGATCCTCAGCGAGTACGTCGTCAGTCGAGACAGCGACGGAGACTCGCACCGCTTTCACAGCTACGAATTGAACCTCGTTTTGATCGACGGTTCGCGGGCAAATATCGTCGATCACGGCAACCTCAAGGCGTTGCGGAATGACGCCGCCATGGTCAGCGAGTTTCTCGGCGTGCCGGTCTGGGACGCGACTCTCAAGAGTTGAACGCTTCTGTCGCTTTCCCTGTTTCTCCACTTTCGGCGTGCTGGCAGATTCTCCCCGGCGAACCGAGGTCGAAGTTCATTTGTCTGTTCCCGCAACGAAGCGGGCGGCGGTACGATTCGCGCATTGAGCCGGCTCGTGGCTCCCGGAACTCCCACTCAACTTCAAACTGGACCAGCAGCAACATGGAGTGGGAAGCCTGGTTTACCACCGGCACAGTCTGTGTGCTGATTCTCGCGATGGCGCGTGGCTGGGCTCCGCCCGACCTCCTTGCCGTCTGCGGCCTCACGCTGATCATTGCAGTGGGTCAGCTCAGTGGGTCGGATCTGCTGCCCTCGCCGCGCGTGGCGGTCGGCCAGTTTGGATCGCCGGGCCTGATTACGGTGGGAGTCCTCTTTGTCATTGTTGCCGGACTGACCAACACCGGAGCCATGACCCTGCTGACTCAGTCGTTGATCGGACGCCCGAAGTCAGAATTGAAAGCACAACTGAGACTATTGCCGCCGGTTGCTGCGTTGAGTGCGTTTCTCAATAACACGCCAATCGTCGCGATGTTTCTGCCTGTGATCGACGACCTCTGTGGCAAAACGAAGCTCAGCCAGTCAAGGCTGTTTCTCCCGCTGACTTATGCCGCGACGTTCGGCGGGCTCTGCACGCTGATCGGGACGAGCACCAACCTGATCATCAACGACAAAATCATCGAAGCGAAGCTTCCTCCACTGGGCATGTTCGAGCTTGCCTGGGTGGGCGTTCCCTGCGCGATCGTCGGTCTCGTTTACATCTTCGTCTTCAGTCCGATTCTGCTGCCTGATCGGCGTCCGGCGATCAGCTTGAGTGACGATCCGCGGCAGTACACTGTCGAACTTCTGGTGCAGCCCGGCGGCCCAGTGGTCGGCAAAAGTGTCGAGCAGGCGGGCCTGCGGCATTTGCCAGGGCTGTTTCTTGTTGAGATCGAACGTGGAGAGCAGGTCCTTCCGGCCGTTGCTCCGACGGAAGTTCTTCAGGCCGGAGACAGGCTGATCTTCGTCGGTATCGTCGAGTCCGTTGTCGACTTGCAGAAGATTCGCGGACTCGTCCCGCCGGACGAAACGGAGTTCAAACTCGACGAGCCGCAGTCGATGCGCTGCCTGGTGGAGGCTGTCGTGTCGAATCGCTGCCCGCTGATCGGCAAAACGATTCGCGAAGGGAAATTTCGCTCCACCTACAACGCAGCTGTCCTTGCACTGGCTCGAAGTGGCGAGCGGATCAACGCAAAGCTCGGCGATGTTGTCCTCCAACCAGGCGACACGCTGCTACTCGAGTCGCACACCGGATTTGCTCAGCAGCAGCGGAACTCACCGGACTTCTTCCTCGTGAGCAACGTCGAAAATTCGGCCCCGATTCGACACACGCGAGCCTGGGCGGCATTGGCGATCATGGCCGTCATGGTCCTAGTCGTGACAGCTCGGCTGCTGGACATCATGACTGCAGCGATGCTGGCAGGTGGATTGATGATTATCGCCCGTTGCTGCACCGGCAGCGAGGCTCGCCGCGCGGTCGATATCTCGCTGCTGATCGTAATCGGCTCGACGCTGGGGATCGGCGAGGCGATGCGCTCGACCGGAGCCGCGAAGTTTATGGCGGAGAATCTCGTGGACCTCGCCGGAGGCAACGAACGCCTGGTCCTCGCAACGCTTTATCTGGTCACGATGATTTTCACCGAGCTGGTCACCAACAACGCCGCCGCCGTTCTGATGCTGCCTATCGCGACCGGCGCCGCTACAAAAATCGCGGCTCTCAACGGTGTGCCCGATTACCCAGTGCCGTATATCGTCACGATTATGATCGCTGCTTCGGCCGCCTTCGCGACTCCGTTCGGCTACCAGACCAACCTGATGGTCTACGGCCCCGGCGGCTATCGCTATTCCGACTACCTGCGATTCGGAATTCCCCTGAGCCTGCTGTTCATGATCGTCACTGTCGTGCTCGTACCGATCGTGTGGTAGGGGTGAGTCAAAGATAGCCGTCCGGCAATGCCTATTGCCGCGAGACATTGGCTTTCTCTTCGATCGGTAGAAGCTGGCTGAGGCCGATGGCCGCCCACGTGGTGCCCCAATAGACCGAGGCGACTGCTTTGTCGTCTTCGCGGCGCACGTCCAGCAGTAACCTCATCGTGAACCACTCGGCGGACTTCGCGGATTTGTTCTTTGCCAGTTCACTCGACGCCAGCCAATTGTCGGCAGCCTCTTCTATCTTCGGTCGCTTCTCTTCGGTCCCGTCGATTGTGCGCAAAGCGAGCAGATTCCACAGGGTTGAGATCTCTGCCGTTTCCCGCTTCGGCCGTTTCTGGCTCGGCAATTGTCCCCCAGCCTGCCACCCACCGTAGTCCTTCTGAGCCTCGACAACTCGCTTTAGCATTTTCTGAAACCGCTCTTCCAACTCGCCCCCCATAACCGGCCCGCACGACCGGCAGCTAGGCCTGCGTCTCACTGCCCTTCGGCGGCGCCTTTCGGTCTTTTTTGGGCATGATCGCCGTCGCGCTCCATTCGTCGAGTTCGATGAGTCGCTTCGAGTTGACTTTGATCCCGCGCAGTTCCGCTTCGTGGAGACTCCACAACATGAAGGGGATCATGTGACACGAGTTGCACTTCTTGACTTTGATCCACTTTTCGCCGTCACGCTCGATGTACGGAATCGATTTCTGAATGGCGTCCCGAATTCTCTTCTCGGAGACGGCATCGTCGGCCTGCACCGGTGCGGTGAGGAAGCTGGCGGCGATGGAGCACAGCAGAGCGAGGCATGCGTTTCTCCCGTGACTGTCGAGCGGACTAAAGACAGACAGAGATTAACGCAACGGCGTTACAGAAGCACGGATCGTGGTGCCAGGAGTTCGCGCGGCCTGACATGCCATTGAGCCTGATATGCCATTGAGAATAAGTGTGCCGGAGTTAATCGTTCTCCGGCACCCAGTGCACATGGCGGGTGCCGTTGCTGTCCGGAATTGTCGGGATCATCAGTGTCGCCGGTTCGATGGCTTCTCCCTCGTGGACCGGCGTTCGAAATTTTTCGCCTGCGGATTCACTGAAGGGCGAGGTCGTTCGCGGGCTCGTCGTTCTCCACGAGCTCGGCGTCGTCCGGGCTCGCGGTGCTCCTGCCGGAGGATGCGTCGGCGTCAGCGATTCGTGAACCGGTCGCGGTGATGCGGGAAAGCTGCCTGGCAGCGCCTCGGGTTCGTTGATGGCGGAGGGCTCGCGAGCTGGCGGAACCGGGTTTGCCGCACCGGGAATCACCTCATCCAGAATCGCCTCTCCGGCGGGTGCTCCCGGCGTCTCTTCGCCAGTTTTCCCGTCGTAGTTCTGCGGTGTGTGAGGTTTCAGAGTTCCGGGGTTGATCCGACCGGGAACTCCCTCTTCCGTTGAAGTCGCTTCGCCACCGGTTTCCGGGACGGGCTTCACCGTCGTGTGAACCTTACCGCAGGTTTCGCACGGCTTCGACGAGATGGGAGCATCGCCGTCAACGATTGCCCCATCAAAGATGACTCCGTCGCTGATAATTCCACCCGGAATGACGTCGCCGGAAGCAATCCCACCGTCGATGATCGTACCGGGAATGACGCTGCCCATCGTGATGCCGCCACCGGCACAGGACGAACAGCCGCTGTCAATGGTGCTGCCGCTGATCGGAAAGCCTTCGACCACGTCGCAGGTGATGCATGGGTCACAGCAGGAGACTGTGCCGCATCCGCAGTTGCTGGTCGCTCCGCCGCATCCACAGTTGTTCGCCCCGGAGCAGTTCGGCTTGTGGCGAGTGGCTCCGCACTGACCGTGGTGGCGATCGGCTCCGCATTGTCCTTTGTGGCTATGGCCGTTGTGAGAATGACCACTGCGAGCATGGCCGCAGTTGCCCTTGCAGTCGCCACGGCAGCCGGAGTTTCCGCAGCCGCAACCGCGCGATTCGTAACCGGCGTGCTGGACACCAGGCTCACTGTACTTGCTGTGCGAGGTCGGAATAATGCCGTTCAGCTCGACAGGCTGATTCGGGGAGTGCTGATGGAATCCCTCGGGGCCGTGAGTGTGACTCACCCCGCCATTGTTGTGGATGATTTCCCCCTCGTGAGGAGTCATCGGCACGGGCTCGCCAATCGGATGCGGGGCCGTCGATGCGTGAGCATTGCAAAGCGGGCACTCTGCCGGGTCGTGCTTCTTGTTCTGTCCACCCAGCCAGGCAGGCCGCTGGATCGGCTTGAGTGCCGGCGGCTGGACCATCGGTGCGTAAGCAAGACCGTTGGGGTCGTAGTACCCCGGCTGGTAGCAGCAGTTGCAGCCGGCCGCGGAAAGCAGCAGGATGAAAGCCGGAATCAGGCAGATTGAAAATCGCATGGTGTTCTCCCAACGAACCAGGCCGGCAGACAGACGGCGCAACGCCGGCACACCTGGTACACTTCGAGGAGATCGTCACCCGGCGGTGTTAAACTTTAACAATTATGAGGATTCTGTCGGCCTCGCGAGGAAGCCACAGTGGGACTGATCGCCGCAGGAATTGAGTGGGGAAAAATCGATACCTGGATCGCTGTCACGGCGGCTCTGGCTGCGATGTCGTGCGCACTGCCCGGCGTGTTCCTCGTTCTGCGAAAACAAAGCATGCTGGGCGACGCACTCAGCCATACGGCTCTACCGGGAGTCGTTGTCGCATTCCTCTTCCACTACTGGCTGCAGACGGCTGGCTGGGTCGAGGAGGGCGAGGGTGTCCCCACCGTCTTCATGTTCTGCGGAGCTGTCGTGGCGGGAGTTCTCACGTCGCTGCTCACCGAGTCCGTTCGTAAGCTGGGCGGAGTCGAAAGCTCTGCCGCACTGGGAGTGATCTACACGTCGCTGTTCGCGCTCGGCCTGTTTCTGATTTCGAGATACGCCGGCAACGTGCACCTGGATACGGACTGCGTCCTGTTCGGAGCCGTCGAAACGGCTGCCGCACTGGACACGCTGCCGGGCAGCGACGTACCTCGTGCGGCGGTCATCAACGGTGGCACGTTTCTGCTGAATCTGGTGTTTCTTCTGCTGTGCTTCAAGGAGCTGCGGTTGACGACGTTCGACCCGGCTCTGGCGGACAGTTCGGGGTTCAATTCGACCGTTGTCCACTACGTGCTGATGGCAGTGACGTCGGTCACTCTCGTCGCCGCGCTCGAGAGCGTCGGCAGCATTCTGGTCATTACTGTTCTGGTGGCTCCGGCTGCGGCCGCGTTTCTGCTAACCGAGCGGCTCTGGACGATGATCGCAGTGGCTCTGCTGGTGGCGGGCGGAAGCGCGTTTCTCGGCCACTGGCTGGCGATCGCGACGCCTCATCTGGTCTTCCAGCCGTTGGGCTTTACGACAGTCAACAACACCAACACGGCCGGCATGACAGCCATCGCCTGCGGAGGAATCTTCCTAGCCGCCTTCCTCTTCAGCCCGAAGAAAGGACTGATCTCTCAGTCTGCCCGACGGAGCCTCATCGGTTTTCGAATCGTTTGTGAGGACGTGCTCGGCATCCTCTACCGGCTCGAGGAACTCGCACGCAGCGACGACTCCATCCGCATCCCGGTCGGCAATCCGGTTGCGGCACTCGAAATGCGCAAGAGCTTTCTCAGTCGACTCCTCGACCGCCTCGCCCTGTGGCGACTGACGAAACAGGGCTACGTTGAGATGTCCGGCGAGAACTGTGTGCTCACCGATTCCGGACGAAACGTCGCAAAGAGGCTTGTGCGTTCGCACCGGCTGTGGGAGTCGTACATGGCGAAGCATTTCCCGCTGGCCAGTGACCATCTGCATGAGACGGCCCACCGCGTCGAGCATTTCCTCGACGGTGAAATGCGGGACGAGATCGAATCCGAACTGGATGGCCACAGCGAAGACCCGCACGGCCGTTCCATCCCCGAGGAGTGACGAGTCAACGGCCAGTACTGCTACGGGAACGACACGCTCTGATCCAGCGGGTAAATGGGCCTCAGCTTTTTGTACTCGAATGCGGCAAAGTCCGGGCGATGAACGCCAGGCGTGTCGGCATCAAAAATCGTCGAGGCAAGCGGCCCGAAGTCGGCTCGAAAATGCACAGCGCTCTTCAGGACGATCAGCCTCCGCGAGGCGGGATTGATGCCGGCCACTCGAAGCATTTCCGTGTCCAGGCACTGCCGGCGAATCGACGAGACAACAACCTCGACCCCGCCGATGACCAGCGTCGCCGTCGGACCAAGTTGCTCTTCGACTCCGTGCAGCATCGGGCCGCTGTAGCGAAAGTGGCCGTCGCAAAGAGCTTTCACATACGCATCGGCTTCGACGGGCGAGCCGTGCAGGTTGTCGATCTTCGCACCCAGTCGGACGAGAATCGTCGAGCCAATTCCGGCTTCGTGAGCCTGCGCGGCCGTTTCGGGATCGTTGATGACGGCCACGACAGCTCCCTGGAAATCCGCATCGATCAAAGCCTGCAGAGCCACCGTGCCGTCGCACGGAGCTCCGCCTCCCGGGTTGTCTGAACCGTCCGCAAAAATGACCGGTCCCTCTGCGGAATTCTCATTTGTCAAGGCGATAACGTCCTCGATCGTCGTCAGTTTCGGCTGCAGATCATCCCGCATTTCCCACAGCCAGCCAGCGAGCTCATCCGCTTTTCGTTTCGCGAGGTTTTCATCTCCGTCGACCGTCACGAGGATTGACACTCCGGCGTCACGAATGTCGGCAAACGGGAAACCCATCGAGACGGTCGCGGTCAGGACACCGGGCTCGTCTTCCATCGCGAAGACTCGATTCATCAGCGACTGCATGGGCTCGCGCAGAGTGCACTGCATCGGCGGCATCACGACCAGCGGCAGCTGTCGAAATTCCTGAACTGGTTTGACCTCGCCGCGCACGATCCTCGCCATCAGTCGGGCGGCCTCGACCCCTCGTTCGTTCATGTCGACGTGAGGGTACGTGTCGAAGCCGATTACGACGTCCGACAGATCGGCAATCTTCGGCGTGATGTTGGCGTGAAGGTCGAGCGTCGTGATGATCGGCAGGTTCGGTCCGACAAGATTGCGGACTGCCTCAATGAATGCGCCTTCGGCGTCTTCGTGATCTTCAACAACCATTGCTCCGTGAAGATCGAGCAGCACACCATCGATCTCCAGCAGCACTTTTTCAAGCCGCTCGAGAAACCAGCCGAGCATCGTGTCAAAGGTTGCCTGCTCTACAATGCCCGATGGCTGAGCCTTTGCGCTGAGCAGCGGCAGCAGTTCAAACCTCGCCTCTTCCGCGCCGGCGATGTAGCCGCCGTGAATCGATCCCGTTCCGCCGAAGCGATTGAAGATCGTCTGGCCACCGACCAGTTCCGGCCCGCAGTTACTGTCCTGAATGAACTCGGCCAGCGTTGTAGGCGTATCGGAAAACGTATTGGTCTCGTGCTGTACTCCGCCACTGGCAATCTTCATCGGTGATCCCGTTCGGTCCCGCAGACAGTGGCGAAGCTTCCAGCTCGCAAAGAGTGCTGACCCGCCGGCTGGAAGCTTTGCCACGCGATTTACGAAACCACAGCGTAGGGAATTGGAGCTCAGGATGCCTCTTTGTCGGAAGTGGATCTGCAGCGAGTCAGGGCATCTGCAGCGAACATCACCCAGAGATTTGCAACCAGAGCATCTTCAGAAACAGAGCCTTAGTGTCCCCTGGCTCACACTTTCTTCCGCCGTTTCCTTCTCCAACCGCAGCGCCGGCCCCAAAGCCGTTTGGCGAGCAGTCGCCACTGTTCGTCGCTTATGCCGGTCTGTTTCTTTGTAATCATCGGCGGAATTCTGTCTAAGGCATGCGTGGCTATTACGTTATCCTCGTACTGACCGACCTTTGAGCTGGAGCAAGACACGTCCGCCACAATCATTCCAACGGAATCCGACACCCGATCCGAATCCGCCCGGCCCGTTGATCGGCGAATGGCTCTTCGTCTGGCAGTCGGTGCTGCACTGGCTACTCCCGGGTGCACGCAACTGGCTCAGCCGAACGAGCGGGAAGCGAAGCCGAGCCAGCCGCAACCGACACCGAAGGCTCCAGCTAAAGTGACTCGGGGGCTGTTCACAATTTATGTTGAGGGCACCACGAAGTGGGAAGAGCGGGCTCCGATCCTCGACAAGTGGAACGAGCTATCAGACTGGACGAAGGTGCGAGGCGATCTGCTCAACGCATGGTCGGCGGTTCCCGGCGACGTGAAACCGCAGTTTGTTGCCTGGCTGACTCCGAAACACGCCGCCGAATTGCGACAGATTGAGGGCGTGAAAAAAGTTGTCACTCACAAATCGGGTGAGCCGGTCAATGCCGCAATTGGCCCGCTGCGGCAGCGGCTGACTGAAAAGTCTCGCGAGGGACAACGAAACCTGATCGTGATTCTCGGCCCGAACTCCTGGAGCAATTCGCCGAGCGTCTCTGACTTTCAGTCGGTAGAGGAAATCGCCGAGCAATGGGATTCGAATCATCATTGATGGGACACCGTCCCCGAAAATGTGCAGAAGACGCTTGAATCTCACCCGCAGACAGAGAAGCTGCAGTGGGATCACGTCGACGTGATCTACAACTGCCCGCCGTGTGGCATGGGTTAGTAGCCGGTTGAAATAACCAGAGCCTGGTAGCGGAGCGGCGCATACTGCCTAGTATTGCATGGAGAATTGCGTCTGGACCGGTCGGTTTGCACCGTGCAGTGACTTTCCACGGATCGTTGCCCGAATTACGGCAACCGCCAGACGTCAATACTCAACCCCTCGTCATTCTCTGGAAGATCTATTCGAAGATCTGCAGCAGCCGTTTCGGCCCTCTCGAGCATCTGGCCTTCGGCCAGCAACTGGGCGAGCGTTTTTCCTTGCACACATTTGATCGTGAAGAAGCCTCGCGCAGAGCAGCCTCCTGGTCTCACACTTCGGTGGGGAACTCTTCGCGAACTGCCTCAGAGCGTTTCAGAAGCCATCAAAAATCGTGCCGGGTACGGGCCGTTTCGCGAGCTGGCACTGAAGGGAGCCATTCCACTCGGTGGCGCTGTGCTGACCGGCGCGGGACGTCTTTCCTTTCAAGCAATCATCCATGTGGCCGGGATCAGCCTGTGGTAGCGTTCCTCGGAACGATCGATTTGCGATTCGGTCCGCAGCGTTGACTCTGGCGAATGAGCACAACTTTCGCTCCATCGCGTTTCCGCTGATCGGAGCAGGAACGGGAGGTGGCTCAGAAGAAACCGTGATGACGCTGATGCAGGACGAACTGTCAAACTGCGATTTCAACGGGCTCGTCCGGATTGTTCGGTTTCGGCGATGAGGACTCATCAGCGAGTGCGAATTGCCGACGAGGCTGCGATACTCGAAGAATGAGCGATCCATCTTCCGATTCCAGTCGTCGCGATTTTCTGGCCGGACGAAGCCTTAAAAACGAGGTCGAATCCGCGGCCGCTCGGGTCGGGGATGCGCTGGTTGAGGGAGCGACCGACTCTCACGGCGGCCAGGCTTCGGGGCCGACGGTTCGTTTGGGAACTCGCGCGATGGCGTGTGATTTTCACGTCATCCTCAACGCGGGCGAGGACTCGACGGTCGAGACTTGGCACGCCTCCGATGCGCTGAATCTGGTTCACCGGCTTGAGGATCAGATGACGGTTTACCGGGAGACGAGCGAATTGCTGGAGATCAACCGGCTCGCGGCGGATGGTGTGGCGGAAGTGGAAGAGCGGCTGTTCGAACTGCTGCTCGAAGCGCGGCGGATCAGTGAGCTGACCGGAGGTGCGTTTGATCCAACTTCACAGCCAGTTGTGTCGCTCTGGCGGAGGTGTCGCGAGGAGGCTCGCGTGCCGGAAGAGGCGGAATTGGCGGAGGTGCTGTCGCGGGTCGGAATGGGCGGTGTGGAGTTTGGGGTGGAAGGATCAGGCGGAGATCCGGATAAGGAAAGTGGAGAATCCCCTCCCCCTCTCCCCCGCGAGGGCGAGAGAGGACTTTTACGCGATCAGGAAGTGCGATTCTTAAGGCCCGGGGTCGAACTGAATCTCAACGGCATCGGCAAGGGCTACGCCCTCGACCGGGCGGCGGAGATACTTGCCGGAGCCGAGTCTGGTTATGAGATCCCCAACTGGCTGCTACACGGCGGGCACAGCAGCGTGCTCGCCCATGGCGTTCATTTCGGGCCACACGGGGAGCCCGGTGGCTGGCCGGTTGGGATTCGGAATCCTTTGTTTCCGGATCAGCGGCTGGCGACGATTCGGCTTCGCGACCAGGCGATGGGGACCAGCGGCTCGGGAGTGCAGTTTTTCCGGGTCGGCGGGAAGCGGTACGGGCATGTGCTGGATCCGCGGACGGGCTGGCCGGTCGATCATCTGCTCAGCGTGACAGTCATTACGGATTCGGCGGGCTGGAAGTATCCGGCCGCGGCGACCGATGCGCTGGCGACGGCGTTTTTCGTCATGGGACTCGAAAAAGCCGTGGAGTTCTGCCAGAATCGTTCCGACGTCAGAGTCCTCCTCATCCCCCCACCTCGCCGGGGACGGACGCTCGAGCCGGTCGTTTGCGGAATTCCCGATGATGACCTGGTCTTCGCGCCTGACACGTCAGCCTCGTAGCCGTTTCGAACGCATTCGGCTTGTTCGAGTCGGCATCCGCGGGCTCCTACCTCACAATTGCAAATACCTCAATTGCTGCCGGGCGGCCGGGCCGCTCCGAGGAGTCAATCCGAGTGAACAAGACACTCCAATTCTCTTTGCTGGGCATGGTACTGCTGGTCGGCCTGCGGATGGCGATCGGCTGGCAGCTTCTATACGAGGGGCTGTGGAAAATCGACACGCTCGATTCGCCCAGACCGTGGACAGCGGAAGGCTACCTGAAGAATTCTCAGGGCCCGGTCCGGTCATTCTTCCGCGAGATGACGGGCGACCCCAGCGATTACAACTGGCTCGACTACGAATCCGTCGCCGCTCGGTGGGATGTCTGGCACGAGGCTTACGTCAAGCACTACGGCCTGGACGAGTCGCAGACGAAAAAGCTGGAGGAGCAGGTCAACGGCTTCAAAGATTTCCGAGCCGTGCTGGAAGAACTGCCTGGTGACTGGACCGAGGAAAAGTTCAACAAGCAGGTCAAGTCGGTGAAGTTTCACGCGAAGTCGAAGCGTCTCATCGTCGATGGGAAACAGAGACTGACTCCGCGAGAGAAAAGCAAACTGCTGTCTCTTGCCAAGGACAACGACGAAAAGTCGAAGACGTACCAGAAAGCCGTCAACGAGGTTTACCTGCGAGCAACTCGCAATCTGAGTGCGAAGGAAAAACTGCTGGCGATGCTCGAAGGAGACTCGACTCGAACGGGCCTCGTTCTGGCGACGGATGGCTCTGCTGAGTGGACGACGGAAGACGATTTTCAGGCCGAGCAGGAAAAGCTCGATGAGAAAATGCGGAAGGAGATCAACGAAGTCCGCCGCGGAAGCATCGAGCTATTCAAATCAGCCAGTGCCCGTTACGAATCCCGCTTGTCATCCGCCCAGCAGGCCTACGACTACAAGCATTTGGACTATGACTTTCAGGAACTGCAGAAGCTGCGTACAGAGGCGATCGGTCCGATCAAAGCTCTCGAAAAAGAAATGAAGGCAAGCGCCGCGAAACTGCTCACCGAAAAGCAACTGACCATGCCGCCGGTCGATTTGCCTTGGACGCGGATGGATTGGATCAACTTCCAGACAATCGCTGGCCTGACGGTTCTCGGATTCCTGCTGATCGGCGGACTGTTCACTCGAACGGCTGCGGTTCTGGCGGCCGGCATGTTGTTTATGTTCTACCTGGCCATGCCGCCGCTGCCTGGCCTCCCGCCCGCTCTTGGGCCCGAGCACAGCTATATTATCAACAAGAACCTCATCGAGGTGCTCGCCTTGCTGGCGCTCGCCGCCTTCCCGACCGGACAGTGGTTCGGCCTGGACTCGGTCATAAGCTGGCTGCGAGGCGCCGAGAAAGAGACTGCGGGTGGAAGCACCGATGCCCTTTCCCAAACCGCCACAGCTCCGGCCGAGTCAGCTGCCGCTCCTGCGTCCGACGTCAGTTCAGCAGAGGCGTCCGAAACCGCAGGCGCCGATGGCGGGGGCGACTGTGCTCCCGAGGGGTGAAAACCCAAATGAGTGGCCGGTCGGCTGCCTGATTAAGACTCCTTCAAAACTCTCATTGACTTTCAGATAATTACATCGACTCGGAACGCGGCTTGGCCCGCGGATTGAACTTCGAGAAGAGGAAAACGACATGCCACTCCATCTTGCTCCCGAAGAAAAACAGATCGGTTCGGACAACTTCAACGAAGCCGTCGGCCTGACTCGCCGGAAGTTTCTGAAAGGCGTCGCGGCCAGTACGCCGGCTCTTGGTGGAGCCTACTTCGGTTACGAGGCGCTCAAAGGAAACCCTGTTCGCGTCGGCTGGATCGGCACCGGAGATGAGGGCTCGGTCCTGCTGACACAGCACCCGCCGGAGTACCTCGACATCGTCGCAATCGCTGACCTCCGTCCCTCTAACCGCGAGCGGGCTTTCGAGGGCGACGGCAATGAGCACCGCGTCGGACTCTACGAGAAGATCGGCAAGGCCGCCTGTAAGGACATCAAAGTCTACGAAAATCACAAAGACCTGCTCGCCGACCCGAAAGTCGAGATGGTCGTGATCGCCGTGCCGCTCAGCCAGCACGCCCCAATCGCAATCGAGGCAATGAAGGCTGGCAAGCATGTGCTCTGCGAAAAACTGATGGCTCACAACATTGAGCAGTGCAAGGAGATGATCAAAGTCCAGCGTGAAACCGGCATGCTGCTTTCCGTTGGTCATCAGCGGCACTACAGCGTGCTGTACGACAACGCGAACGAGTTAGTGAAGCAGGATTTGCTGGGCGATATCAAATTCATCCGAGCTCAGTGGCACCGCAACAACAGCTTTCCCGGCCGCGATTCGTGGCGGAAATACCCGAAGCGGACTCCACAGATTGACAAGGACGCGCTCGCCAAAGCGGACCTGAAAGGATTCGGCTACAACGATCTGCAGCAACTGGTCGACTGGCGGCTTTACAATGAAACCGGCGGTGGCCTGATGGCCGAACTTGGCAGCCACCAGCTGGACGCGGCGAGCATCTTTCTCGGCAAGGTTAAACCGCTTGCAGTTAGTGGCTTTGGCGGAAAGAACTTCTACGGCGTCAAAGGCGTCGGTCCGATGGACAAGCAGAAGGACGACCGGGAAATTGACGACCACGTCTACGTGACCTTCGAATTTCCGGGCAAGCACTACTACGAGCGGAACGAGGACGGAACGATCGCCGAGAAAGACGGCGAGTACGCCGTCAGTTCGCCTGACGACATTGTCATCGTCACTTACTCGTCGATTAACACGAACCGTTTGGAACCCTACGGTGAGACCGTATTCGGCAGCCGAGGCACGCTTATGATGGTTCAGGAACAGGAAGCGCTACTGTTCAAGGAAGCCAGTCCGTCGACTGGCGGAGGTGGCCCGGCTCAGCGGCTTCACGTCATCAACGATGGCAAAGCTCCGGTGCTCGACGCCAGTGCGAGCCTCGCGCCGTCTGCTGACGCAGCGGCCGCGACGGGAGTCAACACGAAGGTCAGCCGCGGCTACACGGAAGAGATGGAGCACTTCGCCTTCTGCGTCCGAAACAATCTGCCCGTCGAGGAGTTACGCTGCAACGGAGTCGTCGCGATGGCCGATGCGATCATGGCACTGACTTCGAACATTGCCATGCGGCAGCATCGCCGGATCGAGTTTAAGAAGGACTGGTTCGATCCGGACAAGAAAGCGACTCCCGAAGTCGACACGAAGAAGGCGTAGCTTCAATTCACCGGAATCCAGACTGCAGCACCCCGGATGCCACCCGCGGGCGGGGTTTTTCTTTCAAGTCATCCCATAAGTTCCTTCCTGATAGAGAGCCTTCACGAAACGAGCCTCACGATGGGACGCTGGCCCGACAACGATCGATCGACGCTGGTCACAGCGATGATCATGTTTCTTGTCTTCCCGCTGCTGGCGTTTCTGGCGTGGTGGTTTGTGAAAGGTTGATCATCCCACCGGCATCCGGCTTCAACACGAGAGCCGCCAGGCAAAAGGGTCTCCAGTGTCCGACTCCGAATCGATCCCTGCTGAAGAAGGTGCGGCCGAACTCACCGGCGAAGAGAAGCAGGAAAAACGTCAGCGGCACATGACGCTGGGTATCGTATTTCTGACGGTCGTCATCGACCTGCTCGGCTTTGGGATCGTGCTGCCTCTGCTGCCTCGTTATGGAAAGTTCTACCACGCTACCGAGTGGGAACTTGTCGCGCTGTTTTCCGTGTTCTCGGCGATGCAGTTTTTCTTCGCTCCTATCTGGGGGCGAGTCTCCGATCGGATTGGTCGTCGTCCAATCATTCTGATGGGATTGGCCTCATCGGCGATCTTCTACGCAATGTTCGGCTTCTTCTCCTCGTTCGAAGCTTCCGACACGATGCTCGGATTGGGAGTCATCGCGTGGCTGACAATCTCGCGGGTCGGAGCCGGCATCGCCGGTGCCACGATCCCGACTGCCCAGGCCTGCATCGCTGACACCACCGGCCGCGAAGGACGCACGAAAGGCATGGCCCTGATCGGGATGGCCTTCGGTATCGGATTTACTTTTGGTCCTTTGATCGGAGCCGCCTTCGTCTCCGCCGACCCGGACGGCCCGCCAAGTGCTGCCGTTGGTTATGTTGCGGGAGCCCTCTCCGCCGCAGCTTTTGTGCTGGCCCTGCTGAAGCTCCCCGAAACACGTAAGTCTGGCGATGCGGTCAAATCCGCCGGGCACTCTCACCTGGGCCGTATCTCGGCGGCGATGAGCATCCAGGGCGTCGGAGCGATTCTCATCACGATGTTTATTACGACGGTCGCGTTCGCTCAGTTCGAATCGACCCTCGCCCTGCTGACAAAAGACATGGCGATTGCCGATCGAGGCAACTTTTTCGTCTTCGCCTATGTTGGCTTCGTTCTCGCCATGAGCCAGGGCATGATTGTCCGCCGCCTGGCAACAAAGGTGTCTCCCAAGTCGCTGGCCGCGGGAGGCACGCTGCTGATGGCCGCCGGTCTGGGACTGGTCGGGCTGGCTGGAAAGAACGCTTCGGAAGGAATGCTTTACGCAGTTCTGCCGATCGCGGTCGTCGGCTTTTCCTGCGTGACACCCGCGATCCAGGCGTTGCTCTCGCTGAAGGCCTCCACCGAAAAACAGGGGGAGGTTCTTGGTGTCGGGCAGAGCATGTCGGCTCTGGCCCGTATCGTCGGTCCGGCGATCGCCATCCCGCTGCACCACCGAGCTGTCGAACTTCCTCACTGGACAGGAGCCGCCGTGATGGCAATCGGCTTGGCACTGGTTCTGTCACTGACTGCTCCGGAAACGAAGACGACTTCCGAGCCGTAAGCCGCCAGCAAGTAAATCGCTCGTCGCGCGAATTGAGTTTTCCGCACTGCCCGGCAAGACTGTCATCGTCTCTCACCTTCAGGGCGGAATGATGGATCGCGACGAGCAGCTTGCAGAAATCCTAGATCAGCTGGCCGGTCAGTCTCATTCCGGACGAATGCCGGATCTGGAATCGGTTGTGCGCGACCATCCGGAACTCGAAGCTGAACTGCGTGAGCTGTGGGCGACGATGGCTCTGGCCGAAGACTTTGCGAGCTTTTCTGGGGTTCTCGACACGCTGACTCGCGGAGACACCACAGAGGATTCAGAGAACGTCTCCGTCCCGATTCCCGGCCAGGTCGGCGACTACGAACCTCTTGAGGAAATTGGCCGAGGTGGAATGGGCGTCGTCTATCGAGCTCGGCAGACCAGCCTGGGCCGGACGGTCGCTCTCAAGATGATCCTGCGAGGTGGTCTGGCATCGGCGGCCGACGTGGCACGGTTCCGATCTGAAGCCGAGTCTGCCGCGCGGCTCAGCCACCCCAACATCGTGCCGGTCTACGAAGTCGGCGAACATGACGGGCAGCCTTACTTCAGTATGCAACTGGTCGAAGGCACGACTCTGGCCCAGCGACTGCAGGAAGGCCCGATGTCTCCTCGCGAGGCGGCGGAGCTGCTCGCGCCAATCTGCCGGGCCATTCAAGAGGCTCATAAGAATGGAGTACTGCACCGGGACCTCAAGCCGTCCAACATTCTGATCGATGAGACCGGGCGAGCCTTCGTTACAGACTTCGGTCTGGCGAAACGCATTCAGTCTTCCGAGGCGATTGAGGGCGACTCGTTGAGCCTCACGACGCTGACTCACAGTGGAGCCATTGTCGGCACTCCGAGCTACATGGCTCCCGAACAGGCGGCCGGTCAGCGCGGGGAAGTCAGCGCTGCGACGGACGTCTACAGTCTGGGGGCTCTGCTGTACGCGATGCTGACCGGGCGGGCTCCGTTCCAGGCAGTGACGCCGCTCGACACCGTTCTGATGGTGCTCGAACAGGACCCGGTTCCGGCGCGGATGCTCAATCCCGTGGCCGATCCCGATCTGGAACTGATCGCGATGAAGTGTCTGCAGAAACCGCAGGACCTGCGGTACGCTGACACCGGTCAGTTGGCTGACGACCTGCAGGCCTGGCTCGACGGAGACCCGATCTCGGCGAGGTCCTCGCAGTTCACACAGGTGCTCAGCCGGGCCTTTCGCGAGACCCACCACGCCTCGCTGCTGGAGAACTGGGGTCTGCTGTGGATGTGGCACAGCCTGGTGGTTCTGACGCTATGCGTTGTGACAAATCTCATGCAGTGGCAGGATGCAGCCACGGAAGACCCGTCGCGCTGGCCCTACCTTGCGTTGTGGTGTGTGGGTTTGAGTGTCTGGGCCGCGATTTTCTACAGCCTGCGAAAACGGTCGGGGCCGGTGACGTTCGTCGAACGCCAGATCGTTCACATCTGGGCAGGCAGCATGATCGCCAGCATGCTGCTGTACTCCGTCGAGTGGCTGCTCGGCTTGAAGATTCTCTCTCTTTCCCCCTGCATCGCTCTGGTGAGTGGGATGGTCTTCCTGGCGAAGGCCAGCATGCTTAGCGGGAAGTTTTATGCACAGGCGACGGTGCTGTTTCTGTCCGGAGTCGCGATGGCCTGGATCCAGAATTCGGAATCGCTGCCAAACGTGAGCATCTCCATCTACGGACTCGTGGCTGGAGTCAGCTTCTTTCTGCCCGGCTTGAAGTATCATCGCCAGCGTGTTCGACGATGACGCATCAGGCGAAGTGCTCTTGTTTGCAGTGCGGCGCCGAAAACAACTGCTATGACGGTGGCAAGGAATCATTTGCTCACGAGTAGTCGCTGCCGCGATCCTGCGACTGCCTGCCAGAATCCGACAGAACTCAAGACGGCTCTCTAAGATGAGAGTCTGGACGTATTCTGCGCAAAATGGCGTGAAGGCGGAGTAATTCGCTTCGGCTTCCACACGGTGCGTGTGAGACGTGCCCTACTTGTCGAGTGTTCGGAACTTGAAGAGCTCGGACCTGGTCCGAGCTTTTTTCATGGTCGCTGCGAACTCAGCGACGAGGTCAGGGTGGTCAGCGGAGACGTCTTTGGACTCGCCAGGGTCTGCTTCGAGGTCGTAGAGGAAGATGCGGAGCGGGTCTTTGTTTTTCCTCAGCATGTTCTGCCGCAGGGCTTTCCATTTGCCTTTGCGGACCGCCTGCTGACCGCCATAGGCAGCGAATTCCCAGTAAAGATACTCGGGCTTTTTCTGCTTCCCGGTCTGGCCCAGCAGCGTGGGGGCGAAGCTGACTCCGTCAATGCCCTCTGGGGCTTTCGTGCCGGTCAGGTCGGCGATCGTTGGCAGGATGTCCCAGAACGCGGAGATGTGATCGCTCTTCGAGCCGGCTTTGATTTTGCCAGGCCAGCGCGCGACAAGGGGAACTCGGATGCCACCTTCTTTGAGGCTTCCTTTAAGCCCGTCGAAGACTCCTGCGGATTGAAAGAAGTCCGAGTCCGATCCGCCGAGCCGGTTGTAGGTCGGTCCGTTGTCCGATGAAAAAATCACAATCGTGTTGTCATCGAGTCCCAGTTCTTTGACCAGGTCGGTGATCTTCCCGATGTCGCGGTCCATATGAGTGACCATGGCCGCGTAGCCGGCTCGCGGGGTCGGATGCTTCAGGTATCCTTTGTGGGTGTACTCCTCTTCTTTGATCGTGCGCCGATACTCAGCGAGGATCGGAGAAGACTCGGGCACTTGAATCGACAGGTGAGGAATCGCGAACGGCATATAAAGAAAAAACGGCCGATCCCTGTTTTTCCGGATAAAGTCGAGCCCGATCTGCGTGAAGCGGTCCTGCGAAAACGCGTTGCCGTGCAGCGTCCGGTTGTTGCCTGGGTAATGTTCTTTTGTGTTGTTGTACCAGAGGAATTTTGGATAGTGATTGTGAGCGTGCCGTTGGCAGTTGAACCCGAAGAACAGGTCGAAGCCCTGTTTGTTGGGATCGCCCGTCGTCCCGAAATGCCCCAGACCCCACTTGCCCACGGCTCCGGTGGCATAGCCTTTCTGCTTGAGTACCTCGGCGAGTGTAACTTCAGAATCCGGAATCGGATTCTGCCCGGGGAATTCCCAGCCATTCTTCTTCGCGAGATGCTGCAGGTGCTTTGGATCTCCATTGTTGCGGATGTAGGCGTGTCCGGGATGCTTGCCCGTCATCAGACAGCACCGCGACGGAGCACACACCGCGTTGCCAGAATAGTGATTTGTGAACCGAATCCCCTCCTTAGCCAGCCGGTCGATGTTTGGCGTTTTGATGACTTTTTGCCCGTAGCAGCCAAGCTCGTTGTAGCCCAGATCGTCGGCGAGCAGATAAATCACATTCGGCGGTCGCTCGGCACCGCGAAGAGGAATGACGGTGAGGGCAACAAGCAGAGCACAAAGAAGTCGAAGCATCTGGGGGTCCTTCGAAAGTGGCAAAGAAGATGTCGCAAACGGTGAGTTCTTCGTCAGTATTGTCTCAGGCTTTTCGTCCGAGCATTCGATTCAGCGAGTCTGCCGATGGACTTGAGGTCGGCTTTGCTCGACTCCGCGGAGAGTTCGCCTTCCAGTTTGTCGTTCACTTCGACCCCGTCGAAGCCGGCGTCGGACGCCGGTTCGAAGCACTCCCTCAACGACATCCGATCGGGATATGGGAAGGCCCACAGGTTGATCGATTTTTTGAAGGGGTATTTTTTTTTCGGTGGGAGCTACAGGCTTCTTCTGTGCCAGTTCGGCAGCATCTGCCTGGCTGATGAGTCCCTGGGCGGCGAGGAATCCAGAGCCGAAGGTCGCGGAGATGGCCAGCAGCTCTCGCCGGGCCAGCCGCGGGAATCCTTCGGACGAGGGAGCATTCGATGGCGGCTGATTATTCGACGGCTGATCAGAGGGAAAATCCGAACTCGACATGCTGCCTCCCGATGGCTCAAAGATGAGTGGCCTGCGGCATTTCAGGGTCGGGAGATTATCAGTCAGTCTTCGTGAGTCTGCCAGCGGTAGCGGACTTCCACACGCCAGCTGGATTCCGAATTCCGGGTCCGAGTTGACCAATCGCCGCAGCACTCGTCAGACGAAGGCGGCCAGGCGAGAAACCTCTAATCCTCGGGCATCAGATTCCAGAGCGGAAAGAGGACGATTTGCAAGCTGGTCTGGCTGGACGCTTTGCTGGCCTTCAGTCCTTAAAAGTACCTCGCACATTGCCGCCGTTCAAATCGTGCGAAAGCCCGTTGGTTCGAGCGTCTGTCGCAGAAAAACTCGCCGAAGCAAAAACAATGGCTGGTATGGCAAGTCGCAATTGCAGAATCAGATTCCGATGACCTCTGACACAAATCCGCTCCGAAAATCGAGCAGCGAAGTCCTCCCGAACTGAACTCAAAACAGGAGAGGGGAGCTGGGCGAAATGGTCGAACGGCGGCGTAAAGGGTCGACTTGACGTGAACCGGGGTTCTGCGATATCCCCCGCAGACGACCCCGTCGCAGACTCAATCGAGTCGACCTCGACGCAAACTCAATCTTGTCACCAGGATGAGCCACCAGGAGCCGATTTGAGAGCCGGTCCGCCGGTTCTCTCCACTTGAAGGGATTCCCGAATGCACAACAGCATTCCTCTGCAGAATTCACACGATATTTCCCGGCAGCGGCAGATGGGTATTGGAGACCTGCTGCTGGAAAACCGGATCATCTTCCTTGACGGTGCCGTTCACGACGGTTCGGCCAACGCGATCGTGATGAAGCTGCTTTACCTGCAGCACGAAGCACGAAAACAGGACATTCACCTTTACGTGAATTCTCCCGGCGGATCAGTTACGGCGGCGATGGCGATTTACGACACCATGCAGTACATCGACTGCGATGTGGCGACCTACTGCGTCGGCCTCGCGGCGAGTGCTGGTGCATTGCTTGTCGCTGGCGGCACGGCCGAGAAACGCTACATGCTGCCGCACGCCAAGATGATGATCCATCAACCATGGGGCGGAGTCGGTGGCCAGGTGTCTGATATCGAGATTCAGGCTAAAGACATCCTGCAGACTCGCGAGACTCTCAATCAGATCATGGCCAGACACACCGGTCAGACGGTCGAGCAGATTGCAATCGACACCGACCGCGACAACCACATGACGGCCACTGAGGCAAAAGAATACGGCCTTGTTGATGAGATTCTGATCAAGGAAGAAAAGAAGGACGAGAAGAAGTCGGACGAGAAATCCGATTCCTGAAACCGGCCGAGAGATTTCCCAGACAACTCCCGCCGTCGCTGACTGCGTCGGCTTTTCGCAGAGGAAGCGTTCGCGATGAGCAACCTTGTTCCCATCGTCATTGAAGATTCGGGCCGCGGCGAGCGGGCCATGGATATCTACAGCCGACTGCTGAAGGATCGCATCGTGATCCTGGGCACGGCGGTTTCGGAAACGTCCGCGAATCTCATCGTAGCTCAGCTGCTGTATCTGCAGTTTGAAGATCCCACAGCCGACATTCACTTCTACATCAACTCGCCCGGTGGTTCTGTCACGGCCGGCCTCGCGATTTACGACACGATGCAGTACATCAGCTGCGACGTTGCTACCTACTGCATCGGTCAGGCCGCCAGTATGGGAGCCGTCCTGCTTTCCGGTGGAGCGGCCGGGAAACGGCACGCTCTACCGAACTCGAGGATCATGATCCACCAGCCGATGGCCGGTCAGCAGGGCTCGGCCTCGGAAATCGAGATTCACCTCAAGGAAGTCCTGAAGATCAAGCGTCGTCTCAACGAGATCCTTCTCAAGCACACGGGTAAAGACCTCGACACGCTCGAGAATGACACCGACCGCGACAACTACATGTCGGCCGAAGAAGCCGTCCAGTACGGAATGGTCGATCGAGTTCTGGAGCGACTTGAGACGACCAAATCCGACTAATTCAGCGGTCGGCGAAACTGGCCCGATCTTGTGAGACCGTCAAGGATGATGGCACCTCAGAAACCGTTATCGTTGCTTGGAAGACAGCGCACGTTGTGCGCGATGGTCACGACGCTTCTACTTCTCGCGGTGGTTTCGGGCTGCAACCGGGGAACTCGTCGAAGTGTCGAGCTGCTGGAATCCCGCATCCGGAACCAGGAAGAGACGATCGCCTCTCTTCGCCGAAACGTCTCGACCCTCGAGGCCGAACGCGAAGCCACTCAGCGAGAAGCAGATGCTCTGCGAGCAGCAGCCAAATCGCAGAACAAGCCTGTGCTGCTGGCCGAGCACGCTGAGACGCAGTTTCGAGTCTCAGACGTCTCCATCAATACGTATCTGAGTGGTGGTCTGGATCGGGATGGGAAACACGGAGACGAACTGCTGACTGTTCTCGTTGTGCCGCAGGACAAAGCCGGCGACACACTCCGGGCGACTGGTAAACTGGAAATTGACGTCGTCGACTTCGCAGCTCCGACTGGTCAGCAGCGCATCGGTCACTGGGATTTCGACCGGAACCAGACGCGCGAATTGTGGCATTTCGGATTGATTGGCCGAGGCATACAGATCACCGTCCCGTGGCAAACGCCACCCGTTTCAGAAACCGTCACTGTCCACGCCCGTCTGACGATGTCCGACGGGCGTCAGTTTAACGCGACAGAGGAACTGCGAGTTGCGTCATTCGAATCCAGCAGGCCGACTTCTGCGACGGGCCTGTTGCCAGTTCCCTCGCCCGATGTCGGATCACCAATCGAGCCCGTGCCGTCAGCGTTTCCGCCAATTGAATCTGCAGAACCCACCACCATTGAATCTGCTGCACCGGTGCTCGACTCAGGTGCGCCCGGCTTTGTGCCCGCCGTGTCAGAACAGCCGTTCTCGAAGGGAGCGGCAAATCTGCAACCCGCTCCTGCGGAATTCGAAGTAAGGCGAGCCATCAGCCTCACCGCACGCGGCTGGCAATCCACAGCGGATTAGGCGGGCTCGAGCTGCGCAGAAACGGCTGCGAGGTCTGCTCACGGAAGAGAATCCGAACCCAGAACCTGACTTGGCTGTCGTTCTCGCACTGAGTTTTTACATTCAATTTAAGGTCGCCGCCGACTCCGGCCGATCTATTGACGTCGATTCTCGACCGACTAAAATCACAGCCTTCACGGCAGGAAATTGTCGAGAAAACCCGTAAGGGCCCGTAGCTCAATTGGTTAGAGCGCCGGACTGTCGATCCGGAGGTTGCGAGTTCAAGTCTCGTCGGGCTCGCTCACTCAGCCTTGTTGCCTATTCAGCAACAAGGCTTTTTTTGTGGGGCTCCTTGTTCGCTTCATCTCAAATGAAGCTGTCCGGGGCACTCAACCGACATGCCTGAGGCGGTTGATCCGCCCGATAGCCACCCACTCAGCCAGGTAGATGTTTCCATCGTGGTCGAAACAGGCGTCATGGGGGTGGATGAAGCGGCCGGGTTCCCAGCGATCCGGGCTGCGGCGCATGGCGAAGTTGTTGGCCAGAACCAGCTTTAGCCAGTCGGGGTCGTGGCCCAAGTGAGCGATCAGCGCGTTCTGCGCATCGAGCAGCGTGACTCTCGCGTGAAGGTCTGGAACGAGCATCACGTCTCCCTGGATGTCGATGTCCGCCGGGAAGAGCATGTCGTCAAAGAAGCTCAGGTGTTTGCCATCTTCGGAAAAATACTGCAGCCGGGCGTTGGCTCGGTCAGCCACGACGAGTGCCGGCTCTCGGCCTTTCCGGTCATCCCACCACAGACCGTGCGGAGTTCTCAACTGTCCGGGACCGTTGCCAGCGCCGCCGAAGTAGCCGACGACCTTTGCGTCGTTATTGTAGCGGATGACGTAGTCTGAGCCGTACCCGTCTCCCACCCAGAAGCCTCCATCCGGAGCGAAGGCAATATTTGTTGGGCTGAAGAGATGGCCCTTTCCGTATTTACCGGGCTTCTTCACTTCGAAAGGGCGAGCGTTTTTGTAGGGAGCGATGGTCGTTGGCGCCTGCTGTTTCCAGACGATCTCGCCCATCAACGTGCTCTTCGCGATGTGTCCCTTATTGTCGCAAAGGTACAGAAACTCCTCGCCGTCATCTTTGCGGATGTCGATGCCGTGTCCGCCTCCGTGAAACTCTTTGCCGAATGAGCGGACGAACTTGCCTTTCTCGTCGAACACGACGATGGCATCCTGCGGCTCGGCGGTCATCGTCCGGTGTTTGACGTAAATCAGTCCTGCCGCGTCAATGGTGACGCCGTGAGTATCCTGCCAGCGGATGTGCTTTGGAATCTGCATGCAGTCGTGCTGGACTTCGTAGCGATGCCCCTCCGGGCCGATGATGGGAGGTTTCGACCGCGTTTTGTCTTCGGCTCCGAGGATTGCCGGAGCCGAACCGGCCAGAGCCATTCCGCCGGTCGCTTTGAGGAATTCGCGTCGAGAGGTATTGGAGTCCGTCATGCCAGCGCCTTTACAGCAGGATTTCAGTTTCAGAGCATTCTTACGAATTGCGTTTGCGGAACCAGAGGTCCCAGGCGGTCTCGCCGAGGATTGCCTTCTTCGCGGTGGGTTCGAGGCCAAGTTCATTCGTGAAGATTTTCAGATGCTGACCGTAGCTGACTTTCGGGCACCACAGTTCGCATGGAAAGTCGCTGCCCCAGACACACCGCTGTGGTGAGAATGCCTCGATGACTTTGTGGCAGGCGTCGTGCAGATCGCGGCACGGCCAGTCTTCAGCTGTGCCGGTCGGAATGAACGTCAGCTTCGCGTGAGCGTTGGGAATTTCGGACAGGCCGACGACATCTTTGACGATGGCGTCCTGATTCGGCCCGGCTTTGATGTTCAGGCAGTGGTCGATGACAAAGCGCAGCTTCGGATGTCGCATCGCCAGAGCTTCAATCTCGCCACGCTTTTCACGATTCGTGAGCACGTTGATGACGATTCCCAACTCTTCCGCCGTCGCCCAGAGCCGATCAACGCCCGGGTCGTCCAGCCGACCGCTTTTCGCGGCGATGCTCCTCATCCCTCGGACGTTAAAGTCGCTAACGAAGCGGCGAAGCATCGCCGGACTCTTCCTGTCATCAGGATCGAGGGTTACAACGCCAACCATGAAGTTGCTGTTGCCTCGCGCCGAGTCCGACGTGAAGCGATTGTCGAAGCGGTAGAACGTGCTCGTCTGAATCGCTGTGACGTGCCGTACCCCGTTGGCCTTCATCTCCTGTTTCAGATGGCTGATCGTGCCCTTGCCTTCGGGAGGGCGGTATGGTTTTTCGATGGTCGGGTACTTCTTTTCGTCCTCGCTGTAGATGTGAGCGTGGCAGTCGATGATGAGCAGATCGTCGTCCGCCGCTGCCACCGGCTGCTCGGCAAGTGCGAGGCCGCTCAATGAGGTCGCGGCCGATGCCTGGAGAAACCGCCTTCTGGTCAGAGAGTGCTCTGCAGTCATAATCGTCCTCGCCGAAGACATCGTTGGCTTTTCTATGAGAGAATATCCCGAACCACAGTTCCGTGGACATCAGTCAGTCGGTACTGCCGACCTTGAAACCGGTAAGTCAGCTTTTCGTGATCGATGCCCAGCTGATGCAGGATGGTCGCGTTCAGGTCGTGGATGTGGACGGGAGTCTCGGCGACGTTGTAGCAGAACTCGTCGGTTGCTCCGTAAGCGATGCCGCGTTTGATACCAGCTCCGGCCAGGACCGTCGTAAAGCAGTAGGGATGGTGGTCTCGCCCGGCGTTTTTACCGTCGGTTTGAGCGTAAATCGTTCGCCCGAACTCACCGCCCCAGATGACGAGCGTGTCTTCGAGCAGACCTCGCTGCTTGAGATCACGAATCAGTCCGGCTGTCGCCTGGTCTACTGTGGCCGCCTGAGTCGGCAGTTTCTCGGCCAGCTTCGAGTGATGATCCCAGCCCATGTGGAACAGCTGAATGAACCGCACGTCGCGCTCAGCCAAGCGACGGGCGAGGAGGCAGTTTCTCGCAAACGTTCCAGGTTTTGTCACGTCGGACCCGTAAAGATCCAGAACGCTTTTCGGCTCACCGGAAATGTCGGCGAGCTCCGGCACGCTCGCCTGCATCCGGAACGCCATTTCGTATTGAGTGATCCGGGCTTCCGTTTCCGGGTTGCCGGTGACCGCAAGCTGTTCTCGATTGAGGCTCGCCAGATCGTCGAGCATGTCGCGTCGCAGCGGCCGATCGATGCCCGGCGGATTCGAAAGATAAAAAACCGGAGCTCCCGTGTTCCGCAGCTTGACGCCGGAATGCTCGGTCGGCAGAAAACCGCTTGCCCACAACCGGCTGTAAAGTGGCTGAGCTCCACGGTTGCCGAGTGACGTCAGCACAACATAGCTCGGCAGATTCCGATTGAGAGCCCCCAGTCCGTACGACACCCACGCCCCGATGCTTGGCCGGCCCGCCAGCTGAAAGCCCGTCTGAAAAAATGTAATCGCCGGATCATGATTAATCGCTTCGGTGTGCATCGACCGGACGAGGCACAGTTCGTCGGCGATGCTCGCCAGGTGCGGCATTGCGTCGCTGATCTCGAGGCCGCATTCGCCACGAGGTCGAAATCGAAAACGGCTTGGCGACACCGGAAGCGACGTCTGTTTCGAAGTCATCGTCGTGATCCGTTGGCTGCCTCGCACGGATTCTGGTAGCTCCTCGCCGCGATGTTTTTCGAGGGCGTGCTTTGGATCGAACAGGTCACTCTGGCTGGGTCCTCCGGACTGGAAGAGCCAGATAACGCGCTTCGCCTTCGCCGGAAGATGCGTCGCGGACAGAGCGGGTGAAGCCTCAGCCGATTCGCTGGCCAGCAGGCTGCCCAGCGCGAGGCCGCCAAATCCGTGGGCTGATGTCTGCAGGAAAGCCCGCCTCGTTGCCACAGTGTGAGATTCGAGCGTCATTTGTTGATTACCTCGTCGAGGTTCAAAAGCACGCTGGCGACCGTCGTCATCGCGGCCAGCTTTGCCTTGTCGAAGTCTCCAGAAGTAGGAGCCTCACCTTGCGTGAGTAGTTCTGACGCGTGGTCGATCGAGGTGCGAAATGCCTTCAGCCGACGTTCGTAGCCTCTGACCAGGATGGTTGTCTCTTTTTCTGTCGGGTGCCTTTGTGTGACGCGTCGGAAAGCCCAGGCGATCTGCTCATTGATATTCGAGCCGCTTTTCAGAATCCTCTCAGCGAATTTGCGCGAAGCCTCGACATAGGTCACATTGTTGAGCAGCGACAAAGCCTGCAGTGGCGTGTTGGTTCTCGCGCGTTTCACCGTGCAGACTTCGCGGCTGGGCATGTCGAACAGGACCATATCGGGTGGCGCAACGGTTTTCCGGATCGTTGTGTAGAGGCTGCGGCGGTAGAGCCGCGTACCGTGGTCCTGCTGGAACGTGCCGCGCTTTTCGACTTCTTCCCACAGGCCGACGGGCTGGTACGGCTTCACGCTGGGGCCTCCGAGTTGTTCGTGGAACAGGCCGGAGACCGCGAGGGCCTGGTTGCGAATCATCTCGGCCGGCAGCCGGAATCGCGGGCCGCGGCTGAGCAGCCGATTCTCCGGATCGAGACGAAGACGCCGTTCGCCGACGATGTGGTCCTGACGGTACGTCGCGCTGAGGACAATTTTCCTGAGCAGTTCTTTCACATTCCAGTCGCTCTCGACAAAGTCCACGGCCAGCCAGTCAAGCAGTTCTGGATGGCTGGGCCAGTCGGCCTGAACGCCGAAGTTTTCCGAGCTCTTGACCAGACCGGTTCCGAACAGTTGCTCCCAGAGCCGGTTGACGGTCACTCGAGCCGTCAGCGGATGCCGCCCGTTGACCAGCCACCGTGCAAAACTGAGTCGCGTCACTTTTTCCGTGTCGCCTGCTGGGAGGGCTGATGGCAGTCCGGGCGAGACGGGCTCGCCGTGCGAGTCGTACTGGCCTCGCAACAGAACGAAGGCCTGCCGTGGCTTCTCGTCGTGCATGACCATCACGAAGGGATGCCGGGCTTCCAGCTTCTTCTTTGCCACTTCTGTCTCGGCCACAGTCCGCTCACTCTTTTTAAATGCGGCGAATTCCCGCTCGTACTTCGTGGCCTGATGGCGGATGCGTGGTTCCGCGGCGCCTCGCAGATTGTTGATGAAACCTTTCTCATTGAGATTATTGAACAGAGAAAACAGTTGATAAAACTCGCGCTGGCTGATCGGGTCGTACTTGTGATCGTGGCAACGACAGCAACCCAGAGTGAGGCCCATCCAGACCGCCCCCGTAGTCTCAACCCGATCAATGACGTATTCCGTCCGCCACTCCTCGTCAATCGCCCCGTCTTCCGTCTGGATTCGGTGATTGCGGTTGAAGGCTGTTGCGAGGATCTGTGACTCGGTCGCATTCGGCAGCAGATCTCCGGCCAGCTGCTCGATGGTGAAATCGTCGAAAGGTTTGTTCGAGTTAAACGCCTCGATGAGCCAGTTTCGCCACGGCCACTGCGAGTTCTCCAGATCGTTGTCGTAGCCGTGGCTGTCGCCGTAGTGAGCTCCGTCGAGCCACCACAACGCCATCCGCTCGCCGTAGCGGGGAGACTTCAAAAGCCGGTCGACGACTCGCTCAAACGTCTTGTCCGATCGGTCGGCGAGAAATGCATCGACTTCTTCCAGCGTCGGGGGGAGCCCAGTCAAGTCGAAGGTCACTCGGCGGATCCACTGCTCGCGCGGTGCTGCTGGCTGGGGCTCGAGGCCCGCTTTGTGCAGACGCCGATGGACAAAGCGGTCGATCTTGTTGATACCCCAGTTGGATTCCGGGACGGTGGCTTTCCTCGGGACGAGGAATGCCCAGTGTTTTTCGTAGACTGCTCCTTGTTCGATCCAGTTCTGGAGAATCTGATTCTCTGTGAGCGTCAGTGGATCCTCTCCGATCGGGGGCATGGCGAGATCCGGATCAGTGGAGCGAATCCGACGGACAAGCTCGCTGTAATTCGGCTTTCCCGGTGAGATCACGACGGAGCCGTCGCGATCGGCAGTCGCCGACTCGCGAACATCCAGTCTAAGTCCGGCCTTCCGTTGAGCCGAATCGGCTCCGTGGCACTTGAAACACTTGTTGGAAAGGATCGGCAGAACGTCGCGGTTGTAGGTGACGTCTGTGGAGGACACAGAACGGCCAACAAGAAGAAGTGAGAAGAAGACGATGATCTCACGCGAAGCGGCGAAGACACGGAGATTCGGGCTCCGTCTTTGTGTCCGTGTGTCTTCGTTTGAGAAAAACGACCTCACTTCGCCGCCTCCCGAAAGACGACCGGTGTGGTGACCAGCGCGTTGCGAGAGTCCGTTGCCGAGAGCATCCAGATGGTCGCTTCGGCGGGAACACTGGCAGAGATTGTCTTCCCGTTCAGGCTGGCGTCACGGCTCTGCCACTTGCGTTCGACCAGTAGACCGGAGTCTGTCGTGAAGTGAAGATGCACTTTCTTCAGCGGCACAGCAGACGAGACGTCCGCGGTGACCTCGTTCTTTTGCATCTTTGGCGAACTGAGTCGCGGCAGCGGTTTCCCGCCGTTGATGTTCTGATCGATGAACAGGCCGATCTCGGTCGGAGCCCAGCCCGCCTGATGACTGTGCCGCATGTTGACCCCAATGCGAATCTCCTTAGCCGATTTCACCAGGTCAAAACTGCGAACGTAACTCGATAGGGGGTAGTGCTTATCGTTCGTTCCGTTTACGAAGAAAATCGGGACGCGGCACTTCGGCAACCAGGCAGAGGGCTCATAAACGCGAATCCACTCGGCTCGCTTTTTCTCATCAAGAGAATCGATGAGTCGCTTCTGAACGGACTCGCCTTCGTAGAGGAAGCCGCAACCGTAAACCGGCACGGCAGCCTTGAAGCGATCATCGATTGAGGCGACCAGGCAAGTCATGTAGCCACCCCAGCTGATGCCCGTGACGGCTGTGCGGTTGTCGTCGACTTCCGGGAAGCTGCGGATCAGCGAGTGGGAACGCACAACGGCTGCGACGGCATGGAACTGCCAGTCGTCGGTAATGTCTCCGCCAACGTTTTGAAACTTCGCGATTTGGTCTGCCTCGGGGCCACCGTGTGCCAGCCGAGTTCGCTTTACTCGCCGCCGGATCAGCTCACCGGTTTTCTCGTGAAACTTCGGCGCTTCGGGTCTCCGGCCGGACAGGTCCATTGCGATGGCCGCGTAGCCTCGGTTTGCCCACAACCACACCCACTCGGCAAACGCCGTTCCACCACCCCCGTGAATCAGCACGACGGCGGGCAGGTTCCTGTCCTTCGACTTGTCGCCGCTGATCGAACCGGGCGTTGCGTAAAACGCGAACACGTCGGTCGGCTTTCCCTGGAACGGCTCGTTGCGATAGGTGAGCGATCGAATCGGGCTGCTGTCGTCGAGCCACGAAACGGCCGGGACCTTGTGGAGTTCGCTGAGCCCCCACGGCTTCGTGTCCGTCTTCCGGTCGGCGCGAATTTCGCTGGAGAATGGCACAACAAGCAGCACGAGCAGCGTGGTCAGTAGATTCTTCATCGAGCGGCCAATCAACCACGGGAATTCGTCTCGCCGATCCCGATGGCGTGGATCGTCACCGCGAAACTGTTGCGGAGATTCTACGGTCGGGTGGCAGCAGTTTCACTCTGCGAGCCAGTTGAGACCGATAAAGAAGTTCCCCGAAATGGATTTTTCGAGATGAGCGAATTTTCCACTGGGAACTGACTGGCTCGCCCGATTTCAGCAACCGCCAGGTCAGTCTGCAGAGACAGCAGGTTTTGCCTGTGCAGATTGGAGAGCAGTGTGACGTGGTAAGCTCTGTTCTTGGTCACATCGCCAACCTGCCACGCATCGGCAAGGCCGCCCAGATGTGGTCGCTCGGCGGTTTCGCTCGAGCGTGCGGAGCAGGGCGAAGTGTCACGAAATGTCGCCGGACTCTGCCTGGAACGGTGTGTTGCGAGAAGGCAGCGCCCGTAGAGTTTCGCAGAGAGTGGTGAGGCAATACCGTGCCGCGTCAAATGGCATCTATGAAACTTCACAACCCGATGCGTGAGCGAGGAAGAACCGCCGTTGCCGGCAATTTGTCAGATCGGCGTCGTATCGGCTTAGGGTGAGAATTACGGATCGAGAACTTCCATGCAGATTCTTCCGGCGATTGATCTTCGAGGTGGCCACTGTGTGCGGCTTCGCCAGGGTGACTACAACCAGGAAACTGTCTTTGGTGACAATCCTGTCGAGATGGCTCGGGAGTGGGCCGAGGAGGGGGTCGAGTGGCTGCACCTGGTCGATCTGGACGGAGCGAAGGAGGGCCGGCCGATCAATCACAGCGTCGTGAAGGACATTGCCGAAGCGGTCGGAGTGAACTGCGAACTTGGCGGTGGTATCCGAGATGAGGAATCGATCCGTCTGATGCTCGACGAGTCCAGCGTCGGGCGAGTCATCATCGGCACGAAGGCGCTGAAAGATCCCGGTTGGTTTCGCGAGATGGCGACGGCGTTTCCTAGAAAGCTCGTGCTGGGGATTGACGCTCGAGATTCGATGGTTGCCACCGAAGGCTGGCTGGATGTCTCAGAAACGTCGGCGATCGATCTCGCCGAAAAGTACGCCGACTTGGACCTGGCGGCTCTTATTTATACGAACATCGCCAACGACGGCATGATGCAGGGAGTCGACTCGGCCACGATCGAGGACATGAAGAAGCTCGCCGGACTGGGCTTCCAGGTCATCGCGTCCGGAGGCGTGACGACGCTCGATGACGTGAAGAAACTTCGTGAGGCCAACGAGTCCGCGCCAAACCTGTCCGGCATCATCATCGGCCGAGCTCTTTATGAAGGCACAATTGTGGTCGCCGATGCCGTTCGCGAAGCACGCTGACTTGGCACCCCCGAATCGTGAGCCGCGGGCCGTAAGACACCGGATCCTTATCACACGTAGGATACTGGATCCGGCTGCTGACGCGTCGCGGCTCACTTGCCGCGTGGATTCTTCTTGAGGATTTGCAGAAGCTGCACGATCGACTCATCGTTGGCCGGGTAGATCAACGGTGGTTTGTCTGGCAGTTCGGACCGAGTGACCTCAAGCTGCCCACGTTCTCTTTTCAGTGGGAGGATGTAGTTGCCCGGTGGCCACTCGAAATTCGAGATGCGAATCTCGCCTTCCGGCATCATGCCTCTGACCTTGTGAACATTGATGTGAGAGACGACGCCGTTTTCGTCCACTGTTCCGGAGACGACCAGGTCCGACTGCCTGATCTGCAACTGGTTGATCGTCACCGGATTGCCGGTCAGCGCGGCCAGCGAGATCAGGGCGATGTACCAGATTCCGGCGAGAACAAATACGGCCAGACCAATCTGTTTCCAGGGAAGCGCCCTGGAGGCAGCCGGATTGGAATCGGCGGGCGAAGGTTTCGGCGCAGGTGAGTCGCTCTTCGTGGCGGAAGCCGGCGATTTTTTTTTACGACTCACGTCATCATCCGTGACGGGGAAGCCGAAGCGGCAGGGAGGCTCAGGCGAAGTTACTCACGAAAGGCTTCGGAAAGATCGATCCGGAAGTCGCGATCAAAGACTTCTTCAAAATCGTAGACGGCGAAAAAGTCGGTGACCTGATCCTGCTCGGTCTTCCTCATCGCGCCTCGTTCGATGAAGTCAAAAACGATTCGACCGAAGTCGTCCGTCGAGCGAACTCCCCAGTGCCGAAACACGGGGATGGTCATCAGGCCGAATTCCTGCAAAGCCAGTTCGCGGACTCCGTCGAGCAGTTCCGGACCAGAAATGTGAGCCCCCTCATCATCGAGCTCATCATTGCCACTCGACTGGCGATTGAGCCGCTTCTGTGTGAAACGGAGAGCCGAATCGATGAAGCGATAGGCATCGGTGTGATATTTCAAACCGGTGGATTCGGTCTTCAGTGTGCTCATCAGATTACCTCGGAGTCTGACTCATCGTCGCCGAGCCCCTCAGGCGAGGAGCCCGGCCTTGTCAGAAACTGCTACACATCCCGTCAGACGAAAGTCCTTTCCATCCTGACAATCTCCATAGCCTTATACAACATCACTCTGGCAATCTGAAGTCACCATTGGTGATGGCAGCCCGCAGACCGATACAGACGGACTTTGCGCCGTGACAGACCTTGCCGCACCGGCACAGAGAGGCATGGGCGGTGGATCAGCAGTGTTCGGAAAATCAGGCGGTCCGTCATATTTTAACGGGAGAGCGGTTTTGTCGAGCGGCGCTTAAGCGAGATCTGAAAGGTCGACCGCGAGAACATTGGCCAGGTCAGAGAACACTGCATCGGCCAGCGAAGTAAAGAGCAGGTTTCCGCCGCTCCGCTGCCACCGAAGATGCTCAGCCAGTGGCTTGAAGCGGCCCGCAGGATCAGCACAACTGGCAGACTTGGCGCGATTGGCAGACTTGCCAGGGAGTCCTCAAGCCAGTTCGGTCAGGGCGGCCAGCAGACGATCGACCTCATCGCGGGTGTTGTAGTGAACCAGCCCGATCCGAATCATGCCGTTCGGTTCGAGGCCCAGCCGCTCGGTCAGAGGCAGCGCGTAGTAGTTGCCGTGCCAGACGTAGAAGCCTCGTCGACCGAGTTCCGCCGCGAGTTCCTTCGGCTTCTTCTCCGCGTGAGTGATCGAGATCGTCGGCAGCCGCTCATCTTTGCGGATCGGATCGTCGATGCCCCAGAGCCGCCAGGACTCCAGCGGACGCAGGCCCTCAATGAGGCGCCAGAGCAGCGGCTGCTCGTACTCAACAATCGCCGCGTACGTCCGTTCCAGAGCCGCTCGTCTCGGCAGCGGTTCGGCCGCGATCGTTCGGCCCAGATCGGCCAGGTAGTCGATCGCTGCCAGAGTGCCCGCGATGCACTCGTGATTCTGTGTGCCTGTCATCCACTTGTCCGGCAGGCCGTCGGACGCCGGGCGAAGTTTGTACGCCTGCAGATTCTCCAGCAGCTTTCGCCGACCCCAGAGCAGGCCGATGTGAGGCCCGAAAAACTTATAGGCCGAGCATGCCAGGAAGTCGCAGCCGAAGTCCTCGACATCGATGAGGGCGTGCGGAGCAAAATGAACGGCATCGAGAAACGACAGCGCACCGGCTTCGCGGGCGAGCCGGCAAATCTCCTTCACCGGATTCACGGACCCGACCGCATTCGACGCACAGCCGACTGCGACGAGTTTCGTTTGCTCGCAGAGTTTCGCTTTAAAGTCATCCAGGTCGAGGGTGCAGTCCTCGCTACGGATGTCGATGTGCCGCACGGTTGCGCCTGCATCTTCGGCCGCCAGCACCCACGGCGTGAAGTTGGCATCGTGGTCCAGGCCGCTGATGAGGATCTCATCGCCCTCGCCCCAGGTCCGCCCGAGTGCTCGTGAAAGGGCAAACGTCAGCGTTGTCATGTTCGGTCCGAACGCCACCGTATCCGGATCGTCGGCTCCCAGAAAATCGGCCGCCGCCTGGTGCGCTTCGGCCAGCACCGCATCGCTTTCGCGGCTGGTCGGAAACTGTCCGCCGTGGTTCGCATTGTGATTTGCAAAATAATTGCTCACCGCATCGACCACACATTGCGGCACCTGCGTTCCGGCCGGCCCGTCAAAAAACGCGGCGGGATGATCTCCGTCCCGGCGGGCGAGGGCAGGGAACTGGCTGCGGATGTGGTCAATGTGTTGTTCAAGGGCGGCGGGCATGCCGAGTTCCTGTTTCACGGGGTGTCGGGGAGTCGTCACCACCAGGTGGACGAGGCTACAATGGATGCGAATTTTCATGCGTCCTGATGGTGGAATATGACAGGCTATTTGGAATCCCGTTTTTCAGCCAGCAGCTTCTGTGTTGCAGGCCTCGTTGTTTTCCTGGTGATCCAGTCTTCACTCAGCCTCGCTGCCGATCCGAGCGCCGAGTCACTACAGAAGAACTTTGAAAAGTCGGTGGCTCCGTTTTTGAAATCGTTCTGCCTGAATTGTCACGGCGAGGCGACTCAGGAGGCGAAGCTCGACCTGAGCGGGTATCGCAACGCCGCGTCCGTCGCAGAAGCTCACCAGACTTGGGGGATCATTCTGCACCGACTTGAGGCGGCGGAAATGCCTCCGGAAGACACCGATCAGCCAACGAAGGAACAGCGGGGGGCCGTTGTCGCCTGGATCAAGGCGGCTCGCGAATTCGAAGCCAACCGCAACGCCGGAGACCCCGGGCCCGTCCTGGCAAGGCGGCTTAGCAATGTCGAGTACAACTATTCGATCCGTGATTTGACCGGCGTTGACATTCAGCCGACGAAGACGTTCCCGGTCGATCCGGCCAACGAAGCCGGCTTCGACAATACCGGCGAGTCACTCACGATGTCGCCGGCTCTGCTGCGAAAATATCTCGGCGCCGCTCGGCAGGTCGCCGAGCACCTGGTGCTTAAGCCGCACGGAATCGCGTTCGCTCCGCACCCGACCGCCACCGATACTGACCGCGACAAGTACTGCGTCAAGCGAATCGTCGAGTTCTACCGGAGGCAGCCAACTGACCTGGCCGACTATTTTTATGCGGCGTGGCAGTACCGGCATCGCGAGGACCTCAAAAAGTCCGATGCGTCTCTCACAGATTTTGCGAGGGCCAATCGAGTCAGCCCGAAGTATCTGCCGCTTGTTCGGCAACTGTTTGAGGGGGAGGCCAAAGAACTCACCGTCGGCCCGATCGCCCGGCTCCGGGCGATGTGGCAGGATCTGCCGGAAGACGTCGCGCAGCGCGACGCGGTTCGAGCCGGCTGCCTTCGGATGCGCGAGTACGTCGTCGCACTGCGGAAACGACTGTCGCCCAGGTACCCGAACATCAAGGTCGAAGGCAGCCACAACGGATCGCAGCCGTTCGTGCTGTGGAAGAACCGGCAGTACGTCGCCAACCGGCGAAAGTTTGATCGGAGTGTGCTGAAAGTTGGCGAAGCGAAAACAAAGCCGCCCGAAGCTGAAATCAACACGCGAGGTCCCAGTGACCTCCAACGTGCGGTGGCTGAATCGCTCGTCGTTCCCGCCGACGAGAAAGAGCGGGGTCGGTACGAAGCCGCATTTGAGAGGTTCTGTTCGGTCTTTCCGGACGCATTTTACATTTCCGAGCGAGGCCGCGATTACGTCGAAAACTCAAAGAAACAAATGGGCGAGCGAGGCCGGTTGCTGAGTGCTGGTTTCCACAGCATGATGGGCTACTTCCGCGACGACGCTCCGCTTTATGACATGATCCTCGAAGAGGCTGGGCAGCGCGAGATTGACGGCCTGTGGGATGAGCTCAACTTCATCGCCTCGGCACCGCAGCGGCAGTACGTCGGCTTTCTTTGGTTTGAACGAACGGACTCGCGCTACATGCGCGAGCCTCAGTTCGATTTTGCGCGACCGGAAAACAAAGCGTCGCTCACCGAGGACTACATCAAGCGTCTGACGAAGGTCTACCTGGAAAAGGCCGGGAAGAACGGCGGCGGTCAGCGCGAGCTCGATGCGATCCGCCACTACTTTCGCGAGATCAACGAGCAGATTCGATGGGTCGAGAAAACCCGCAAGAATGCCGTGAGGAGTCACCTGGAAGCAATCCTCGAGTTCGCCAATCGAGCTTACCGGCGAACGCTGTCTCGTCGCGAAGCCGAAGAGCTCCTTGCCTTCTACTACGCGCTGCGGGAGGACGATGGTCTGACTCATGAAGAGGCCATTCAGGACACGCTCGTTTCGATTCTGATGTCGCCGATGTTCTGCTACCGCGTCGACCTGATCGGATCGGGTGACGGTCGGCGACTGCTCACCGACAACGAGCTGGCCAGCCGGCTGAGCTATTTCCTGTGGTCAAGCATGCCGGATGAGGAACTGCTGAAACTGGCCGCCGCCGGAAAGCTGAGCCAGCCGAAGACTCTGGCGGAGCAGACAAAGCGGATGCTCAAAGACAACCGCGTCCGCGGGCTGGCGACCGAGTTTGCTGGCAACTGGCTCGACTTCCGCCGCTTCGAGGAGCACAACAGCGTCGACCGCGATCGCTTTCCGAGATTTAATGACGAGCTTCGCCAGGCGATGTTCGAAGAGCCCATCCGGTTTTTCATCGACGTCGCCAGGAACGATCGAACGGTCCTGACTTTTCTTGATGGCCGGCACACTTTCGTGAACGCGCCCCTGGCAAAGCACTACGGAATTCCTCAAGAGAAGCAGCGAGGAATACCGCGAACGACCATCGCGACAAGTGCCGAATCAGACGTCTCGCAGGCCGATCCGTCGATCTGGATTCGAGTTGACGAGGCCGACCGCTTCGGCCGGGGCGGACTGTTGCCGATGTCCGTCTTTCTCACGAAGAATGCACCGGGGCTCCGAACCAGCCCCGTGAAGCGTGGCTACTGGGTCGTGCGCCGATTGCTTGGCGAACGCATTCCGCCTCCGCCGCCCAACGTTCCGGATCTTCCCGACGACGAAGCCAAACTGGGGGACCTCACCCTGCGCGAGGCTCTTACAAAGCACCGGGACAACAAAGCCTGCGCCGGATGTCACGAGCGATTCGATTCGATCGGCCTGGCTTTTGAAGGCTTCGGGCCGATTGGCGAGCTGCGGACGAAAGACCTGGGCGGCCGCGCTGTCAGTACGACGGCGAAGTTTCCCGACGGCCCGGAGGGAAGCGGCCTCAAGGATCTGCAGGCGTATCTCCGAAAACATCGACAGCAGGAATATGTCGATAACTTCTGCCGAAAGCTGTTATCGTATTCGCTCGGGCGAAGCCTGATTCTGTCCGACGGGTTACTCGTCCGGAAGATGCGGGCAAAGCTGGAGGCCAACGACCACCGGTTCGGAATCCTCATTGAGACGATCGTCACCAGCCCGCAGTTCCGACAGAAACGCGGCGAAGATCAACTTGCCAACAAATGACTCGCATGGAATTCAATCCTCCCATGTCCAGCTCAATGCTCAATCGAATTTCACGACGAACTGTTCTTCGCGGTGCCGGAGTTGCGATGGCTCTGCCGTGGCTGGAGTCGCTGCCCGTATGGGGCTACGAATCCGAAGCCGTTGAGAAGTCGGGAGAATTCCCGAAGCGGTTTGGCGTTCAGTTTATGGCCTGCGGCGTCCACCCGGATCACTGGTGGGGTAAAGGGGAAGGGGCCTCGCTGGAGCTCAGTAGAAGCCTCAAGCCGTTGGAGCCGCTGAAGTCGAAGATCAACGTGATCCACGGGCTGTTTAATAAGAACGCGACGGGCGTCGGAATTCATCCTGGTCAGACCGGCAACATTCTGTCGGGAGCCTCGCTGCAGAAGGGGGCCGAACTCCGCGGCGGGATCAGTGTCGACCAGTTGCTGGCCAATCACATCGGCGAGGACACGGCTCAGCCCAGCATGGTGCTTGGCTGCGAGCAGCCGATTACCGGCTATCACGAAACGAATTTTTCGATGGCGTACAGCTCGCACATTTCTTGGCAGAACGCGACCTCGCCGGTGCCGATGGAAGTCTACCCGTCGCTCGCTTTCGATAGCCTCTTCGATAATCGAGGCAGCCGTCGCAACAAGAGTGTGCTCGACCGCGTTAAGGAACAGGCCGCGAGTCTCAGTCGCCAGGCCAGTTCCAGCGATCGATCGAAACTCGATGAGTACCTCACCAGCGTGCGTGAAGTGGAGAAACGCATCGAACGACTGCGGGCTGATCAGGACAAAGCTGCCGAACGTGCGAAGCAGCGCGGCAAGTCGCTCGTCACGATGAAGCGGCCGGACAACGGGCTGCCCGAGGACATTCGCGAGCACATGAAGCTGATGTGCGACATCATCGCGATGGCGTTTCAGACGGACAAGACGCGAGTCGCGACGCTGCTGATGTGCCGCGACATTTCCGGGCTGTTTTATCCGTTCCTCGATGTGCGGAGTGCTCATCATTCGGCCTCGCACAGCGACCGGTCCGACGACTGGGAAAAGATTTCCCGCTACTATTGCAGCCAGTTGGCCTACCTGGCCGGGAAGTTGGACGCGATGCCCGAAGGCGAGGGCTCGGTGCTGGACAACTCGTGTCTGGTCTGGGTCAACAACATGTGGTCGGGCAGCCGCCACGACTCGCAGAAGGTTCCGCTGCTGACGGCTGGAGGCTTGGGCGGAACGATGAAAACCGGTCGAGCTCTGAACTATCTGGACGCCGGCAACGACAACCGGAAGCTCTGCAGCCTCTATCTGTCGATTCTGAATCGCATGGGCGTCGACGCGAAGACGTTTGGCGATGCGGACAAGCCGCTCGTCGGGCTTTGAGACAGCACGAGTCCTCATCGTCGCTCGCGGGACAACCTTCGCGCCGCACAGTAAGCTCGCGACCGTGCCAGCGGACTGGCTGTGAAGATGCGTTTGGGATTCGTGGAGTGGACCATGCCGAGTACTCGCCGAGACCTGTTGAAGGCCAGCTCCGGATTACTGGCCGGCGGCCTGCTGACCGGAACCGCTCTCGCCGACGAGCAGGCCGAAGCCGCCGCGCAGCGCGATCTGAAGATCGTTTCTGTTAAGACGTTTCTTTTGAGTCACAAGCTCAAGCGACCCTTCGGTGCGTCGGTCTCCGTGCCGTTGCCGAAAACGCGAGAGGCACTTCTCGTCCGCATCGAGGCTGACAACGGTCTGGTTGGATGGGGTGAGACTGCTCCGATCACCGGAGCTCGCGGGACAATTGATGATCATCTCGCAAAGCGGCTGATCGGGAAGAACCCGCTGCACTACCGGAAACTCTGGCGCGAACTCTGGGGGCCGAATTTCGGAAACGGACTCGCAACGGGAGCCGTCGAGACGTCGTTGAACGATTTGCGAGGCAAGGCACTGGGGCTGCCGGTGGCCGAGCTGTTTGGCGGGCGGTTTCGCGAGCGGGTGCCCGTTTACGTTTCGGCCCTCAACTACGTCGCCGATGCCGAGATCGAAGACGAGTATCCGAAAGCAGCCGCCGAGATGGTCGAGCGAGGCCACACCGCGATCAAAATGCGACTCGGTCGTTACTCGGTGTCTCGCGAAGCGAAGGTCGTTGCGAAAGTTCGAGACGTCGTCGGCCCGGACGTCAAACTGCTCGCCGATGGCAACGGAGCTTACACACGTGGCTCGGCCTTGAAGATGGCCGCCGTGCTGCGTGAACTCGACTTTGCGTACTTCGAGGAACCGCTGCCGCAGGTGACGCCTCACTACACTGGCTACGACGAATTGCGGAAGAAGATGCCGCTTCCGCTGGCTGGCGGCGAGGGGCTGGAGTCTCGCGGTTCGGCGAAGACGCTGCTGGCCCGCGGCTGCTTCGACATCATTCAACCAGACATCGCTCTATGCGGCGGCCTGGGCGAAGTTCTCTTCATCGCCGAGCTGGCATCGCTCTACGGCGTCCGCTGCGTCCCGCACTGCTGGGGTGGCGACATCCTCATTGCCGCCTCGGCTCATCTGCTCTCGCTTCTGCCGGAACCGCACTGGGGCCGCCCGACCGACACACCGATGCTCGAAGTCGACCAGGGTGAAAACCCATGGCGCGATGGCCTCGCCAAAGAGAAGCTGCAAATCAAAGACGGATTCCTGACCGTGCCGAAGAAACCGGGGCTCGGCATTGATGTTGATGAGGAAGTCGTGCGGAAATACGAAGTGAAATGAATTCCCGAGCTTGGAGGTCTGCATGAGTGACTCCAGTCCCCGCATCGCGATTGGTGGCATCCTGACGGAGTGCAATCATTTGGGCGGTTTGCCGATCACGATGCAGACGTACGAGGAGTACGAACTGCTGCGCGGTGACGAGATGCTCGAGTGCGAAACCAGCGTCGTTGGCGGCATGAGACACGCGCTGCGCGATGGCGAGGCCGACGCTGTGCTTCTACTTTACGCATCGGCGTGTGCCGGCGGGCCAATCACGGCCGACTGCTATCAGATTCTGCGCGACGATCTGCTGGAGCGGTTGCGGGCAGCCTTGCCGGTGGACGGAGTGCTCATGCCGATTCACGGGTCGGCACTGGTCGAGGGCCTCGACGATCCGGAAGGCGATATGATCCGCGCGGTGCGGGAGATCGTGGGGCCGGACGTGCCGGTAATCGCGACGCTCGACCTGCATGCGAACGTGACGGCGGAGATGGTCGAGCACGCTGACGCGCTTCTCGCCTGGGAGACTTACCCTCACCACGATCAGTACGGGACTGGTCAGCGGGCGACCCGGCTGATGCTCGATAGGCTCGCCGGGAAATGTCGACCGACGATGGCGTTTGGTCGAGTTCCCGTGATTACCAGTGCCATCAACGGTTCGACGAATGGCGATGACCCGTTTGCCGAACTGATGCGGCACACGAAGTCGCTCGAGCAGCAGGACGGGGTTCTTTCGACGAGCCTGTTCCTGATTCATCCCTACATGGATGTGGCCGACATGGGCAGCGGCGGACTGGTCGTCACGGACGGCGACGGGGGCCTCGCGAGGTCGCTCGCACTGGATCTCGGAGCCCGCTACTGGAACCGGCGGCACGATCTGGAGCCGGCAACGTTTTCTCCGGCCGAGGCTATTTCGCAAGGGCTTGCCGTGGAGGGCGGACCGGTGATTCTCGTTGAGACCGCTGACTGTTGCGGAGGCGGCGCGGCTGGAGACAGCATCGCGACGCTGTCGGCTCTCGTCGAGAGCGGCACAGATGAGGTCTCGCTGGTTCCGGTGGTCGACCCGAAAGCGGCGGCGGTATGCCACTCGGCAGGCGAAGGAGCAGAAATTTCTGTTGCGCTCGGCCACAAACTCGATCCGCGGTGGGGTACGTCGCGCGACTTCGCGGGCACGATCGAGCGTCTATCCGACGGCCGGTTCACGTACTCCGGTGGTCAGTGGGAAGGCAAAGAAGCGGAAATGGGGCCGACAGCGGTTTTGAAAGTTGGATCGGCACGGATTCTGATCATGAGCCGCGCGACGTACGACTGGGCCGATGAGCAGTTCCAGGCCGTTGGCCTCGATCCTGTCTCGGCGAAGTTCATTGTCGCCAAAAACCCAATGAACTATCGCCATGCCTACGGCGAGATTGCGAAGGCCATTTTCGTTCTGGACACTCCGGGCCCGACGCCTGCAACGCTCAAGCACGTGAAGTTTGAAAAACTGCAGCGGCCGTTTTTTCCGGCGGATCTGGAAGTTCCAGGGCTCGAGCCAACTGTTTTGAGTAAGTGATTTCGGGCTTGGCTGTTTGAGTTGTCGCTTTTGTCTCAGGCGTGCTCGCACAACCAGCAAAAAGAGAAGCCTGATTATCGCACGCCGGATTGCAAGTTCTCGGAAGTGAAGCGCGGTTCGCGCACGTTTGTGATTGAGAAACAGCTTGGGGTGACAGGATGGTTGAGTTTCTTCCGGATGGGCTGAAGTCGGTGATCGAGATTGATCAGGCCGACTGCAAGTACCAGGACGAAAGCGTTGTGGTGCAGGGAGTTGTCGGCTAAGGCGGAGCCTCTGGTGGCTGGGATGGTCACAACGGCGACTACAAGGTGCTCAAGTTCTTCTTCGTCGCATGGCGGAAAACGGGAGGCCCGTCAAGCTGCAGACGATGACAGTTCTTCGGCCGGTTGAGGACCTCGACCCGCACTGGAGTTCATACGAAGCCTGCTCGGTCATTCGTGTGCAGGTGCGGCTGTCGACCGACGAGTTCCGTGCCGGATACGAAGAAACGCTCCCTGTGGACAGCCCGGACGAGGAGCTCGACGCAGTGGCCGTTCAGCTTCAGCAGGACGTTGTGATCTCTCACGACACCTTTGGTGAAGTCAAACTCGATCGGCGGATGGACTGGTTTGAGGCTGAAGTCGAATGGAACGGAGAAGAAATTCGCCTCACGATGGGGCGTTTGAGGATGCCATCGATCCGGGATTTATGGCGACGGCCGAGGAACTCTGGAATCGGCAGAGCTTCTGGAAAAAGCAAAGTGAGGATTTCGCCGTCCAGGAACTGCTCGAGTTGAAGAATGACGGCTGGCTGGATGACGACGAAGAAGAAGTGACACCGGAAGAGTTTGTGGAGCGGATTGGCCTCACGTCGATTTCCGTTCACGAGGATGGCGAATTCGAATTCTGGTACGACGACGGTGATCTGTTCTGGGGGCACGTGATTCTGGTCGACGGGAATATTCAGACCGGGCTTTCGCAGGCCAGCATCGCGGGGTGAGGGCACTTGAGCCTCTGCCCGTTTCGGACGATCGAGTAGGATAGAACTCCTCAATGCTCCCACTGCGTTCCTGCCTGAAATCCACTGAGACGACTCATGCCGATTTCCAACGACGCGAAAAAATCACTCGGATGTGCCGATTTTCGGACGCAGATGCGGCGCCGCAGCTTTCTGAAAGCGGGCGGGCTGGGTTTGTTCGGTCTGTCGCTACCCCAGCTGCTGACTCATGAAGCCGCCGCCGGTCCGGCAGCTCAGAAGCAGAACAACGTCATCATTCTCTGGATGAGGGGCGGGCCGTCTCAGCACGAGACATGGGATCCAAAAATAAACGCGCCGGTCGAGTACCGTGGTGCATTCGGTGCGACTTCGACGGCTGTCCCTGGCATTCAGATTTGCGACATGCTGCCGCAGTGTGCCGCCGTGCAGGACAAGTGGTCGATCATTCGGAGCCTTCACCATACGAATGCAGGTCACTCGGCGGGAGATCAGATCCTTTTCACAGGACACTCACCCGGTCCCAGCCCCGACGTCAACATTCATCCCAGTTGCGGATCGATCGTCTCCGAGCAGATCGGGCACCTGACTCCAGAGCTGCCTTCTTACGTGATGATCCCCCGGCAGGTTCCCGGCACGGATTCGTCTTACCTGGGCGTCTCGCACAAACCGTTCGAAACGCTTGTCGATCCGGCCAGCGCCGGGCCGTTCAAGCTGCAGAACTTCTCTCTGGTTGAAGGCATCAGCCAAGATCGGTTTTCCACTCGGCGAGGCCTTCTGGATGGCTTCGACATGTTCAGATCCAACCTCGACTCTTCGGGTCAGATGCAGTCGATCAGCAAGTTCTACGAGAAGGCTTACGACATCCTCAGTTCGGACAGAGCGCGAGCCGCCTTCGACCTGGACGCCGAACCGAGAAAAATACGCGAACGCTACGGCTTCATGCCGAGGTACAACCCCAACGATCCTCGCCGCTGCAGTGCCAACGCATTCCAGCAGCGAATCCTGCTGGCACGCCGGCTGGTCGAAGCGGGAGTGCGGCTTGTCACTGTCGATTGCCGGTGGTGGGACACGCATGTAGAAGGCGTGGATTCGATGAAGAAAGGATTTCTGCCGCGCTGGGACCAGTGCTACTCGGCGCTGATCGAGGACCTGGATCAGCGAGGTCTGCTTGAAACGACGCTGGTCATTGGCTGGGGCGAGTTTGGCCGAACTCCGCGAGTCAACAAGACGAACGGCCGGGACCACTACCCGAATGTCTTCAGCGCCTGCCTGGCCGGCGGCCCGGTCAAAGGCGGTCGAGTCGTTGGTTCATCGGACTCGAAGGGGGCTTACCCGCTCGCCAATCCAAAGTCGCCACAGGATGTCCTCGCCACGATGTACCAGTTCCTGGGCGTAGACACAGAACGCCACTACCTGGACCACAGCGGCCGCCCGATCATCACGCTACCGTTCGGAAAACCAATCGACGAACTGGCGTAGCTGTAAGACGACCTGCTGGACTGACGGCGATGACCGAGTCTGGCTTGAGGATTTGACCGTGACCGCTTCCGTGCCTGGCCCCCACATCGAGGTTCGCGGCGCGAAGACGAACAACCTGCAAAGCGTCGACGTCGACATTCCGCGCGGGCAGCTGGTTGTCATCACGGGGTTGAGTGGCAGCGGAAAAAGCTCGCTCGCTTTCGACACGCTCTTTGCCGAAGGCCAGCGTCGCTTTCTGGAAACGCTCTCGCCGCAGGCGCGGCAGTTCGTGCGGCAACTGCCACAGGCTGACGTGGACTCGATCCGTGGCCTTCCGCCAACGATCGCGGTCGACCAGAAAGTCGGCTCGGCACGCATCCGCAGTACGCTGGGAACGATCACGGAAATTTACGATTACCTGCGGCTGCTCTACGCGCGAGCTGGCCAGGCTCACTGCCCGGACTGTGGCGTGCCGGTCTCTCAGCAAAGTGTCGAGGCGATCGTCTCTCGGATTCTCGCGATGGACGAGCGGCGCAAGGTCATGATTCTCGCTCCACTGGTCAACGGACGAAAAGGGGCTCATCGCGAGGCCTTTGAAAAGATCGGCAAAGCCGGCCTGGTCCGCGCACGGGTCGATGGCGAGATCATCGACGCTGCCGATCCGCCGGACCTGGCTCGCAGCAAAGAGCACACGATCGAGGTTATCGTCGACCGGATCATCGTGAAGCCTGGCATTGAAGAACGTCTCACCGAGTCTGTCGAACTGGCCCTCAAACATGGCGAGGGCTCGTGTCTGATAAGCGAACTTGAGGGGGACGCTTGGACCGATCGGCTTTACAGCAGCCGCTACTGTTGCCCCGAGTGCGGCACAAGCTTTCCGCCACTGGAACCGAGAACCTTCAGTTTCAACAGCCCCTACGGAGCGTGTTCGGACTGCCGCGGCATCGGTGTCGTGTCAGATGAGGAGTCGTCGAAGCGTGGATCGGCCACCCGCGAGTTGTTTCAAAAACCACCGTGCGAGTCCTGTCACGGCGAACGGCTTGGCCCGATTTCTCGCGCAGTGACCTTTGCCGAAGTGAGTCTGCCTCAACTGACGGCGATGAGCGTCGACGAAGCCGCTGTGTTCGTTGCAGGCGTTTTGACTTCGCTTTCAGATCTCGCAACAGAGTCGACTTCCGCCCCGTCTTACTTGAGGGGAGTAGAGACGCTGGCTCCTGAGGTTCGGCAGGCGGCGCTCAGCGTGCTGCCGGACGTGGTCTCGCGCCTTGATTTTCTGCAGCGCGTCGGCGTGGGTTACCTCACACTCGGTCGTCCGGCGCCGACTCTTTCCGGCGGCGAATTTCAGCGGGCTCGCCTCGCTTCCAGCCTGGGTTCGGGGCTGATCGGTGTCTGCTACCTGCTTGACGAACCGACGATCGGACTGCACCCGCGCGACACAGGCAGGATGATCGATGTGTTGACCGACCTGAGGGATCGTGGGAACAGTGTGCTGGTTGTCGAGCATGACGAACAACTGATGAGGCGAGCCGACTGGCTGATCGACCTCGGCCCGGCAGCCGGCCGCGAGGGCGGGCGACTGGTTGCGGCGGGACAGCTTGGAGATTTGCTGGACGAGATGCCCGCCGAATCCCAAACCGTTCGCTGGCTCTCCTCCATCCCTTCTCCCCTCAGGGGAGAAAGTGGCCGAAGGCCGGATGAGGGGGCCTCGCAACAGACAGAAGGGGATCCAACGCCAGTTTCTGCCTCCCCTTCATACGCTCTACGGGCACCCTCTCACCCGAGGGGAGAGGGGACGAAGCAGGTGGCACTCAAGCTCGAAGGAGTTTCTCTGCACAATCTGAAAAACATCTCGGTGGAAATTCCTCTCGGCACTCTCACTGCCGTGACCGGAGTCAGTGGCTCCGGGAAATCGTCGCTTGTCACGGGGACTCTCGTGCCGGTGCTGAAGCATCTGTTGCCGGTGAATTCCGCACGGCGCGACGAAGACGCGGTTGACTGGGGTGGTCTCGGTGTTGCTGTGAAGTCGGTCTCCGGAAGCGAAAATCTCGACCGGATCGTTGTCGTCGATCAGTCGCCGATCGGCCGTTCGGGACGCTCCAACCCCGCGACTCATACCGGCGTCTGGAATGAAGTTCGGCGTCTTTTTGCGAAGACTCGCGACGCGAAACTGCGAGGCTTCAAGGCTCGCCGCTTCAGCTTCAACGCAAAGGAAGGTCGCTGCGACTCGTGCGACGGGCGAGGCGAGAAACGCATTGAGCTCAACTATCTGCCTGATGCCTGCGTCGAGTGTTCGGAATGCCAGGGAGCGAGGTTTAATCCGCAGACGCTGGCCATTCGCTTCAAAGAAAAGAACCTGTCGGACGTCCTTGCAATGCGGATTGACGAGGCCGCGGCGTTCTTTGAAAACGTCCCGAAGATTCGGCGAGTCCTCGACACGCTCCACGAGGTTGGTCTGGGCTATCTGCAGCTGGGCCAGTCATCGCTGACACTGTCCGGTGGCGAGGCTCAGCGGGTCAAGCTGGCGACCGAATTGTGCAAGGGTGGCGAAGACCGCGTGTTGTTTGTCCTGGATGAACCCACAACAGGACTCCATCCGGTCGATGTTGAGCGACTACTGCAGGTCTTGAGGAATCTGGTCTCCCAGGGCCACAGCGTGCTCGTCGTTGAGCACAACCATGACGTCATCCGAGCTTCCAACTGGATCATCGACCTCGGCCCGGATGGCGGAGCGGGAGGTGGTGAGGTTGTTGGGACGGGGAAACCAATTCGCTGAGCCTGTTTCTGCGTCTCGTGTATTCCTTAATAGAAGAATGAGGAAGGCAGGAAGAAGGGAATGGCTTTTCAGCAAGCCTCGAAGATCGTGGCGACTCCCTGGCCCTGGCCGACGCAGAGGGTGGCCAGGCCATAGCGGGCTCCGGCGTCGCGCATGCGGTGTAGAAGGGTGACGGAGATGCGGGCTCCGCTGGCGCCGAGCGGGTGGCCGAGGGCGACGGCGCCGCCGCGTGTGTTGACTCGGTCTTCGTCGATGCCCAGCAGCTTCAGCACAGAGAGGACCTGGACGGCGAAGGCCTCGTTGATTTCGATGCAGTCGATTTCGTCGAGAGACAGGCCGGCTCGTTTCAGAGCCTTATGAACGGCCGGGACAGGGCCGATGCCCATTTCTTCCGGAGCGACTCCGGCGACGGCCATCGCTTTGATTTTCGCCATCGGCTTGAAGCCGAGTTCCGACGCTTTTTCCTCGGACATCATGAGAAGCGCGGCGGAGCCAACACTGAGTTGTGAACTGCTGCCGGCAGTCACCGAGCCCCCCGCCGGATTGAAGGCAGGCCTCAAGGTTGAGAGGGTCTCGACGGTTGTTTCGGCGCGGATGCCCTGGTCGATTTTGATCAGCTTCTTCTGGCCGGTTTCCGATCGTCCCCAGGTCGGGATGATTTCGGCTTCGAACTTGCCAGTTTCCGTCGCCTTCGCGGCCAGTTGCTGGCTTCTCGCGGCGAACTCGTCCTGTTGCTCGCGGGGGATTTCGTACTTCATCGCCAGGTATTCAGCGGTCAGGCCCATGTTCATGATGGCCTCGCTGTGGCGACGGAACAGCGACGGGGCCGGGTTGTAGTCCTTCGTCACGGGCACGTGATGCATGTGCTCGACACCGCCCGCGATCTGGATGTCTTCACATTCGGCGGCGATACTTTTTGCGCAGTCGTTGATGGCCGAGAGGCTGGAGGCGCAGTTGCGGTTGAGCGTCACGGCTCCGGATTCGATTGGCAGATCGGCCATCAGTGCGGCCAAGCGGGCGATATCGAAACCCTGCTCGCCCTGCTGCTGCACGCAGCCCCAGCGAATGTCCTCGATCAGGTTCTGGTCGATGCCACTACGATCGACGAGAGCCCGCATCAGCGAGGCGGACAGTTCGTCGGCTCTCACGTCCCGATAATTGCCGGTCTCGGCGTGAGCTTTCGCGATGGGGGTCCGGACTGCCTCGACGACGACGGACTGTCTCATGATGTTCTCCGTATCGGACGGTCGCCTGAATCTTCGCACCCTAGACAGCAGCCGGAATCGTGTGACAATTCACCTCAGGGTGGAATAAAATGCCCCCGTAATGTTTCTTCCGTGAGGCCGACGGGATGTCACGCCAGCAGGCTGATCGTTCCCGGACGGCTTCGGAAAGTCAAGGCGGGTTCACCAGGCGAACTCCGGGAGACGAGAAGCCATGGCCGCTGTGAAATTCGACTACAACAGTTCCGTCGGCTGGCGAGGAAGGCCGTCTGCGGAGCGATCGAGAAGAACATCAAGGAAGTGCGAAAGTTCGGAAAAAACACGGAGCCAATGCGATTTCTTTCGGTCTGATTCCGTGGCAGGCCTTCGTGTCGATCAGTTTTCGCAGCCAATAGGCCGCGGACGAGATCGACTGTCGGCCTGGCGATTGGACCGGCTATGAACTCATCGGTGAGCACAACGCCGACGAGTTCCTCGACCCGGCCAGCGAGTACATCATGCACGCGTACGACTGCGTGAGCACCAATCCGACAAAGTGCCAGGAGGTGGCTCATGTGATTTACATGGCCGCCGCCGACGCGCTGATGTGTCCGAAAGTCGGCAAGCTGCTGGAACCAATCGGGGCATCGCATGATGCGCAATCAAATTCCCTGGCAGGACTTTGCCTGGTTTGAGTATTGCGTTTTTGATGAAGATCGCGTGTTCAAGTCGAATCACTGTGAAATCGTGTGTGCTCAGCGAGCAGCCCGCAAACTGCTCAGAAAGAGCGTATAGGCCACAGTTTTCTTTCCCGTTATCCGATCAGACAGTTTTCCAGTACGAAAGTTTCGTGCGGGTGTCCCGCCGATTCCATTCATTACTCTCCGGGTTTGAATCCAGACTCTTTACCAAGGACGAATTGCCATGCCCACTCAACTTCGAAAGTTGCCTGTTTACTGCCTCGCCCTGCTGACAACTGTTCTCATCGGATGTGGCGATCCGAAAGACGAAGTCAGCGAGGTTCAGGAATCCGATGTCCACGCCGCGAACGATGAAGCGGCCGCGTCTGAGCATGTCCATACGGCTCCGCACGGTGGACACCTCATTCCGCTGGGCGATCATGAATACAACATTGAAATGGTGTTCACCGCGGAGCCCCGGGAACTGCACGCCTATGTCCTGGGCGGTCACGCGGAAAAAGTCGTTCAGCTGGACCTGGAGAGTTTTGATTTTGATCAGGAGACCGACGAGGGTGAACTGGAAATCACCCTGACCGCCAACCCGCAGGACGGTGACAAAGACGGCATGGCCTCTCGCTACACGGCGAAGGGGGAAGCCATTCCGGGGGGCATTAAGGACCTTCACGGCCACGTTCATATCGAGATTGACGGCAAGCAGTACACCGGCGACCTTGAGCATGACGACGGCGAAGAGGGGCACGGACACGACGAGGACGGCGACGCTCACCACGAGAAAGACGGAGATGGCCACGACAAAGATCACGGTGGCGAAAAGGACACGGACAAGCCGGAAGCCGCTGAGAAAGTAAAAGAAGCGGCTGAAAAGCCGGCGGCTCAAGAAACTGAAACGGTGGAATGAGCCTGGCTCGAGTTTTCCGGATTAAAGATGACCAGGCAATCCGCCGCGGCGTTTGCGATGTACTGCCGCGGCGGATTTTGCTGCGACTTCGGCCGAAAACGTGCTCAGCGGGTCGCGGTTCAATCAGACAGCTGAACCGGAACTGATCGAGGATGTTGCCTGGGGAGACCAGTTTCTGCGCTTGCGTTTGATTCTGGAACGGCGATCTGACCAGGCTGGTATGACTCTCGACGTTTCGACTATGGGCGGACGTCAGCCAGTTTCCTCTCCCTGTGTCGCTGCCTGGCAGCCAGTATGAACGGCGAACTGCCCCGCGTCTCCGGCACAGGCGGCGGAACGACGATCGAACTGCAGTTGCCAGGCTGGGGCCAGTTAATCTCCAGCCGGTAACGGGACCTGGCTCGGCGACATCAGGTAGCTGATCAGATTCCGCACGTCCTGTGGCTTCATTACCTTCAGCTGATTCTCGGGCATCAGCGAAAGTTTCGATTCGAGCGTCTCGTCGATCTCGTCTCGAGCAATGGTGACTCGCCGGTCGGCGGTCTGAATCGTGACCGTTTTGTCTTTTCGCTCGACAATGACGCCGCTGAAGTTTCGACCGTCTTCGAGAATCACGATCGACAGCTGAAAGTTCTTTGAGACCGTCGCGCTCGGGTCGACGATGTTTTCCAGCAGGTAGTTGAGGTTCGTTCGCTGTGCTCCGGTCAGGTCGGGGCCGATTGTTTTGCCTTCGCCAAACAGCTTGTGGCAGTTTGCACAGGACTTGCTGAAGACCAGGCGGCCGCGTGAGCGATCGGCCATTGTGAGGACATCCTCGGTAAGCTCTGTTCGCCACTTTGCGATCTGGTCTTTCTTTTCGGCGGTGAGCTCTTTCAGCTCCGGCCAGATTTCGTTCACTTTCGCAGCGATCGTTTCATTTTCAAAATTCTGCATCTGGCGGATCTGAAATGCAGAGACCTCATCTTTCGGCACCAGCCCATCCTGAATCGCCTTCAGCAGCACCTCGGCATAGGACGCTCGCGACACCAGTGTGTTGATTGCCTCGGTTCGTGATCCTGTGCGGAATCCGGCAAACCGCTTCACAAGAAGTCCCGGAGTTTCCGGCGTTTTAAACGCGGCCAGTCCGGCGATGGCGGTTGCCGCGAGTTCACGGTTGCCAAGCAGGTTTTGCAGCTTCGGCACGATGCCTTTTCGCCGAGCCCGCACCAGTGAGCGAATCGCCGCTCGCCGCTCATCTACGGGAGCGTTGCCGAACGCAATCTTTTCCACTTCTTCGAGAGCCCGCCCGTCGCCAAAGACGATGGAGAGGTCTCGAAACCGATTGACTGTGTCGATGTCTTTCGTGTTTGCGACGATGTCTTTGTAGGCATCCCACTTCTTTGGTTGTGGTGCTTGCCGCCAGCCTTTCAGGGCAGTGAACATACCGTTGATCACATCAATGGTCCCCCGTGTCGGCAGGCGACCGCTCAACAACTGGTCGACTGCTTCGGGGTTACGCTCAATGTTCTCGGTCAGTCTTCGAGCAATGAATTCGCGGAGCATTCGGATCTGCGTATTCTCAGCAAGTTGGATTGCGGCGGGTGGGTTTGCAGGCACAGCTTCCTCGATCGCGTACC
>JACLAC010026685.1_pt1 | contig 68135 bp, 74 predicted proteins | sample 8027881 | NCBI WGS metagenome assembly JACLAC01 (sample SAMN15725517, study PRJNA655200) | protist metagenome | isolation source: fluorescence activated cell sorting (FACS) single amplified genomes of... | place: Spain: Blaines Bay Microbial Observatory, Mediterranean Sea | collected 2016-01-19
GGTGAAAAATTAATAGTAAATCCTGAGAAATTTGATAAGTTTATTTCAGGCCTTACAAATGCTCAGGTAGCGGTTGTAAGTGTGAAAGGAATGGTTTGTGATTTTTGTGCAAGAGGGATTGAAAAAACATTCCAAAAAGACAAAAAAGTAAAAAAAATCGATGTTGATTTAGGCCAAGGTAAGGTTTTGGTGGCATTTGATAAAGGCATTGATATTAATTTTGAAGACATTAAGAAAAAAATTCTTGCCAATGGGCAAAATGCAACGAGTATTCAGATTGTTTCTATCTAAATACTAAGAATTCAGTGAACGACAAAGCTACGAATTTTTTTTCATTATTTGCATCATCTTCAACTTTAATTTGTTGTGCCTTGCCTGCAATATTTGTTGCTCTTGGCGCAGGGGCGTCTTTTGCGAGCTTGATAACAGTTTTTCCTTTTTTAATAACTTTATCTCAATATAAAATATATATAACTCTATTTGCATTTTTGATGATAGTCATTGCAGGTTATGTAAATTATAAAACCTACTATATGCCATGCCCTGCTGATCCTGAGTTAGGAAAAGCCTGTATGCAAACAAGAAAAAAATCTAGATATATCTACTATCTTTCAGCGGTATTATTTTTTATTGCAACAATTTTTACATATATAGTTCCGAGGTTAATATGAGCCACCCATGTCATGAAAAGCAATTGCCCAGCCTTAAAAGAATAGAAGGTCAGGTTCGTGGTGTTACTAAGATGATTGAGGAAAAAAAATATTGCATAGATATACTCAATCAAATTAAAGCGGTGAAGAATGCTTTATCAACAGTTGAAGGAAAAATTGTTCGAAGTCATTTACAGGCATGTGTTAAAGATGCGTTAGAGGATGATGTAAATTTTGATAATAAAGTTGATGAGCTTGTTAAAGCTTTAAAAAGATAGAGAGAAAAATTACCAGATATTAATTCATGGCTTACTTAATTGGCGCGCTTATAGTTCTAGTAATAATATTCGGGCCGTCTTTGTGGGTAAAGTTTGTTATGAATAGGTATTCATCACAGCTAGATGAGATTTCTGGTACCGGAGGCGAACTTGCAAAGCATTTGATTGAGCGGTTTTCTTTGAACAACGTCGAGGTAGAAGTTACTGAGTTGGGGGATCATTATGATCCAATTGATAAAAAAGTTAGGCTTGTGCGAGATCATTATGAGTCTAAATCATTGACTGCAATAGCAATAGCGGCTCATGAGGTTGGGCATGCAATTCAAGATCAGCAAGGTGATAAACGTCTAGCTACTAGAACCAAGATGACCCCTATTGCCAATCAGGTAGCTCGTTTAAGCGTTGCCATTATTTCCTTATCTCCAATAATAGGTATTATCACGCGTCATCCAATGCCATTTTCTGTATTGCTGTTCTTAGGGCTATCTGGTTTTTTTGCTCGCATGGTAATTCATGCGGTGACTCTACCGATTGAATTTGACGCAAGTTTTTCAAAAGCACTGCCTATATTAAGAGAAGGCAACTATATATCGCAATCTAATGAAAAAGCTGTAAGTCGTATTCTCAATGCAGCAGCTCTTACTTATGTTTCTGCTGCGCTAGCTGATATTTTAAATCTTGGTAGATGGCTTGTAATATTATCAAGAAGATAAAAATAGTTACAAAAAAAAGCTTATAAATTGGTGGGTCTGGGTGGACTCGAACCACCGACCTCACCCTTATCAGGGGTGCGCTCTAACCAAGCTGAGCTACAGACCCATAAAAATGGGAATGTGCATTCTACCTTTGAAATTGAATTAGGACAATTAATCTATAGAATTTTTAAGAGATTTATAAAGCGTGAAATATATATAACCAAGAGGGAGTGCAAATAAATATTCACCCGCTGCTAAAAATATAAGATTAGTTAAACCAGGCTGAATGAGAGTGGCAATTATTAGTGAAAATATTATTGTTAATGCAACAAAAGAAAGTGTTAATCCAAATAAGCGCCCTCCGTGCTCATCGGTCATTCTCCATGATTCTTGGATAGAGTCTGAGACTGATTTATTTTCAAGAACAATATATCCATAAGTAAGTGAAAGTCTTGCCATCACATATATTCCTGGAAGAATTAACAGCAAAAAACCTAAAAATGAGGCAATTCCTATAACAATTGATGCCCCCAAAATAGAAAATACCCTTTTCATCGCCTGGAGCTGAGCATCTAGTGGTGATATATCTTTATCGTTATCTAAGCTATCAAATCCAATCCAAAGTCCACCCAAAAAACCCATTTGCACAATAATTGCCAAAAACGCAACTGCTAGAAAAATCGCTCCATTAGAATTTATATACTCTACAAAATCCTCTGGCTGAGTGAGTTGCTGGATTGGCTGAAGAATAGAAGCCATTGAAACCTCCATAAAAGCCACTGGTAATGCCAAGGCAATTAGATAGCCAGCATTGTCTATAAAAAATTTCCAAGCATTGATAAATTGATTCATTGAGCGATTATAAAGTACTATGTGCGATATGTTTAGATCACTGTTATTTTTGTCTTTATTTTTATTAATCTCATGCAGCAAGGACGCGGACCAAATGCAATATCCTGAATCAGAAAAAAATTATCTCGTGGAAGATATTCATGGTTATGAAATTGAAGATTCTTACAGGTGGCTTGAAGACTTCACAAGTGATAAAAGCATTGATTGGGTAAACCGCCAAAATAAGTTCACAAATAAGTTTATAGAAAATACTGCATACAAAGATTCCATATCAAATTATTTAAGCGATATTTGGGATGCTGATTCTCGAAGTATTCCATTTAATGTAAGCGACAAAACTTTTTACTATTTCAATGATGGCTCATGGCAACAAAGCAAATTGATGATGAGAAAATGCCCTGATTGTGAATTTGAGGTTTTACTTGATCCCAATACATTTTCAAAAGACGGCACTTTCTCTTTGGCAGGAATAAGTATATCTAATGACGCTAAATACATGGCCTACTCTATCTCTGATGGTGGCTCTGACTGGAGAATATGGAAATTATTAGATCTAGAAACTAAAGAGCAGCTTGAAGATGAAATATTATGGTCAAAATTCTCAACTCCAGCATGGGAAAATGATAGCTCTGGTTTTTATTATCAAAAGTATGAGGAGCCTACAGATGAGCTTTTAAAAGATCTTAATTCCTCACCCAAACTTATGTTTCATAAAATTGGCACAAGTCAAAATGAAGATGTTGTTGCATATGAAAATAAAGATAAGCCTAGATGGAGCTGGGGCATAAGAGTTGTTAAAGATTCAGATGTTAGATTTCTTTCAATCTCAGAAGGCACAGATGAAAGAAATAGGCTGTACTTTAAAACAGCAAATGACAAAACATTTAAGCCGATTATTGATGAGTTGAGAGCTGCGTATTCGCTGATTGGTTATAAAGATGGTCTTTTTTGGTTCTACACGACAGAAAATGCGAAGAACGGCAAAGTGGTTTCTTTAGAAATTAATGGAAGTGATTTTATATGGAAGGAAGTTGTTCCTGAAAAACAAAATAATATTAGTAGTATTAGCTTAATTAATAATAACTTTGTAATTAATTATATAGTTGATACCTTCTCAGAAATCTATTTCTATACTTTGAATGGAGATTTAATAAATAAATTAGAAGGATTTGAAGAGTCAACAATATCTGGTTTTGGTGGGAATATTGAAGATCAAAAAACATATTTTTCAATTAATAATTTTATAAAACCAAAAGAGATATATGAAATAGACTTAACTACTCTTCAGACTAGTTTATTCTGGAAAGAAGATTTAAAGAATTATGATCCAAACGAGTTTGTATCAGACTTTACTTTCTTTACATCCAAAGATGGCACGCAGATTCCAATACATGTTAGCTATAAAAAATCTTTAGAGTTAACCAAGGATACGCCAGTAATGTTATATGGTTATGGTGGTTTTAATATTCCAATGAGGCCAAGATTTAGCAAAAGCCATGCTGCATGGAAAAAGCATGGTGGTGTTTTTGCTGTGGTAAATCTTAGAGGCGGAAGTGAATATGGCGATTCATGGCATGAACAAGGAATGCTTTTGAATAAGCAAAATGTATTTGATGATTTTGCTTATGCTGCTAAATTTTTGCATGCCTCAAAGATTGGATCTCCAGAGACTACCGCAATTATTGGGGGTTCTAATGGTGGGCTTTTAGTAGCAGCTACAATGCTTCAGGAGCCCGATTTATTTGAAGTTGCAATACCTCAGGTTGGTGTTTTGGATATGCTCAGGTTTCACAAATTTACTATTGGTTGGGCTTGGGAAAGTGATTATGGCTCTCCAGATAATAAGGTTGAGTTTGAGAACTTGCTAGCCTACTCTCCTTATCACAATATCGAAGCAGGAAAATGCTATCCAAAAACTCTCGTTACTACTGCTAGTCGTGATGATAGAGTTGTTCCATCCCATTCATTCAAATTTGCTGCTAAATTACAAGAACTTCAATCTTGTGATAATCCAGTTTTAATTAGAGTAGAAGATAGGGCTGGGCATGGGGCTGGCACTCCAAAAAGTAAAATTATTGATCAAATATCAGAGATCTATGGTTATGCCCTTCAAGAAGTAAGTAGTTGAATACTTATTTTAAGAAATTTCTAATAATTCAATTTCAAAAATAAGAATAGCATTCGATGGTATGCCTGGTCGGCCTTCATCTCCATAGGCCATGCTTGGATCTATGAAGACCCTCCACTTATCTCCAGCACGCATCAAAGAGATAATTTTTTGACAGCCTTCGATTAAGCCAGACAAAGGGATAGTCAAAGGCTCGCCCATTTCAACAGAAGACCAGAACACCTCATCATTGGTTAGGGTCCCATGAAAATGTGCAGTTATTGTATTAGTCAGCTCAGCAGTGGCGCCTTCAGGCGATCCACTATTTATTACAGAGTATTGAAGGCCACGCTCAACCTCGATAATGTCTGGGTTTTGACTATTATCAATAAAATATTGCATGTTCTGTATTTGGGTTATGTTTGGGCTATCTTGATTGCAGCCAATAACTAAAAATAATGTAAGTAAGATATATAAATTTTTCATTTTAGGTTTCTATTTTTAAAAACTTTCTTTTACCAACCTGATAGACCTGTTTTGTTCCAGCTAAAATCAGCATTTTAGGATCTTCTACTTTTTTTGAATCAATTTTTATGCCGCCCTGCTTAATTAACCTTGAGGCCTCTGAAGTACTAGCAACCATTCCGGTTTCTTTCAGTAAATTTACCAAAGGCATAGATTCATCCTCTAAAGAATATCTAACTTCTTCAATATCCTCTGGAATGGCGCCTTTTTGAAATCTTTTTAGAAAAGCATCTTTGCACTTTTCGCCCTCTCCCTCTTCATGAAAACGATCAACAATTTCAATTGCCAATTTGAATTTAGCATCTCTTGGATTCATTCCAGCTTCAACAGATGCTTGTAATTCTTTAATTTCATCTTCGGGAAGAAAACTTAAAAGCTCAAACCATCTCCACATTAAGGTATCGGAGATAGACATGATTTTCCCAAACATTTCATTTGGCTCTTCATCAACTCCAACAAAATTATTTAAAGACTTAGACATTTTATTTACGCCATCAAGCCCTTCTAAAATTGGAACGGTTAATACCACTTGCGGCTCTTGATCAAAGGATCTTTGCAACTCTCTCCCAACAAGGAGATTAAATTTTTGATCAGTTCCACCGCACTCAACATCCGCTTCAAGCGCAACTGAATCATAGCCTTGAACTAAAGGGTATAAGAATTCATGAACTGCTATGCTTTGATTTGTTGTATATCTCTTATTGAAGTCATCTCTTTCGAGCATTCTGGCTACGTTATATCTAGATGCTAGATCAATTAAACCCTCTGCTCCTAGGTCTTTACACCATTCAGAATTAAATCTTACTTCAGTTAAATCTTTCTTAAGAATTTTAAAGACTTGATCCTTATAGCTTTTTGCATTCTCAGCTACTTCTTCTTTGGTAAGAGTTGGTCTAGTTTTATTCTTCCCAGATGGATCGCCTATTTGGCCAGTAAAATCTCCAATGAGAAATATAACTTTGTGACCTAAATCCTGAAAGTGCCTTAGTTTATTTATCAAAACTGTGTGGCCAAGGTGTAAATCAGGGGCTGTAGGATCAAACCCGGCCTTAACTGTGAGTTGTTTTCCAGATTCTAACTTTTGCTTAAGATCTGATTCGGTGAGGATTTCATCTGTTCCTCTTTTGATTGTTGTTAATGCATCGGCCATGTGCATATCATAGTATTTTTGGAGCATGAATAGAATCACATTCTTGCTACTTGTCCTCGAAAGATTAAAATATATCTATGCCACTTTATGAAAACAAATTTCAAGCTGAAGCTGATCTAGTGGAGGCTTTGATCAGTAATTCGAACTTTATAAGTAATTCAAAAATTATTGATAACGCGAAAAAAATCATTGATGCTTGCCGGGAAGCTAAATCAGAGCGAACCATGTTAGATGCTTTTTTGAGCGAGTATGGCCTTTCTAATAATGAAGGTGTTGCTTTAATGTGTTTAGCGGAATCTGTTCTTAGGATTCCTGATAAATCCACACGTGATTTAATGATCTCAGAGAAACTCTCTGAGGGTAATTGGATTGATCATCTAAACCAGGCTGACAGTATTTTTGTAAATGCATCTACTTGGGGGCTTTTACTGGCTGGTAGAATGGTTAAACCGTCAGAATTATCAAACAATAACCCTGCTAAATTTATTGGAAATCTGATATCTAAATCTGGAGAAATGCCAATCAGAAATGCTGTTTTGGCAGCTATGCATATACTAAGCAAAGAATTTGTTATGGGCAGGGATTTTGATGACGTGCTCAAATCTCAAAATCTTAAAGAAAATTTGCACTCATTTGATATGTTGGGCGAAGCAGCTAGAACACAGGAACAAGCTGAAAAATATTTCCAGTCTTATTTTGATGCAATTAATTCTGTGAGTGATATCAACAAAGATACAGGAAATAAGAATGGAGTTTCAATAAAACTTTCTGCGCTATATCCAAGATATGAAACGAGAAAAATTGAGAGAGTTAAGCTGCATCTTTCAAAAAAACTTACTGCTCTTATTCATGAGGCAATGGACAAGAATGTTGAAATTACTATTGATGCAGAAGAACAAGATAGGCTTTCATTAAGTATAGAAATTATTGGAGATATCCTATTATCTGACAAGGTTAAGGATTGGGAGGATATAGGTATAGCTGTTCAAGCCTATGGCAAGAGAGCACTAGACGTAATTGAGTGGGCTGAGTCACTTCTTAAAAAAAGATCGTCTATGCATATCAGGCTTGTCAAAGGTGCCTATTGGGATTATGAAATAAAAAATTCACAAGTATCAGGGCATAAAGGCTATTCAGTTTTCACAAAAAAAGCTCATACCGATATCTCATACTTGGCCTGTGCTGAAAAGATACTATCTATAGAGGGAATATCAGCCAAATTCGCGTCTCATAATGCTCACACTATTGCTGCAATTAATGAAATGGCTAAAGGTAAAGGTAAAGAGTTTGAGTATCAAAGACTATATGGCATGGGAGAGCTTTTATATAAAAAAGCTGATGAGGTCTTTTCTTCAAATTATAAAACTTCAATCTATGCGCCAATAGGTAAATATAAAGATCTACTTCCATACCTTGTAAGAAGGTTGTTGGAGAATGGCGCAAATAGTTCCTTTATTAATAGACTTCTTGATCCTGAAACAGATTCGCTATGGCTAGCCGATAGTCCAGTAAAAAAAATATCTGAAGAAACAAAAGAAATTCCACTACCTAAAAATATCTTTAGTGATAGGAAAAACTCTATGGGTATGGACCTATCAGAAGCTTCGGTTTTAGAGGAAATAAACAATAAACTTTCAAACTTTGATGACAATAAGATAATTGTTGAATCTATTTACTCATCTCGGATATCGAAGGCCGCTGAATCTCATTCAGCATATTCTTTAGCAACAAATAGAGAAATTGGGAAAGTAACTTTTGACTCTAGTGATGATATTGAGGCAGCATTCTCTTGCTACAAGCCATCAGAATGGGGATCTACTTGCGTAACCGAAAGGGCGGATATTCTTAATAACATCGCCTCTTCTCTCGAGGATAATCCTTATGAAGTTCTTTATTATTTAATTCACGAAGCTGGTAAACATATTGAAGATGCGGTTGATGAAATAAGAGAGGCTGTTGATTTTCTTAGGTATTACAGCATAGAAGCAATTAAACTTCAGAAAATGCCAGCTATGCTCAATGGGCCTACAGGTGAAGAAAATATTTTTACCTACCGACCAAGGGGGAGATTTTTATGTATAAGCCCATGGAACTTTCCTGTAGCTATTTTAGTGGGTCAAATCAGTGCTGCACTTGCAACTGGGAATGATGTTGTTTCAAAACCATCAGAGCACACCCCGATACTTGCTAGTTTAATAGTTAAATTATTCCATAAACATGGTGTCCCTGAAGATACGCTAGAGCTTGTTCTCGGTGACGGCTCTCAAGGTAATGCGCTTACTAAATCTAATGGCCTCAAGGGTGTGGCTTTTACTGGATCAACAAAAACCGCCAAGCATATTCAGGCCAGTCTTTCAGAGAATCAAGAAGAGATGATTACATTTATTGCTGAAACAGGTGGCTTGAATTGTATGATAGTAGACTCAAGCGCCCTACTTGAGCAGGTTACTGATGATGTTATTAGGTCAGCATTTAACAGCGCTGGTCAAAGATGTTCTGCATTAAGAGTTTTATTGGTGCAAGATGAGATCTACCCTGAGCTAAAAAGGATGATAACTGGAGCAATGTCTGTCTTGGATATTGGTCCTACTGACAACTTCAATAATGATATTGGTCCAATAATTTCTAAAGATGCTTTTGATGGCCTAAATGATTATATTAATTCAGCAAAAGAAAATAACTTAGAAGTGTATCAGTCCCCTTCTAATACTGAGAGAAATTATATTCCTGCGACTCTTATAGATATTAACTCTTTAGATGAGATAAAGTCTGAGAAATTTGGCCCAATTCTTCATATTATGAAATTTAAATCTGCTGAAATTAAAAATGTTATTCACAATATAAATAAATTAAATTATGGTTTAACGCTAGGAATTCATACAAGGGTAGAGTCTAGAGCTGATGAGATTAGCAAGACAGCAAATATTGGAAATGTATACATCAATAGGGACATGGTAGGAGCTGTAGTTGGGGTGCAGCCTTTTGGGGGAGAGGGGCTTTCTGGAACTGGATGTAAAGCAGGAGGCCCAAACTACCTGTCGCAATTTGTTAATGAACAGGTGGTATCAAAAAATACTGTTGCCTTTGGCGGAAATACTGAACTGCTTAATTTACAATCTGAAGAATGATAGGTTTTAAAAAAGTGCCAACAAAGTTGGTTTTATTTGTATTTATATCCTTGGTGGTACTCATACTATTGCTCTATCTCGATTTAAGCACAGATCAGCCCCCTCCAGAGGAAGAGATTTTATTTACTGAAGAAGTTAAGGCTTCGCCTGAGGCTGTGCAAACACAAAAAACTCATACAGTTAAAGATGGTGAAATTCTATCAATCATATTGGAAGATTTTGATATTTCACTAAATACGCAATATAAAATCTACAGCCTAAAGAACTCAAGCTTGGTAACTGATATTAGGCCTGGAAATAAAATTGTCTTTAGTTATTTAGGCAGTGAATTAGAGAGTATAGAGATTGAAAAAGATAAGCTCAATTCAGTGTTTGTGAGCATAGAAGATTCGGTAACTATTAAAAAGCTAAGAAAGGAAGCTGAGCTAATACAGTCTTATGCCGGAGGCACAATATCGAAGTCTTTTTACGAGGATGCAATTGCAGCAGGAATGCCTGATAGCATTATTATGGATTTCGCTTATATTTTTGGCTGGGATATAGATTTTGTATTCGATATAAGAGATGGCGATAATTTTGCTGTAATTTATGAAACTCCATATTCAATGGGGGAGCCTATACAAAGTGGCGATATTTTAATGGCAAAGTTTATCAATCAGGGCAAAGAATATGTTGCCAATCGATATATAAATGAAAATGGCGATAAAGGATACTTTGATGCAGAGGGTAATAATATGCAAAAAGCTTTCTTAAGAGCGCCTCTAGAATTCTCTTACATTAGCTCTCACTTCAATCCAAATAGAATACACCCAGTTCTTCATACCATAAGAGCACACAATGGAGTTGACTATGCTGCTCCAAGAGGCTCCCCTGTAAGGGCAACCGGATCTGGTATCGTTGAGTTTGTTGGTGTAAAAAATGGGTGTGGTAAGGAAATAGTATTAAGACATACAAATGACTACTCAACTCGTTATTGTCACCTAAATGGCTATGCAAAAACTATAAAAAAGGGCAAGAAAGTATCTCAAGGAGATGTGATTGGTTTTGTTGGCAGCACCGGCCTAGCAACAGGTCCTCACCTCCACTATGAATTTAAAATAGGCAATAAGAGAACAGATCCTGTAAAAGTAAAACTGCCATCAGCAGAACCTATTCCAGTAAGTCTAAAAGAAGATTTTGATATCCTTTTTGACCAAAATAATTTAATGTTGAAAGAGATGGAAAAATTTACAAATCCTGATATGAGTGAAATAAAAGATGACTAAATCAATTTATATTGGAGCAATGACTGGAACCAGTTGTGATGCAATAGATATATCTTTTATAACAGTAAATAAATCAATAAAGCTTAAGTTTTTTCATAGCGCAAAAATACCTAAAAAAATTCAAACTGAAATCAAAGATCTCATTGCAGCGAATGAGATATCTCTTAGCAATTTAGGAAGATTAAACAAAGAGATAGGTGAAATGTATACAAAGGCTATTGATAAAGCCATTCTTCTTAGCGGCATCTCAATTAAAGATATCGCAGGTATAGCAATATCAGGACAAACAGTAAGACATGAAATGATTAAGGGAAGGGGTTTTTCTCTGCAACTGGGTGACCCTAGCATTATTGCAGCTAAAATTAATGTTCCTGTGGTTGATAGTTTAAGGGGTATGCATATTGCAGCTGGGGGCCAAGGCGCACCTCTAGTTCCGGAGTTCCACAACAATATTTTCTATAAAAGAAATACCAAAAGGTTAATACTTAATATTGGCGGAATATCCAACTTTACTTATTTGAAAAATAAATCTGAATTTTTTGGAAGTGACGCAGGTCCTGGCAATGCTTTGCTAGACCTTTATTGCCAAAAGAAATTAGATATGCCCTTTGATAGAAATGGAACCATAGCGTCAAAAGGACAGGTTATTCCTGATGAACTTGAAAAGTTAATCTCTTTAGATTTCTTTAAAAGCTCCTTCCCTAAATCTACAGGCAAAGAATTATTTAACATTGATCTGTTGTCAAAAAATTTACTGTCCAGCTCTCCTAAAGATGCTTTAGCAACTCTGACAGAACTTACAGCAAAGTCAGTGCAGCTTGCCATAGATAATATTAATTTAGATCCGAAGGAAATCGTTGCATGCGGAGGCGGTGTTAAAAATAAATTCTTGATGCAGAGAATATCTGAGCTCACTTCTTTGAACGCTTTTACAACAGCAGATGAGGGCTTAGATCCTCAAGCCATAGAATCAATGGCCTTTGCATGGTTCGGATATAGAAGAATTAAAAACATCCCATCAATAGTCCCTACTGGCAAAAATATATCTACAAAGGCTCTTTTGGGATCAATAACAAAAATTAAATAGTAAAGGACTCGCCACAGCCACATGTTGTTTTGGCATTTGGGTTGTCTATTACAAACTTGGCACCAGATAAATCCTCTTTGAAGTCTAGAGTTGATCCATACAGATATGGATACGAAAGCGAATCAAGCAATATATCAAACTTTTCAAAGTTAATGACATCATCATCAAAAGCAACATCGCTATCAAACTTAAATCCGTATTGAAAACCGGAGCAACCTCCTCCAGTGACATATACTCTAAAATTTGAGTCGCTTTCGTTTTCAAGAACTGCCAATATTCTATTTTTAGCAGAATCAGTTAAGTTAATTGATTTAATTGTAGCTGTATTATCCATTATCTTATTCTTTTAACCTTTACTCTCTTGCCTGATGAGATATCAATAATCCAAAAGCTTCCCATCTGAGATTTCTCAATCTCTACTTTAATGTTCTTTTTAAACGGAGATGTTTGGTGTCTAGCTAATGCTGTGTAGGACTCCCATATTTGCCCATTTTCTAACTCGAACCTGTATTTTCCAGTGAATAACTTTATCGGTTTTTTTATATTTGTTTTTATTGAGTTGCTAACAGTTTTAGGGTTAAGTTCTTCAATTTGCTTTTGAGAAAGACCAAATTTTGATTCTTGATTCTCAACTGGCTCCTTGCTTGAAGTTTCTACAACCTCTTCAGGCACCTCTTCTTTAACTACCTTAGGGCTCTCCAATAGTGGTTTTTGAGGTGTTTCCAATGGCTTAAAGAATATACTATCGAAACATTCTAGCCTCTTTTTATCAGATTTTATTTCAGCACAATCCAATGGATCGTTAGATGCGCTCAAAGAAATTGAGAGAGTGGCAGTTAAAAAATATTTATAAAATTTCATTATCAAATTGTAAGGCTAAACTAATAGAGTTCAAAATTGAGATATAGTTCTGAATTATTCTTTGTAACAATATAAAATATATTTATGGGTGCTTATCTTTGGTTTAAGGTCTTTCATATCTTTTTTATGGTTGCTTGGTTTTCAGGAATATTCTATTTACCAAGACTTTTTGTAAACCATATTGAAACAAATGATGAAAATACAAAAAAACATTTATTAGGGATGGAGCAAAGGCTAATTAAATTCATAACGCCTTTCGGGATTCTATCAATAATTTTTGGCCTTCTAATGGTATATCTGTCATATGATATGACAGCTCTTATAACCCAGGGCTGGCTATCTCTTAAATTGGCAGTTGTATTTGGATTGGTTTGGTATCAGTTAATGTGCTTTGTGATTATTAAAAAGCTAGAGTGCAATAAGTTAAAATGGACTGCTTTTAAAATGCGATTATTTAATGAGCTCCCAGTCCTGTTTCTTTTAGTTGGAATACTTGCGGCCGTATTTAAATTTTAAGCTATCTTTTTAACAATAAACTTTTTTTTGATATGATAGCGGCCCATAAAGGGCCAAGGATAAATTAGAAATTGAGCAATATAGAAAAATCGATAAAACTTTTTATAGAGGCTAAGCAGTTAATGCCTGGAGGAGTAAATTCTCCTGTAAGAGCATTTAAAAATATTAAAAGTAACCCAATTTTTTTTAAAAGTGCAAAAGGTCCTTATCTCTATGATGTTGATGATAATCAATATATTGACTATATAGGCTCTTGGGGTCCAATGATTATGGGCCACTCTCACCCCATGTTGGTAGAGGCAGTAAAGAAACAGGCTGAAATTGGCACAAGCTATGGGGCGCCAACTGGACTCGAATCAGATGTTGCTAAATTGATTAAACGGGCCTTGCCAAGTATAGAAAAAATTAGAATGGTTAATTCTGGAACTGAAGCCACCATGAGCGCGATTAGATTGGCAAGAGGTTTTACTGGCAAAAATAAAATTATTAAATTTGATGGCTGTTATCACGGGCATGTAGATTCGCTTCTTATTAAAGCGGGATCTGGGGTTTCAACATTTGGGCTGCCTGACTCGCCAGGAGTTCCTGCTGAACTAGCCAAACTAACTTATAGCCTTCCTTACAATAATATTGATACTTTTAAGAATACCTATGAGGCAATAAAAGATGATTTGGCTGCTGTAATTGTTGAGCCTATTGCAGGAAATATGGGATTTGTACCAGGCGCTGATAAATTTTTACAAACACTGCGATCACTTACAGAGAAAAGTGGATCACTTTTGATTTTTGATGAAGTGATGTCAGGCTTCAGAGTTTCTCTTGGAGGAGCGCAAGAGGTTTATGACATCAAGCCCGACCTTACTGCATTAGGAAAAGTCATTGGTGGAGGCCTCCCAGTAGGTGCTTTTGGTGGCTCGCAAGAAATTATGGATTATCTTGCGCCTGAGGGTCCTGTATACCAGGCTGGCACCCTCTCAGGAAATCCTTTGGCCATGTCTGCTGGTTCAACATTATTAAATCTCTTGATATCTGAAAACCCTTATCCCGAGCTTGCAAAAAAATCACAATATCTTTTGAGTGAAATGAGCTCTATTATGCAATCAAAAGGTATTCCATTTTGCCACAACCACATAGGTGGCATGTTTGGTTTCTTTTTTACAGAAAAGCTGCCCGAAAATTTTAATGATGTTGCAGCAACTGACGATGATATATTCATTAAATTTTTAACAAAGTGCTTACTTAATGGAGTTTATTTTGCGCCCTCAAAATTTGAAGCGGGTTTTATTTCAACTACGCATTCAGACAAAGTGATAGATGATACCCTTTCAAAAGTAAGTGCTGTAATGGAGAGCTTTTAAATGTCTTATGATATTAGCGCGCTAGGAAATGCATTGGTTGATACTCAATTCATGGTTGATTATGAATTTCTTCAAGAATTTAACCTTGAGGCTAATTCAATGGTGTTGGTCTCTGCAAAAGATCAAGAGCCTATATTAAAGAAGCTGAAGGCCCTCAATAGCGAATCCGTATCAGATTGTGGAGGATCTGCTACCAACTCTCTAGTGGCGGCTTCAAACTATGGCTCAAAGTGTCATCATGTCTGCAGAGTAGCTGACGATGATGACGGCAATATGTATATTAATAGTCTTAAAAAAGCTGGGGTTCATCATATTGGCATAAGCAAAGAAAACCCGGGCCTACCAACTGGAAAATGTCTGATATTAGTTACCCCAGATGCAAAGAGAACCATGATTAGTATGCTAGGGGTAAGTGAGTTTCTTGGAGAAAATGATATAGATCTAAATGCAGTAGAAAGCTCAAAAATTTTTTATATTGAAGGGTATATGGTAACGAGTGATGATAATTTTAGTGCTGTTATTAAGGTTCTTGAACACATTAAAGATAAAAAAGTAATTAAGGCATTATCGTTAGCTGACGCAGGTTTGGTTAATATTTTTAAAGATAGATTTAAAAAAATTGAAAGTTATGGGATGGACATGATCTTCTGTAATGATGATGAGGCTATGGCTTTTTCTGACAAGTCATCAGTTGATGAAGCAATAAATTTCTATAAAGAGAAAGACTATTTAACAGCTATAACAAGAGGATCAGAAGGGAGTTCTGTTATAGAAAATGGCAAGCAGGTTGATGCTCCTGCTGAAAAAATAAAAGCAATAGATACTAATGGAGCTGGAGATATGTTTGCAGGATCTTTTATGCATGCCTATCTAAACGGTCACAGTATTAAAGAATGCTCAGTATTTGCTAATTATGCCTCATCAATGGTTGTAACCAATTTTGGGCCTAGAGTTTCAGATGATAAATATAGAGAAATCTTAAATAAATTGAAAAAAAGCTAGCAAATAGTGTCAGTATCTGATATTTTCTCCACCCTAAAAATTATTAATTGCTGATGCCTGCAAAAAAAATCACTAAAACTAAGAAAAGTACGACAAAAAAAACTGTAGCTAAAAAGACTACAACCAAAAAAGTTGCAACTAAGAAAGCTGTAGCTAAAAAGACTACAACTAAGAAAGCTGTAGCAAAGAAATCTCCAGCAAAGAAAACTGCAGCTAAAAAATCTACAACCAAAAAAACTGTTGCCAAAAAAGTTACGCCTATAAAGAAAGCTGCATTAAAAAAAGTTGTAGCAACGACAAACAAATCTAAAATTGCTCCATATAAATCAAAGAAGAAAGAAAAATACATGAGTGCTGCTATGAAAAGGCACTTTACTGCAGTGCTACTTAACTGGAAAGAGCATTTGTTTGATGAAATGCAAAAGACTTTCGATCACCTAAAAACCAAAGGTGAAACTTATGCTGATCCTATTGATAGAGCATCACAAGAAGAAGAATTTGCTTTTGAACTAAGAACAAGAGATAGAGAAAGAAAGTTAATTAACAAAATTAGTATCTCTCTTGAAAAAATTAAAGAAGATGACTATGGCTGGTGTGATGCATGCGGCGTAGAAATTGGAATCAAGAGGCTTGAAGCAAGGCCAACAGCAACTCACTGCATAGATTGCAAAACGCTTGATGAGATTAAAGAAAAGCAACTTAATGGCTAATACATAGTCACTTAAAATGCTTTCACTGAGATGGTTTGATAGATAATAAAAAAATTAGTAAGTTTGCAATATCAATTGTAAATACTCTCCAAAAAAACAACTTTGAAGCATATTTAGTCGGCGGCTGCGTAAGAGATATTCTATGTGATATGTCACCTAAAGACTTTGATATTGCTACAAGCGCAACGCCAGAGCAGGTTCGTAAAATTTTTAAAGCTTCTAGAATTATTGGTAGAAGGTTTAAACTTGTTCATGTTTTCAGTAGAGACGAACTTATTGAGGTTGCAACTTTTAGATCTGATGCAGGCTCCAATCAAAGCCAGTTAATAAAAGATGATCAGGGGAAAATTCTTAGAGATAATATCTGGGGGAGTATTGAAGACGACTGCATAAGAAGAGATTTTTCTTTAAATGCTCTCTACTATTGTCCTGTTAAGGGCGAGATAAAAGACTTTAGCAATGGTCAAAACCATATTAGAAAGAAAATAATAGTCTCGCTAGGAGATCCACAAAAAAGATTTGAAGAAGATCCTGTTAGAAGCCTTAGAGCAATTAGATTTAGTTCAAAACTTGGTTTTAAAATTGATAATAAAATCAAAGATGCAATTTATGATAAAAGCTATCTTTTATCAGATATATCTAATGCAAGAATGTTTGATGAATTCTGTAAAATTTTTCTAAATGGAAATGGAGAAAAGAATTTCAATAAACTTCATTCTTTTCATCTACTAAAGTATTTAATAGCATCTAATCCTGATAAGAATAATTACTCCAAAAATGTAATGATTGAGGCTGTTAAAAATACTGATGCTAGAGTTAAGAATAACCAATCAAAGACACCTGGCTTTCTTATTGCAGCTCTCTTATGGCCCGAGTTACTAAAAGAATGTGTGTCAACTGAAGAAATAAATATAAGAAAGTTCTTTAGATCTATGGACAAGGTGCTTAAGAGACAACAAATAAAAACCGCTATTCCAAGAAAATTTTATAATTACATTAAAGATATTTGGGTGCTCCAATTGAAACTTCATAGCAGAATAGGTAATCAACCATATAAAACACTTAAACACCCAAGATTTAGGGCTGCATATGACTTCATGTTAGTAAGAGAAAGAGCTGCAAGTGTTAGTAGGGGGCCAGGAAATTGGTGGGAGAAATTTCAGCTTAATGATCAAGCTCTTAGGTCGAAACTAATTAATTCACTTAAAGAAAAAAACGAAGAAGATTCTTTTAAAAAATTTGGATTCTCAGAGGAGTTGAGATAATCTATTAGAAAATAATTTTTTATTTGAATGGATCCAGCAATAAAGGAAATACCTCTTCCTAAGTACATAGCAGTTGAAGGCCCGATTGGTGTAGGAAAAACTACGCTAGCAAATAAAATTGCAAATACTTTTAATTATGATGCCTTTCTTGAGCAACCCGCAGAAAACCCATTCTTGAAGAACTTCTATAAAAATCCGAGTCAGTCAGCCCTGGCAACACAGCTCTTCTTTCTTTTCCAAAGAATGCAACAAATTCAGGATTTGAAACAAAGAAGTTTATTTGAAAGCGTTAGAGTTGCTGATTTTTTAATTCAAAAAGATAGGCTTTTTGCAGAAGTCACTTTGTCTCAGGAAGAAATGAAGCTTTATGACAATGTTTATGATCATCTAACCATTGATGCTCCTACTCCTGATCTAGTTATTTATTTACAGGCTCCAATAGATGTTTTGAAAGATAGGATAACTAAAAGAGGAAATATTAATGAGCAATTTCTAACTTTAGAATATCTTGAAAGATTAAATGATGCCTACTCAAGATTCTTTTTATACTATGAAGATTCACCCCTACTTATCATTAATGCGGCTGATATAAATCTTGAATCAAATGATAGTGATTATGAATCTTTAATTACAAAGATCATGTCAAACCCTAAGGGTAAGACTTTTATCAATCCGCAGCCATCTATTATTTAGATCATGTCTGATAATTTAATCTATGAGCCTCAGCTAACTGCAAAAAATCCTCATCTTAAAAGCTTAGATGAATTTAAACTGATGTATGAGGAGTCGATCAAGGATCCTGAAAATTTCTTTTCAAAAATGGCTAAAGAGAGTCTTTCTTGGTCCAAGGAATTTGATGAAACGCATAACGGGAAGTTTGCTGAGACGAGTTGGTTCGCTGGAGGCGAGCTAAATGTAAGCTATAACTGCATTGATCGACATTTAAAAAATAATGCGAATAAAACTGCGATTATATGGGAAGGCGATGAGATTGAAGATTCAAAAGAAATCTCATTTCAGGAACTGCATGATGAAGTCTGTAAATTTGCAAATGTATTAAAGAGCTTGGGTGCAAAGAAAGGATCTAGAGTTTGTATTTATATGCCCATGATTCCTGAAGTTGCATATGCAATGTTTGCCTGTACAAGAATCGGAGCAATCCATTCAGTTGTTTTTGGAGGATTTTCTCCAGAATCTCTCAAAGATAGAATTATTGATGCTGATTGTGAGATTGTAATAACTGCTGATGAAGGTGTAAGGGGTGGAAAATCTATACCGCTGAAGAAAAATGTTGATGAAGCGGTATCAAAATGCTCTGGGGTTTCAAGTGTGTTAGTTGTTACTAGAACAGGCGCAGAAATACCATGGAATGATAAGTTAGATGTAGCTTATGAGGAGATTTCAAAGGATAAAGATATAACTTGTTCCATAGAGCCTATGCAAGCTGAAGATCCTATGTTTATTTTATATACATCAGGTTCTACTGGAAAACCAAAGGGAGTATTACATACTACAGCTGGATATTTATTAGGTGCCCATATGAGCTTTAAGTATATATTTGGCATTAGGCCAAATGATAAATATTGGTGCACAGCAGATGTTGGATGGATAACAGGCCATACATATATATTGTATGGTCCGCTTTCAAATGGAACCACTACCCTAATGTTTGAGGGTGTACCCACCTACCCCTCAGCATCAAGATGTTGGGAAATCTGTGATAAATATAATCTTGATATTTTTTATACTGCGCCAACGGCGATTAGGGCTTTAATGGCTCAAGGAGATGAACCAGTTCTTAAAACAAATAGAACCAGCCTTAGAGTTTTAGGGACCGTTGGAGAGCCTATTAATCCAGAGGCATGGGATTGGTACTATAGAGTTGTTGGCAACTCAAAATGCGATATTGTTGATACATGGTGGCAAACTGAAACAGGTTCGGTCTTAATATCTCCAATCTCTGGAATCACTCCAGCAAAACCAGGCTCAGCAACGCTTCCATTTTTTGGAGTTAAACCTGCATTGTATGACGAAAATGGCAATACATTGAATGGTACAGCATCTGGAAATCTAGTAATGGAATCCTCATGGCCAAGTCAGATAAGAACAGTATATGGCGATCATAAAAGGATGATTGATACATATTTTAGTATGTATGAAGGTATTTATTTTACCGGAGACGGTGCAAGAAGAGATGAAGATGGGTACTACTGGATAACTGGAAGAGTTGACGATGTCTTGAATGTCTCAGGTCATAGACTTGGAACTGCAGAAGTTGAGAGCGCCTTAGTGTTGCATCCAAAAGTTGCTGAGGCTGCTGTTGTTGGATTTGAGCACCCAATAAAAGGTCAAGGTATTTATGCATACGTAACCCTGATGACTGATAATATTTTTACTGAAGAGTTAAGAGTAGAGCTAAGAAATTTTGTTGGTAAAGAAATAGGTGCAATAGCTAAGCCTGATCTTATTCAGGGCGCCCCAGGCCTGCCAAAGACCAGATCGGGGAAAATAATGAGGCGAATACTTAGAAAAATTGCAGAAGGAGAATTTGATTCTCTTGGTGATACATCAACCCTTGCAGATCCTAGTGTAGTTAGTGACTTGGTTAAAAATAAACAAAGTCTTTCGTAGATGTGAGTTATAAGTATCTTAATCTTCTTTTTTTTATATTTTTTCTAGAAGGCTGTGCAATCAAAGTAGATGACTTTGAACCTGAAAATTCCATTTCATCAGGTGACATGGTTAGATGTATGCAACAACCTGTAAATCATCAGCACATTATTAGAAGGGATAATCACCATAATCCAATTATCCAGAATGATAACGTGACAAATTGTTTAGAAAGAGAGTCTGAATTATCAATAAAAAAAATAGATCAATCTATTTCCATATCAAAATCAATAAAAAAAATAGATAAGTCTCCAAAGAAAGAGACAAAAAATGAGTTCAATGAAGAATTAGAAAAAGCTGCGGATGAAAAAGAATTTGAGAACTTAAAAAAATCTATTGATAAAAAGATTAATTAATTTGTTTCCAATTATTAGCTTTGGTTCTAACTTTGCCATCAGCCTCAAGTTTTATTAGATGTGCCTCAAGGCTTGCTTTTGCAATCCTATGTAGTCTTGGATCAACATCATCATAGACATCTTTTACCAAGTCATCTAATGCAATGCCGTCTTTAGCCCTAACTTTTTCTAATACTTTTTTCTCTCTGTTAAGGCGATGATTGATAATCCAGTCTACTGCCTCAAAGGGTTTGTAAATATAATCACCATGGCCCGGAGCTAAAACCTCTATATTATAATTTTTTAGCTTTTCTAAAGATGTTAAATAATCTCTCATATTCCCATCTGGGGGAGCAATTACAACCGTAGAGCCTTGCATTATATGATCTCCAGTTATTAAGTGATTATTATCTTTTAATAAATAACAGATATGATTTGAGGCATGCCCTGGGGTATGAATGGCCTCAATTGCATACTCATCTGTTTTTATTAAATCTCCATCTTTAAGATGAACGTCAGGCTGAAATGTTAAGTCCTGATACTCAAGATGGTCTTTAATTATCATTCCCATCAATGGAACATTAAGTTCTTTTGCCAAAGGGGTTGCAAGGGGTGAGTGGTCCATATGGGTATGTGTGACAATAATTCTATTTATCTTCTTACCAAAATTATCTAGTATGTTTCTTGAGTGCTCTTCGATATTTGGGCCTGGGTCTACAAGAGTCAAATCATCATCTCCGATAATATAAGTATTAGTTCCACCACCGGTAAAGACTCCACCATTTGGCGCGGTAATTTTCCTAATTAGCTTTGTATCAGGCATCATCATAACCCTCATCTCCAGGCAGCAACCCAACCCATGCACCATTCTCCTTAAAAAACTTTGGCAAAATTGAAGGTTTATCTTTTGGAGATATTTTTTTTATTGCTTTGATAAGCTCATCTGCGCTTTTAAAGCCACAACAACTTTCTAAATTTTTTAAAGTTGGCATTATCATTTGCATTTCGCCTGAATGAGCTTTTTCAAGAGCCTTTTCTGGTGTAATCCAAATGCTTTCTGTAATCTCTTTCCCATCGTGCTCATTTTTCTGATAATTAGGAATGCTGGCTACAAAGAATCTGGTATTAAATCTCTTTGCCTCAATCTTTGGAGTTATCCAGTGTGAAAGAGGGCTCATATTCTCTAAAGATAAATATAAATCCTCTTTAGATAAAATTTCATAGAGCAATATATCTCCAGCATTAAGTTTTTTTCTATATGATTCAAGCAGCGTATTAAATGAGTCGTCCTCACCAACTTTCTTGCTTGCTGACTCTGCCATGAGAATGCCGACTTCTTCAAAGGACTCTCTAATTGCAGCTATCCAGTATGCTAGACCTCCTGATTTTATATTAAGCTGTAAAGATGCTTCTTCATCGGTCATGTTTTTACAGAATGATGCGACTTCTGTTCCTTGATCGGTATCATCAACCTTGCCTCCTGGAAATACATATAAGTTTTCAAAGGGAGGTCTTTTTGACCTTTTCACCATTAGAACTTTTGGACCCTCGGGTGAATCTCTAAAAAGGAGAATTGTTGCTGCAGGCGTTAAATCGTTTTTATTCATAAAAAATATTATATATGCCTTAGAATACTAATTATGAAAATAACTACTAATCTTATGAATGATATTGCTCATGCTCCAGAATGGTTTCATGAGGCAATTAATCAAAAGCCACAAGAGAAAATTTTAGATCATATTGATGGCAACATTAGTTATGCATTTTGGAAAGCAAAGACTAGCTGTGACAGTCTAATCGTGCTTGTCCATGGAACTGGCGCACATAAGAAATGGTGGTATCCGGTTGGGCCAAAGTTAAATCATAAAGCGCATGTTATAGCAATTGATCTTCCTGGAATGGGAGATTCAGATTTTAGAGAAAAGTATAAAGTCGAAGATTTCGGCAGTTGTGTTACAAATGTTATTAAAGCTGAAAAGGCTCTTCACAATATAAATTATGCATACCTTGTTGGCCACTCGCTAGGCGGTCATGTTGCTGGTTATGTTGGCACTGAAGAGAAAGATCTTATAGATGGATTGATGATTGTTGATACTTTCATTAGGCCACCTAATTACGATAATTCTGATCACAAAAAAAATGGGCCTCTAAGAATGATAAAATTTTATGAGGATAAAGAAAAACTTTTGCAGAGGTTTAGATTAATGCCTAAGCAGGATTGCGAAAATGATTGGTACCTTAGATATATTGCTGAACATTCAATAAAGTATACTGAAGATGGATGGAGATGGAAATTTGATGACAGGATGTTTACTGGATTGGAAAGATTATTTGGTTATAAATTTTCTTTTGAATGCCCTGCCTCATTTGTTCATGGTGAGAATAGTCTTCTTACATCTGGGAAGCTTTTAGAAAATGCAAAATTGGCATACTCTGATAGGATGAAATTTATCAATATGCCTGGATCAGCTCATCATGTTCCTCTTGATAAGCCCAATGAGTTAATAGATTTAATTTTGAGTGAATCTGACCTCCTTTAGTATGAACTATTTTTATTTCTTTGCTTTTCTATTTTTATCTGTACTAATTCAAATAAAGCCACTTGTAATGCCTCTTGCTAATAAATTTTTAAAGGCAAGCAATGTTACTCTGCTTGGTCTTGTAACCGCTATTATTGGTTTAGTTCTTATATTTTTTTCAACAAGTCATCCATACTGGCAAGAGACATTGTGGACCTTAGTAACTTTTATAATAGGCATTCTTCTTGTGATAAGAGGAATTGTAATAATATTTTACTTTGATTCTATTAAAAAAATTCTTGCTGCCAGTTTAAGAAATTACTATAAATGGGCTCCTATCGTTTCTCTGGCGTTTATTTCTTTGGCTTTTTTGATTATTACAAGAGATTATCTCGGGCCTGAAAAAAATATTGAAAAATGCATGTCTGATGAGGTTATAGATGTTATTTGTGGATTTGATAATCCTGAAGATATCGTGATGACGCCAGATGGAAAGTGGCTTGTTATTAGTGAGCTTGGTGGGATTGAGCCGTTTGGCAAAAATGAATCTTCTTTTATAAAGCTCATGAGATTAGATGATCAAAAAATAATAGAGCCTAGTCTTTCATTTGGGCAAAATGATTGGGGGCATAATACTTGCACGAGAGATCCTTTAGATGAATTTAATACTCATGGCATAGACATACTTGAGAGAGAAGATGGCCTCTATCAAATTGGTGTTATTAATCATAAGCCTAAAGAGACTGTTGAGATGTTTGAACTAGTCGAGTCGAATAACGCATGGGAGCTTAGATGGAGAGGCTGTATTAATGCTGATCAAAATATTTATTTGAATGATATTACATTTTTAAAAAATGCTAATTTTTATGCTACCTATATGTTTGATAAAGGCATTACTTGGAATGAATGGTTGGTTGATTCATTGCTTAAAAAAACAACTGGTCATGTTAAATTTTGGGATGGAGATAAATTTAATATTGTTCCGGGCTCTCATGGGAGTCAGCCAAACGGAATAGTGTTAGATGAAGAGTCAAATTTGATATACATAGCCTATAACTCTGGCGATCAAGTAAAAATTTATAATATAAATGAACAAAAATTTGACAAATCTATTTTCATTGAAGGTCCTGACAATTTAGTTCTAGATGGTGATTATATTTGGGCTACAGAATTAAATCATCAGGCTGGAGATTCCCCTACTTGCATCGATGCAATTGCATGCTCTCTTCCATTTTCAATTATTAAAATAAATAAAACTAATCTAGAAATAGAGGATAAATATGAATTTAGAGAGGCGGCTTTTGGCTTACCAACTGTTGCTTTGCCTAATAATGGGATTATTTATATTGGCTCTTTTCATGCAGACAGGATTGCATTTTTTCATATCAACTCTGAAAAATGATAGGCTCAAGCTATAGATTTTCTGATGTAATCGGGCAATTAAAAAAGAGGGAGTCTAATTCACATAAAGGAGATTATGGGAGAATACTGATCATTGGTGGAGATATTGGAATGGGGGGAGCAGGAATTCTTGCCTCTGAAGCTGCGCTAATGTCTGGGGGTGGTTTAGTTACTCTAGCCTCACAAAAAGAAACAATTAAACCCTCTTTGTTGAGGACACCTGAAATAATGACTCAGGATGTTTCAACCCCTAAAGACTTGTCTAGATGTTTAGATCAAAAAGATACAATTTTGTGCGGGGTTGGGTTCGGTCAATCACCCTGGTCTAAGGAAGCCCTAGGAATGACATTAAAATTTTGTGAGGATCATGATGGCATTTTAATTATTGATGGAGGGGCTTTAAGAATTTTAGATAAAAAAAATTTATTAAAGAGAAATATGCCATCAAAAACAATCCTTACACCTCACCCTGGTGAGGCTGGTGCATTGCTCAACCTTAGTTGTGAAGAAATTCAAAGAGATAGAATTGGCTCTGCAATAAAAATAAGAGACACATACAAGGCTTATACAATTTTAAAGGGCAATAAAACAGTTATTGCTGGTGAAGCAGTCTATGTCTGTGATGAGGGTGGTCCGGAACTAGCCATCCCTGGTAGTGGAGATGTTCTTGCTGGAATATTAGCAGGACTAATATCAAATCAAACTGATGCAGAATTAGCATGTAAAATTGCAGTATCCTCGCATGGCATTGCTGGAGAAGATTTTTTAAATAAGGTTGGACAAATTGGTTTAAAATCATCTGAACTTATTGAATATATTAGGCTAAGAATCAATACATGAAGAAAGTTTTACTTGCTGATGAATCTGCAACACATGATTTTGGTGAAAAGTTTGCTCACAATTTTGTTTTGAATAGTTCAAAAGATCTTGAGGTTCATTTAATTGGTGATTTGGGTGCAGGAAAAACGTTCTTATCAAGATCTATTATTAATAGCTGCGGATGGAATGGAATGGTTAAAAGCCCCACCTATACCCTCTGCGAAGAGTATGAGCTTGATGAGCTGCTATTTCTCCATATTGATTTATATAGATCAGGTGATACAGAAGATATAGATCTCTTTGACTTAGATAGAGATATAAAAAAACAAAAAATTATTCTCATAGAGTGGCCAGAAAAACTTTTCTCCGAAAGAAAGCCTGATGTAGAAATTTATCTTGAGCATTCAAAAGAAATGAGAGAAGTTTCTGTTAAAATTTTCTCAAATTAGAATACAAATGATCTATTTGAAGATGTATAAAAAACTTTTAATTATGTCTCTGCTAGCTATCCAGACTATTAATGCAAATGAAATAGAATTTCTTGATGTAAAGGAAAAAAAAGATAGATCTGTTGAAATATCTTTCCTTCTAGAAAAAGTTTCATATGTTCGATCATACTCGCTAACAGAGCCATCAAGAATTGTTATAGAAATTGAAGATTCAAAGTTGGCATCAACAGAGCCTATGGATTTTAATTTTCCAATAAAGAAAATTAGATCGTCTCAAGAGGGATCAATTAGTAAAATTATTATCGACCTATATGAGTATGTAAATTGGACTAAGCCAACACAAATAAAGTCTGAGAATGGAGTTGTATTGGGTCTTGCAATTAAAAGAAGTAAAAATATCTCTAAAAATATCAGAGATATTATAGTTTCAATTGATGCAGGTCATGGAGGAAGAGACCCTGGAGCAGTGGGAACAAATAATGTTCTAGAAAAAGATATAAATCTTCTTATAGCTAAAGAGCTTGAGAGAACTCTTAGGGATGTGAAAGGTTATAAACCGGTGATGATAAGGGATGATGACAGTTTTGTAGATCTTAACGAAAGATACCTTAGAGCAAGAAGAGAGGCTGCTGATATATCAATATCTATTCATGCTGATGGCTTTAGATTGTCATCTGTTAAAGGTGCTTCTGTATTTATATGGTCCAAGGAGTACTCAAGCATAACGGCTGAAAATCTTTCTAAGAAGCAGCTTAAATCTAAGATTGGCGAGATTGATGAAGATGATTTTGATGAAGACAAGGCCCAAGTTAAATATCCTTCAAAATACAAATCTAAATTAGAAGAGAGTAAAAAATTAGGTAATAGTATTCTTTCTCAACTTAAAAGGGATCCATACACGAAACTACACAAGAAAAACGTAGAGTACGCAGACTTCAGGGTATTAAAGTCATTTGATACTCCTTCCGTACTTGTTGAAGCTGGATTTATATCAAATCCAGATGATGCAGAAAGGTTGAAAGGAAAGCCAGGCAGAAGAATGATTGCGCGTTCTATATTTTTAGGCATTCACGACTACTTCAAAGAAAACAATCTCAGTGAGAGCTGGTTTAATTCTAATTCCGAATATGTACTTTATGAAATACAAAGAGGAGATGTTCTGTCTGAGATAGCTGTAAGGTTTGGAGTATCAGTAGATGCAATACAAGAGGAGAACTCATTGAAAAATAGTCCAATTTATCCTGGTCAAATTATTAAAATTAAAATCTAAGAATACTCTACTGGGTCTATATCAAAACTCCATTTTACTTTTTTAGCTTCATTTATTTTTTCTATCTCTTGATCTAGATGATTTAAGACTTTGTTCAAATAAACTCTTGAGTTAGTTTGAATATACAAGGAGTGTTTATAAGAACCTTTTGATTTTGCAACAAACGATGGAAGTGGCCCAATGGAAGTTATATTTTTTTTATTTATTAATAAGTTTTTAACTTTATTCAAAAAATTTAGATTGTTATTTTGTGTTGGTGATGTCGCCCTTAATATAGAAGCACATGAATATGGAGGTAGATTTAAATTTTCATGCTCTAAAAGCATTTTTTCAGAAAATACAGAATATGATCCTTGTTTTAATTGATTTAGTGTCTTGTCGTTTGGGTATCTAGTTTGAATAATGACTTTGGCATCTTTATCTTTTCTTCCAGCCCTTCCAGAAACCTGTATTAATAACTGAGAGACTTTTTCTAATGCATTAATTTCTGGACTGATGAGGCCATTATCTGCATTTAAAACCAAGGTTAGAGATACATTATTAAAGTCATGCCCTTTTGTAAGCATTTGTGTTCCAACAAGAATAGACGGGGCTCCGTCTTCTAATTTCTTATAAATATTATCGATTGCACCCTTTTTTCTTGTAGAGTCGTGATCGATTCTAATTATTTCAACGCCTGGAAAATTTTCAGCCAGATGCTCTTCAACCTGCTCAGTCCCTAAACCAAATAATTTAAGCTTATCTGAGCCGCAATTAGGACAGTAAACGGGCTTTCCATAAGCAGACTCACACCTATGACATACCAATCTGTTTCTTACTTTATGATATACGAGACTAGATTCGCATGAATTACATTCAGCATTCCAGCCACAAGCTAAACACTCTAAAAGAGGGGCAAAGCCTCTTCTATTAATAAAAACTAGTACTTGCTTGCCTTTACTAAGAGTGGCCTCTATGGCATTAAAAGATTCGTTTGAGATCCCTGAATTTAGCTCCTGATTATTGATATCCATAATAACTAGCTTGGGGGGATCTTGGCCATCAACTCGCTTAGTTAATTTAACTTCATTGGCTTTATTCTGACTAACCAGCTTTAGAAGAGATAGCGAGGGTGTAGCTGACCCAAAAATTATTGGTATATCAATCTTCTGAGCACGCTTAATTCCTAGCTCCCTCGCAGAAAACTTGAACCCTTCTGTTTGCTTAAATGATTGATCATGCTCTTCATCAATGATTATCAAACCAAGATTATTTAGTGGATTCATAATCGCCGAGCGAGTTCCGATAACAATCCTTATCTCGCCGCTCTTTGCTCCCTTCCAAACATTAAATCTTTGAAGGGGGGTTTGTTTGGAATGATATAAGCCCACACTGCCGTCAAACCTATCAGAAAATATTTTATATAACTGCGGTGTTAAATTAATTTCGGGGACTAAAATGAGAATAGACTTTCCCTCTTTAATTTTTTTTTCAGTTAAATCTAAATAAATCTCTGTCTTGCCTGAGCCGGTTACTCCATTAATTAAGTTGATATTAAAATCAGTAGTTTTAAGATTATTAATAGCGCTATGTTGCTGTTTTGTAAGTTTGGAGGGTTTGTTTTCTAAATTAATTTCATAAGTATGTTTATTCTCATCTAAGCTTGATGATGTTTCTAAGCTCTTCTTATTGTCTTTGAGGAGCTTTGGCATAAATGTGCTGAAAACGTCTCCTATAGGATGATGATAATATTTTGAAGCCCAAATAAGACATTCAAATTCATTGCTTTCAAAAACTAGATTTTCTTGAAAAGTTTCAACAATTTCTTTTACTTTATATTCTGGTATTTTTTTTATTTGTTTTATAACTATCCCCATTACTTTTTTATTTCTAAAAGAAACTTGAGCCCTAGATCCATTTTTAAGAAAAACTTTACTTTTATAGGTAAAAGTTCCCTTAATCGGTAAAGGTATAGCTATTTGATAGTAAAAAAAATTCATTTTTTCATTGTAAACAGAGGTTTTTTTGTTATAGTTCTCATCCAAATTTGATTTTATTATGAAAAAAGATATACATCCTGAATACCGTGAAGTTTTGTTCCATGATTCTAGTGCTGATAAACACTGGTTAATTCGATCAACTCTTCAAACTACTCAAACAAAAGAATGGGAAGATGGTAATACTTACCCCTACTTTCCCCTCGATATATCTTCTGCTTCTCATCCATTTTATACTGGTACTCAAAAAATTATTGATACTGGCGGAAGGGTTCAAAAATTTGAAGAAAGATTTGGTAAAAAGAAGTAATTTAATCAATTTATACCTGAACTCCCGAAACCTTTCTCTCCTCTAACTGATTCCTCAAAATCAGCTACGATATTAAACTTTGCTTGCACTACTGGAACAATAATCATTTGCGCAATCCTGTCACCTGGATTTATGGTAAAGCTCTTTTCTGATCTATTCCATGCAGGCACCATTAGCTCACCTTGGTAGTCAGAATCAATTAAGCCAACTAGGTTTCCCAGAACAATGCCATGCTTTGATCCCAGGCCTGACCTTGGAATAACAAGTGCTGCTAGGCTCTTGTCTGCTAAATGCATTGCAAACCCCATAGGTATCATAATAGTCTCAGATGGCGCTAATTCGATTTTATTATCCAAGCAGGCTCTTAAGTCCATGCCGCCTGAGCCTTCTGTTCCATACTCAGGAAGAGAAATTTTATCTTTAATTAATGGGTTTAAAATCTTTATGTCTATCTCTTTCATTTTTCAATATCTTTAGGGCTAACTATGAATTTTAACTTAGATTCTCTTATAGATGTCCATGAGGTTGTACTTATTAAGGATAAAGTAGCAGGTTCAAAATTTTCAATGTTCTTTCTGGTCAATATATGAATAGCCTCATGCATCATTGGATTATGCCCAACTATCAATATGGAGTTGATTGATTTGTCTAATTCTGAAATGAAATTAATTAAATCATCTACCGATCCTGAATAAAGAAAATTTAGATACCTAACGTTATCAATATTAAAATTAAATTCACTTGAAATTAAATCTGTGGTCTCAGATGTTCTTTTCGATGGGCTACAAAATATCTTCTCTACAGAATATTTTTGTTCTGAAATCCTATGAGATAGCAGTCTTAGTTCTTTGTAGCCCTTCTCATCGATAGGTCTCTCAAAATCTGAGTGCGACATGTTTGCCCATGGAGAATTGGCATGTCTTAAAAAAAATATTTCTTTCATAATATTAATATGTCTATGGTATTGCTAAGTGAACAACTTATCTATAAAATCGCGTTTCTATGAGTAAAATATGTCAAGTAACAGGAAAGATACCTCAGTCTGGGAATAACGTTTCTCATGCTAAGAATAGGACTAAGAGAAAATTTTTTCCAAACCTTCATGCCCACAAGTTTTGGGTAGAATCTGAGAATAGGTTTGTTAATCTTAAAGTGTCTGCAAAAGGTATGAGAATTATTGATAAAAAAGGCATTAGCCAGGTTCTAAAAGAGATAAGAGCTAGAGGCGAAAAAGTATAAACCTCTATACTTTAAGTAGTTTCTAACCAGAGGCCCTTTTTATAAAAAAAGCCTTGATCATTTTTGATTTATTTAAGCTTTTTAGACCCAAACCTCTTAGAAGATTAAAATAAACATTTCGAACTCTAAAGCTTTCCAAGAGCATATCCATTGATTTAAGCATAAAAAGATTTAAGGCCTTTCTCTCAATAGAGTATTTGCTTAAAAAGGTTGGCTCATTAAGACTAAAGCCAAGCCTGTGTGCATTCTCAACTTTTTGACAAAGTATATCAGCGTCGGCAAAACCAAGATTAACGCCCTGTCCTGCTAATGGATGAATTGAATGTGCTGCGTCTGCTATTAAAACAACCGAATCTTTAATATATTCTTTAAAGTAATGATTTGATAAATTAAAACTTAAAAGCTCGCTAGAAATTCGCATTTTATGTCCTAACTTTTTTTCAAAATATGATAAATTTTTATTCACAAAATCTTGGATGCTTATATTCTTTAATAATGAATTATCTATAGACCAAACAATTGTATAGGTGCTTTCAATTGGAGATGGCATATATGCAAAGATTCCAATCTCGGAAAAAATTTGATGCGCCTCACTGCTATCATGGCCTGATTCAACCAAGAAGGTCGCAGCGGTTTGTTTGTAGTCTTTAGATACGTTATGAAAATTATATAGGTTTGCTACATTCGAATTTCTTCCATCGCAAGCAATTAGAATTTCGGATGAAAGCTTGCTTGAATCTGATAGTACTATTTCGGTTTTGTTTAAATTCTTATTTAATTCAATTGATCTTATCTCTCTGTCAAATAAAGTGTTATCAATATTGTCTTTTTGTAGCGCTATATTTAAATCATCAAACATCACAACAGAAGACAGCTCCTTATAGCCAATCTCATCTGATGAAAATGTTATTTTTCCAGAGCTGCTTCCATCTGATGCATGAATTTTTTTTACACTTGCTGACTGTATCTGAATGCCTTCAAGTCTTAAGAGCTCAACCGATCTTGGGTTAAGGGTTATTGTTCTAACAGAGCTTGATGATACTTGGGGTTTATCACCTTTTTCAATAATGAGTGTTCTTATCCCTGACCGTTTGAGTCTCCTAGAAATATAATTTCCTATTAGCCCGCCTCCCGATATAGTAATAGGAGCATCCATTATTTAAGACATCAATGCTTCTATTTCATCAGGGTTGGATGGAACTTTTTCAGTTAAATTAACATTACCATCATTTGTGACAAGAATATCATCCTCTATTCTTACACCGATTCCTTTCCACTTATCATCCACGTCTGCTGAACTGCTTATATAAATTCCTGGTTCAATTGTGGTTACCATGCCAGGCTTATATGACATAAATTCATCACCCTCCATGTAATCTCCAGCATCATGAACGTCTAGTCCAAGCCAGTGCCCAACCTTATGCATATAAAAATCTTTATGTGCGCCTGCTTCATAAAGCTCGTCTGGATTACCTTTGAGAATTCCTAAATCAACTAATCCGCGTGTTATTACCTTTTCTGATATTATCTGAGGTTCCATAATATTATTACCTGAGCGGACTGCTTGGATTGCCTCTTGATTGGCCTTATAAACGATATTATAGATTTCGCGCTGCTCCTTAGAAAATTTTCCATTAACAGGAAATGTTCTTGTAATATCAGATGCATACATCTCATATTCACCGCCAGCATCAACAAGGATTAGTTCTCCATCATGCAGTGGTTGATTATTTTCTACATAATGCAATACACATGCATTCTCTCCACCAGCTACAATTGGGGTATAGGCTGGAAACCTACTGCCTCTTTTTGCAAACTCATATAAGTATTGTGTCTCAACGTCTTGCTCTGTTTGGCCGGGCTTAATTGTTTTCATGATTTCAACATGTGCATCAGCAGATATTTCACATGATTTTTTTAATGTATCAATCTCTGCATCATCTTTGATAAGTCTTATATTTCCAACTAATGAAGTAGAATCTACCATGTCGATAGTTTTGCTATGCCTTTCTGCTGTATTTGCAATATTGGTCCATTCAATAACTTTTTTATCAAAATCCTGATCTTTACCAAAAGAGTAGAAGAGCTTCTGCTTACCTTTTAGTATCTCAGGCACTTCTTTATCTAGATCTGAATTATTGAACGCTTGATCAAAAAGATAATCTTTTACGGCACCTTCAGGCCCTGCTCTATAGCCATCCCATATTTCTTTAACCTTATCTTTCATGGGAACAAAAATTATTGAATAGATATTATTATTATCATTTACCAGTACCATTACAGATGAGGGCTCAGAAAAGCCTGAAAAATAATAAAAACTGCTGTCCTGCCTAAATGCATATGCGGTATCTGAATTCCTATATTTGCTTTCAGCACCTTTTAATATAAGAGCTGAATTATTGGGAATAACGTTTGTTAAACCCTCTCGCCTATCTTTAAAAATAATTTTTTTCATAATTTATTTTACTCTTTTATAAAACAAACTTCCCTATTTATTCCATAAGAATTAAACTAAATTATGGAAAATAATAATGATTCGCTTGTACTATTAGAAAAAAAGCTAGATGAGCTAATTGTTAGATTTGAAGAGCAAAAAGGCATTATAGATTCTTATATTCATAAAGAAAGAGAGTGGAAAAAAACTAAATTGCTACAAAACAAGGAAATACGTTCACTCAATGACCAAATTGAAAGGGTGAAAGCAGGTGGCTAATATGGAAACTGTCCAGCTTAGAATTTTTGGAAGAGACCTTACCCTTTCTTGCCCTTCTGATGAGAAAGAACAATTACTTAAGTCTGCTGCTTTGCTAAACGAAGAACTAGACAAGATTTCTGATAAACAAAATGCACTAGTTATTGCTGGATTAAGTCTTGCAAATAAGGCTATTAATGGAGAAAGGTCGCCTGGACAAGTCAACAATGCTAGCGCAGGAGACATTGATAATTTGATCAGAAGGATAGAATCTGTTTTATAGAATTCTCCTTCAACAATTTAATCAACTAATTTATAATTGATATACATTCTGGTTCACATGCTAATGTATCAATAAATTTGAACCGATACTTATAAATAGGTGATATTCCTCTTCTATTGTTGTGCAGTACCTATTAGGGAAGCCTGATTTAGAATGATATTCACCACCTGACCTTTCGGTTCAGGTAAGATGCATGGCGGTGATCTGGTTTGTTAGCCTCCGTATATTTATGAAAAAAAATAGATTAAGAAAGCAACTCTTAGAGCGGGGGCAATCTTTATCTGATGAGTTTATAAATTCTTCTAAAATTAAAATTCAAGAAAGTTTAATCAAAACAGATATTTTTAATGATGCAGAAAAAATACTGCTGTATAAAAATATAAGAAGTGAGATTAGTACTGATGAGATATTTTTACAGGCATGTAAACGAAAAATAGAAGTTTATTATCCAAAAGTTGGTGAAAATCACAAGATGACATTCAATAAAAGCCCTTTGAATCCAGAATTTGTTAATAACAAATATGGGATACCTGAGTTAATAAATAATGATTTTGTAAATCCATTAGATCTCTCACTTGCGGTTATACCACTTGTTGGGGTTGATGCTTCTGGGTATAGACTTGGTTATGGGGGTGGATATTTTGATAGGATTTTTAACTCAGATAAGATAGAACATGCTCCAATAACTATAGGGTTGGCATATGAATATCAGATACTTTCAGATGAATTTAAAGAGTCTCATGATATGAGGTATAGCCTGGTTATAACTGAAGAAAATATTTATAATTTCAATTTAAGATTGTAAAATATACTTTACATTTATAACCTTCAGCAATAAAATTGCTGGCCGAATGACTTATAGAAAAAATTTGAAAAAACTTTTAATTTTAATTATCTTACTTACCTCTAACGATATCAATTCCGTAGAGCTTGATGGTGTAATAAATGACGCTGAGTGGGAAGATTCAAAAAGTATTGATGTTTTTTATACTGTATATCCATTCTCATTAAATAAGCCCTCCTTAAAGACAGAGGCCCGTCTCATTTCAAATGAAGAAGGAATTTTTATCTCATTCAAAAACTATCAAAATATAAAAAAACTACGAAGCATTAAATCTTCACGAGACATCTTAAATGAGTCAGACACAAATGTTGTTGTAATTGATTTTGGTAATAATGGAGTTGAGGCTTATGAATTTGCTCTGAGCTCCGCAGGCACTCAAGTTGATGGTACTTTTACAAATGGAAATGATCTTAACAGGGATTGGGATGGTGACTGGAGTGGTTTAACCACAAAGGGTGAGGATTACTGGAGTTCAGAATTTTTTATCCCCTGGACTGTTACTACACTACCAAAAAATGAAGGCGAGCTAAGAGATATTAGGATAATGTTCGGTAGATACATATATGAAGAAAACATTTGGATCAGCAGTATTAAAAGCTCATATTCAAGAAATAAATTTCTTTCAAGGCTGTCTAAAGTTTCCGTAAAGAATTTTTCAGCATCAAAATTATCTATCTTTCCATATGCCTCTTCATTTAATGATTCGGTCATGGACTCTAAGACAAATAGACTAGGTGCTGATATTTTCTGGAATACTGGAACTGGTAGGCAAATTAATATGACTATAAATCCAGATTTTGGGCAAGCCGAAAGTGATGATTTGGTTGTAAATTTCTCAGCGCAAGAAACTTTCTTAAGCGAAAAACGTGCTTTTTTTACGGAGAATCAATCGCTATTTACTATTAAAGATAGAGATAAATTTTCAGTTATTAACACACGAAGAATTGGTGCTGCGCCAGACTATGATTGCTCTAAATTTGATGATGAGCTAGCCTGCCAAGCCTCAGAAAAATTATATTCAGATTTAGATTATGCATTTCGAATAACTGAAAAGAGAGATGACCTAGATTTAGGAGTTTTTATTGCAAAAGAATCTGATGAAACTTATTCAACTGGGAGAGAGTTTACTGCCATTAGATCAAGAAAAAATATAAATAACTTAACTTTTGGGCATGTAGTGACTCATGTAAGCAATAGACTTTTAAATGAAAGCTCTACAGTAAATGCATTTGATTTCGATAAGATATTTACTGAAAAAATTAGATTAACTTCCACTCTTTTATCATCTAGAACTAATGAGTCAACTGGTTATGGATTAAAGTCATCTATAAGGTATAGGCCAAATAAGGATCAAAGTACAAATACAACGTTTAGGTATTTTGATAAAAGTTTAGATCTTAATGATTTTGGATATCTTAAAGATTCAGATTATTTCCAATTAAGCTCTCGCTCTTCTAAGCAACAAACAAATTATGGCAACGACTCAAGTCTAAATTCTTCAGAAGTTTCTGTTTGGTGGTCAATCAGCGGCGACACTAATGGCAATACTAACCCAGTTTTTATAAACCCACAGATAGAATATTTTTATAAAGATGGTTCAAAGTTTAATGCTTTCTTTACATTTAAATCATCAGGAAAAAATACAACCATTACAAGAAAAAATCCTATTTATCCGTTTGCAAAAATTAAATCCTCTCAAAGCATCACTCTTGATTATGAAGGGATTATATCTAGCAGTTTTGAATATGACTGGCGAATTAGTTTTGATAAGTCCCCGAAATACAAAACATGGGGCTCAAATGGATATAAGAAAGAGTTTTATAAGCTTGGAGCCAAATATTCTTTTGATGAGAACTTAACATTTGGGATCAATCTAATAGCTAAAAAAGAAAAGGAGTGGCTAAGATGGATAGAACAAAACCAGCTCTCATCTAGCGACCTTGGAAGAAGAGAAATATCTTTTAATCTCAATTGGTATAGAGGCCTAAAGCATGAGTTAAGGTTGAAATCTCAATTTATAGCCCTAAAATCTAAATCTCCCATAGGCTTATCTGTTAATGAGCAGGGCTATTTATCAGAAAATGGAAATGGAATAGACTCCTTTAGCATTGGTCAAGCTGCCCTTCAGTTGCGCTATAAATATGAATTTGCTCCTCTCTCAAATATCTATCTTATTTATTCAAAGGGCGGTGATGTATCTCTAGATAATGAAAATAATGATTTCTTAAACCTATTTGAAGATGCTTGGAGCAACCCAGCAAATGAAGCCATATCCATAAAAATTAGATTGAAATATTAATTACCTAAGGTATTTTTTATATGCTTTATTTTCAGTTTCTTCTGAGAAAGAAACTTTAGTTTTACCTAACTGTTTTATAAGTTTAGATGTATTTTTTTCACCATCTTCTATGCCTATTAAGACTTTTCCAAATGCTGAGCCAAGGTTTCTATAGTGAAAAAGTGAGATATTCCATTTGCTCCCAAATGATTCAAGAAAGCTTAAAAGCGCTCTAGGCCTTTCAGGAAACTCAGTACTAAAAATTCTCTCTTTAATATTTGGATTAAGAGAATGATTTATTCTTCCTCCAACCATATGCCTCAGATGATCATTAGAAATTTCATTTTTTGTTAAATCATCGAAGGTATATTTTTGCTTCTTGAGTCTTTTCTTTAGAGCTTCATATGAAGCATCAGTATTTGTTCTAATTCCTACTAACACATAGGCCAAAGATGAAGAAGATTTTCGATAATTAAATTCAGAAATTTGAAAGTTTCCAAACATCTTTGCTAGCCTGATAAAACTTCCAGGCTTTTCAGGGATTTGAATGCTCAATATTTTTTCTCTATCTTCACCAAGCTCAGATCTTTCAACAATAAAACTTAATCGTTGAAAATTAACATTCGCTCCACTACTAATTGCTAGAAGGTTTTTGCCTTTGACTTTCTTTGAGTATGTCTTTAGACCAGCCAGGGCTAAAGCTCCTGCTGGCTCTGATAATACCCTTGTGTCTTCAAATATATCTTTTACCGCAGCGCATACCTCATCAACACTAACCGTAATAACCTCATCTACGCATTCTTTAATCACATCAAAATTATTTTTTCCAACTTGCTCAACTGCAACGCCATCTGCGAATAAGCCCACTTCTTTAAGCCTAACTCTTTTATTTGCTTTAATGGCTTCTGCGAGACATGCAGAATCCTCAACTTCAACTCCGATAAGTTTAACTTTCTTTGCCTTCTGAGATATCCATGCAGAGACACCAGCAAGCAGACCCCCTCCTCCAACTGGAACAAAAACAACATCAAGCTCTTGATTAGATTCTAAGATTTCTTTACCAATTGTTCCCTGGCCTGCAATTGTGTATTTATCATCAAACGGATGCACAAAAGCAAAGTTTTTACTTTTAGCAATCTTTTTAGCTTCTTTTACAGCAGCATCATAATTGTCTCCATGGAGAAGTACCTTTGCTCCATGTCGTTTTACAGCCTTTACCTTTATTTCTGGTGTTGTTATTGGCATAACAATCAAGCAATTAATTTTTAGTTTTTTACAAGAAACAGCAACACCTTGAGCATGATTCCCTGCTGATGCAGCAATAACTCCGGCATTTTTTTGCTTTGACGTCAAATTTACTATTTTATTATAAGCACCGCGATTCTTGAATGAAAAAACTGGTTGTAAGTCTTCCCTTTTTAAAAAAATCTTATTTTTTTCTTTTTGAGATATATTCGGAGCAAACGTTATTGGTGAGTTAATAGCAATATCATAGACAGATGCCTTCTCAATAAGATCAATATATTTTTTAGAGCTGTTGTAGCTTCCAGTTTTTTTAATTTTTATTCTCAACATTATTTTTAAAATGTATTTTTCTTGTATTATAACTGCATGAGTGGCTCAAAGATAAATGTTGCTAAACAAGCAATTGAATATTTACATAGAAAATTATCTTCTGAAATGATTCTTGGCATAGGAACGGGCACAACCGTCAATTTTTTTATAGAAGAATTAAAAGCATATAAACATTTATTCAAAGGCGCTGTCTCTAGCTCAGAAAGATCTACTGCACTTCTTAAGGAAGCAGGCATCATTGTCTATGACCTTAATAATATTAGAGAAATAGCTTTTTATATTGATGGCGCTGACGAAGTTGCCGATGATAAATCATTAATAAAAGGTGGTGGTGGAGCTCATACCAGAGAAAAAATTGTTGCATCAGCATCCGATCATTTTATTTGTATCGTTGATGAGTCAAAACTTGTTAAGCAGCTTGGTAAATTTCCTTTGCCTATTGAGGTCATACCTGAAAGCAGAAGTTTGGTATCTAGAAAAATAGTATCTATGGGAGGAACTCCAATTTATAGGCAATCCTTTATTACAGACCAGGGAAATCAAATAATTGATGTTAAGGGGCTTGATTTATCTGATAGCCTAGAAATGGAAATGAGTTTAAATTCAATTGCAGGTGTTGTGGATAACGGAATATTTGCAATAAATAAGCCTAAGACTGTATTTATTGCCTAGGAAATTAAAGCAAAGATTCTATTCTAGACAATAGCTCTAATGAATTTGGTTCAATCTTCTTATCAAAAGTATCTGTGACAACACCCTCTCTAGAAATTAAATATTTATTAAAGTTCCATGTTGGGGATATGCCGCTTTGAGCTGTAAGTTTTTTATAAAAAGGATGGGCTTTTTTTCCTGTTACCTTTGTTGTTGCAAACATTGGAAATTCAACCCCATATTCTGTTGAACAAAACTCTGCAGTATCTTTTTCATCTCTGTATTCTTGAAAGAGAAAATCTCTTGATGGGATGCCTAAAACAGTAAAACCCCTATCTTTATAATTATCGTATAAGGCTTGAAGTCCTTCGTATTGATAAGTAAATCCACATCTGCTGGCGACATTGACAACAAGTATTACATCATTTTTATATTCACATAAATTCAAGCTTTCAGCTGAATCTAGCTTTCTCATATCAGTGTTTAGCAATTCTGAGCATGCTAAAGATGGAAATGATAGAAATAGCAGTAGATAGATTTTTTTCATATAAATATTATAAATAAGTTAAGTGGTTAGACAGTTGGCGTAATAGCTAAAACTGATGAAACGAATAGCGTTACTAAAAATAAAACTTCAAATGTATCTTTAAACTTATTCATATTATATCTTAATCTATTTAAAAAATCTTGGAGGGCATAGGGGCCCTCCAAAAATTTCAGAGGATTCAGCAACCTACTTTAGGGGGGAGAGAATTGCTGAGAGCATCATTATAAATATTTATAATCAATTATCAATACTTTTTATAAATAAAAATTAATTTTTTTTATGTATAATGCAGAATTAATATTAGGGGGAAAAATGAAAGGGAATGTCTTATACGAAGTTATTAATAAAGTTGCGGTCTTAACAGTTGATAATCCTCCGGTTAATCCTTTAAGCGAGGGGGTTCGAAATGGCGCTTATGAAGGAATGGTTAAGGCTGAAGCAGATCCAGACGTAAAAGCAATTGTAATAACAGGCAAAGGAAGAGCATTCATAGCTGGTGCTGACATATCAGAGTTTGGTGGAGCTGGGGAAGGCCATAGCCTTAATGATGTTTTCAAAAAAATTGAGTTTTCAACTAAGCCTGTGGTAGCAGCAATCAATGGCCTAGCACTAGGAGGAGGTTTAGAGACTGCTCTCTGCTGTAACTACAGAATAGCCTCCAAAGATGCCTTTGTTGGGCTTCCTGAGGTCAATTTAGGCCTACTACCAGGCGCAGGGGGGACACAAAGACTTCCGAGACTTATTGGCCCTGCAGAAGCATTGAAAATGATTATCTCAGGATCACATATTTCAGCAAAAAAAGCCTTTTCTTTAGGTATTGTTGATAGTTTGTCTGATAATGTTGTTGAAGATTCAATAAAATTTGCCCTAGAAAGGGCTGAAAGCATTGATTCTCACCCAAAAGTTAGAGATTTAAACGAAAAAATCATTGAAGCCAGAGCCTCAGAAAATATATTAATAGAGGCAAAGGCATTAGCAGCCAAAACAAGAAAAGGACAGTTTGCGCCAGGACAAATTATTAAATGTGTTGAAGCATCTATCCACTTGGATGATTTTGATGAAGGCCTTAAAAAAGAGGGTGAATATTTTTTAGAGTGCCTTCTCCACCCTCAAAGAGAGGCAATGATCCATATCTTCTTTGGCGAAAGAGCTGCATCCAAAATCTTGGATGTTCCTAAAGATACAGAGATAAAGAATATTAAGAAAGCAGCGGTCATTGGATCGGGAACAATGGGTGGTGGCATTGCTATGTGTTTTGCCAATGCTGGAATCCCTGTACATATTATTGATCAAGATGCTGACAATCTTAAAAGAGGAATGGGCGTCATAGAAAGCAATTACGAGTTTATGGTAAAAAGAGGCAGGATAAATGAAGAACAAAAAGATTTTGTTCTTAGCCTAATAACATCTGGTCTAGAGTATAAAGAGATCCATGACGTGGATATAGTTGTTGAAGCAGTGTATGAGAATCTAGAATTGAAAACTTCTATATTTAAGAATCTTGATGAAATAGTTAATAAAGAAGCTATATTGGCTTCTAATACATCTGGTCTTGATATAGATTCATTAGCTTCAGCTATAGATAGGCCTGATAAAGTAGTTGGTACTCACTTTTTTAGTCCTGCAAACATCATGAGATTGCTTGAAGTTGTAAGAGGGGAAGATTCAAGCCATGAAACATTGGCAACAATTATGGCTCTTGGAAAGAGGCTTAAAAAGGCATCTGTGGTTTCTTTAAATGCTCCGGGCTTCATTGGCAATAGAATGCTTTCAGGTTATACAACGCAAGCTAACATGCTTCTTCTTGAGGGAGCTCTACCTCATCAAGTTGACCAAGCCTTAGAATCATTTGGTATGAGCATGGGACCATTTAGAATGCTAGACCTTGTTGGTCTTGATCTAGGCTGGAGAGCAAGAAAGTTAAGCGATCGTGATGCTCCTCTTGCAGCAAAAATTGGTGATGAGCTTTGTGAACAAGGAAAATTTGGGCAAAAAAATGGTAAGGGGTTCTATAATTATAAAGAAGGCTCCAGAGCACCAATTCCTGCTCCTGAAAATGAAGAAATATATAAAAAGGTTTCATCTGATAACGGAATTGAAAGAAGAGAGATATCTGATGCTGAAATTGTTGATAGATGTATATTGTCTTTGGTTAATGAGGGATCTCAAATTCTCTCAGAGGGTGTAGCGCAGAGAGCTGTAGATATGGATGTTGTTTATATTAATGGGTATGGCTTCCCTATTTGGAGAGGTGGTCCTATGCATCATGCAAATACACTTGGTCTTCAAGAAGTGGTTAAGAGATTAAATAAATATAAAGATTTTACTGGAGATGCATCGTTTTCACCATCTAAATTACTTTTAAAGCTATCAGAAGAAAATGGTAAGCTTGGAAATGCTCCAGATGGCAGTGATAGAGAAGAAATGCTTAGCTTCAAAAGCCCATCAATAGGTAATAAGAACTTCTAAATAATAACTTTAGATAAAAATATTGACTTTTGTTCCTTTTTTTATCATACCATATAGCTTTATTACATCATCATTGAACATTCTAATGCATCCATGCGAGGCTTTTGACCCTATTAGGCCCTCTTCATGAGTGCCATGGATATAAATATACCTATTGTATGAATCAATGCCCTCCCCGCTATTAAAACCAGGCTCTTCCCCGGTAAGCCATATAATTCTTGAGGTGACATAATCATCAGAAGAATCATTAAATGATTCAATAATATCAGCCTGTCTCTTGGTATTAATTCTTGATATAAAAATAGTGTTTTTTGGTACGTTTTCACCAATCATTGTTCTAACAGAATGTTTTCCCAATGGTGTTTTGAAGGAATTTGCTGTGCTTCCTTCGCCATATTTTGATGATGAGATAGCAAAGCTATGTGTTTGAGCGCTATTTTGGATTACATATAGCCTTTGATTACTAATATCAATCTCAATTCTAAGTTCATCAGACAAGCTAAGGTTTGCAAGAAAAAAAAGGGTTAAGATAAATGCTTTTTGCATAAATTAATTATAGCGCATATGCCTAAAATCAAGCTTGATAAGATTAAAATCATTCCATGACCAAATTTTGAATAAAATGAGGGCTCATCTATAAATTGCAATGTGCCATTCAGCACGCCTCTTTCTCCCTTAGATAATTTATCAACTATTGTCCCATTATTATCAATAATAGCCGAGATGCCGTCATTTGCTGATCTTATTAACCACTTATTATTTTCAATTGCCCTTATTCTTGCTATATCTAGATGCTGATATGGGCCAATAGAATTTCCAAACCATGTGTCATTTGAGATGTTAACTATAAATTTAGAACTAATGTTACTTTTTCTTACAGTTTCACTAAATGCTATGTCAAAACATATAAGGGGGCTAATAGCATGCTCACCCTTTTTTTCTAATTGAAAAGGCATTTGTGTATTATTTCCCTTGTTTACATACGACATTGGCATATCAAAGAATGATATTAGGCCTCTTAACTGCTCATTAAATGGAATAAATTCTCCGAATGGAACCAAGTGCACCTTATTGTATATATGATTATTTGATAAATTTATCATTGAATTAAACAATTTCCCTTTCTCATAGCTCCATGAGCCCATAATAATATTTTCAGGAACATTTAATCTGAAATTAATAAACCTATTATCTTGATAAGAGTATGGAAGTTCTGCTTCTGGAAGTATTATTAATTCAGTATCCTCTGGAGTTTTTGCAACTAACTTATAAATATTATCTTCAATCTTCTCAGCATAACCATCTTCATATTTTAAAAATGGGTCTGTGGAAGGTTGAATTATAGAGAATGACAAATCATTTATATTATTCTTTTTAATTGGTTCATTAAAAGGGATCAAAAAAATACAAGAAATTGCTGAATAAACATAAAATAATTTTTTATTGCTCTTGTATGAGGCTGCAATAAATGCAGCTATTAAATAAACCAAAAAGGATGCGGCGGTTACTCCTAAAAATGGATAGACTTTCTGAGCAAAAGTATCGATAAGGGTTAGCCCAGAAATTAACCATGGGATTCCCCATAATAAATAATTCATGGTCCATTCATTCACAATGAAAACACTGACTATTGCAAGTATATTAAAAATTTTATGCTTTGGTTGATCTTGAATTTGAGCTAATGATAAGAAATACAATGGAGCTGAAAAGACTCCCGATAGCAATATAACAAGTATTATATATATAAGTGCAGATATTAATATAGTTGTTTCTCCGTAATAGTAAACACTTACTACTAACCACGACATTCCAAAACCCCAATGACCAATTGACCACAAAAGTAATTTTATGAATCTATGATTATTTGCAAAAACAAGTTCTCTTATTAGGTAGGCGTAAGAAAAGAATATTAAAGGTTTAATAGAGTAGGGTGCAAAAGAAAATATTCCAATGAGACCAAATATGAATGGGGTTGCATAAGTCTTTAAGTTCATTAATCGACTTTAATGGACACCTTGTTTATTTTACGTGCATCTGCATCAGAAACTATAATTTTTAACCCATCAATAGATATCTCATCGCCAGACTTCGGCAGCACGCCAAGAGTTGAAATAATAAAGCCCCCCAAAGTTTCAGCATCAACACTCATTGGGTCTATATTAATATCAAAATAATCAATGAAAACTTCCAGTTCGACCTTCGCATCAGCAGAGTATGTGTTATTTGATAATTTGATTATCTCCTCTTCATCAACATCATGCTCATCTTCAATCTCCCCCACAAGCTCTTCTAAAATATCTTCTATTGTTACTAGCCCAGAAATAGACCCGTATTCATCTATTACAACAGCAAGATGAGAACGATCTTTTTTAAATTCCTCAAGCAGGGCATCTGCTTTTTTAGTTTCAGGCACTACATTTGGCTCTCTCAGCATCTCACTTATAGAAAAATCCATGCTTCCGCCAACTATTTTTGGCAAAATATCTTTAGCGAGAAGTATTCCACTTACCTCATCCCTATCCTCTCCCAAAACAGGATATCTAGAGTGACCAGAATTAATTATTCTTTCTATAATAATTTTTGTATCCTCTTTTAATCCAATAGTGATCATATCAACCTTAGGAACCATGATTTCTTTGACTGTTGTAGAGCCAAGTCTTATGGCTTTATTCGCTATAGATTCAGCTTCTTTATCAATAATGTTTTGGACAACTGCATCTTTTAGGAAGTCGGTAACTTCTGCAACAGTTTGTGTCTTTATAAAAAAGGGGTTTCTAAAATACTTTTTTATTCTTGTAAAAATTCCCGACGGAGGCTGGGATTCTTCTTTTTCTAGTTTTTGATTCATTCTATAAGTAAGGATTTTTTATATTTAACTCTTTGAGTTTATTGATTTCTTTGGCTTCCATGACTGACGCGCCTTCATTATTCTCATGATCATATCCTAGTATATGATATAAACCATGAACAAGCATATGTATTAAGTGATCATTTAAATTTTTGCCCTCATCTTTTGCCTCTTTTTCAACATACTCATAACAAATAGCAATATCACCTAAATTATTGGTAATGTCTTTTGAAACATCATCATTTATAAAAGATAAAACATTGGTTGATTTGTTTTTGGCTCTGTAGGTATGATTTAAATGGGTAATTTCATCTGTGTCTGTAATTTTCAAATTCACCATAGAGTCTTCTTGACCTTCATCAATGAGAATAGATTTGGTAATGAGACACATTCTTGCAACAACATCCTCTTGCAACAATCCACTATCATCAAAAACTAATAACGACTTCACGAATTATGCTTATCTTCAAATTTTTTATAGGCATCGATAATTTTTCTGACCAAAGGATGCCGAACAACATCACTAGAATTAAATTCTGTTACTCCTATTTCTTTAACATCATTCATTACATTAAGCACATGACTTAATCCAGAAGTTATGTTTTTAGGTAAATCAATTTGTGTTAGATCGCCATTGATAACTGCCTTAGATCCGTACCCCATTCTGGTGAGAACCATCTTCATTTGATCTTTTGTGGTGTTCTGACTTTCGTCCATTATGATGAAACAATTATTAAGAGTCCTTCCTCTCAAGTAGGCCAATGGAGCAACTTCTATAATCTCTTTTTCAAGCAATTTATTTACTCTTTCCATGCCAAGCATTTCATATAGGGCATCGTATAAAGGTCTTAAATAGGGATCAACTTTTTGAGAGAGGTCACCTGGCAAGAATCCTAGTTTTTCTCCAGCCTCAACGGCCGGCCTTATTAAAACTAATCTATTTACTCGCTCATTAAGCAAAGCATCAACTGCGGCGGCAACAGCCAAGAAGGTTTTTCCTGTTCCTGCGGGGCCTATTCCAAACACTAATTCTTTTGAATATATTTTTTTTATGTACTCTTGCTGGTTTTTTCCCCTTGCTTTGATATTTTTTCTTGGTGTTTTTATTTCAACATTAGAAAAAGCATCTATTGAAGTTTCTTGTCCAATACTTAGGTTTAGGTGTGACTGAACACATAAATGCACTGCCTCCTTGCTAAGCTCTATGCTCTTATTTGTTAAGTTATATAAGTCAAGAATTGCATCAGATGCATGTTTAACGTTTTTTGTATCTCCCTGAATCTTAAGCTCATCCCCTTTATGAAAAATTTTAACCTCAAATGTTTTTTCAACCAGCTTAAGATTGCCATTTAGCTCACCAACAAAAGCAGCTATTCTCGATGCATTAGAAGGCTCTAAAGAAATATTTTTGAGGTAATTTTGATTATTTTGCATTAATTAATAATTTTACACCTAAATAACATGAAGTGATCCAAGTAAAGAGTTAGCCAGCGCTTCTTCAATTTTTATATCAACAATTTTTCCAATAAGACCGAGCTCATTAAAATCAAAGTTAACAACTCTGTTGCACTCTGTTCTTGCTTGAAGCTGGTCTGGACTTTTTTTAGCAACGCCTGTTACAAGGCATTTTTCAATGCCTCCTATCATGTCTTTGCTTTGTTCTTGGTGAAAGGCATTAAGTGCTGCTTGAAGCGTTGAGAGTCTCTCTTTCTTTTCTGCCATTGAGGTTGGATCCTCTAACTTAGTAGCCGGAGTTCCAGGCCTTGGTGAGTATATAAAACTAAAAGATGAATCAAATTTAATATAATTTACTAACTCCATAGTTTTAAGAAAATCTGCATGTGTTTCTCCAGGAAAACCTACAATAAAATCTGACGAAACCCTTAATTCAGGCCTAATTTCTTTAATTCTATTAACAATATCTATAAAATGCTCAACTGTATAATTTCTCTTCATTCTTTGAAGGATTTCGTTTGACCCAGACTGGACTGGAAGGTGGAGTTGACTAACCAGCTGAGGAACCGACCTATATGCCTCTATTAGATCATCTGTCATGTCTAAAGGATGAGATGTTGTATATCTAATTCTTTCAATTCCATCAATATTGCTAGCTATTTCAATTAAATCCGAGAGTCTTAACATCCTTCCGTTATAGGGCATAAGATATGAATTAACATTCTGACCAATAAAAGTTATTTCTGATACACCTTGTTCGGCAAGTCTAGCTATCTCATCAAATATTTGCTCAGGCTTTCTACTAACTTCATCGCCCCTTGTATAAGGAACAACACAAAAGGAACAATACTTTGAGCATCCTTCCATTATTGATACAAAGCTAGTGGGGCCAGATGAAGAGGGCGCAGGCAATGAATCAAATTTCTCTTCAATAGGAAATGTTATATCTATTGCTTTTATGCCGCTTTCTTTTTTAATATCTAATAAATCTGGAACTTTATGAAGTGTTTGTGGTCCATATATCAAATCAACATATGGGGCTCTTTTTTTTATATTTTCGCCCTCTTGAGTGGCAACACATCCACCAACACCAATTTTCAAATTAGGGTTCTTTTCTTTTAGCTTCCTAATTCTACCTAGGTCAGAGTAAACTTTTTCTTCAGCCTTTTCTCTAATTGAGCATGTATTTAATAAAATGATATCTGCGTCTTCTGGATTGTCTGTAACTGATACATCCTTTTTTTCTTTTAATATATCAACCGTTTTATCGGAATCATATTCGTTCATTTGACATCCGAAGGTTTTAATATAAAGTTTCGTTCCCATATAATTAAGTATTATGAATATGAAAAGTGTTTACAAGATAATTTTTATCCAGCTTGGCGAAATTTATGAGGTTTTTGCTAAACAAATCTATCAAAGCGATATGTACGGTTTCATTGAGGTTGAGGAGTATATATTTAATAAAGATAAACAGCTAGTAGTTGACCCTTCTTCTGAAAAATTAAAAAATGAGTTTTCTGAAGTTGAGAGAAGTTATATACCAATTAATGCAATACTCCGAATAGATGAGGTTAAAGAGGGCGGTGAGGCTAAAATAAAAAAGAATAAAGACAAAGTTAGCCCTTTTCCATTAAATATCCAACCTGCAAATAAGTAATTCTATTTACTGGTCTGGTAGAAACAAATCCTTATAGAAAGCTAGTTCTCCTACAGACTCTTTGATGTCTCCCATTGCTCGATGAGACCCTTTCTTTTCGTATACCTGAGCCCCATTCATCCATCTAACTGCGACCTCTTTAAATGATGAAACATCGATATGCCTATAATTAAAATACTCTTCTAATCTTGGCATATGTCTTATAAGAAATCTTCTGTCATGAGAAACTGTATTCCCACACATCGGTGACTGCTTGTGTCCAACATACTTAGAAATAAACTCCAAAGTCTCAATTTCTGCCATTTGCATTGTTATATTGCTTTTCTTAACTTCATCAATCAATCCAGATGAGCCGTGTTGATTTTTATTCCATTCATCCATTTGGTCTAGCAGAGATTCAGGTTGATTTATAATTAAATTAGGTCCTTCAGCAATAATGTTCAGTTGAGAATCAGTGATTAGTGTTGCAATTTCAATAATTTTTTCTTTATCTGGATCCAGACCTGTCATTTCTAAGTCTATCCATACAAGGTTATCTCGTGATTGTTGTGTTTTCATGCCTTTTTATATTTGCTCCTTTGGTGTATTTTGTGCTTTATATGAAAAAAGTTCAAACTGGATATGTTGTAGAGTTTTACACAAACACCTGTTTGGTAAATGTTAAAGGCGAACTCATACCATGTTTTGCTATAAAAGATGTTGTTGTTGGTGATAAAGTAACAATTCAAAAAGTTGGCGATAGCAAGGAAGACAAAGCAATAATAGTATCTAGAGAAAAAAGGCTCTCGGCCCTTTCTCGTAAAGCTAAACAAAAAGATAAAACTATTGCGGCAAATATTACTAATATTGGTATTTTGGTTACATGCGAACCAAAAACATCAACAGAATTCATTGATAAGTGGCTACTTACTTCGCTTTTATCAAAAATTAATCCATTTATTATTATTAATAAAACTGACTTAGATCTTAGCGAAGATTTTCTTAATAAGATAAAAATCTATGAAGCTTTAGAAATAGATATTTTAAAAGTTTCAGCAAAAAATAATAAAAATTTAGATAATCTCAAAAGTTACATTAATGATAAAAGTGTAATGTTTGTTGGAAATTCTGGTGCCGGCAAATCAACCCTTACCTCATCTCTTACTGGAAAATTAATCAAAACAAGTGAGCTTTCCAACAATCAGGGAGTGCATACAACATCTATCTCAACAATGTATGAACTTGAAAAGAATACCAAAATAATTGATTCTCCCGGAGTTAGAGATCTGCCAATAGACGGCTGGGATAGAGAAGAAATAATAAAGGGCTTTGAAGAGATATATGCCGCATCAGAAAATTGTAAATTCAGAAATTGCAAGCATTTGAATGATGAGAGATGTGCAGTCATTGAAGAAGTAAAAATACATAAAATATATCCGACAAGATACAATAACTTTATTAAATTTAGAGATGAGGAATTAGGTGAGCAATAAAACGCATTTTGGTTTTAAAGAAGTAAATGAGGAAGATAAACAAAAGCATGTAAGAGGTGTATTTTCGTCAGTCGCTGAAAGCTATGATGTTATGAATGATGCAATGTCAATGGGCATGCACAGGCTTTGGAAAAAGATAATGGTTGAGCTTGCTGAGATTTCTGAAAATAGCAAGGTCCTAGATATTGCGAGTGGTACTGGCGATATTACGAAATTAATTTCTCAAGATCATCCAACATGCGAAGTATTTATGACAGATATTAATATGGAAATGCTTAGCGAGGGGAGAGATAGGTCTATAAATGAGAGCTTTGCTAAGAATACGCACTTTTGTCAGCTAAATGGAGAGGCTTTGCCTTTTGAAGATAATGCTTTTGACATTATAACTATTGGGTTTGGTTTAAGGAATTTTACAAACAAAAGTAATGGGCTTAAAGAAATGCAAAGGTGCCTCAAAGATGATGGCAAGTTATTAGTACTAGAGTTTTCAAAACCAAAAAATAAAACTTTTTCAAAAATTTATGATTGGTACTCTTTCAATATACTGCCTAAGCTAGGGTCTATTCTTGCAAAAGATAGTGATAGCTATCAATATTTAGCAGAGTCTATAAGAATGCATCCTGATCAAGAGGAGCTAAAGGGCTTAATACTTAATTCAGGCTTTTTAAGTTGTAAATTTTATAATTTATTAAATGGAATAGTTGCAATACATGTCGCTGATAAAAAATAGCCTAAGCAACTCTGTATCAAAAATCCTTCAAGATCTTGAGGAGTCTTCTCCTAATACTCGTGCTTCTTTAAATGAACTATATCCAATTAAATTTGGCCTGCAGATTGATAAACATAAAGAGCTATTTTTTGATATCGATATCAATAAAAAAGAGGTAAGCTTCTCAAAAATCGACAGCCCTCAATTCTTCATCAAAGCGTCATCAAAAGATTTATTAGAACTATTACTTAAAGAAAAGATAAATAAACAAATGATTATTGGAGACGAAGAAATTGCTATAGTCTTCTTAGGCTTGGTGATTAAATCTGAAGTTGATTTAATTTATTTAACAGAAAAGTACTTAGGAAGTTATGCTGCTTTTGCTTCATCACAAGTATATAAATCAATAAAAGCTTTAGAAAAAAAGCCTGATAACAGACCTGACTTTGTTCATTCAAAGCTGAGAGAGCTTAGTATTAGAGTAGATAGATTGGAAATGGAAAAAACGATATGAATTTTATTATTTTGATATATGAGCTCCTTAGAATAGGAGTATTGGGTATTAGAAATAAAATGTTCTTTTCTCCAAATGGCAAAAAGGCTGTTGAATATCTTCAATCGCTAGGGCCAATATTTATAAAATTCGGCCAGTTGTTATCAACAAGAACAGATATTTTAGATCACGCCACCGCAAAAGATCTGCAGTCTTTAACAGATAATTGTAAGCCATTTGCTGTTGAGCAACTTAAACAGATTGTAAAGAAAGAATTAGGCGATACTGTTGATAATTTATTTCTAAGCTTTGAAGAGGAGCCACTAGCTGCCGCTTCTCTTGCGCAAGTACATGAGGCAACACTTAAGAATGGAAAAGAAGTCGTTATAAAAGTGCTAAGGCCTAATATAGAGAGAGACGTTAAAAGAAACCTTAGAGCTTTAAAAGCTGCAGCAAGATTAACAAAATACTTATACAAAGAATCAGATAGGCTTAAGCCAATTGAAATTGTAAAAGATTATGAATCAACAATCCTTAGAGAATTGGATCTTCGATTAGAGGCTTCAAATAGCAACCTCACAAGAAAAAACTTTATTGATTCAAAAGAGCTCTATATCCCTGAAGTATTTTGGGATTTAACTACCTCTAAGGTAATGGTCTCAGAAAAAATTGATGGAATCCCATGCACTGATATAAAACAGATAGAGGGTTTTGGTATTGATAAAAAGAAGCTTGCAGAAAATGGTGTAATGATCTTTTTAAATCAAGTTTTCAGAGATAACTTTTTCCATGCTGACATGCATCCTGGTAATATCTTTGTATCTAAATCAGATCCTAATAACCCAGGATATATTGCAATAGATTGTGCCATATCGGGCTCCCTTACAAACGAAGAAAGGTATGTGCTTGCAAGAATGCTTCAATCAGTTCTAAAACAAAACTATCAATCCTTGGCAGAGTTATTTATCTCATCAGGCTGGGTAGACTCATCTTCAAATAAGATAGATCTTGAAAATACTCTCAGGGCCTGCTGCGAACCAATTTTTGAAAAGCCGCTCTCTGAGATTGAGTTTGGCAAGTTGTTGCTATATCTATTTCAAAGCACAAGACCCTTTGGCCTATCTATTCAACCGTCTCTGGTGTTATTGCAAAAAACACTAATTCATATAGAGGGAATGGGAAGACAAATTTATCCTGAACTAGATTTCTGGGGCATTGCGGAACCATACTTAGATAGATGGCTAGCAGAACAGTTTAGTCCTCAAAAATTAAAAGAGTTTCTTATTGAAAATAAAGAAGATATTTTGATAAAAACATCTGAGGTTCCAAAAATGCTGTTTGATGCATTGGATGAGTTAAGCAATCATTCTCACCATAGGAAAGAAAATGCTCAATTGATCAAGATTATGGAAGCGAGACTAGAAAAAGAAAAATTAATCATAAGGCTAATAGGAATTGCTATAATAGTCACAACTATTTTGATAATTTTTTCAAAATAATTTAGGAGCACCCTATGGGTTTTGGATGGCAAGAACTAATAATTATACTTCTTATCGTGGGTCTTATATTTGGCACTCGTAAATTAAAAAATATCGGTTCTGACCTCGGAGGAGCTGTAAAAGGCTTTAAAGAAGGCATTAAAGAAGATTCAGAAAAAGAAGAATAACTTTGTTTCAAATAGGTTTTTTAGAAATTATTTTTATATTGGTTGTTGGGCTTTTTGTCATTGGTCCGTCGAGATTGCCAACAGTTATTAAATTTGTAATCAAAATTTATAAAAGAATCCAAAAGCAAGTATCAAAATTCAAAAATGATTTGGAGGCTGAAATTGGCACTGAGGAAATAAAGAAAGATGTATTCAATGAAATGCGCATGGAAGAGCTTGATTTGAATGGAGATAAAAATAAAAATGACTAACGAGAATGTTTCATCACATCTTATAGAGCTTCGGAAAAGGCTTATAAGAGTCGTCATTTTATTAGGTGTAGCTATTCTAATAGGCGCGCCCTTTGCATCTGAAATTTATAATTTTATAGCAAGTCCTTTGATTAACACTCTGCCTGAGGGAAGCTCTATGATTGCTACCCAAGTAACCTCACCATTTATGGCGCCTTTCAAGCTACTTATATTTTCAGCAGCATTGGTTGTTATGCCATATTTCTTTTATGAGATTTGGATGTTTATCTCTCCTGGACTTTATGCGAATGAAAAGAAATTCGCTGGTCCATTAATGCTGTCTACTGTCGCATTATTTGTTCTTGGAGCCTGTTTTGCTTATTTTATTGTTTGTCCAATAATTTTTACTTTTTTCATAGGCATAGCTCCAGACTCTGTGGTTGTTATGACAGATATTTCACAGTATTTGAGCTTTGTAATTAAATTAATTTTTGCATTTGGTATAGCGTTTGAAATGCCTATAGCCACATATTTAATAGTCAGCGCAGGAATAACCAAAAAATCTTCGCTAGCAAACTCACGACCTTATCTGATTTTATTGTTTTTTGTTTTAGGCATGCTTCTCACGCCGCCTGATATTTTTTCACAATTGTTTTTAGCAATTCCAATGTGGATTCTATTTGAATTAGGCCTTCTTATTAGTAAAGATAAATAGTTATAAGCCAAGCCTGTTTGTCCAATCGGAATCAGACGGCCTTTTGTTGGCAAAAATACCATCAATGAGATCCTTTGGGTTGTCGGCAATTATTAAGTCATCAAAATTTGCTTTAGTTATGAAACCCTCATCTACTGCTTTCTTCATCCACGCAAGAAGATGATCGTAATAACCTGCTGTGTTTAAAATACCCACTGGCTTGTTGATAATTCCAAGCTGATTGCTTGCCATAACTTCTGCAAGTTCATCTAATGACCCAACGCCTCCAGGAAGAACTATGAATGCATCGGATCTATCCATAAAAACATCTTTTCTATCTAGCAGAGTTTCAGCAACAACAACTTCATCAATTCTTGGGTTGACTAATTCTAATTCATATAAAGACCTTAATGAGATGCCTAGCGCCTCGGCTCCATGATCAAGGGCAGTGTCAGATACAACCTTCATAAGGCCAACATTGCCTCCACCAAATACAACATGCGCTCCGTTCTCAGCTATTAGTTTGGCAACGGTCTTTGCGTCATCCTCATATTGTGGATTATTGCCCTTGTGTGCACCACAAAATACTGATATGTGCTTAATTTCCATCAAATTCTCCGAAAAATGGGTTAAATTCTTATAAATTCAGTATTCAAGCTCACTATTCCACTCACCAAGAGCAGCTAATTTATTCATCTTAGCTCTATGTGAGAGCACATCTTGGGCTATAAATTTATTTTCAGGCTTTCCTGACCAAGCCTTAAGGGCTCCTGCTTGTAATGCTCTTCCGTAAGAAAAACTTAATTTCCAATCAAAGCCTCCAATTTTATTCATAAGATCTAAGTGTTCTGTTGCTTGGATTTCGGTTTGGCCTCCAGAAAGAAAAGTGATTCCTGGAACTTCAGATGGAACATTTTCTTTAAGGCACTTAATAGTAAGTTCAGCAACCTCTTGGGGACTTGCCTGCGTTTCTGCTAATGAGCCTGCAGTTACCATGCTTGGTTTAAGTAAAACGCCTTTAAGATTTACCTCATGCATCTTTAAAGAATTAAATAAACTTGAAAGGGCGTTAGCTGATGCATTAAAACATTCGTTTATTGAATGATTGCCATCCATAAGAACTTCTGGCTCGACAATTGGAACCAGGCCATGATTCTGTGCCAATTTTGCATATTGTGCTAAAGCATCAGCATTGCCATTTATGCATTCTTCGGTTGGCATGCCTGAGCCTATTTTTATGACAGCTCGCCATTTTGTAAACTTTGCTCCAAGCTCAACATATTCAGCAAGTCTCTCATTTAGACCATCTAAGCCCTGGGTAATTACTTCATCGGAACCTTCATGCAATGAAACCAAACCTTTATCAACCTTGATTCCAGGGAGAGCTCCTGCAGCATTCATAATATCAACAAGTTTTGTTCCATCGTCAGATTGTTGTCGAATGGTTTCATCAAACAGTATAACGCCGCCAATGTTACCCTCAATTCCAGAGGCCCTAAAAAGCATCTCCCTATAGTCACGCCTATTTGATTCAGTTGACTCAACCCCAATAGTATCAAAGCGTTTTCCACAAGTTGGATTACTCTCGTCAGCCGCCAAAATCCCCTTGCCGTCTGAAACAATATATGAAGCAATTTCTTCTACACCATTAAGTTTCATTTTTGATCTCCTAGTCTAAATATTTGGATTCTAAGGCCTCAATTGATGGTAATTTTTTCCCTTCCATGAACTCAAGAAACGCCCCTCCACCTGTAGAACAATATGACACATCATCTTTATTTATGAAAGTATTTATTGCGCTCAATGTTTCGCCTCCTCCCGCTATCGAGAAGCCTTGAGACTCTGATATGTGTTTTGCAAGATCTCTTGTTCCTTTCGAAAAAATTTCATTTTCAAACACACCTAATGGGCCGTTCCATAGAATGAGTTTTGATTTTTTTATAGCCTCTTTCATGTCTTCGGTTAGGGCCTGATCAAGGATCATTTCATTCGCTGAAATTTCATCTATACTTTTTTCTGCAATATTAGCTCCATCGAATGTTGATGAAACTATTACTCTTGAAGGCAACAGCACTTTACCTGATTCAAGAATCTCTCTTGCAATATCTAACATTGAATCCTCTACAAGAGACGATCCAACTTCATGACCAGAGGCCTTTAAAAAGGTGTTAGTAATCCCGCCACCAACTATGATGAAATCTGTTTTATCTTTTAGGTTGTTAATTAGTCCTAGCTTAGACGAGACTTTGGCACCGCCAATAATTGCTATATTTGGCTTGGGCGGATTTTGAAGAGATTTATTTAATGCTTCCACTTCATTTTTTAACAAAAATCCTGCACATGATTCTTTGCTCTGGATAATCGCTTCATATGTTGATGCTTGCTTTCTATGAGATGTACCAAAAGCATCGAAAACATATACATCACCAAGAAGACCAAGACTTTTTCCAAGCTCAGAACTGTTATTCTTTTCTCCTTTGTAAAATCTAATATTCTCAAGAATTTTAACTCTGGGCCCAGATTTGAAAATCTCTGTATTTGATATGTCTGTTTCTAAACTCACTGGCTCATCTAAGATATCTGATAAATATTCTGAAACAGGTGCAAGGGAATATTTATCTTCTATAGCTCCCTCAGTAGGTCTGCCAAGATGGCTTATTAATAGCAGTTTGCAATTTTTTTCTAGCGCATAATTGATAGTTGGAAGGCAGGCTTTGATCCTTGTTGGATCTTGAATTTTTTTATCCCTAATAGGGATATTCATATCAACTCTAACAACTAAATTTTTATTAGAGATATCAATATCAACTAGACTTTTCATCTAACAATGATTGCGCCATAGAGACGACATTTGATACTGTAAAACCAAAATGTTCAAGCAAGTCTTTAGCAGGAGCCGATTCACCAAAAGAATCTATTCCAAGAACCTTGTCAGATTTATTTAACAATTTATGCCATGAGTCTGGGTGTGCCATTTCAACGACAAGAGTTGGCATATTCTTACCAAGAACTGAGTTCTGATATTCAGCGGACTGCTCTAAAAAAACATCAAGGCATGGCATTGATACAACATTGGCGTCTACTCCATTTTTTTGAAGTTCTGCCGAAGCATCCAAAGCAAGCTGGACTTCACTTCCAGATGCAATTATAGAAAGGCTTGGGCTTTCATTCGCTTTTAATAAATAACCACCTTTTTCAATATTTTCTATTTGATCAAGATCATGCTCTAAAGGAGTAGTATTTTGTCTACTAAAAATTAAACATGTAGGTTTGTCTTGGGATGATACTGCCTGCTTCCAAGATACAGCAGTTTCTACTAGATCAGCTGGTCTCCAGTTATGTAAATTTGGCGTGGCTCTAAGAGTGACCAAATGTTCTATAGGTTGATGAGTCGGACCATCTTCGCCAAGTGCAATTGAATCATGTGTATATACAAATATATTGGGAAGCCCCATAAGAGCCGATAGTCTTAATGCATTTCTAGCGTAATCTGTAAAAACTAAGAAAGTTGCTCCATATGGCTTAATACCGCCATGCAACACCATCCCATTCATCATGGCAGACATGCCAAATTCTCTCACGCCATAATTTATATGGTTGCCTTCTGGAGTCTCATTAAAAAATACTGAGCTAGCTTTTGAAAAAGTATTGTTGGATGGGGTTAGGTCTGCTGAACCTCCCATTAGCTCTGGTAGCTCGCCTACAAAAAAATCAAGACAAACCTGAGATGCTTTTCTTGTAGCCATGCTGGTGTCATTTGCTACAGCTTCATTTAAAAAATGAGCATAGTTTTCATCAAAACTCTCTGTAAGCTTATTACCCATCCTTCTTGAAAGCTCAGCATGTTTATCAGGATAGTCTTTTTTATAGAGCTCCATCAATGAATCCCATTCCTCATTATTAGTTTTACCCACCTCTCTAGAATCCCAAAAATCATATACGCTTTGAGGAACTTCAAATGGGGCATATTCCCAATTCAATGCCTCTCTTGTTTTGACTATTTCTTCATCTCCAAGAGGTGATCCATGAACTCCAGAGGTTCCAGATTTATTTGGAGACCCAAACCCAATTGTTGTTTTGCAGAAAATCATAGAAGGCTTCTCAGACTCTTGTTTTGAGGATTTAATTGCTTGAGATATTTCTTCTATATTATGACCATCAACCTCTATGGTTTGCCATCCATAACTTTCAAATCTTTGAACTGTGTTATCAGTAAACCAATTATCGACCTCTCCATCGATTGATATGCCATTTTGATCATAAAAACAAATTAGCTTGCCAAGCTTATGGGTTCCGGCAAAAGAACATGCTTCATGAGATACTCCCTCCATAAGGCACCCATCTCCAACAAATGCATATGTATAGTGATCTATCGGCGATAATTCTTTTGTGTTGAACTGAGCAGCAAGAGATTTTTCGGCTATAGCCATTCCCACCGCATTGGCGATACCTTGTCCTAAGGGTCCCGTTGTTGTTTCAACACCATTTTCAATGTCATATTCTGGATGGCCTGGGGTCTTGGATTTAAGTGTTCTGAAATCTTTGATATCTTCTATGCTTATTGAATAGCCAGTTAAATGAAGCAAGCTATATAGCAACATAGAGCCATGGCCATTTGAAAGAACAAATCTATCTCTATTAAACCACTTTGGATTTAATGGGTTGTGTTTCAGATGGCCTTTCCATAAAGCTACAGCTATTTCCGCCATTCCCATTGGCATTCCTGGATGACCAGAGTTAGCCTTTTGAACAGCGTCTATTGAAAGAAACCTAAGTGCATTTGTTGATTCTGATGGATTCAATTTTTTTCCCCAAATAAAAAGAATCATAATATTTTGAGAACTAAATTGATAGAAAAAGAAATCAATTTTCTATAAAATTCAACAATCGTTACCGATTATTATTTTTTACTTTCAAATACTGTAATAATAGCAATCTAAACCTTATTAAGCGCTAAGAAAAAATGAGTTATATTTTTACATCAGAATCTGTATCAGCAGGTCATCCTGACAAGGTATGTGATCAGATATCAGATGCCATACTCGATGCATATCTCTCAGCTGATCCTGAAAGCAGAGTTGCCTGTGAAACAATGATAAAAAATAACTTGGTTTTTGTTGCTGGCGAAATTACTTCTACTGCAAAACCAAATATTGAAGAGATAGTTCGTAAAACTATTGTTGAAATTGGATATGACGATGATTCGCTTGGGTTTAATGGAAGCAACTGTGAAATCAAGAATTTATTATCTCAACAGTCTCCTGATATTGCTCAAGGAGTAAATGAGGGCGAGGGAGAAAATCTTGAGCAAGGCGCAGGTGATCAAGGTCTCATGTTTGGATACGCATGCAATGAAACTGATACTTTGATGCCGCTTCCTATTGATCTGGCCCATAAGCTTGTTAAAAAACAAACTGATCTAATGAGATCTAAAGAGTTAGAATGGCTCAGGCCAGATGCAAAAAGCCAGGTAAGTGTTATTTATGAAGATGATGGCAAAACTATTAAAGGCTTGTCAGCTATAGTTTTATCTACTCAACACTCTGAAACGGTATCTCAAAATGAGATCAAGGACTCTGTTATGAAAAATATAATAGGGCCAACTGTTCCAAAAGAATGGTTGCTAGACTCAACTGATATATTTATCAATCCAACTGGAAATTTTGTTATAGGGGGTCCTGTTGGAGACTGTGGATTGACTGGCAGAAAGATTATTGTTGATACATATGGCGGCATGGCAAGACATGGTGGTGGAGCTTTTTCCGGAAAGGATCCTTCAAAAGTTGATAGATCTGCTGCATATGCATCAAGATACGTTGCTAAAAATATTGTTGCAGCCGGCCTTGCTGATTATTGTGAGATTCAAGTTTCATATGCAATAGGAGTTGCCAAACCAACATCTATAAATATAAATACCTTTAACTCTGAAAAAATCCCAATGAGCAGAATATATGAACTGGTTGATAAATACTTTGATCTGAGGCCAAAAAGTCTTATAGAAATGTTGCAGCTTAAAAATATATCTTATCTTCCAACTGCCGCCTTTGGTCATTTTGGCAGGTCTGGGGAGGTATTTACCTGGGAGAAAACAGATAAAGCTGAATTATTAAAACAAGAAGCGTTCTAAGGAAATATTTAAATGGAAAAAGATTATAAAGTTGCAGATATTAATTTATCTGAATACGGAAGAAGAGAGATTTCATTAGCTGAAAACGAAATGCCTGCTCTTATGGCATTAAGGGAGAAATATAGAAATGAGCAGCCTTTAAAAGGAGCAAGAATAATTGGTTGTATCCATATGACAATCCAAACAGCGGTACTAATGGAAACGCTTGTTGATCTCGGTGCAGAAATTAGGTGGTCCTCATGCAATATATTTTCAACACAAGATCACGCCGCCGCTGCTATGGCGAGCGCTGGAATTCCTATCTATGCATGGAAGGGTGAGACAGAAGAAGAGTTTGATTGGTGTATTGAACAAACAATTCTTAAAAATGGTGTGCCTTGGGATGCTAATATGATTCTTGATGATGGCGGTGATCTCACCATGATGATCCACGAAAGATATCCAGAAATGCTTGAAAGGATACATGGCATCTCAGAGGAAACTACGACAGGGGTCCATAGATTGAAAGAGATGCTTGAAAAAGGCACTTTAAAGGTCCCGGCAATTAATGTTAACGATTCAGTAACAAAAGCTAAGAATGACAATAAATATGGCTGCAGACACAGCCTGAATGATGCATTAAAAAGAGGAACAGATATGCTTCTCTCAGGCAAAAAAGGTCTTGTCATTGGTTATGGTGATGTAGGCAAGGGCTCTGCTGCAAGCTTAGCTCAAGAAGGAATGATTGTAAGAGTTGTTGAGTCTGATCCGATTTGCGCAATGCAGGCATGTATGGATGGCTTTACGGTAGTTTCTTGCTATAGGGATGGAAAGGTCACAAGAAATATTGATGATATTAATATAGATCTTATGCAAGATACCGACCTTGTTGTGACAACAACGGGTAATGTAAATGTTTGTGATTCAGCCATGCTTGCAACTCTAAAAAATACTGCTGTAGTTTGTAACATTGGGCATTTTGATAATGAAATAGACACTGCGTATATGAGGAATGAGTGGCACTGGGAAGAGATCAAACCCCAAGTTCATAGAATATTCAGAGACACAAAACCAAACGAAGTTCCTGATCTAAGTAGTAGAAATTTCTTAATTCTTTTGTCTGAGGGAAGACTAGTTAATCTTGGTAATGCAACAGGACATCCAAGCAGAATAATGGATGGCTCATTCGCCAACCAAGTCCTGGCCCAAATCTATCTCTATGAGCAAGGCTTTGCCAATATTAATGATGATGAGGTAAAAGCATCAATGATAAAAGTGGAGGTGCTGCCAAAGAAACTTGATGAGGAGGTTGCTTCGTTGATGGTTTCGGGTTTTGGAGGAGTAATAACTAAGCTCACCGAAGACCAGGCAGATTATATTAATGTACCTGTAGAAGGCCCTTTTAAAGATGATTCATACAAGTATTAAAAATTCTCTTTTATTTCTAGTGACAATATTACTGGTTATTATTTCTATTTCTGCGTGTGGAGTAAAAGGCCCTATCTTGGAAAGCTCAACTATGATAACCAAGGATGCAAAAAGCTAATGGATTATTTTGAATATAAAGATAATGAGCTTTTTTGCGAGGAGGTTAATCTTAAAGATATTGCTGAGAACTATGGCACTCCGACATATGTCTATTCAAAAAAAACACTTGAAAGGCATGCTCGTGCTTATATAGATTCTTTTTCAAGCCAAAACCACTTAGTTTGTTTCTCTGTAAAATCTTTAAGCAACATCGCCATTCTAAAAGTTTTAAAAGATGTCGGTTGTGGTTTCGATATAGTCTCTGGTGGCGAACTTCATAGAGCATTAGCAATAAAAGCTGATCCAGCTAAAATTATTTTTTCTGGTGTTGGAAAAACATCTGAAGAAATTGAATATGCAATAAAAAATAAAATTCTTTCGTTCAACATCGAGTCAGCCTCTGAGCTATATAGAATTGAGAAAATTGCTAAGCGGCTATCAATTCCAGCATCTGTATCTATTCGCTTTAATCCCGAGGTTGATTCTGGCGGTCATGACTATATTACTACCGGAAGAAAAGGCGATAAGTTTGGCGTATCATCCTTAGATGAAGTTATGAGCCTTGCTGACCACATATCTAAATCAGACGATATAAGTATGATTGGTTTGGCTTGTCATATTGGATCTCAAATATTAAATCTGGAAAGTTATGAGGCTGCTGCTAAAAAAACAATTGAACTTGCGGACAAAATAAACTCTCTTGGAGCTAACTTAGAATTTCTTGATATGGGTGGAGGCCTCGGAGTTCCTTATAATGGAGAAAATCCTCCAAATCCTAAAGATTTAATTGCCTGCTTGGAAACTGTAATGAGTGAAAGAGCAGAAAAGATTGTGCTTGAACCAGGTAGAACGATTTCAGCAAACGCAGGCATTCTATTAACTACTGTTCAATATGCAAAGGATGATTTTCTTATTGTTGATGCTGCAATGAATGATTTGCTGAGGCCATCATTATATGGAGCAAAACATGATGTATGGAATATCAAAAAAGACATTGGGTCTCCAAAGAACTGGAATATAGTTGGGCCAGTATGCGAATCGTCTGATTTTATTAGAAAAGATATTTCGCTAAGCGCAGAGGAGAATGATGTTTTAGCAGTAAAAACAGCCGGGGCATATGGTTTTGTAATGTCATCAAACTATAACTCTAGAACTCGTGGTGCTGAAATTTTGATAGATAAAGATGTTTCTCATGTGATTAAAACAAGAGAGTCATATAGTAATTTGTTAGATCTTGAGCATATCCCAAATGATTAAATTTAAAAAAATGCATGGCAATGGCAATGACTTTATTGTTATTAATGCCTTGACTGAAAATATTAAATTTACAAAAAATAAGATTGCAAAGCTAGCTTGTCGCAGAAAAGGCATTGGCTTTGACCAACTTATATTGGTCTACCCGCCAACTAAAATAGATACAGATTTCTTAATTAAGTTTTATAACAGCGACGGAAGCTCTGCGAAGATGTGTTTGAATGGAATTAGGTGCGCTGCTTTGTTTATTTGGCAAGAAGAGCTAAATCCTCACAAAACCATTAACTTGCAAACTGCATCAAGAAACATTGAGTGCACGAAAAAAAATTCTAATGTAGAAGCTTTAATTGAAAAGCCATTTGAAATATCTGAAAAAGCTTTGATTATGGAATTTTCAAAAAAACTATCTGATCAGAAATTCTCTCTTGTAGATTGTGGCAATAAGCATCTTTGCATCAAGCAAAGCTCTATAAAAAGCTTTGATTTAGAAGCTCTATATGAGAGGTTGCAGCCGGCAATATCAAAACATAATTTTAACTTATCCATATATAAAAAAATAAAAGGGCAAGTCCATATTCGAACATTTGAAAATGGTGCTGGTGAAACCCTTTCTTGTGGATCTGCTTCAGCCTCGGTTGCATCAATTACATTAAAGAAAGATAAAAAAATAAAAATTTCTAGCAAAGGCGGAAATTTGCAATTTGCTAGCTTCGAAGACAAACTTAAGATGACAGGGCCTGCAGCTAACGTATTTTCTGGGACAATAGATTAATGGCAAAAAAACTTGATCCAAAACTTGATCCAAAAGATGTCGAGATTTTCTTACTAGAAAACTTAGATTTTTTTAAAGAAAGAGAGGCTTTGGTTACAGAACTAAAATTTTTTCATCCTGAAACTCAGGGAGCCTCCTCTTTGCTTGAAAGACAAATTCATAAATTGAGAGATGAGCAAAAAGAATTAATGGAGCTCCTTACAAATTTTATGGAAACAGCCACCCTCAATGAGGATCTTTTTAATAAATCCAAAGATTTAACATTAAATATTTTGGGCACTTCATCTAAAGAAGAAATGATAACTATTGTAGAGAGTGCGTTTCATAAAGATTTCAATGTTGATTCCTGCCAGTTATCTTTTTATAACAATAAAGATATTGAAAATCTTGAGAATAAGATTGGGCTATCGCTTCATAAGGGTGCTGTTCATTGCGGCCCTTATTCCAAAGAAAAAATTTCTATGCTTTTTGAAAATGAAAGTGTTGAATCAATTGTCCTGGCGATTTTTGCTGTGAATGGAGAAATAGGTATATTGGGTTTGGGTGGTTTTGATAGAAGCAAATACCTTGGAGATGAAGACACTACATTTATCCAATATATCAGAGATGTTATTGAAAAAAGATTGGTGACTATTAAGTCTAATGCCTAATTCCCAATATTTTGTAAGCACAGATATAAACCAATACCTAGAATACATTCAGCAAGTTAGAAATCTATCTATCAATACTGTGAAGTCATATAGCAGAGATTTAGCAAAACTATCTAGTTATTTTAAATCTATAAATATTTCTTCTTATGATGAAGTGGATGAGAGTATCTGCTCAGGCTGGGTTGGCAGCCTTTATCAAAATGATAATAATCCCAGAACAATTCATAGACATTTGTCTGCTGCCAAAGGTTTCTTTAAATTTTTAAAAAAAAATGGTGTCATACGCTCTTCTGCTTTTGAGTTAATCTCTGCGCCAAAAGCTTCATCTCATTTGCCTGAAGTGCTATCGCCTGAAGATGTAGAGCAACTCCTAAATTTTAGACCTGAAAATAGTATTGAGATAAGAGATCTGGCATTAATAGAGCTCATGTACTCTTCTGGTCTAAGGGTTTCGGAGGTAGCAAGTATTAATTTAGCTGACTTTGAGGAAGAGATGACTTTCTTAAGGGTGATGGGAAAGGGCTCCAAAGTGAGATTGGCTCCAATTGGAAGATATGCGATCAGGGCTATTAATAATTGGATTGAAGAAAGAAAGAAATTCTCTGAAATTGATATGCCTGCTCTTTTTATAAACCTCAAGGGAGGGCGCCTAACTGTTAGAAGTATTCAGCTAAGATTAGAAAAAATCTCTATTAAACAAGGGCTGCCTAGAGTTAATCCGCATATGCTTAGACATAGTTTTGCAACCCATATGTTAGAGTCAAGTGGTGATCTGAGGACCATTCAGGAACTATTAGGCCACAGCTCTTTATCAACCACTCAAATCTATACAAAGCTTGATTATCAACATCTTGCAAAGATATATGATAAGTCTCATCCTCGAGCAAAAAATGCCTAATATAAAATTAATTACTTTTGACCTTGATGATACTTTTTGGGATATATCTCCAGTAATTATTAAAGCAGAGATGGCAACCAGATCTTATCTTGAAAGTCATATTGGTAAACAAGATTGGGGATCAATGTCTGATTTTTTAAGTTATCGAAAAGAGCTCATTAAAGAAGATCCAAGTTATGAGTGGGATATCGGAGCATTAAGAAAAAAAATCTATGAAAATAAGATAAAAAAAGCTAACTTGTCCCATTCTGAACAACAAAAACTTGTTAAGCGGTGTTATAAAATGTTTTTAAAGCTTCGCCATGAAGTTGGGTTTTATGACGGGGTCTATGAAGCAATTGAAGAATTATCTAAAAACTATTCATTAGGTGTTTTAACAAATGGCAATGCGGATATCTTTTCTTTTGAAATTGGAAAATTCTTTGATTTTTCAATAAGTTCCTATGACGTTCAAAGCAATAAACCTAAAAAAGATCATTTTGTTATGTCTAAGAATAAATATAAAAATTTAGAATTTGATCAAATCATCCATATTGGCGACCATCCAGTAAATGATGTTTATGGCTCCCATGTGCTAGGTATTAATGCAATCTGGTTTAATAAAAATAATGATGGGTGGGATAATCATGATATTGAAAAACCTATACAATTTAATAGCTGGAAAAGTATTGTTAAATTAATAAGTGATAACTATGAGCGATAAAGATATTACAGATGCAATTATCAGGATCTTTAAAAAGGAGCTTGGTGCTGTTTCAGATGTATTCCCGGATGACCTTCTAAAGGATATTAAAAAAAGAATCTCCCCAGCTATCAATGAGCTTATTGAGTCACAGGGTTTTGTAAAAAAATCAAAATATGAATCTATTTATAAGCTAGCAGAAGACTTAGAGAAAAGAATTGAAAAGTTAGAAAAAAATTAAGTAGACTTTTCTACCATATATTTAACAACAGCAGCTATTTCTTCCTTTGAGCAATCGACACATAAACCTTTTGCTGGCATTGCGTTATATCCGTTATAAGCATTATTAACTAACATTTCCATGCCTTTAGGCATTCGTGAAGCCCATTGACTAACATTGCCTGTTACCGGAGCACCTGCAACACCTGCATCATGACATGCCGCACAGCCTGATGCATATATTTGCTCATTTGATCTGACTGCTTTTACTGAACTAGCTTGAGACGCTTGACCACAATCTTGGCCCTCAACGCAAACATTAACTTGCAGATGGATTCTCTCTATAACTGATTCGTCGTACTTCTTTCCGTTGAAAAGAAAAAGAACGCAGATGGGTAATATGATTAGGTAGTATTTATTTTTCATAATTCGCGTGCATTATATATTAAAAAACTAAAAGTTTTTAAGATTTTGTTTTTTGTAATTCGATAACATATTCGGCCACTTTGAACATCTCTTCATATGATCTTTTGGGCTGAATGATATATGTGCCATCAACTATCAACATTGGGGTTGATCCAAGTTGAAGTTGTTTTGATATTTTTATTCCTCTGCTAACTTTTTGCTTAACAGCAAAAGAGTTTAGGTATGCTGATGCCGTTTCAGGAGCAACACCAAAGCCTTTTAAAAAATCTGTGATTGCTTTTTCATTCCGTAAGAGGTTCTTTTCTTTGTGTATTGTAACAAACACCGCTGAATGTGCTTTTTGAGTTAGATTTAAAGCCTCAATAGTATGATACAAGGCAGCATGAGACTGATGAATAGGTCCCCACGTTACAGGAAACTTTGTGAAATTTACATGATCGGGTAATGTTTTCTTCCAGCCATTTACTGGCCCCTCAATTGAATAACAAGCTCCGCATCCGTACCAAAAAACCTCCATAACATCGACAATTCCATCTTGCTTTACAGTTAAAGGATTACTAATTTTTGAATAGTCTCTTCCTAACTTATATTCAGCAAAAGTGTTTGCTGAAAAAGAAGTTATTAAAACAAAAATTAAAGATAGTTTTAAAAGCTTAAAGTTTTTCATTTATATAGTCCGTGCATATAGTTTGCCAAGGCATCAATTTCTTCATCAGAAAGATTTCTTGAAATAGATTGCATTACAGAGGCATATTGTCCAGCATTTCTTTCGTTGGCTCTGTAAGCCTTAAGTGTTGTTGTTAAATAACCAATTTGTTGGCCAGCTACAGCAGGAAATCCAGCCAAAGCATTACCGTTACCATATATAGAGTGACATGCTGTGCATGCAGGTATGCCTTTTTCAATATTTCCACCTCTATATAGATTCATACCAAGCTCCAAAAGCTCTTCATCATTCTTTGCTTGTCCTACTGAAGTAGGGTTAGATTGATAGAAAGCAGATATATCTAATAAGTCAGAATCAGTTAATGTATTAAGGTATGGAGTAACAGCCATCATCAATGCATTTTGCCTATCTCCACTTTGAAATAGTTTAAGCTGTTCATATAAATATCTCTGATTTTGACCTGCAAGTTTTGGCCAATCGGCATTCACATTATTTCCATCTGCGCCATGGCATGCTGCACAGGTTGCAACTAGCTCACTTCCTGCATCTGCATTACCCATTTTGGCAACTTCAGGCATTTCAACCTCTGCTGCATTTAAGGAAATTCCAATAATAGATAAGAGTACTAAAAATAATTTCATTTTAAATATTTGGTTCTTGTGGTGTGTGTATTATAAACATAGGTTGGTATGATATAAACGATTAAATGAAAAACCTTTTTAAAAAAACTGAATTCATGCTTGGTGTAACCAAGTATAAAAACCTACCTGAAGATGTTGGTTCAGAGGTATTGCTTGCCGGAAGATCAAATGCTGGTAAATCTAGCGCATTAAATGCTTTAACCGAAAACCCTAAACTAGCAAGAATAAGTAAAACTCCAGGCAGGACCACTGAAATTAATTTTTTTGGTGTGAATGAATCATTAAAGCTTGTAGATCTTCCGGGTTATGGATTTGCAAAATCCAGCTATCACAAAAGGAAAGATTGGGCTCCGCTCTTAGAAGAATATTTTGCAAAAAGAGAGTCATTGAAAGCTGTGGTTATCTTTATGGATATAAGACATCCTCTAAAGGATAGCGATAGAGACATGATAGGTCTTTGTAATAGCTCTGATGTGCCTTTTATTCCTGTTCTAACCAAAGGTGATAAGCTTTCAAATAATCAAAAATTTAAAGCAGTTGCCGAAGTAAATAAAAAAATGAAAGGCTGTGAGGCAATTATTGTATCCTCAAAAGATTTAAAGGGCTTTGATAGACTTTCAAAATCTATACTAGAATTTTGCTGATGCTTGAATACCAAAAACAAAATTGTGATCTCACTTTAGCTCAAGGACTTCAGTGCTATTATGATTCATTTCCAGAAGGTAAAGAAGTTTTTTATGATGCTCCTGGGTCAGGAACCCTGCTCAGAGATCATGACTGTACCCATGTTATTTTTGGTTTAGACATAAGCTTAGATCAAGAAGCTATTTTGGATACATGGGTTTTATGGGGATCAAGATTTAAATGGAGCTATATGCTTGGCTATAATAGACTTCCTCAAATTAAAGAGCTAACTAAATCCCTTTTCAAAGAATTGGGTATATCAGGCTTCTTAAGGCTCTACTGGAATGTAATAGCTGTAAAAAGAAAAGTTATATATCGAACTTTTAAGATGAAAAAAAAGTGGCCTTTCAAGGTACCAGAAGAATATCTAAATATGAAGATTGTAGACTTAAGAAATATTCATGGAATACGTGTATTAGAAAAGACAGACCACAACTATTCGCCATTAGAATGGGCAGGCTCTATAAATAAACGGGAAATTTAATGTGCCTCGTTCCAGTTAGCTCCTATTTGAGCATCTGCTATTAATGGGATATCAAGCTTTGCAGTTTCTTCCATCATTTTTTTCACTAGTCTAAGAGTTTCTTCAGCAATTTCTTCTGGGGC
>JACLAC010018458.1_pt1 | contig 68085 bp, 53 predicted proteins | sample 8027881 | NCBI WGS metagenome assembly JACLAC01 (sample SAMN15725517, study PRJNA655200) | protist metagenome | isolation source: fluorescence activated cell sorting (FACS) single amplified genomes of... | place: Spain: Blaines Bay Microbial Observatory, Mediterranean Sea | collected 2016-01-19
AATCAAAAACAGGTCAAATTGTATCATCTTTGGGTCTACCTGCAGCCACATTCCCTTCCCAATCAACATTTCTTTTTATATTCGAATATCTACTGTCGGGTCAAGAAACATCCGAAGGTATAAATACAGCTAACCAATCTACTCAGATGAAAAGAGCTCTGTTAAATGCTATGGCACAGCTGTTAGATTCGAGAACAGAAGAAACTGACCAAGTTTATCAATCATTACAAGAATATTTACAGGGATATCTGAAAGGTGTAGGATATGCTGAACGCAAATCATGGCGATCTTTAGCTGAACGAGTCTGGTTGTTTGATACGAGCCGACCTACAGCAGATGTCGACAGGATTCGGAATCCAGAGGTAAGCCGTCAGTTACAACAGCAAGCAAGGCTAATGTAAAATCAATAAACGAGGCAATTAGACTGTAAACGTCTATAATTGATCAAACGTACCACTTTCCCATTTACAGTCTAAGCAAAAATATAGATTACCGCCTAAGCCCTGAACTTTTCCTTGGCATTGGGGACAATGTAAGATCGGTTGTTGATCTAAAATTGATCTTGGCTTAACCGACTGTCGTTGATTGACAAGACAGCTGCATCGGAAGATATGATCTTTGCATGTAGAGCAATAGTAAAAGCTATCAGATGTCAATCCTGTATTTTGCGGGGAAATGTGGATTTGTAATTCATAGATAATTACATTATCTCGTATTAACCTTGTTTTTCCTGCCTTATTGATCTCTAAAGCATCCCAAGATCTAAGCTTTGTTTCCATTTGGACGACTAATCGGTTAATCTCAAATGCAGCAGCAGCCCAAGGAGTATCCGTAATACCAAACACTTTACTGGTGCGCCGAAGTGCCATCGTTTGAAAAATCTTTTTTCCTGCGAGAATCTTAGTTGCTTCAAATTTATCGTTGGTGTTTACCACTAAATTTCAAATTGCCTCAGGTAATCATCAAATTCTTGCCGGTGTCTGATCTTCCGCAACTGGCTTCCGTCTACTAGATACTCTGCAGGTATCATTTTTAAATTATAGTTAGAACTCATTGTGTGGCAATAAGCACCAGCGTCATGAATGGCAAGACCACTCTCTTCGGGTGGACGTGGTAACTGACGGTTCGTACCTAGGAAATCTGCTGATTCGCAAACAGGACCCACCACATCGAATGTTTCAACATTTGATAGAACGGGTTCGATCAAATCAATATGTTGGTATGCTTGGTAAAGACTTGGCCGGATCAGCTCTGACATACTTCCGTCAATAACAATGAAATTTTTGTTGCCGTTGCTTTTAACACCAGTAACTCGGTTAACCAATATGCCTGTATTTCCTACAATAGATCGACCTGGTTCAATAATTAGGATTAATTCTGGTGGTAATAGTTCTCTAATTGAATCGACTAAATCTACTGGCGTTGGTAGACGAGGATTATTCTTTTTATAGTCGATTCCTAAACCACCACCTATATTTAAATAACAAAGGTTAAAACCTTGCTCTTGAATCTGTTGAACAAAATCTAACATTAAAGTGGTCGCATCTCGAAAAACAGCGACTGTTTCAATTGTGGAACCAAGATGGCAGTGTATTCCCACTAAGTTGAGGCGATCGTTCTGCTTGATTTTTTCCAAGAACCAATCTAGCCGTTCATTTTGAATACCAAATTTAGAATTTTTAATACCAGTTGAAACGTAAGGGTGGACTTTCGGGTCTACATCAGGATTAATACGAATTAGTACTTTAACAGGCGTGTCAGAGATCTCTGCAGCTTTTTGGATATGCAATAGATCAAATTCACTATCAATATTAACCATCACCTGATGCTTAACAGCCAGAATCAGTTCGGGTAAAGTTTTTCCGTTACCATTGAAAATCATCTGACGTGGATCGAAACCAGCCACTAAAGCTAACCTAAGTTCATTACCACTAACAAGAACTGCACCGCATCCCATATTCTGTAGATGTTTTAATATGTGTAGGTTGTTGTTGGCTTTAACTGCGTAACCGATAATCGATTGTAAACCTTTAAGTGCGGATACATAGTCTTGGTAGTTTTTTTGGATTTGACGTAAACTATACAAGTAGAAAGGACTCTCCGGAACTTGTTCTTGAATCTCTTTTACTCGTAGATTCTCGCAGTACATAAATCCATTCTGGAAATAAAAACTCATCCACTACCCATACGAACTGGGAGAATGATATCATTTACGAAAAACTAGAACCAGAGTTTTTCGTTTAATTGTCTATCTCTGGAGATAGAAAGACAAATCCTAGATTTTTTTCTATCTTTTCATAAATAAAGACATCTACTATATTGGTAAATTACTATATTGGTGAATCAAGAATAGACCTAATTTCAAAATGGACGAACTCAGTGAACAAGACCTGATTTTGGCTGCAATACTTGGTGATTTGCGAGCTTTTGATCAATTAGCTTTACGATATCGGTCAGCTTTGCTGATTATCGCTAGCAGAATCGTACCAATTGAGGAGAGTGAAGATGTAGTTCAAGAGGCATTGGTCCGAGCATTTCATGCTCTACCAAACTTAGTGGAACCATCAAAATTTGGTAGCTGGCTTCATTCTATTACCCGGAACTGTGCCTTACAGTATCATAGAAAGCAAAAAAAAGCCCGATCGATTATAGATTGGGTAATTCTATCAGAATATTTAGCCGCTGATCCTGCTAATGTATTAGACAAGATGGAGTCTGAACAATCTGTATTAGAAGCTATTGAAAGTTTGAAGCCCAAATACCAAATCGTAGTCCGGTTGTATTATTGGGGACAAATGTCTCAATCAAAGATAGCAACCTTTTTAAATTTGCCATTGACCACAATCAAGTGGCGACTCCGTGAAGCAAAAACTCAACTCAAACAATTACTGATGCAAAAAGGATATTAATATGACAAAACAAGAAAGCCTTAATCAACTCAATCAATATAAGAGTGTTCTGGAAACAACCAAAGATTTTGCACTCCAAGCGAGCACTTCTACAGAACAAAATAGCGGTGAGGAACGTTGTATACAGTTATTCAATAAGATCTTATTAGCTGTTAGAAATCAAATAGTTGATGGATTAATTGATCCCTTAGATGTAGATGCTAACTTCAGTGAAATATCTGTCGCTTGTACACAATTATTGGCCCTATTGAGTGTGGAGCCTAATTACGAAGATAGCGATTTTAATGAGGATAATAGCGAACAGGGAAGATTTGGTGATTTTGGGAATCTATTCGAAGGTTTCGATAACGATTTTCAAGATATTTTTCGCGATTTGGGTAGAAAAGTTCGTGATAATATCCCACAAGTTATCAAAGACAAAGTCGCGGAAGAACTCCACCGAGCTTCAGAAGAAATTAAAAAGGCTGAGGTCCGTCTAAGAAATTCAGGTGGAGCAGATTCTAATCAAGCTGAGTATACAGAAATTGTGATCGAAGATCATGAGCAACCCAACGAAGACAACCAAAACACCTCACCTGACAGTAAAACTATCTCAATGCTAAAAAATCAAATCGAAGAACTAAAAACTGAATTACAAGCCACTAAGTCTACAGTTAACCAAGGATCGGAAAAGAAAAGCGAGTCATTGTCTAATGTTAGTATCAAAAAGAATATAGAATCAGTTGAAATTGAGTAAATTAGTTCGAGAAGCAGTAGAAAAAAACACAGATTGAGTAACTCTTAATTATGTTAATAAGCTAATTTATCAAAAGTGAAATTGAACACCTTTTCATCATTTAAAGACACCTATCAGTTACAAAGGCAAGAAATTTCACGTTATCTTTTTCAGAAAGACTCATAAATTGGCAACTATCCTCTGAAATTAAGCATGTTGTCCCACCTGTTGGTAAAAAGAATCTTCTCTATCACCAACATGCAATTTGATGAGAGCTATATTTTATTTTAGACAAACTTGGAAAAGTCAGAATCCAAGAAGGGTGTGAGACAATTGAGTCTAGAGGCTGCTTTTTCTTTCCCCCTAGCAATCCACATCAGATTATCAATAACAGCAAAAAATAATTGGTTTACTTAGTCCTAGCAAATAACACATTGTTTGATCAATATTATTACTCTGACAGCGATAAAATATGGTTGTTGGGAATTTTGACCCAATGACAAAAGAAATCCCACTCAAGTCAAGCCTTACTAGCGATTACAGGGAAGATGAAGAGTGACATATGATTTTTTCTATAAAAGTCACACGCATCGGTTAAATAAAGTAGGATTCTGCGTAAGATCTGATTTTTGGTACATCATCAGCCCATAGACCGCCGACCCCGTGCCGGAGTAGCCATTGAACATCATTTTTCGTTCGTACATAACCACCTTCTACTTGAACCTCACTAGCTCTCAATTTTTGAACTTTTTGCGTAAAAGATTGAAACACAGCGTTATGAAACTGAAACTGGTTAGGTCCATTCCATCCAAAAACTACATGATCTGCACCAATGTAAGATACCTGACGCAAAAAATTAGACAATGGGTTAATTAGTAAAACGCTAGTTTTGATGCGTGGGTTTAAAAATTTTGTATGAGTTAAAAGGTCTCTACGAGAGTAGAAAGTCAAAATTCCTACTAGATCGACGAGGCCAAATCTTTGGATTTTGTCGACTACAATATCAATTATTTCTATTGAAAGAGTTTTTGGTTCTAGCCAGCAGTATAAGCTGGTACTCTTAACAAAATCTAAAACTTGATCCAAGTGGGGAACTGGTTCATTTGTGTTAACCATCTTAAGTTTTTTAACTTCGGACCAAGGTAGATCAGATACAGGAACTAGAGCACCTGTTGCCTCTTGAATACTATTTTTTTTCACATCTACATGAATCATGACAGGTTCTTTATCTTGAGTTAAACAGACATCGCATTCAAAAGCATCCGCTCCATCTGTTAAAGCTTGCTCGAATGATAATATTGTATTTTCTGGAGCTCTGGACATCCCACCCCGATGAGCTAATATTAGTAATTCTGATTGCAAAATTCATTCTCCTTTTATTATTTTTGCCATCTAATTAGCTTCAATTACCTGCTGGTCTCTTCCATATTATAAGCCTAACTAATTTATTCATCAATAATTAACTGTTAAAGGTGGCGAAGCCATTTTGTACTCGTAGTACTTTTCATTGTTAAATCTATATTGAGTTTCGGATCAGGATAATGTAGATAGAAATGTCTATTTACTGATCTCACCGTGGGCCCAAAACTAAGTAAAAATTGTGGAACCTAGGATTGAGTAATGACAACTTTTAAATTTCGTGTTTGATAATTAGTATTTTTTGCTTCCAAGACGCAAGATATATCTTATTGAAGGTGGAATTCAGACAGACCTTGACGTTGCACCCACTTATTTGTATACTGTCTCCTTCTTTATAAAAGGTTATCAGGGACTAAGGAGATGGAGATCTTGCAAAGACAAACTATTTTGATTCTGGATTTCGGCTCACAGTATACTCAACTCATTGCTCGGCGGATAAGAGAACAAAGCGTTTATTGCGAAATTCATCCTTATCATATGTCTTTAGCTGATATTCAGGCCAAACAGCCTCAAGGTATAGTTCTATCCGGTGGTCCTTCGAGTGTATACACACAAACTGCTCCGCTACCAGAATCAAACATTTTTGACTTAGGAATACCAATTCTGGGAATTTGCTACGGGATGCAGGTTTTGGCTCAATTGTCAGCTTCAGGTAATGTTCATCCAGCCAAATCTCGCGAATTTGGTTTAGCCCGAATTAACTTAACAAAAGAAAATGTAACCTTATTTCAGGGGTTATCGAGTCAGTTTAATGTTTGGATGAGTCATGGAGATCGCATAGAAAAAATGCCTGACGGCTTTCAAGCCATTGCACAAACTGATAATTCGCCAGTTGCGGCTATGGCCGATTTGGACAAAAATTTCTACGGGCTACAATTTCACCCAGAAGTTTTTCATACTGATGACCATAATCTCATTCTTTCTAATTTTGTACGTCAGATTTGTATGTGCTCGGGTGATTGGACAATGCGTTCTTTTATCGAGGAAACTACAGAAAAGATTCAAAAACAAATAAATGGTGGCCGGGTACTTTGTGCTGTAAGTGGCGGCGTGGATTCAACAGTTTTAGCTTCTCTTGTTAAGCAAGCCGTTGGCCAACAATTACTCTGTGTTTTTGTCAATAATGGACTTCTACGCGACAGCGAGTCTGAGCAAGTACTAGATATCTACCGTACTCTGGGTATCAAGGTTCATTATGTGGACGCCGCGGACCGTTTTTTAACAGAATTAGCAGGTGTTGTAAATCCAGAAAAAAAGCGCAAGATTATTGGAAGAGAATTTATCGAGGTTTTTCAGGATCAGTTAGGCACGCTTGGGAAGATCGACTTTTTGGCCCAGGGTACACTTTATCCAGATGTTATCGAGAGCGTATCTGTCAAGGGACCATCGGCCACAATTAAAACTCACCATAACGTTGGTGGATTGCCAAAAGATTTAAGTTTTGAACTCGTAGAACCATTACGAGAATTGTTTAAAGATGAAGTAAGAGCTGTAGGACAGGAACTTGGGTTGGATGAGTCTATCTTGGGACGGCACCCATTCCCAGGGCCGGGTTTGGCTGTACGTATCCTCGGTGAGATAACGATTGAAAGATTGAGCATGGTAAGACAAGCTGATAGGATTTTTATTGACGAAATTCGAAAAAGTGGTATATACGACGAAATTTGGCAAGCTTTATCCGTTCTTTTGCCGGTTCAGACCGTTGGTGTGATGGGTGATGAGCGTACTTACGAAAACGCTATTGCTTTGCGTGCTGTCACTAGTTTGGATGGAATGACAGCGGATTGGGCGAAGATTCCGCATGACCTTTTGGGTCGGATTTCCAATCGGATTATCAATGAGGTTCGAGGTGTTAACCGAGTAGTTTACGATATCAGTTCTAAGCCACCAGCTACAATTGAGTGGGAGTAAAAATCTTCCAAATTAGTTTAAGATAGTTTTAGAACTGAAAGATCTGGGATCCATAATAGATATGCATCTTCGCCATTGTCGGTGTAGTATTTCTCTCGAATTGAATGTACTTGAAAACCAAATTGCTGATATAGGCTGTAAGCAGCAATGTTGCTAACTCTTACTTCTAAAAAACACAACTCCCCTTTCATTTCTCTTGCTTGAAGTAATAGTTCTTTTAGGAGATGCTTTCCCACCCCCAATCGGCGGTGAGTCTTTGCCACTGCGAAGTTGGTTATGTGAACATCACCTGAGATTAGAACGAAGTGAGCATAAGCAATGACGATTTCCTCACATACAGCTACGAGACAATGCGAATACGTACGTTTTTTATCTATAGATTGTCGGAATGTATTTTCACTCCAATGGGTAGAAAAAGACTGGCGCTCGATTACCATGACACTCGACAAATCACTAAGTGTCATTGGTCGAAACGTAAGATTAAGTGTTGTTAGTTGAGCGGGCTGCCCTGGCTGAAGGGGCAATTGGTCAATCGCCATAGTTCTTGTTTGCTACAGGTTAAAAACGATAAAACTAAGTCAAAAATTTACGTTACTTCAAGTTGACCTTAACTTTCCTATTTTCAGTAAAATCATGGTAATACATCTATACAATATCCGCTAAGTTGACGATAGCTGAGTCTTCAGCTGATTTATTAATAGCGTGGCATACTCTTTGAGTATTAACAGCTATATCGATCCAATCAGTTCGGATAGGCAGGGATTTCTCTTTCATTAAGTGGACCTGTTGAGAAAAATTCTCAATCATATTTATCTCTTGAACGCAATCTTTAATTTTATGGACGGCTGCCTGACCACTGGGATCATGAAGCCAAAATCGAGCCTCTTCATTAGTGGGAACAGTAAAATCGTCGCAGACTATAGATCCTTTCGTTCCAGAAATTTCAAACCATTTTCGCAGGACGGTATCGAAGCCACAGTCAAATGTTGCCATTCGGTCTTCTTGAAACCACAAGATAGCTGTCACATTAAAATCGACCCCACTTTTGTTCTGAACAGTAGCAAAAACTCGTTCAGGAAGATCCTCAAAAGCCCACAAAATAGCGCGCACACAGTAATAACCGAGGTCTCCAAGTGATCCTCCTCCCAGCTCTTTTTTAGTTCGTATGTTATCTTCCGGAATTTGATCCCAATTGAAGGTGAAAGCCGAAGCGACGCGTCGAAGACTCCCCAAATTTCCTTTCTCTATTATCTGTTTCATAACAGCAGTACGCTGGTGATGCACCCACATTACACCATCCATAAGTTGTAGGTTATGCTTACGACAGGCCTGCGCCATTTCTGATGCTTGCGAAAAGTTTGCGGCTATCGGTTTTTCGCATAATATATGTTTCCCGTGTTCTGCCGATCGAATGACCCATTCAGCGTGCATTGAAGGGGGTAAGGGGATATAGACAGCATCGATCTCCTGATCGTTCAACAAACTGTCATAAGAGCCATAGTACTTAGATACACCTTTTACCTCGGCCCATTCTCGAGCTTTGTTTTCGCAACGGCTAGCGATAGCCAACAAATTAGCGTTGGCCGCGGACTGAATAGCTGATCCAACTTTTGTGGCTATATTGGCTGTACTTAAAATCCCCCAACGAATTGGTTCTGGCATACTTATCTAAAACCCTCTTTAGTCAAATTCTATCAATAATCAATACCTACAGACAAGTTATTTTTATCAAGCAATATAGTATCTTGCCAAGGTCATAAATTTACCGATTGGTCTTCATACGCTTGGCGTAATTTTCGTCGCATTATTTTATTAGAAGCAGTACGAGGTAGGTTGTTAACCAGGAAGCAATCTTTGATTTTGAACAAGGGATTCAGGCCTTGATGAATGGCCAGCTGCATTTCATCTAACATCTCGATTTTGGATATTTTATCTGATTCTGGTACTAGGTAAATTACTAGATTGCTAGGTCCTCCACCAATAGCCGGTACAGCAATAGCGGCAGATTCTCGGACGAAGTCGAGCTTAGATAATACTGTTTCAATTTGGTTACAGCTAGTTTTGATCCCACCTAGGTTCATAGCATCATCAACTCGACCATTGACACGAAAATAACCATTAGGCAAATGTGCTATTTGGTCTCCATGTCGTCTAAGCAAATTGTCAGTTGGTGTGTTAGCATAGTAAGCTTTGTAATGGTCTGCGTTTAAAAGCTCAGTTGACAAACCTAAAGCTGGAGGAATTAAAAATACTTCTCCCTCATCAGTTTGTTTGCCAGCTTCGTCTAATATCAGAAACCGACTCCCCAATGCTGGAGTAGAAAAAGTTGATGGTATGTTCGGTTGTACTATGGTTCCTGTAATATAACCGCCGCCAATTTCAGTACCTCCACAATACTCAATGATCGGTTTATAGTTGGCTTGAGACATTAGGAAAAACATATCGTCGGGGTTAGAACATTCGCCGGTGGAACTAAATACTCTAATAGATGACCAATCAACTGAGCCTGCTAACCCATCTTTACGCCATTTGGAGACTAAACTAGGTACCACACCGAGCATAGTAACTTTAGCTGTTTCGACGAAGGTGAAAAAGTTTCTACCAGTTGCGACATCAGGATAGAGTGCTATGCGAGCTTTATTTATTAAAGCTGAGAAAACCAACCAAGGCCCCATCATCCAACCCAAATTCGTCGGCCAACAGAGACAATCTCCCACCTTAATATCGTGATGTAGATAAGCATCGGCAGCTGACTTAATGGGTGTGGCATGAGTCCAGGGGATTGCCTTAGGTGGGCCAGTTGTACCAGATGAAAAAAGAATATTACAGTAGTCAGATGGAAGGCGTGATACAGATCGATGAGGCTCGTCAAAATCAGAATCCAGAAAATCTTTCCACAAATAGTCTTTTTTTCGCAAAAAAAGCTTATTATCGGTTATGGTCTTAATAACAATTACCTGTTCGGCTTGAGCCGCTATAACCTTTTCATACAGAGGTAGTTGTTTCCCAGTACGATGAACATAATCTTGGGTGAAAACTAATCGAGCTCCGGCGATTTGAAAACGAACTGCAATTTCTGTCGATGCGAAACTATCAGCAATTGTTACAGCTACAGCACCAATCTTAATACAAGCCAAGTAAATGGCTATAGATTCAACTGTCATAGGCATAATAATACCGATAGGTGTATCTGTTTCTACCCCCATTTTGATTAACGAGTGAGAAACTTGATTGACCAATCGTTCCAATTGTTGGTACGTATAATTTATGATTGACCCGTCGCCATTTTGGGTGACGATAGCTACCGCTTGCTCATCTCCTTGAAAACATGAGTCAACAATATTTAAGCGTGAACCAACTAACCAACCTCGGTCAGATGGGGTAGTAGAAAAGTCGAAGATTTGTTGTGGCGCTTGATGAAAGAAGATCTGCAGGTCAGAAATAATACGCGCCCAAAAATCAGCGGGACTGCTAATAGACCAATCGTAAAAATCTTGATAATCACTCATGTCTAGTTCATGCATGAGTTGATAGATGTTGCTTTGTTCCAATTCATCCTTGTCTGGCACCCAAACTGGTGCAAGTTCAGGTGTTATATCAGATGGCAAGTAAACCTTCTGGTGTAGGTATTGGTGAAGTTGGATGGGATCGGTTGTGGCCAAAATCCATTTGGATAGATATCTCCAACACTCTTCCGTTGAAAGTGAAGAATCGGTAATTAGTGAAATGACCTTTTCAATTCGATCAGGCCCTAATTTGAACTTTCTAAGTTGGTTAACTAAATCTCTTTGCTTCATACATCGTTTTTGAGGTTGCCTTGTCACAAAAGTGGCGCTTCCTTTATGGACTTCAATAAACCCAGAATCTCGCGAGCTTCGTTTGTGTTTGCAACCTCACCTTGCAGTTGCTGAATAATATTGGCGGCAACTTCAACTATTTGAGCATTACTTTTTAGTAATTCACCTCGCCGGAGATAAATATTATCTTCAAAACCAACACGTACATGCCCACCCGACAACATTGCCATAGTAATCATTGGTAGCTGCATTCGACCTACACCAAGCACTGACCAAACAACACCTGGTGGTAGTGCATTCTTCATCACCAGTAAGTTCTCAGGTGTAGCTTCTATACCCCACCCAGCTCCCATACAAAGTTGAAAATAAGGAGAATCATCGATCAACCCCTCTTTTAACCAGTGTTTTGCTTGACGGATGTGTCCCATATCAAAGACCTCGATTTCTGGCTTGATACCATATTCACGCATCCGTTTAGCAGCCAAACGCCCCCATTCGGGCGAATTGATAAATGGCCTATGTTGGAAATTCATGGATCCAATATCAAATGAGCAGATTTCAGGCAGTAGCTTTACAGGTTCTAAACGTTGCTCGATCACATTTTCACCCTTGAGATTTATGCCACTGGTTGTAAGATTAATGATCATATCACAAGAATTTCGAATACGATCAACTACTTCAGAAAAGAGACTAATATCCGAAGTCGGAACACCTGTTTCTGGATCTCGGACGTGAATGTGAGCGATCGTTGCACCTGCTTTATAACTATCAATGGCTGAATCTGCAATTTCCTTAGGTGTATACGGAACAGCTGGATTCATTTCCTTAGTTGGGACTGAACCACAAACGGCAACTGTAATGATAGTCTTGTTCATTTTCACCTTATTGACTATCGACTAGTGAGTACTTTCGCTGCTGGTTAATGAGCACCAACGAGCCGTGACTAGATGATCGATAAGTGCTTCTTTGGCCGAGGGAGTATTAATACGTCGTAGTGCATGAACAGCATCACCGCGAACATACCGATTACCATCTACTAATGCACGTTGTAGGGCCATAATGGGCTGATCACAATGTGGAGCAATCCGGCATAAAGCAATCGTCGCGTTTTGTCGTACCCGATCGTTTTCGTCGCTTAATGCTGTTGTTAAATCTCTAATCGTTTCTGTTAGTTCGTGGTTTGACTCTGTGACAATAGTACCCAATGACTCTACTACTTTGGACCGAACTTGTGCAGATGGATCTTGGAGCTGTTGTCTAATAGAAACGACAGATTCTGAGGCTGGTGGGCCAATATCGCCCAAGGTTTCTATAGCGCTACTCCGAACCGATTCGTTAGTATGCTCAACGTAATCTATCAGTTGGGGTACGGCCGGTTCACCGAGTGTTGTAAGACCATAAAAAGCGTATCTCTGTCCGTGCCCAGACTCATTGGCTAACAAATTTGCCAAATCAGGAGAAATAGGCGCTCCAAATCGACTTAAGGCATATGCATTTGTCAAGCACTCGGCTTCTGTCTCTATTTCAAAATCTGCGATCAGACTTTCCACCGAATCTCGGCAGTACACTCGTTCCACGTTTTGATCATATTCGCCTAGATGCCATTTCCAGATAGATTGGTACATTTGCTCGTGATCTGGATTATAGAATTGAGAGTTAGATGTAGCTGATACACGTTTCCAGTCCGATTCTTTGTGTAACCAAGTAGCTTTTTCTGTTTCGCACATCCTAAGATACAAAAATTTCATCATATAACGCATTCGACTAGTATGGTTAGGCATAGCTCTATGCCATAGATCGTAATTGGCGAAGGTCACTTCACCTGCTTGTCCACACAACGGCAACTCGGAGTTGACATCAGCACCCAAAGAAGTGTTGTAGTAGTGGCTTCCAGGAACAATACCGGTCGGTCCAAGTTCTTCTGGTGTGTCTTGCGGATAATAAAAAACCAGTAGACGACGACTTTTGTGAGACCAGCGTTTCCCACCATCTTGATGCATGTTCTGTCCTTTACTACCTGGTGGGTTATAGTGGCAATGCCGATGGGGTTGCATGTAGTAACTGCTACCCAAAAGGCCAGTTAATGCACCGATAACCTTTGGGTCGTTGAAAACTTGGTTGAGTACGGGGATACGAGGTAGAAGATTATTACCCGGATTTCCCTCTCTTTCGAAAATTCTTGTTATTTGGTTGTAAACTTCCTCGTGAAAACCGATTGGCAAATCCGTTTTAATGGTGATGAATCCATTAACAATGAAGTCGTGTATTTGGCCATCGGTTAGCAAATACGGTTGGTCGATCATGGTATCACACTCTTTAATTTCTTATGTTCTTCATTTTACTTGTCAATTTCGAAGCAGGCAACTTGATGGTTGCTATCCACATTTATTAAATCTGGTTGTGCCGATAAGCACTGATCAACACGGACTGCGCAACGAGGATAAAATCGACAACCTTTTGTTTCTGAATTTCTCATTTCTTCTTCTGCAGGCAATTCAATCTCACCTTTCCACTTTATTGATGGGTCGGGTATAGGAACCGAATCAATTAGAAGCTTGACATAAGGATGTTGAGGTCTTTCGATAATTTTGGTCGCTAATCCCTTTTCAGCCACTGAACCTTGGTATAAGATATAAATTTGGTCGCCAATCTGGTAAGCAGTACTGAGATCGTGTGTAATATACAAGAAAGAAATACCATTTTCTTCTTTCAATCTAAGCATCAAGTCTAGAATTGATGCTCGTAGAGAAGCATCTACCATCGATACAGGTTCATCAGCAACAATCAGTTTGGGCTGAATTAAATAAGCACGAGCCATCATAATTCTTTGCCTTTGACCACCACTCAATTGATGTGGATATTTTCGGAGTACGTCTTGGCCTTGCAGGCCAACCATGTTAAGTGCAGACTCGACTAAATCACTAGCGTGTTCTTTTCCGTTGCTTAATTCGAAATTTTTGATTACTAGGTTAAAAACATGCTGAATCCGATAAAAAGGGTTATATACACCAAAGGGATCTTGGAAAATAGCTTGTACTTGACGTCGATAGTCTTTTATTTGTTTCGTTGACGCAGTCTCAAGATCCTGTCCTTGATAGATGATTCTACCCGAAGTTGGCTTGATAAAACCCAACACCAAATTTGCTAATGTCGTCTTTCCACTACCACTCTCGCCGGCAATAGCTGTTATAGTTGCTGGTTTCTCTGCTATTGCCAAGTTGAGATTTTCTAGAGCTACTATGTCGTGTTGCTCCCGACCAGTTCTTTGTTGGTAAATTTTGCTGGCTTCAGAAAGTTCAAGTAGCATTAGTAGGCTCGTATAAGTGACAAGTCACGGAATGGCTTTTTCCAACTAAATGCTCTATAGGGGCAATTGTTCGACAGTGATCAGTCGCACTCGGACACCTAAGTTGAAAAATACAACCTGGTGGTGGGTAGCGTGGATCATGTGTCACATCATTGCTGATTTTCAGCGGTTTTCGCTCAGTCAAAGAAGGAATTGATTCAATCAGTAATTGAGTATACGGATGGCTAGCATTATTAAAAATGTCGAATACTGTTCCAATCTCAACGATTTTACCGGCGTACATAACTGCGATCCTATCAGCCATTTGGGCCATCAAACCCATATCGTGCCCGATCATAATCATTGAAACACCCAATTCTTTTTTGACTTCTAGGATAGTCTGTGCTACTACTCGCTGCACAACTACGTCTAATGCACTAGTCGATTCGTCTGCGATAATTAGGCTAGGATTAAGAGCTACAGCCATAGCAATACAAACTCGCTGTTTCATCCCGCCACTCAGTTCATGTGGATACATCTGATAAATACGTTCAGGTAATCCTACCATTTTTAGTAATTCCAGAGTTCTCTTCTTGATCTGATTCTTAGTTAGTTTACCAGCACCACTAGGCTCGTGTGCCAAAATCACATCCTGAATTTGACTACAGATTTTCATCGTTGGATTTAGTGAGTTCATTGCACCTTGAGGTATGAGAGCTAATCTCGTCCATCGCAAACGACGCATTTGGCTTTCAGATAAAGACAATAGCTCCTGATCTTTAAGTCTAACTTGACCAGAAACTATTCTCCCTGGTGGTTGCACGAGTTGTAAAATTCCCATTGCAGCTGTTGATTTACCACATCCTGATTCTCCAACTAGTCCCAACATTTCACCGGCCTTAAGTTCAAAACTTATGCCATCTACAGCCTTTACGTCTCCAGTTGGTGTTTCATAGTACACACGTAGCTCTTTGACGCTTAATAGCTGGTTACTGGACATAGTAAGACCGTGTTAAACTTTTCAATTAGACATACTAGCGAATACCAATAGTCTGTAGATTTCATTTCTTCTATTTTAGGCACTGGCCTTCCTCAAACGGGGATTTGCAACTTCATCGAGGCCAAGATTAATTAACAGTAACCCGATAAAAATCAGTGATAATATAAAAATTGGAATGCCTAGCCACCACCACATGTTCCGAAGCAATGCAGCAGCTTCTAGAGCAAAGTAGAGCGTACCACCCAGCGTAGGGATTCTTTGTGGTCCTAGGCCGAGTGTTTCTAGACCAACCGCCGCTAAAATTGATCCTGAAACTTGGCCAATAAAACTAGCAGCTAGATACGGTAGCAAATTAGGCATGATTTCTTTAAACATGATGCTGGATATTGAAACTCCTGATAACCGTGCCATTTGAACGTAACCGCTCTCCCGCATACTTAGTACCTGTCCGCGAATAACCAATGTAGGTCCAGGCCAAGCGAAAATTGCTAGCAAGGTTGACATAGTGACCAAGCTAATTTGTTCCATTAAGGACTGAATAATAATTAATACTAATAAAGCTGGAATCGTGATAGTGATTCCGGCTACTAACCTAACCAGATCGTCAGAAATACCACCCATAAAGCCAGATAAAAAACCTAAAAGAATACCAATACCAATACCAATCGTCGCAGCTACAAAACCAACTAAAAGAGAATTAGGCGCACCAATAATAATCAAAGCGAGCATATCACGCCCACTATTTTCGGTACCTAACGGGTGTTCCCAACTACCAGATTGACCGCGGCTATTTTCAAAACCGACTGGAGGTAAATTTAACGGAGATTTCCCAACATAGACTAAATCTGTATTCCAAAGGAGCCGACCGATAATCCCTAGTAGAATAATTAGAAATACGATGCTTGTTCCTAGAATTAACTTCCAGTTCAACCAAGGCGTATCCCATTTATTGAGACGCTTCACACTACTTGTTGATTTGCTTGTTTCAGACATGTAATCGTACTTATTTTTGGTAGGAAATACGAGGATCTATCAGTGGATATATCAAATCAATTAAAAATACGGCTAAAGCCGTACCAACGATAATAACAAAAGTAGCACCTTGAATAACGGGAAAATCTTGGTTACGAATTGCTGTATAGATCAGTGTGCCCATACCTGGATAAGAAAAAATAATCTCGACTAAAACTTGGCCACCAACCATGGTACCGAAACTAAGTACCAAACCGGTAATCTGAGGTAGTATAGCGTTGCGTATCATATAACGGTAGAGAATGTAAAACGGAGGTAACCCCTTAGCTTGAGCTAGGTTCATATAGTCTTCTCCCTCAACTGTTATCATCATACCACGCATACCCAAGGCCCAATAACCAAAACGAACCAAAACAATTGAAGCTACGGGTAAAATACCATGATGGATCACAGAAAGCATAAACTCCCAGTTCCAACCGGCCTCCAGGCCTCGACCATAAGCTCCTCTTAATGGGAATAATGGAGTAGAAAGGCCTAACCAATGGTGCATACGAAAACTAAATATGTAGAGCAGTGCCAAACCTGCCAACATACCAGGTATAGATGTAAAAATCATGGTTGGTGGAATACATATTTTTATCCAGCGAGGTGTCTTTTGCCAAGCCAAAACTGCTCCCAGAAAATTGCCAACAATAAAGGTCAGCATAATCGAAACTAAAGACAAACCAAATGTCCAAGGCAAAGAACGAGCAATCATCTCGGTGACAGTTGCCGGGAAGGATGCCATCGAGTAACCAAGATCAAACCGGACTAGATTACCTAGATAACGAGCATATTGAATTAAAATGGGATCATTCAAACCAAAACGTTCTTTCCAACCTTCAATAATTTTATCTGCATTTTCAACGTAGCCAGACTGCTGCGACATGCGAGCTATCATTGCCGAAATGGGGTCTCCAGGAGCCAGACGGGGAATGATAAAAATCAGCGTGGCACTAATCCAAATAGTTAGCAGTAATAACCCTAACTTGCGAAATAAAAATGAACGACTGACGGACAAGTTCAACGTTTAACCTTCTTAAGATTATGAATGACGCGATGAGCGCTCATCCACCACATTGGTGGATGAATGTAATTGTTTTTTTCAGAAGGCCAACCAATCCAGTAAGTTGTATCAAATGGGATTAACATGATTGCTTGGTTTAGTGGAATTACTACTTGCTCTTCCTGAAATAATTGCATAGCTTCAATGAAAAGGGGTTCAATATTAGTAGATCCAAGTGGTAGGACACCAATCTCAGAAACTAGTTTGCTATACTGATCTGCTTTCTTCCCCTTCCAACGGACAAAATTATTATTACCTGGTGATCGAGCACCAATAGGTCGATGAAATTGGCTAGTATATCGGTTCATACTTAGCCAAGGCTCATTCACCGAACCACAAGCATCCCAATCCACTACGCCTTCGAATTTCCCATAAGCTTTGTTGTCATTCCAAGTTGCACCTTCTACCGCTCGATTGGTAGCTAAGATACCAGCCGAGCGAAGTTGCTCCACGACCACATCTGCGACTCGGCGGAGTTCAATCCCTGCAGCCTCAGTTTGCAAATTGAGCGACAGCGTAGATACACTTCCATCATTCATCTCTTTTTTATAGAATGGTTTTTTGTCTTTACTCAACTTCCATCCATTGGCTTCAATGATTTTCTGTGCAGATGAAATATCGCTGGTTTCTGGAATCCACAAGTGCGGAATGGCATCTAAAAAAGGCTTCATACCGGGATATGCTACAAAAATTGATTTAGAAGGGAACGAAGTCCCTTCATAAGCGATTTCAACAATTTGGCGGCGATCAATAATCAAGCTGATTGCATGTCTCATCTCTGCTTGGTCCCAAGGTGGAACGGTGTGATTGAGCGAAATTTGACGTGGGCATGGATCCAGCCAGACAAAAGGCATCTTTTTTTTCCAAGCAATCATATTTGGGTTCATCGCAGAAATCGCTTCGAATGCACCCAATGTGATGCCACCAACTGAATCAAGTTCACTATTAGCAGCCAACAATGAGCGATTCTCCTCTACACCCGTTACAATCCAAACTAATCTTTTGGGTTGAGGTAAGTCCGAAAATCCTGTTGACACTCCCCACCAATCATCTCGCCGATCGTAAATAAATTCATTTTCGTTCGCTTTTACCAAACGGTAGGGACCAGTACCTAAAGGCCAATCTTGGTTTAAATCGAAATTGGTAAAGGTAAATGGGTCTTTATTTTCCCAAACATGTTGTGGAAGGATCACAACATTCCCCCATACTCGAACCGAAAAATAGTCTAATTGAAAACGAGGGTTTGGTCTTTTTAGGGTAAATTTAACTGTCAGAGAGTCGACTTTTTCAACTTTTTTAACCCACTGTTGTATATTGGCAGCTTCATTCAGAGTTTGTGTTTGGTCTTTAAGTAGTAAATTAATAGTGAATACAATGTCATCTGCATTGTATGCTTCGCCATCAGACCACTCAATCCCTTTTCTGATTTTAAGTGTCCAAGCATTCAAATCTGAGCTTGGAACGAAACTGATGCCTAACCAAGGTTCGATCTGGTTCGTTTCATAATTAAGAATAAATAATGGCTCCCAGACAGACTGGTGCATTCCATGACTACGCGTAACACCTGGGACCATCCAGTTGAAGACGAAGGGATTGGCAACTCTGCCGTATGCGTCAAAAATAACCGTATCGGATCTTGGTACTGGCTCCAAAGCTGCAACCGACTTCTCACCAATCGGACTCCATACTAGCAAAAAGCAGATTAAAAAGAAAAAATTCAAAAAATTGGCAATTGAGAAAGGAATATACATCACTAGTCTGACCTACTTTCTAGTTTTTTTCAACTTCTGTATAATTTGATGAGTACTCATCCACCAAGTCGGAGGGTGATGATAATTATTTTTTTCAGTTGGCCAACCTTCCCAGTAAGTAGTTACGAACGGAATCAATTTTCGTGCTTGTGTAATTGGAATCACGACCTGGTCTGCCATGAAAAGCTGCATAGCGTCAGCTACCATCAACTCAATTTTAGGATCACCAAGCGGTATAACCCCAATTTCACTTACAATTCGGCTATATTCATCGGCATTATCTCCACTCCACCTGACATAGTTGTTGAGACCAGGTGAGCGTTCGCCAATTGGCCTTAGAAATTGTTGGGTATAGCGGTTCATTGATAGCCACGGCTCGTTAACCGAACCGCAAGCGTCCCAATCCATCACAGCTTCAAAATTACCAAAGGCTTTGTTTTCATCCCACGTAGCACCCGCAATTGCACGAGTGGATGCGTTAATTCCTGCTGCTCGTAGTTGTTCCACAACAATTTCAGCAATTCTCCTTTTTTCAATGAAGGCTTCGTGTGTTTGAATATTCAGTGTCAATTCTACTCCCGACTTTTGATAGAATCCATTATTACCGATTTTCCAACCATTGGCCTCGATCAAAAGCTTACCTGTATTCACATTATCCTTCGGTTCAACCCATAAATCCCGTATAGCACTTATATAGGGTTGCATCGCTGGATACTCCACAAATATAGTCTTGGAAGGGAAACTGGTATTTTCATAAGCTATCTCGACTACTTGCTCACGGTTGATAATGAGGCTAATTGCCTTTCGCATGTCAGGATTATCCCAGGGTGGAATAGTATGATTCACTGATAGTTGACGAGGACAAGGATCTAGCCAAACGTACGGCATTTCATCTTTCCAAGCCACTATATTGGGATTTTGTGCCCGGATGCTTTCAAAGGCCCCGAGTGTAATATCCATAATGCTATCTAGCTCGCTTTCGGCTGCGAGTAGAGCCCTATTTTCTTCTAAGCCAGTTACAACCCATAATAATCGCTTAGGCTCCGGTAACTGGCGAAAATTCGATTTAGCCCCCCACCAATCGTCCCGACGATCAAAAACAAATTCATTTTCGCTGGCACTGATCAATCGATAAGCCCCGGTCCCAATGGGCCATCCCTTTTCAGGATCGTAAAATTTAAAGGTGGCAGGATCTTGACCAGCCCAAACATGTTCAGGTAAAATGACCATACTACTGCCTACACGAACCGAAAAATAGTCCAGTTTAAAGCGTGGATTTGGCCCTTTTAAGTTAAATTGAACTGTCAGCGGATCTATTTTTTCCACTGCATCTACCCATTGTTGCATGCTAGCCGCATCACCTAAAGACTGTGTTGTATCATTTAGGAGGGTATTAATAGTAAATAGCACATCAGCAGCGTCGAAGGCTTCCCCATCGGACCATTCAACCCCTGCACGAATTTTAAGTGTCCAAATATCTAATTTATCATTGGGCGTGAAAGAATCTCCTGTCCAAGACTCAATTTTCCCAGTTTCATAGTTCAGGATAAACAAGGGCTCCCAGCAGGATTGCCTCATTCCGGGCCCAGTGGGTGAAGGCACAAGTGGGTTTAGGTTATGCGGGTCAGGGATAGGTCCCCCCTCATGGTCGAAAATAACAGTGTCTTCCCGACCAATTTTAGCCTTCTTTTTTGTTTCTATTCTTTGCTCGTTATCTGTTTGACCACACCCTAAAAGGGTCGATAAACATATGACTAGAAATATCGATTGCCAAGTAGTTATCAATTGTAGCAATGATAATTTTTGCTTAGTTTTACCCTGTTTCATATACTTCCTTCATGCATAGCTGTTGAGAGACTAACATCGCGCATTATAACAAGAACCAGGCTGTCCGTCGAAGAAAACAGAAAATTGAAAATCAGACAACTAAGATTGCTATGGACTCTGAAAAAGAGAAAAAAGTTAGACTGATTATTTCTCTGTATTACCTGTTTCTGATATAGTTCCCACACGACAGATTTGCTTGAAATTACAAAAACGGCAAATTTTTCCCTTTTCGTGGGAGGTAAGCGGGAAATAGCCCTGTTCGATTTTTTCTGCGTATCTATAAGCATGTTGGAGTGCGATATCGACCAATTGATCTAAAGATTCTAGGTGTGGCTGTCGTGAATTGGGAATTATCTGCGCAGTACGGCGCCCTACACTGTAGGCTTGATCAAGATAATTTTTGTCGCCACAACCCAATTTAATCTGCCCCTGATTACGAAGAAGATAATAAACCCCAGCTACACCCTTCCATCTCTTATTGGGCTTTTTAATTTGGCTGGCCAGTAGTTGCTCGGCTACTCGAATATAAATTGGTAGTTGAAGGCTAAGACCGGATAAAATCTCCGAAATTGTTGGGACATAATACCCGGTTTTGTAGTCAGCAATAACGAAAAACCCATCTCCGATTTCGATACGGTCAATTTTACCAGTAACCTTAATTGGGCCGAGTTGTAATGGCTCAGATTGACCGAGTTCTAGATCTCTCCCTTTTTGTGTGGCAATTGAGCCAAAAGCCACCTCGAAATATCTAGGCTTAACCGCTAAGTTTTTTTGCTCGAAATCTAATTTTAAAAATTGTTCTAATAAACCTGTTCGATGAACTGAACCGACGATTTCTTCGGTTTCTATTTCCCAGAACAAGTCAGGTTTTATTTGCTGCTCCTTGGAATAAAGATCAAGATGTTTTTGTGCAATTTGTGAAAGATCAAGTTGTGCAACCCTGAGGTCATCTTCTGACCTCAACTCATCGAGCCAATCTGAATCTTTTCTTTCACTATAAAAGTCAAACAAAATCTTGTGGAGTAAATTTCCTTTTTGAAGGCTGGGTAAGTATCTATTTTCGGTTATATCACCTTGATTGATTGCTAAATTCAGTACGTGGTGAGCGAAATACTGGAAAGGACAACGCCCATATTGTTCCAATTGACTTACAGAGTAGGACCTGCTTTTCAGCTTTCGAAAATGTCGTTCGGTAACCTTATCCATACCTATCTGCCCTTGATATTCGAGGGCTGTGCCTGTTTCCAAGCGAGATTTTTCGACCCAAACACTATGATTAATCAATTTTAATTGCTGTTCATCAATTTGATTAGAGGGTAGAAATGAGGTTTGACTATGATTTCCATTTTTTGGATCGTGATGGTATTGATTCATACCATAATGGCGCAAGAAGGATTCTACAGTAAAAATTGGTTTATCATTTTCCACTTCCAAATCACTGATATCGACAATATTCTCTAGGTGATCTATAAATGAAGACCTACCTAACTCAGCGGGGTGATCATTAGTTGGGTAGGTTAGATAGAGTCTTTGACTGGGCAAACTAAGCGCATGAAAAAACATAAGGCGTTCTTCGTAAAGATGGTCAATTTGATTGTCTCTAACTTCTTGGCCTAAATTAAAAAGATTGGGTGATAAGGACACTGGAAAATCATTTTCTGCCAGACCACCTAAGATCATTATGTCGAACCAAATGGCTCCGGCACACGCCAGAGGAAAAACTAGCGCACCGTTTCCTTGAGTTTTAAGTTCTATTTTTCCAGCTTGCAGAGCTATATCCAAACAATTCAAGTAAAATTCATTTGGTCGATGAGCCTGAGCTAGGAATGATTGATTAAACTTATCAATCTGCGTCATATTGACGAGTGTAATTTCTTTGATAATATTCAAAAATTGTCGAAACGCAGAAATTTCGTGGTATATTGTCCGCTCTGAAATTTTTTGCGTATTACAACTTACCAACATTGGCAAAAATTTCTTTGTATCGATAATCTGAAGGGCAGTTTTCAGAAATTGACTAGGTGTTAATAAATCTGAATGGTCCAATGAATCTTTTAGTTTTGACAACGCTTGTCGAACCAGTTTAAATTTTAGGATTGGTTTGGTAGCACAAGTTCTGAATGTAATTCCATACGATGGGAAAATTTCCTCAATCAAAGGTAGATAATCATCAAGTTGGCAAAATGACACCCCGATCCTACCCAAATCCACGGTTTTTGAATGTTTTTTAATTAGTTGTGCGACTAATTCAACTTCTTCTACCTTGTTGGGTACTGCTCTAAGGTGGATTCGATGACGCAAGTTGAATTTCTGTTTATCTTTCTGGGGCTGGAACAAGTAGCGGGATAAATAAGATTGCATGTGAGCTACTTGGGTGTCGGCCTTCTCAACTAATTGAAAGCCATTTTTTATAAGGTAATCATAGTTTTTTTTCACGCCAGCGAATAGTTCTTCATTTTCCGGACAAAAGTCAAAGTAAATCGCCGTGTCTATGTATTTAGCTAAACCACAAATGATCCGTAAGTCTGCTAGTGAAAAGTTGTGAAATCCCAAAAAAACGACCAAATCTACGGCCTCTTCCACAGGTAAAAAAGAAGAACGATTGCCGGCCGCTACTTTATCCTCAGACCGTTCTTGTAACATTTCCAATACCGAAGCGTGGATCCCAGCTTCATCAATCCAGTGCTCGCCTAATTCTCGTTGATAAAATTGATAAACCGTGATCAAATCAGCTAAATCCCTAGGAATCTTTTCTTGATTGATTGCCTGTTTTAAGGCTTTAGGTGTCCACCCATTACTCTTCAACCAATTGATTTTCTCCACTGTTTGATTGATCACTGCCAACGATGGTTTTATATTTGGCTCGCGGTAACCTTTTTGTGATTGAGTGTTCGAAGACCCAATCCTTTCAATAATGGCAAATAAGCGATGAACTAATAATGTTTGACTACTAATGGAAATTTTCTTCTTTTGGTGTTGGCCCGACCTGACGTCCCACATTTGGCCAATCAAGTTTTCTAAGGTTTGAATTTGGAGACTACTAATTGCTTGTTGTTGATCAGAAATGATGCGTTTTAGAAATCTGACAGATTCGCAATCCGGCATAATTATCAAAAACGACTCCATATTTCTACTATTGATAGAAGCTTTTAATTCACGAGTCAAATCGTCAAAAGATCTACCACCAAGATTGCTTGACCGAGCTAGCAATTTTTTGCCAACGAAGAAACGACGGAATAGTAATGAACTAGATTTCATTTTTAATCTGATATAAAAAATGTTCCGAATATTTGTATATAATGGAGTCTCGTGAATTCAATAATTGTTTACATTGATCTTGAAATACTATTTACCTTGTGCTAGTATTCCGGAACTTGGGCAGTACAAGCTTCGAGAATAACCAATGGACGCAAGAATTCTTCAAAACCCCATTCATCATCTCAAACCAGCAGAAGCAGGTTGTGTGGATGCAGAACTTCCGGTTGTGGATCTGATCTTCAAAATGCAGGAGGTTACTCCTCAGCACACCCGAGGAATGGGTGCGGTTCTAGTCACCCAAGATAGCGAGCTAGTCGGCATTATCACTGAGCGTGATTTAATACGACGGGTTGTTAGCCCAAACAAAGATATCAATAAAACTGTTGTTAGTCAAGTGATGACAAACCAGCCTGAAACTCTAACTAAAGAAGATCCTATTGTATTTGCCTTAAATCTCATGCATCTTGGCCATTATCGGCACGTACCGTTAGTTGACGACGAAAACAGCCCTGTTGGTGTTATAACTAGCAAAAACATTGCTCAATATATTAGTCAGTTTATGGTCACTGCTTAGGGAAATGCGAACACACTAACTTTTTATATAGTTAGTGAACAAATGCCGTTTAGCAAACTGATTAGGAGTGAGGCACTTGAGCTTCGTTAAAATCAAGAGTGAGACCTGCTTTTTTAGAAACGGTTAAGTGATTTGTAAGAACGAAATTGCTAGACATACTAAGTGCTCAAAAGCCAAGCACTTAGATGTACATAATACCAGCACTAAGTCGATGGTTTGGTGAGAGCAGTAGTTGCGGGTTCGGGTTGCATCACATTTTATCAAGACATATACAAACCCGAAGTGTGATTTAGGTGATAAATGCAAATTCTGCTTTTGACTTTCCTCGCCAATATGTAATTTGGGTAAGAGAGGATGGTTTCGCCGGAGTTCCCAAGGAGCAGTTTAATACCCACTTACCAAAATATGTTAGATTCTAAATGAACGGCACACATTTTGCTCAGGTTCATGTGTCTGGCGCTGAAGCATAGTGTACTTCGTGGGCGTGGTGAAAGCTTCTCTGGCAAAAGAACCACATGCGTTACTTCACTGGTCTTTTACAAAAACGGGCCAGACTTTCGGATTCACAAGAAGCTAACTTGTCTTATTCGGTTCTTATTCGGTGGAAACGAAACCGCTGTTTCTTTTAGAGAACCATGCATATCTTAAAGCGCACAAAAAGGAGCTGAATATGCCATTTGAAACCTTGATCGATGATGAAATGTTGGTGATGGATGAGCTGCTGGAAGAATCTGGCAAAACGTTGAAAACCCACCAGATTGAAGTCCCGTTAGGTTCCATTATGAATCAAGTTCCTTCTGTTAAATCAGGTGCCAGTCTGCAAGAAGCTCTCAATTTGATGGTGTCACACGACATAGGTTCAATCTTCGTTGTTGCTGATGAGAAATTGAAAGGTGTGATAGGAGAGCGAGACATTCTTTTGAAAGTACTAAATAAGTCAATTGAATACGAAAAGTTGCTTGTCGATGATTTTATGAAGCTTGACCCTCTGACTTTGCGGCCAGACGACTTGCTAGATACAGCTATCCAAGAAATAGCCCAAGGTGGATTTCGGCACATTCCAATAACAGACAAAGACAACACTCCTTTAGGAATGTTGTCTGTTCGTAACATAATTTCCTACTTGGTAGAACATTTTCCTCAAGAAGTTTTAACATTACCTCCAAAGCCAGTACGCAACGGTACGCAATCGAGAGAAGGAGCTTGATTTTCTATGAATATTAACCCTATAAACAACCTATCTAATGACGGCCATCAAGCATTAGGCGGGTTCATTCTCTGACTGAGTTGAATAAGGACGAATAGCTGATGAACAAACAGAGGCAAGTAGTTAGCGATGCGACGGTTATTATCGCGGGTAACTCAGGAGACGGCTCCCAGACAGTTGGAGCCCAGTTAACGCAGACTTCGGCTTTTGCGGGCAATGACATTTCCACTTTACCGGATTTTCCAGCAGAAATCCGAGCCCCCGCAGGTTCCATAGCTGGTGTTTCCGGCTTTCAACTTCATTTTTCCAGCACAGAAATCCACACACCTGGTGATGCTGCGGATGTGTTGGTGGCTATGAACCCCGCGGCTTTGAAAGTCAGTCTGCCCAAGCTCAAGCCAAATGGAATTCTAATTGTGAGCTCAGATACATTTGGCGCGCGGGATCTGAAAATGGCGGGTTACGAAGACAACCCATTGGACGGAGATCTCCAAAATCAGTACCAAGTTTTCTCAGTAGAACTAACTCGACTGACTCGGAGTGCGTTGACCGATACTGACCTAACTGCGAAACAAAAGGATCTTTGCAAAAACTTTTTTGCTCTTGGTTTAATCTTTTATTTATACGATCGACCACTTGATTACACTCTGAAATGGATCGATACTAAGTTCACTTCTAAGCCGCAATTCATAGAAGCGAACCAGCTAGCTCTTAGAGGTGGCTTTGCGTATGCTGAAATGACCGAGCAAATTGCGGTGTCCTATGAAGTTGAATCAGCTCAATTTAGTCCTGGTACGTATCGAAATGTTACTGGTAACTTGAGTACTGCCCTAGGGTTGATTGCTGCTTCCCAAAAAGCAGACCTACAACTCTTCTACGGTAGTTACCCGATTACACCAGCCAGCGACGTTTTACATGAGTTAGCAAAATATAGAAATTTTGGTGTCAAGACCTTACAGATGGAAGATGAAATTGCCGCAGTGGGCGCTGCTATTGGTGCAGCCTACAGTGGGGCTCTAGCAGTGACAGGTACAAGTGGACCCGGTGTGGCCTTGAAAGCAGAAGCAATAGGCTTAGCTGTAATGACAGAATTACCATTGGTCGTTTTGAACGTCCAACGCGCTGGCCCATCAACTGGCATGCCAACAAAAACCGAGCAATCAGACTTGTTACAGGCCCTCTATGGCCGAAACGGAGAATCGCCCGTACCGGTGCTAGCAGCTTCTCGACCATCGGACTGTTTCGAGACTGTTTATGAAGCAGCTCGTATTGCCATAAAATATATGACCCCGATTTTCTTTTTATCGGATAACTACGTGGCTAATGGTGCCGAACCGTGGCTAATTCCTCAAGTATCAGACTTATTACCGATCTTACCAGAATTTGCCACAGACCCTGAAAATTTTCTGCCTTACAAGAGAAATCCAGAAACAGGGAGAAGACCTTGGGCTCCCCCTGGAAAGGAGGGGTTTGAGCATCGAATAGGAGGTCTTGAAAAAGCAGACCTGACCGGAAATGTCAGCTATGATCCAGATAACCATGAGAGAATGAGTCAGCTAAGAGAAGAAAAAATTGCTAATATCGCTAAGAATGAGATCCCTACAAGTGAAGTTTTTGGTGACAGTTCTGGCGATTTGCTGATTATTGGTTGGGGGGGGACTTACGGTGCTTTAAGAACCGGGGTTATAAACCAGCGTCAAGCAGGCCAATCGGTTTCACACCTACACCTACGATTTCTTAATCCTTTGCCGAATGACCTTGGGCTAATCCTTCAAAATTTCAAGAAGGTCATTGTGGCGGAGTTGAACCTAGGTCAATTAAATCAGTTGATACGTAGCAAATATCTAGTAGATACCATCGCTTACAATAAAATCCAAGGCCAGCCATTCCAAGTAGCAGAGGTTGAAGCCAAAATCCAGCAAAATCTGACCGACTAACTTATAAACGGAATAGACATGAATCGCCTAAAAAGCCTAAAAAATAGAAAAAAGCTGAAAAACAGAGAAAGTCAAGAATCCCTTATTCCAGCAGCCATACCTACTTTAAGTAAAAGAGATCTTGAGTCTGATCAAGATGTACGCTGGTGTCCAGGTTGTGGTGATTACTCTATCTTAGCTCAAACCCAGCGTATTATTCCTGACCTAGGCATTCCAAAGGAACAATTTGTTTTTGTGTCAGGTATTGGTTGTTCCAGCAGGTTTCCGTATTATATGAATACTTATGGCTTTCACACTATTCATGGCCGAGCACCAACCATTGCCACTGGTATAAAAACTACCAATCCCGATCTATCTGTATGGGTAATTACGGGAGATGGAGACGCTTTGTCTATTGGTGGGAATCATTTCATTCATATGCTTCGTAGAAATTTAAATCTGAATGTCTTGCTGTTTAACAACCAAGTTTACGGTCTAACAAAAGGTCAGTATTCGCCCACATCCCCTCTAGGCACGATGAAAAAATCAACCCCAGATGGTTCCATTGAACAACCATTGAACCCCGTTGATATTGCTTTGTCGGCTGGAGCTACATTTGTAGCACGAAGTATCGACCGAGACACTAAACATCTTCAGGCAACGATAAAAGCTGCACACGAACATAAAGGAACTTCTTTCATTGAGATTTACCAAAACTGTAATATATTCAACGATGGGGCCTTTCTTACTTATACCGAAAAAGCAACAAGAGCGGATAATACAATCATACTAGAACATGGTGAGCCTCTGATCTTTGGGGCTAAGAATGACAAGGGTATCCGATTAAATGGATTACAACCAGAGGTTGTTTCTCTGTCTAATGAAGTTGACGACGATTTGATAATTCACGACCAACACTCAAACGATCCGACCTTAGCTTACTTTTTGAGTAGAATGACTGAAACTCCCGGCCACCCGATGCCGATGGGGATTTTCCGTTCTGTAGAACGTCCGTGCTACGAAGATATGCTAAATGATCAAGTTGATCAAGCACGTGAAACTAAAGGGCCTGGTGATCTAGAAAGACTATTGAATTCAGGAGATACTTGGGTAGTATAAGCTGTCGTAGTTGACATTTTTTCTATTCATATCTTTTCAGAGATAGGACCCAAGTGTGGGGTGTCGGTTCATCGGGTGTTAGACTTTCTTCTGTTCAGCCAAATGCTGCATTATGTCCCTATCGACTAAAAGTGGGCTTTTATCCCATCCTATCGCTCAAGCGATCTCAATCGTACTACTATCCTTGGTCATCAATTCGATAATCCTGTTGGCCTGTAACTATAATCCGGCAACAGCGTTTTCTGCCTTGTTTAATGGAGCCTTCGGTTCTTTTCGTAGCGTTTGTGAAATTTTTGTACGTGCCTGCCCTTTGCTTTTCACTGGACTAGCCGTTTCGTTTGCTTTTCAATGTGGCGTTTGGAATATTGGTGCTGAGGGGCAATACTTTGTTGGTTCTATGGTCGCCACCTGGATGGGGGTAGCTGGTAAGGATTTGCCACCATTTACTTTGATTTTGCTCATTTTGACTTCTGGTTGCTTATTTGGTGGGCTGTGGTCGGCTATTGCCGGCCTGCTCAAAGCCCATAGGGGTGTACAAGAGGTAATCAGTACTATTATGCTCAACTATATCGCATTCTATCTTTTGAGCTATGCAGTTGACGGTGGGCCATTACAAGAATCGGCAAAATACTACCCACAAAGTGAGTTAATTCACGTTCATTTGCCTATTTTATTGGATAAGACTCGACTACATATGGGCGTTCTGTTAGCGATCGCTTTAGCCCTCGGTTCTCATTCGCTATTAATGTCCACGACTATTGGGTATCGCCTGAGGGCAGTTGGGCATAATGTGTTCGCTTCACGAGTCTCGGGTATTAATGTTTCCAAGAATATTACTCTAGCGATGTTTATCAGTGGTAGTCTGGCAGGATTGGCTGGGAGTGTTGACCTGATTGGTGTTAGCCCCTACCGACTATTTCAACCTGGTGGTATGAGTATGTTAGGACCTGGTTTTATAGGTATTGCAGTAGCATTACTAGCCCGGTTAAACCCGATTGGAATTATCTTTTCAGCTCTTCTTTTTGGAGGGTTACAGGTAGGTGCTGATGCCATGCAGTTGATAGAAGGAGTACCAGCCAAATTAACTTCCGTTATTCAAGCTACCGTTTTGTTGTTGGTTCTCGGGTTTGCTGCCATCGAGCAGAAAGATACTATCATTGAAGGATAGGCTAAGGATGAATATCGTATTCCCAGCTGAATCCTCTGATTTGGGTCGAAGATGTTTGATATAATTTCCGAAATCCTAGCCGCTACCATTCGACAAGGTACTCCGCTACTAATGATTGCTCTAGGCGAAATCTATGTTGAACGGTCTGGAGTAATTAATATTGGAATTGAAGGTAATGCTATTACCGGGGCTTTCATTGGTTGGTTTGTTTCGCTAAAATTGTCTAGCTGGGGGATGTTAGCCCCAGTGGCAGGTTTAATTGCTAGTGCCAGTGTGGGCATGATAGTAGCAATCATATTTTCATTCTTCGTCCTACGACTCAAAACGGACCAAGTTGTCACTGGAACTGGTATTAATTTACTTGCTTTTGGCTTAGTCCATTTACTTTACACTCAGTTGGTAGGCGAAACGGGCAAAGCATTGAAATCTTCAATATTCAACACTATCCCAGTTCCTATCTTGGCACAAATACCAATTCTCGGACAGATATTCTTTCAACATAATATATTGGTCTATATTACTTTTTTAAGCCTACCTATACTCTATATCCACCTTTTTCGTACTCGATATGGCTTATCTATACAGTCCTGTGGGGAACACCCAAAAGCTGCTGATACTCTTGGTATCAAGGTGTCTGAGTTACAGACCAAATGCCTCTTGTTTGGAGGTGCCATGGCAGGTATGGCTGGTGCTTACTTATCTTTAGCTCATGTACCTTACTTCAACCCAGATATGACTGCAGGTCGTGGTTTCATAGGATTAGCAATCGTCATCTTTGGTGGCTGGCATCCAATAAAAGCTGGTGGTGCTGCGTTAGTTTTCGGTTTTGGTAGTGCATTGTCAGATAGATTACAGGCTCGGATGCTCGGAATCCCTCATCAGTTTCTACAATTGCTGCCCTATGTTTTGACCCTGTTAGTATTGGCAGGTCTCCTTGGTCGTACACGGGCTCCTAGCGCGCTAGCGGTTCCTTTTCGTCGAGAGTAACTAAGTAGTTACAATAATTTTTGGATTGTAGATTGTCTTTGCATTTTCATCTCTAAGCTAATAGATAACCTAAATGTGCCTAAGACCTTGATTGTCTAGTAAGTCCGAGCAGGAGTTAATATGGAACTGTTCACTTTTTCTGATCTCGGTTCAAAAGAACATGCCGAAAACTCGATAGGGTATGTACCTGTGCAATCTTGGTTTAAGAAAAGATTATAATTTCACATAACTATTGGCTTGACTGATGTATACCGGTGGTATTTGTTATTTCCCACACTGTTAATATATAATCAAGACAGAAAAAAGAAGAGGAAATAATGGTAATCAGTGATAAAACGGTCGTCAGCATACACTATACACTGAAAGATGTAGACGGGAAATTACTAGATAGCTCAGATGAATTTGAGCCTTTTACATACCTACATGGAATTGGAAACATTGTTGTAGGTTTGGAGAAAGCCTTATCAGGGAAATCAGCTGGTGACCAACTTACGGTAGAAGTTTCACCACAAGAAGGCTACGGTGAAGTAGACTCTAAAGAGATAAAAACGGTTGACAAGTCCGTCTTCAGAGGGGTGGATAGTATTCAAGTTGGCATGACCTTTAATGCGCAGTCAGCAGATGGTTCATCAAAATCTATCAAAGTGACAGCAATCGAAGGTGATAAGATTACGATTGATAGCAACCATCCTTTAGCTGGTATAACCCTGCATTTTGAGGTTCAAGTTATCAGTATACGTAAGGCAACTGCAATTGAGATTGACCATCGGCACGCGCACTAGATATTTCTTATAATGGAGAGCAAAGACAAACTTTCCCGATTAGAAAACGAATGGACTCAAAAAGAAAGTGATTTCGTAAACTAACGGACAACTATGGATTATATCTATAACAGAAAGCGAAAACTCCATCAATTACTTCGAATACGATAAATGTTCATCTTTGGCCATCACTCTTTTCTTCTTCACGCTGCTAAGTAACAAACATATCAATATCAAACGAGTAACTGTACTGTATTTCAGCGTTGGTACGTAATAAGCCACCTAACTATTTTGACTCTTGCTGCCCAGTTTAAAGAATGGGATAAACCATATACGTCCTGTTACGGAAAGAAAGTTTCAACTTAACCTAACATGTTTAGAACGTAATGATTAGAAAATTCAGTTATAAAAACCTTTCACCAAGGTAGATCTATTAAATAAGTCAGCCAAAACCATGGTCAAACTTGAAGAAGATTCGGAACTTAGACGCTTAGGAATACTTTAATCTGGACGGAGTACACACCTATTATTAAGCGATAAATGACGAACTACTAAATCCATGTTAAAAATAAGTAGGAATAGATAACTACAGACTGAGTTTCAGTTTGATTACCATTCAAAGATGATTCCGATGCTATTGGACCGGTCTTGATTTAATTTTTGGTACACGTGGCTTGCTTGACTAGGGTTGTAGCGATGCGTAATCAAGTCTGCAACTTTCATTTGCTTTCTTTTAAGATAGTGTAAGAATAATCTCTGTTGACGAATTGGTGTCCAGTACGAATGCATAGGTGGTAATGATTCGTTGTGGGTGCCAATCAGACGAATCTGCCGCGTCAATAGATCGGGTGTTAGATGCTGTTTAGATGGATGAGGGCTGTCGCCCAAAAGCATTACCGTACCATATTGCTTCGCTAATGGTAACGCTAAGGGTAACACAGAGAAATGGCCAGTGGCATCGTAGACGGTATCTGCTAAACGACCGTCAGTATATTCTAACACGAAATCTTTAGCGTTGGCAGCACTGCCTTGAAATCCAGCAGTAGCACCGTGGGCCAAGGCTAAATCAATTCGGCTAGATACCTGATCAACTACCAAAATTTCGCTTAATCCTAACAATCGAAGATATTGGGTTACCAATTGTCCGATCGGGCCTAAGCCAATTACTAGTGCCGTGTCACCCATCGAATGCTCGGCTTGTCTTACAGCAGTTTGTGTAATGGTCGCTAATTTGCTCCATACTGCCTCATCATCACTGACATCCATGGGCACTTTTACCACCTGATCAGATGGAATTGGTAAATTTGCATACTCTCGATGTGAAGTTGTATGGAAAATTCGATCACCTATACTAATATTTTCTACTTCTACTCCTACCTTAATTACTTCTCCTACACAACTGTAACCGGGGAAAAATGGATGTTTCACCCACCCGTGCCAGTGGCTACCTACCTCAGAATCAGCTCTGTAACACGCCAATTCTGTTCCCATACTCATTAACGTTACGCGGGTTCGTATCATAAATTCGCTTGGGCCAGGTTCATCAGGCAAATCGATTTCGATTAATTCGGCTTGTTCTTTGTCTGTAAAAATGATGGTTTTAGATTTCAAAATTTCCTCTTGTTACTTTAATTACGAGTTTAAAATATATCTTTGGGGGGCAATCTAGTTATGTACCAATTCAAATCTAATCAAATTCTCACGGATCAAAGCCAAATACAGCCTTTCTAGAAATAAGTGTACCGTTTCAAGTGGAGTGTATAACCCTAAAGTCCTGATCATTTTGACATCTAAAATATGGCCTATGGACAAATTTCATAAAAAGTTTAAACTGCCCGAATCTGCGAGAGCTCAGTCTGTTTTTGACATAAGCCTGCATATATACCATCCATAGCTAGTAACTCATCATGTGTACCAAATTCTTCAATTTTACCGTGATCCAAAATCAACAAACGGTTTGAGTACTTCAAAGTTGAAAGCCTGTGAGCAATGGCAAAAACAGTTCGACCTTGGACTAAGCGCTCCAAAGCTTCCTGTATTTTGGATTCGGTCTCCGTATCAACTGAGGATGTAGCTTCATCCAAAATTAATATACTCGGATTTTTTAAAATCGCCCGTGCGATCGAGATACGCTGACGCTCACCGCCAGACACGCGCGTACCCCGCTCACCAACCACAGTGTCATAACCATCAGGAAATTGGACAATGAAATCATGAGCATTGGCTGCCTTGGCTGCCGAAATAACCTCGTGCGGCAAAGCATTCGGCCGGCTGTAACTAATATTCTCCGCAACCGAGCCTTTAAATAGAAAAGGCTCTTGCAAGACCACACCAATATGGCTCCGTAGCGATTGAATTGAAATGTCACGAATATCTCGACCATCCAGTAATATCTGTCCACCATTAACGTCATAAAAGCGAGTTATTAAATTTATAAGCGTACTTTTACCAGCTCCACTGTGGCCTGCTAGACCAATCATTTCTCCCGGCTTAACATGGAAGCTAACTGTATCTAGTGCATTTGTTTCCCCATCATAGGAGAATTCTACATCTTTGAACTCGATTTCCCCTTTGATCTCTTTTAGGTGTGTAGTTTCGGTTTTATCGGCTATGTCGGGGACTGTATCCAGTAATTCAAATACCCTTTCAGCTGAAGTCGCAGCTCGAATAAATCGCTCGTTCATATGAGCTAATTCTCGAACTGGCCCTATCAATTGCCACATAAAGCTGATAAACATTGTCAAATCACCAATTGTAAATAATTGTTTCCCAGCTTCATCAACTGACAAAATCTGTAGGCCACCAAACAACCAGAGTAAGTAGATACCTAAGGTCATTAGAAAGTGCATAGTAGGATGATAAAAAGCTCCTATTTTACTGACAGCTAGCCCCCCTTCTAATGCATGTTGACTACGTTCATTGAAGCGTTCCACTTCGTCATTTTCACGACCAAAGACTTTGACTACTCGAACACCTGGTATAGTACTAGCTAATATGGTACTGATTTTTTCTATACGCCGCCAAACTATGCGATGAAATCGTCCGTACATTTTGCCGATAAAAAAAGTTAAAGCAACTAACAATGGAATTGTCCACATAGACAAGAGTGATAGTCGCCAATTGGTATAAAGTAAAACACAAGACATAGCGACCACCATAATGCCAGAACGTACCATCGACTGAAAGCCTTCAGTAACAAAGTCCTGTAGGCGGTCTACATCGTGGGTCATACGAGCCATAATATGTCCCGTATCCTTTTTTTGGTAGTAGTCTATAGATAAGGTATTGAGATGTTGGTAAGTCTGTGTTCTTAGATCATGGGTAATATGTTGACCAGCCCAAGACATAATATATCCCCGTAATGCGCCAAAAACACTAGTCACAACTGTAATGCTAAACATCACACCGATCCAAAAAAACAGGTCAGTTTTGAATTTATCCAAAACTGGTTGTTCATTCATAATTGCACTAGTCGCTGGAACCAAGACTTGATCCATCAACCTTTTGTTGATTATTGGAGGTAACAAATTGATGGAGCTAAGAACTATCATCATGATAAAACCAATTGTTAATGGCTTCCAATGTGGAGTTGCATATTTCAACAAACGGGATAAGACCTCACCTTTGTCAATACATGCAGTACAAATCTCTGACCAATGAGGCATGGCCTGACCACATTTTTCGCACCGGCTTTTTCGCTTTTTGTCTGTAGATGGTATGTTAGCCTTTTCAATTGATCCACCTTTCGATTCGACTAATTCCTCAATTTTGAGTCTGGCTTCGTTAAATTTATCTGCCTGCCGCTTGGAAAATCGAGCCAATTCAAAGCCTTGATTAGCGGTACGAACTTTCAGAATATTTGAGCCATGCAGCTTCAAAATTTCAATTTTCTCTATCTGAGCTAGGTTTACTTCTTTGATTTGGTAGTCTGGAGTGCCATTCCGTTGAGCTGCAAAGAGACTCGTTTGCGTGACTAACAGCCAATCTTGGCCGTAGTCGCCGCTGAAGTGAATATCAGTAGCCAAGGCGACTTCCAAAGGTGAGTTCTGGATTTCAGGCTCCACTAAAGATTGGATCTGGTCGGGTATTTCTTCAACAAGTAATTGTTTGTTTTCGTCAGAGATAGTCATAATCTTTGAATGTTTTTGTTTTTTTTTCGGAGAACGCCCGTTTTTTGACTGACTCCTACTTTGTGGTGAGACCTCTCCTCTTCGTTTAGTATCTGTATAACAAGACAAAAAGACGTAGATCTATTCAGTTGCCAAATCGTCATGTAAACTGAAACGTGCTAAATACTTTCACAGCTTATCAAATTATTCATCTAATTGACAAGAAAAATAGGGCAAGTTATAATCTTTTTCGTATGATATACAAAGGTTTAACCCTCGACTCTTTCCAGACAGAAGCTATTCACGCTATCAATCACCAAAAATCGGTCATAGTCAGCGCACCAACTGGTGCTGGAAAAACCATTATCGCTGAATATGCTGTTGAGCAATGTGTTGGAAGGAATCAAAGAATCATCTATACTACACCAATCAAAGCACTCAGCAACCAAAAATATCGGGATTTTGTCAACCTGTACGGGGACCAAGTTGGTATTGTTACTGGTGATGTGGTGATTAACCAATTTGCTCCCGTTCTTTTTATGACAACCGAGATTTTTCGCAATACAATTTTTGATGATATATCTCGTCTCGGTGACGTTTCTTATGTAGTTTTTGACGAAGTTCATTTTATAAATGATAGTGCTCGTGGGACGGTCTGGGAAGAAAGTTTAATTTTTGCACCTCAGCACATCAAGTTTGTCTGTCTTAGTGCTACGATTTCCAATATCGATCAATTCTCCGGTTGGATGAACGAAATTCGTGACATACCCATCTCGGTCATTGAAGAAAATCAACGACCTGTCCCACTCAAGCATTCGCTTTATATTCAGGGATATGGTTTGGGTAATATCAGTGATTTGAAAAAAGCAAAGCTTGACAACACATACCTTGACAAGTCAAGTGTGAGAAAACATCGTCCTGAGACTTCTGTTAGGGGGTTGGTCAACTACGTGGTTGAGAAAGACCAATTACCGTGTCTCTATTTTTGCTTTAGCAGGAAACGGTGTGAGATCAATGCACAGCAGTACGCTTCAGGTGATTATTTTATCAAGGCGAATCTACGCAAGAAGATTTTGGCTCAATTTGATCAATTATGCCGAAACTTCAAAATCTACTCTACACCTAATGTGAATGACTTTCGCAGGTTAATACGTAATGGTGTTGCCTATCATCATGCTGGCATGTTGCCAACCTTGAAAGAAGTTGTTGAAAGATTGTTTGCATCTGGTTTGATTCAGTTGCTTTTTACTACCGAAACATTTGCAGTTGGAATCAATATGCCTGCTTGTACCGTCATTTTTGACAGTTTAGAAAAATATGATGGTGTGAGCTTCCGTTATCTGAAAGCGCAAGAATATCACCAGATGGCTGGAAGAGCCGGACGACGTGGCATTGATGACATTGGTTATACCTACGCGACTGTTGACCCTCAGTTTTCTGATCTCGATCAAATTGAAACAACTACGTTAGGTAATATTGAACCGATTAGGAGTCAGTTCAACTTATCTTACAATAGTATTCTCAACTTATGTAGTAAATATCAGGAAAAGATCTACGAGGTTTGTACTCAAAGCCTAAGTAACTACCAAAACGTAGAGCATATCCAAAAAATTGATCAAAAGCTAAATCATACCCTACAACGGCAGAAAAACCTTGCCACTCCGAGTTGTATTCATGGGAAAGAGCCGAACCAACAGATTGAAAGTTATATTGATCTTGTTATTCAGGCTGATGACCGGTACCAAGAGTTGAAGAAAAAAGAAAGAGGAATCCGGCGCCGGGAAAGAGGAAGAAAACGACAAGGTATTCGTCGCAAGCGATTAGCTAACCTAAATAGGGAGCGAAGTTTGATCAAACATCAACTGACGGAAAATCTGTGTCATGATTGTGATTTCAAATCACCTTGCAAGAAGCTATATCAAAAAGGACAGCAGTTTGACCAAAAATCCATTACCTTACGGTCTGAGCGAGAAAATGTCAGTTCGTATCAAAAGAATCAGATCCAGCTTCGCCTCGGTATTTTGAGAAAGTTAGGCTACATAGATGAATACCGGTTACTAGCACGTGGACAAGTTGCAGCTCAGATTAATGGTTACGAAATACAGGTTACTGAATTACTATTTTCTGGCCTGTTTGAAGAGTTAAGCGAAGATGAAATCAACGTTCTAATAACCGCAATCGTTTGTGAGCGTCGGAAAGATAGATTGTCATACGTTAGAATCAAAGATAAAAAGATCCGTCAACTACTAGATTCTGCTGACCAAGTATTAAGTCGTGTGCGAACCATTGAATTTGAATTTGGTGTTCTCGATCCTCTGCCACGTTTAGAAACAGTTCTCAGTGCTTCTATTTGGTCGTGGAGCCGTGGTTGTAAATTTGAAACGCTCAAAGAACTCGCGGACTTATCGGACGGGGATTTTGTCCGTACATTTCGTATGGTTATCGATCTACTTCGCCAAATGAAAAGAGCTTTCAAAGAGCATCTTCCTTTAAATCAGAAGTTAGAGAATTGCATTGGAAAAATCAATAGAGATGTGATTGATGCTGAACGCCAATTACGTACCGGTGAAGGTCTAGCTAGTTAATTCATCTTGATTCAATCAATTGATCTATATGAACTAAGCCAATATTAGACAGTCGTTTATTGAAAAACCTTGCGTGGTTTTTATCTTTTCATTAAAATGTAGACTTGGTATCTAAACTTGGTAAGAAGTAATTTGCCAAGTTTAGGCAAAACCTATACACTAATACAGATAGCTAAGAGATATGGCAGAACAAGAGTTTGAAGTAGTTGCGAAGCTCCGTATTCGTCAAGCCAAATTAGAAGACGCAAAAGATTTACAGGCTTATTGCTTCCCTGACCAACAATTGAAAGCTGTTACTGAATCTTTGGTACATGATCTTGAACAGGAAAAAGATAGGAATGTAGTTCGGTTAGTAGCAGATGCAAGTGGGTATGCTGTGGGTCAAATTCGGATTGAGAGGAAATCTTCTGAAGATTCAGTTGGCATATTGGCTGACCTATTGGTCGCGTTACCTTTTCGTGTTTTTGGTGTTTCGGGCAGGCTAATCGAAATGGCTGAACAAATCGGGAGCGAAATTGGGTTGACAAAATTGAAAATTGATATTCCTGAGTCTGAGGCCGCTATCATTGAGGCATACGAGCGCTGGGGATTCAAACCCAGTCTCATGGTTACCCTAGAAAAAGAAATTCAAATTTCAACTAAAGCTACGGATAAAAAGTAGACTAAATGGCCGAAGCCATGCTCGGCTAACGCAAGAGTGTTCCTAATAATGAAGACAACTACATATTACCATTGTCAAAATTCTCCACTTATTATGCCTGCCGTATTCTATCTAGTAGTATTGGTAATATTGCCATTTTTTTTAATGGGATGCGGTGACCAAAATGAGAATCTTTCAAAAGGCAAGGAGTTAATTAAGTCAGATAAACGTAGAAAGGAAGAAAGAGCTGTTAGGGAGTTTTATCTTGCCATATACTCTGAACCAACTAACCCTGAAGCTAATTACCTTTTGGGTTACTACAACTCCCCATCCTTATATTCGCCTAGCCGTAGGCCATCTTGGGAGAAATGGATAGAAGCTAACAAAATTAACAAATCTTTCGAACAATTGAAGAATCAGTCTAGCCCGAAGGAACGTGGAGCTGTATTGTTCAAAGCATACCAAGAAAATCCTGGCAAGTACCTAGAAATTTTTATTTTTGAAACGTTGAGAGTCTCATCTGATGAGCTAAGAGATTCAGCCTTGTCGGCCTTAGTTCAAGTTTATCAGAGTAAAGATAAAAGTAAGCTGTTGTCATTGATCAAAAAAGCAATAAAATCCAAAGATAATCGGGATCGACATGATGCTCAAATAGTTTTTTCTACAATAGCGAAAGTTAATACGACATATACCCTTCCGATGGTAGAAGAGTTGAAAGCTTTACTTAAGCATAATCGAATGGAGACACGTCTTAATGCGGTCAAAGCGTTAGGAGAAATTGGTAATATTGAAGCCATATCAGAATTAGTAGCTGTTGTCGATGGGCGACGACCAGTTCAGAGCTGGGCGCAAATATTCTATCTAAGTAGTACAAAATATCAAGAAGAAGGGGAAGTACGTCAACTAGCTGTGGCAGCTTTAGGTCAAATCGGCGTGGAGGATCCAAATTCAGTTGCAGTTGACCGACTGATCGAAATCGTACAGAATAAGGGTTCAGCATTGCGGGTCGATGCCATAGAAGCGTTAGGAAAAATTGGTAATACGAAAGCTGTAGTTCCCTTGATAGAGATTTTGAAGGAAGATACACGACGTCAGATTGAAATTAACTTATAAATTAAGGCTGTTTTAGAACGAAAAAGATAATAATGAGAAAACAATTTGTGCCATTTTTTTTGATAATTGGGCTAAGTTTCTTGGGGTGTAGCCAGATGGAATACCAAGATACTAAAATGGGTATAACTGTACACAGGTTAGATGGAGATCTCGAAAACCGTTGGGCAATAAGTGGTGTTTCGGTTAAATTAGTCGATTCTGGTTCTAAAGCAGAGCAAGTAGGTATTGAAATTGGGGCTTTGCTTTCCCATATTACTGGTGAAATCCCACTAACTTCCGGGATATCCTTCAACAGAATTGTGAATAAAGCCATGAAAAAAGATAATCAAGTAACGTTCGAATTATCTGATGGTACAAGGATAAAACTTTCGGTTCGCCGGCGTGGAGATAAACCAGGATTGACGGTGAAGGCGAGCGGAGAAATAACTGACATCGTACCAGATTCACCTGCTGAAAAAGCTGGGTTGTTTATTGGTCAAACAATTTCTAGTGTAATTGATGAACGAAATATTAAGTCAGTTGAGGACTACAAGAAAGCCGTAAAAGATTTTTCTAAGTATCAGAAACCAATTATTTTCCAAACCACAGAATTGAGTGGTGTAAAAGTGGCTGTTGTAAAAGCATTGAGTCAACTTAATAACCAGTCTGCGTTGGATCAACTAATTACACATGTTGAAGAAAAGGATGGACCGCTTAGGCAGCCAGCCGTTGTAGCGCTAGAACAATTGGTGGCCACTGCTGCAGGATCTCAGAGTTCCACTTTCAACCAAAAAATAATGAAAGACGGCCGAATTTCAGATTTGACGCAGCGTTACATGCAACGCATCTATGAACCAAATCCTGAAATCAGACGAAGTTGCCTCTCGATCTTAAGTGCTTTAAAAACGACTTTGGCAATCCCTGAATTGATAACGGTAGTTAAAGACGAAGCAGAAATACCTGGTATTCGATTCAAGGCAGGTTCAACATTAAGTCAAATTGGCGCACAGGCTGTTGAGCCGCTCATGGTAGCTTATGCGAATGGAAACGCTAATGTCAAAGACATAGTTGCATCTGCTTTGGGGAATATAAACAACGAAAGTGCCAAGCGGATGTTGTTTAGAGCCATTTCTACAGAACAAAATCCAACTGTACAGTTAACTTTGGCTGATTCAATAGCGAAATTTAATGATGAAGAATCTAAGCAAAAATTAAGTAATTTACGATCTGTTTTACAAGGGAACTCTGGACTCCAGGTGTTCATAGATGAGTTGTTACGCCCTAAAGCAAATATTGAAGCTGAACTAGATGAAGAGGAAGAGTTCGAACTCTAGTTTTGATGCTTAAGAATCAACAAATAGCTCAAGTTGTAAGTCGTGTGGTAGCTGAACAACCTGTCATTGATCTTCACACACATCTTTTTGCTCCTGCTTTTGGGGATCTTCTTCTTTGGGGCATAGACGACCTTCTAACGTATCATTACTTAGTCGCCGAAACTTTTCGTCTATCAAGTATTACCTACGATGAGTTCTGGGCAAAATCTAAACTAGAACAAGCGGACTTAGTTTGGCAAACACTCTTCATTGAAAACTCCCCAGTCAGCGAAGCCTGTCGCGGTGTTGTTACTACTCTGAAATCTTTAGGCTTAGATTTATCTGCTCGTGATCTCAGGGAGTACAGAGAATTTTTTGATAACCTAACTGTTGATGAGTTTGTAGAGAAAAGCTTCGGTTTAGCTAATGTTGAGTCAGTCGTAATGACTAATGACCCGTTTGACCCAATTGAACGTGAAATTTGGTCAACGTACCAAGGGGAAGATTCTCGCTTTCAATCTGCTTTGCGTATTGATCCACTATTGAATGACTATGCAAAAACAGGAATTGATACTCTGCAATCACTAGGTTACCAAGTAGATAGTGATTATTCTAATGGTTTGTCGCAGAAATCTAAGCTCCAAATTTGTAAGTTTCTAGGCGATTGGATCAAACGAATAAAGCCGAGATATATGGCAGTTTCTCTCCCACCTGACTTTTGTTACCCAGAAGCTTCGATTCGTGGCCAAATGATTCAAGAATGTATTTTGCCAATTTCTCGCCAATATGATTTACCTTTTGCTTTAATGATTGGAGTAAAACGCTCTGTCAATCCACAGCTTCGATTAGCTGGAGATGGACTTGGCAAAGCCGATCTCACCTGTCTTGAGAACTTATTAAAAGAAAATCCATCCAACAAATTTTTATCTACTGTCTTAGCTCGAGAAAATCAGCATGAATTGTGTGTGCTAGCACGTAAATTCCCTAACCTGATGATTTTTGGTTGTTGGTGGTTTGTCAATAATCCAAGCATCGTAGAGGAAATAACACGAGAAAGAATAGAACTGTTAGGATTAGGTATGATTCCTCAGCATTCCGACGCACGGGTTATGGACCAATTAATTTATAAGTGGGCTCATTCACGACAAATCATCACTAGTATTCTAGTCGAAAAATATAGTATTCTACTTGATTCTGGTTGGCAAATTAACAAATCCGAAATTGAGCGAGATGTTGAAAAACTACTCAGTAACAATTTCACTCATTTCCTTTCATCCTAGGCCTTACTTGCTAGGTTACACCAGAAGATTATATAAATTCCAAATGAGAAAATGAAAAGAATTGACAGAAGAGAACTTGACCAAATGCGACCCGTTCGAATTGAACGCAACTATATCAAACACCCAGAAGGTTCGGTCTTGATTTCTGTTGGCGATACCAAAGTTATTTGTAATGCCTCAGTGGAAAATGGGCAACCTCGTTTCATGAAAGAGCAGAATATTCGCAACCGAGGGTGGGTGACTGCTGAATATTCCATGCTTCCTCGCTCGACATCTGAACGGATGCGAAGGGAGGTTACAAGTGGCAGAATCGGGGGCCGAACACAGGAAATACAAAGGTTAATCGGAAGGAGTTTACGAGCTATTACTAACCTGAATGCCTTGGGTGAGAGAACTATTTGGATTGACTGTGACGTTATTCAAGCTGATGGTGGGACGCGCACAGCCGCTATTACCGGTGCATTTATTGCACTTTGGGATGCATGCAAATTCCTGATTGATCGACGACGAATTAAAGATCTGCCAATTATTGATAACATTGCCGCGACAAGTGTTGGAATCCTTGATAACCGGCCGATGCTGGATCTCTGTTACGTGGAAGATTCTAATGCTGAAGTTGATATGAACATTATAATGACAGGAAAAGGAAAAATTGTTGAAGTTCAAGGGACAGCAGAAAAAGAACCTTTTACAAAAACTGAACTTAACGAAATACTTGAGCTAGGCGAGTCCGGAATACGGGACTTAATTCGTTTACAAAAAAAACTAGTTATTGAAGATATAAATGAAGTTAATTCTTGCGACCAATAACGTCAAAAAAGTAACCGAAATTCGGCAGATTCTCGGTGGTACTTTTGAGGTTATTGGGTTAGTTGAAGCGAGTATTGATGTAGAAATGATCGAAGATTGTCAGACATTTTCTGGTAATGCTATTCGTAAAGCATTGGTAGTGTCTAAAGCCACAGGTGAGTTATCCCTCGCAGATGATTCTGGTTTAGTTGTGGAATCACTTGATGGAGCGCCAGGAATACATTCTGCCCGTTATGCGGGGGAAATGGCTACAGATGAAGATAAAAATCAAAAAATCCTGCAAAATCTGAGAAATACAGAGTTACGCGCAGCCTACTTTCAGTGTGCAATCGCTATGGTTGATTGCCATGAGAAGATTGAAGTCGTTGAAGGTATATGTCGAGGTAGCATCGCGATTGAACCAGTAGGTACCCAAGGATTTGGTTATGACCCGATCTTTATTCCCGAAGGGTATAACAAAACCTTTGCACAATTGGGACTAACGGTTAAAAACCAGATTAGCCATCGTGCAAAAGCTTTGAGATTAGCAATGAAAATTGTACAAAATTGGCACTCCCGCCTAAAGGCAAATGACTGAGATCTTAAATGATTTTTCTGAGATACAATCTTCACAGATGGGTTGTAAATTTGGCCCAAATCTGCATCGTTTTAGTATCTTCGTTTTGTTTATCTTGTAGTCAAGAGGCGACTAATACTTCCCCCATAATTGATCGACTGATTGTTCCTTCTGAGGTTTTAGTTGGTGTAAAAACCGAATTTCACGTGATCGCTAGAGATTCAGATGGTGATTCTCTGTCCTATACTTGGTCAATTAGCCAAGGGCAAACAGTAGAAAGTAGCTCTCGAACTGCTACTTGGGTAGCTCCAGATCAACCAGGCGCATTTACCGTTTCAGTATTTGTTAGTGACGGAATTTCTGAACCAACTACTCGTAGTAAACAAATTCTGGTTAAAGCTCCAAATAAACCACCTGAGATTACTGAATTGAGAATTCCCAAAAAAGTTAGTGCGGGCGAAATATCTCAGTTATCTTTACTTGCTGTTGATCCCAATCAAGACCCCTTGATTTTTACGTGGAAAATAGACGATGTAGTTCTTGAAGAGGGACCTAAAACCGAAATTGAATGGCAAGTCCCTACCCAAGAAGGTGAAGTTACAATTCAAGTAATCGTTTCAGATGGAATAGCCCCTGCAGTGAAACGATCAAATGTTGTAATTGTTACTCGTTCATCATTGATTGTGCCAGGTCTCAGAGCTGGTGGTATTACCCTAGGTGATTCATTTAAAACGATTAAGGATATTTACGGTGAGCCAAATATATTCGAAAAGGTTGATGACCTGTTCTTTTTTGCTTTCTGGCAACCTGACCAAGGAATTTCGGGATTCATAGACGAACAAACAGAAATGGTTACTGCAACTTTTGTTCAATCACCTAACCAAGCAAAAACTGCAGCCGGCAACGGTGTTAATAGTACCTTAGACAGCGTAGAGAAAGAATTTGGATTAGTCGAAGATGTTAGGAATAATTTGGAACATTGGTATTGGACAAAAGGTATTGAGTTTGATGTTCGTGATCAACTTGTGGATCAGATTTTTATTTTTCGGCCATTGTTAGATTTTGAACGTCTTCAACCAATGGGAGCACCGGCACTTGCAAAGGAAATGATTCGTTACCCTCCAACATACTATAAGCAGTTACATCACTGTTACACCCCATAAATTTCTGAGGGATTCGATTATTCTGAGATCGAACCCATGGCTTAATCTTGATTCTATTGCATTAATCTGGTTGAATTGAATATATGGCTTTTGGTAGTGAATAGTTTTACTGAAGTCAGTTAATCAAAATCGTTTTTCGTCGAGATCGAGCACAGGTGTCCCGACCCAAAAATAGAACTCTGGAACAGCCAAACTATATTTTCGGCCTGAGGGAAACTGATATTTTCTATCTCGATCTTTAGTTCGTTAGGTCAATTTGCTCTATTTAGTTAGCAGTCGACTTCTTCTCTATAATCAGCTGTGATTCCAATTGAGTGAGAGTTCCCTTGAGTTTTCAGAAATACTTCACTAACCAATCTAGTGCCGATCGCAGAATCATAAATCATAGAAATTGCACAAGCTAACTCATCGAATATCAGTGTTTGTATTAGATACTTTTACATCCTATAAACTTGCACTTAGTTTGGAATCCTAATCATGACTCAGGTGAATTTGTTGGTTAACATTCAACTGCTTGTCGTAGTCGTACTGATTGGGCTTGGTGTATTCGTTTTACTCAAAAGACCTAAGCACTTACCAGCTCAACTTCTTGCATTATTATGCCTTTTGACCACTACATGGATCTGTTTAGATATTGGTACAACTTTATCTGAAAATGCCCTTGACCTTGATTCTTCGATATTTTTTCGTAACGCGAGTAAAGTATGTACGACTCATTTGGTTGCCGTTTTCGTATTTTTCTCTTGGTTCTTTCCAGACCAATATATCACATTTAAAAAATGGAAAATGGGGGTTTTGCTTCTAACCTCCTTTTCTTTTTCGATTCTTGCTTTTACTCCTTGGGATGTGCGTAATGCTGAGCTTCTAAACAACCAGCTCCAAATTCAATATGGGCTGTCTCATTATCTTTACTCAGTATATATCATTTTAGGTGGTACATATGCTATTGCCACTTTTTGGCAAAGGTTTCAAGATACATCATCGTACCTAATCCGTACACAGTTGAAACATGTACTCCTAGGGCTTGGGATTACTTTCATTCTGTCAACTATTTTTAGTGTTATTTTACCAACTTTTTTTGGTTTTTATGATTACTTCTTTATTGGTACGCTAGCACCATTGGTTGGATTTAGTAATATGGCATATGCAATTGTTCGTCATCAAGCTATGGACATTCAGACTGCCGTACACTATACCTTATCTTGGTTATTGGCTACTTCGCTACTTCTCTTACCGATCCATTGGCTATTTTTTTTCTCTCGAACTTGGCTTAGTACATTGAGTAACCCAATGTTATCATTCGTTGCAACCGGTTTATTCTGGACTTTTTTCTTTTATGTCCGAAAAGTGCAACCCTTCATTGACCGTTTATTCCATAGAGATTTTCATCGTATGCAGGCAGGAATCGAGAAAGTAATCACTAATGTCTCATCGCTTCAGAGCTTTTCTCAACTAAGCACAGAAGTAGAAAATACTATCCGAGATTACCTACATCTTCCTAATTCTATTTTACTAGTTCGCAATCTTGAAGGGGACTTTACCCGTATTGATCGACTAACCAAATTTACTGACCAACCGACTTCAATTTCTGAATACGATCCTTTTATTGAATGGTTATCTTGCTCTCATTTAAATGAATCGGATTCCGCGATTTTTTCTCTAGAAGACATACTTAAGCAGGCCACAGATGATAGCGTGATTGTGGCTGCAAAAGATTATTTTAATCAAATGAAAGTGCAACTGTGTATGCCATTGGTTCACAAACGTATACCTACTGAAGTAATACTAAATACCGCGCAATCGACAGAATTGGTAGCTACTCTGAATTTTAGGCAAGAGTGGCTAAAACCAAGACAGCTCGAATTAGTTTTGCGTCTTCGAGCTGCTATAACAATGTCTATCGAAAATGCTTATCTGCATCAGTTACAGTTAAGATCAAGACAAAGTCAGACGGCATCAGAATTAATTTCTGCGGTATCTGGCGCTTTGGCTCATTCGATTAAGAACCCACTTGGTTTATTGGATGCAAATATAGATTTACTCAAATCTTCCCTAGACCAGAACGAAGATAAAAATGTTGACTTTGCTCTAAACTCTATCTCGCAACAAGTAAGTCGAATTGATCATATAATTAGACAAATTCGCAATGCCGACATTATTCAGCCAGATTTACAAAGATGTAAACTGTCTGAGATTTTGCGAGAAGCTTTGAATGAAACAGAAAGACTGTACCCTGATCAATTTGTAAATACAAAAATTGATGATACCGCCGAAATTTTAGCTGACCGAGTTCAATTGAGACTGGCATTCGTAAATTTGTTGACCAATGCTTTGCAATCGTTAGAAAACAAGAATTCAATGCATCAAAAAAAAACAACATCAAGTACGTTGTCGGGATCTTTATGTGTCTCTGTTGAAAAGTATTCAGATAACTACAAAATCGAAATTCGTGATAATGGATCTGGAATGACAACCGAGCTAATCGAAAAAGTTATGAATCAACCTTTTGTAACCCATAAACAGAATGGAACTGGCTTGGGCTTGTGGACTGCAAAAAAAATCATTGATAGCCATTCTGGTGGCTTGAAATTGACATCTAAGTTAAATGTTGGCACTACAGTAACTGTAACTTTACCTCCAGCATGATATGATTGTTTTTAAGTCTATCCTACATGTACCCAATCGGGAACACAGCTTGACAAGAATTTGACCATGTGCTAAATTAATGTTGTCTTTTTGGACGTGTGTTTGCTCGGTTTCCAATAGGGTCGTTCCATGTTCTCAAGTAAAAAATATGCAGCTGGTGAAGTCTTATTTCGTCAAGGTCAGCCTGGTATATCTGCACATATTATTAAATCAGGGCAATTTGAAGTCTATTTAGAGAATGGGAATAAGGAGCAGCAGTTGGCTGTTGTTGGCCCAGGACAAATCTTTGGAGAGATGGCTCTGTTGGGTGGTAGTGGTACACCTAGGACCGCTTCTGTGCGAGCTTTGACTAGTAGTGAAGTAATCAACTTGAGTCGAGCACACTTGCTAACCATGTTCAAAGGGGTGGACCCGATCCTTAAGCATTTGGTTCTAACCCTAGTTAACCGCTTAAAAGAGATGAATGGTAAAATTCGACCAGACCGAACTGATCACGTTTGCGAAGCATTCTGCCGTATTCTAACTCTATTGGCGAAAGTAAAAGATGATAACGAGGAGGATCTGGTAAGTGTCTCCTTTGAAGAAATTCTTGATCAAGCTTCTATGATTTTAGCCCTTGACGCATCTGATTGTGCATTCGTATTGAATGAGTTAGAAAAACGTTATGTTATTAAGATTGAGGAGGCAGGAAATAAGCGACAAGTTGTCTTTGATCCTCAAGAATTTACAGGACGACTAACAACTGTCGCTGACGAAATCGGAAAGCTAATTGAAGGGCGGATGCTGCAAAGGTCATCTTTGATTGATGTTACTAAGTTGGCTGATATTGCTGGTGTAGGACAAACTCAAGTTTTGAATAAAATCGGTAGCGGAGATTTCCCGATTGAGCTTGTTTCGTTCAAAAAGGAAGATGCAGAATCGTGGTTAGCAAATGTGGGTTCAGATTTTTTTACATCTACCCCTAGTAAAAAAGTAATCACCTCTCCTGATCAAGTGATGACCTTCGCTGACATAGCTTTTGTGAAGGGGTCGGTGCAGAAGAAAGTCTTTTCCAACGAAGAAATTGGTGTCTTTCAGTGGATCACGCTATTAAAACATGAGACTGCTACTGAGGAATTTGCCAAACGTATCCTATCTTGTATCCCACCTCGAATTGGTAAAGAAGTAAGGAGTGAATTGAGTCAGTTAGATGATGCTTACACGGTTGATGAATTTGAATTTGAAGAGCTAGAAGAAGCATTAGTTGATTTCACCAAGGAAGTACTCGAACAAAAAAACGCTGAAGGCTAACTCGGTATGAATATCGGTACGGTCATTGGGTTTGTTTTCGGTCTTTTTATTCTCTTTCTTTCAATTTTGTTTGCTGTTGAGTTTGAATTTGGCCGATTCTTACTCTTTGGTAGCATAGAAAGTCTCCTGATTGTTTTGGGGATGACCGTAGCAGCTACTTTAATTGCATACCCTTTCCAGGATGTCAAGAAGGTCTTTGATGATTTCAAAAAGGCATTTGCTGAAGATGAATCCCCGGTAGAGCAATATATTAGTGGTTTAGCAACCATTTCTAATACCTATGCCAGAGGTGGTGATACAAAACTGTCGTCGTTGGCAAACGAATATGCGGATAATCAGTTTATAAAAGAAGGGTTAGAATATATTGAGCTCAGATATACAGAAGCGCTGATAAAATCGATCATGAGTTCTCAGATTCAGAATGAGCATCAGCGACTCTTAAGCCAGGTCCAAATCATCAAAAATATGTCGGCCAATGCGCCAGCTTTTGGTGTCGTTGGAACTTTGATTGGACTAGTGGTAATGATGTCGGGTTTAGATCCTTCTGATACTGAAAAATTAATGCAAGGTCTAGGTTCTGGTATGGCTACAGCTCTACTAACGACTTTTTATGGAGTTCTGTCAAGTAATTTCATCTTTAGTCCTATTGCTACCAAAATTGAAAAAAGAATCGAAGATCAAATCTTGATGATGAGGGTATGTATGGAAGGTATTATCCTTGTTCTCAAAAAAACTCCCGAAAATATGGTTCGAGACCAGCTTAAAGTTTATCTGCCAGTTCAGTGGGCTTCTATTTCCTCTAATAATGCACAACAGATGACCGAGCCATAATGCTAGAAGAGCCGAAATCGACTGATTCTGCAGAACGCATTTCCTACCTAGAAAAAGAGATTGAGCACTTGTCATTAGAACTAGGCGTTGCCAGACAACAGGCAAGTGGCGGCACTAATTCTTGGCAGGGACCATTCAGCGATATGATTACCTTGCTTCTTTGTTTTTTCATCGTAATGACTGCAGTTATGGCTGTTAAACAGGGAGATCCTTTTGCGACTTCTGCCGTCATTACATCCATGCAAGAGCAGGGAATTGTTCCTAATGATATTAAGGCAAGACAAGAATTCCTGAGAAATCTAGAAAAATTGGGTGAAAGTGATAGAAATATTACTGTTTACAAGCAGACTGATAAAATTCGAATTATTGTCAGCAGCAGCAATTTTGAAGCCTTAAGCCTAGACGCGGATAATGAAAATCAAATTAAGCTATTTGATGATGGCAATGCCCACTTGACCGAAATAGCGGAAAGATTACTTTTAAAGATTGCAACGCAACTTGTAGTACCACCTAAAGATACAGTTGATAGCGTTAATACCTTTATCCAAATACTAGATCAAACCTTTCAGCAAATACGCATAGAAGCCCATACTAGTGGTGAGAAATTGAATGAGGTGCAGACAGAATATTTTCGTACAAAATGGGATACTACCTTCTATCGTGCTTACAATACTCGTAATTATTTTGCCAGGATTGAAAATTTCCCACCAGAGCTAATCGATAAAACAATAGTTGTGGCTTGTGCTGATAAATGGCCTGAATTTTCAGAAGATGACGATTTTTTATTCAGTTTATCGCCTGATTGGGCTGACAGATTAGAACGTATTTATCAATCCCCAAAAGTAGACGGTAGGAAGGATAAGCTTGCTCTAAGTGATATATTTTTTACTGAATTAAGATCCGATTACATAGTAGAAGAGATAGAAAAACTAAGTAGGTTCAAGTACTATTTTCAGAGAGAACACGACAAGAAATACTCAATCCTTGATAGGGAAAGTGAATGGCAGATTACAGGTAAGAATAATCCTGAGATATACCTAGTTCGATTAGAAAAATCAGAACAATTATCAATTTCGGTTATGGATAATGGCACAGAGGATCCGTTTCAATTCAGTATTGATCCGAATACGAACGACTTTTTTTACCAAATTCAGTATTTAGTCAATACCCCTAGTAGAAAAGCTCGTAATCAAAGGGAAAAACTAGCTCAATCAAACCGAAATAAATACATAAAAAATATCAAGTATGCTTTCTCCCAAAGACAAGTTCAGCTCTCAGACTCAATTGAAATTACTAACCAAGGGAAAAATGTTTGGCATTTGAACGATAACGCTAATGACAAAACCTATCATATTCGAAAAGGACGACTAAATTTTTATCGTAAAAGAATGGAGAATTCGCTAACTGATTCATCTGCCCGAAAATTAGCACGGCGAAAGAATGATCGTATCGAAATTCACCTAATTATCAATGGATAAATTATTTACGGTAGAATATTAACCACGAAATCAAGTTCTTGATATGTGTTGTAAAAGTGTGGAGCTAAACGAATTGTTCCGCTACGGTTAGTAATTTCAATTGAGTCTGAGAACTGTGATCGCTTGTACGAGACTCCTAATCGCTCTGATTGGTTTTCGTGGAGGCTAATGATTGTGTATTTTTTAGCTTTCAGGCGATCTGTCAAATTTAGGATGCGAGATTCAATTTTTGTGATACCAATTGCTAGAATTAAATCCAGAACAGATTTTAAGCCAAAAATACCGACAGTGTTATACGACCTTTCTTCGAAACGTGCAGCCTCAAGTTTTTGAGTTAGATCAAGATTTAACAAATCATATTCGCTAATGACATTAGCCCAAACAACATCAATATTATGGAGTTAGTCGTCAATCTTTTCTTGATTACAATAAAAAATAGCTGTTCCCTATGGGCCCTACAACCACTTATGTCCATCTACTACTAGAACATCAATTTTGTAATTCTTGACATCTAATGCTAATGCACCTAAAATTTGCACAACACCAACTATAAATATTTTGGAGTTTGCAAATTTGGCCAGTTCTGTATAAATCATTTCGAAACCCAGAAGCAAAGCCGACGTACCTAATTGAAATCCCAAGAGTCCTACTGTCAACAGCTGCTTTAATATCACTAATGTTGCCGTACGCCCTTGATTTCGGGAACAATATATGTTTCCACTCCAAACTCTTTGAGGTTCGACCAAGGACAGATATCAGCCAAGAACTCAGCTTCCATAGTAATAATATTATCACCTTCGTTCCATCGCATGCCATTTACTACTAAGATCAGACCTTATGTTGTATTGTTGGTAAAAGAAATCTCGCTGGTAGTAGCCACAATCAGCTTGGCTGCATTCGTACAACTCCAGGAACCAAGACGAAATTCCCTCAAAGCCACCCATACCCAGTTGTGTGAGCGAGGAAAGCGCTCATTGAATTTTGTGTGCGAAGAGAAGTTGGTACTAAACCCATATGGTTCAGATGAATGTATCGCTCAGTAATTGGAAAAGTATCCGCCATCTTTGCCAATTCATTGAATATATTATTTTTATTTTTATTTCTTGATAATAATCAAAAAAAATAGAGTATAAAGTAAACCTAGATGAAGTAGTCATCGTCTGTTTAAAATTGGTGGAAACGTTTCGGAAAAATGAGTAAGTGAGTCGAGTTTAGTTCAGATGTTTGGATTCTATCTCGGTAGATATAACAAGCTACTCTGACTATAGGACATGTTCACTTCCCTTGACTAGGGAAATTAGAAAGCCAAGAAGAATTTTCTGGAGGATATGACCGAATGGATAAAGGATCTTTTCATAAGGACGAAAATGACAAAAATTTTGACAATAAAGAAGATGAAGACGATGGCGATTTTTCTCCATTGTCAGCCCCAACAGATTTGACTAACGAGGGCCAGTTGATCACTAATTTTAAACGTAGTGGAGACAATAGTGAAGCCTCCAAAGATGAGGCTTTTTCATATCTTCAAGAGATTGCAAAAACTCCTTTACTCACACCGAAAATAGAAAAAGAGCTATTTGCAGAATTCGGGAACCAGCGCAAAGATGTTACTCGCCTATTAGAATGTTTTCCAGATTCGATTTTGGAAAATTCTAAACCTAAGGTTAATCGCAGGCGTTGTAACAAGGATGGTTTAACAGGAGTCGAAGCCTGGTGGACCCCAATGAATATTTCCGTTGTCATGGAAAATATGGAAAACGAAATTCGGTCTTACAAATTACGTATGTATGGGGATTTTGTGCCCAGTCTTGAAGAAATTGAAGCAAATGATGAGATAGAAGACGATTTCATTACCAAACCTATACTAGAAAAATTGTGGATAGAATTAAATCGTGCTGTAAGCCATGTTCAGGAAACTAAAAACGCAATCGTTCAGGCTAACCTTTTACTTGTTGCTAGTATTGCGAAACAGCATAACCACAGTAAATCTGCCTTGACGTTTTTAGACTTGATGCAAGAAGGAAGCATTGGCCTAATGAAGGCTGTGGAAAAGTTCGATTTGTCCCGCGGCTTTCGCTTTAGCACTTACGCAACTTGGTGGATTATGCAAGCTATTAAGCGTGCATTAGATCAACAAAGTCAGACGATTCGTATCCCTTGCTATGTGGGAGAAACACGTCGAACGATTGAAGCCACTCGAGCTAAATTAGCCCGCGAGTTAGAACGTGAGCCTAGCAACGAAGAGATCGCGGACCGACTTGGTAACATAGACGTGGAAAGGCTAACTGAGATCGTACAAAGTACTCGGCGTACTGTTTCATTAGATTCTCCGTTAAGCGAAGCTTCACCAGACGCTACAATCTCAGACCTACTTGCTGACGAAGATCAGTCTTCACCGGAAGATGAGCTTCTAGTCAATGCGGACAAAGAGTCCTTGGAACGGGTACTTAATACACTGACTGAGAGAGAAAAATTAGTCGTTCAATTACGTTATGGACTAAGAGATGGAAGTGAGTACACACTTGCTGAAATAGGACGCCGCCTAGGAATCAGCCGGGAACGTGTGCGGCAAATCGAGGATGAAGCCCTCCGGAAGTTACGTCACCCAACACGCGAATCGCTATTGAAAGAAATCCTTTGATTTGGTCATTGATTGTTTACGGTCGGCTATTCAAAAGTGTGGTAAGCACGGTGTTACCAACCAGGAAGATCTTTGGTTTCCTAAAAAACAATTGAACAGACAGCTTCAGTTAAGTCTCCGGTAGACGAGTATGATCGTCAATTGGGGACTTAATTAAAAAATTTAGGTCTGGAAGTGTAACTTGAGTACTTTTTGGTGAGAGAGCCTTGTATTCCAGCGGTTCAGTTCAGCCTGAAGCTTTTTCGGTGGCAAACCGATGGTCCGTAGCCGGAAATGGATTCTCGGTGGCGTTTTGTACCGTAGCCCTTGTGTTGCCCGAAACCATATTCGGGAAATTGCTTGTCTAGTTCTAGCATCAGTCGATCCCGAAAAACCTTAGCGATTATGGACGCTGCCGAAATTGAATGGCAACGAGCATCTCCCTTCACTAATGACCTCATCGGAAGAAGAATCTCTGGTAATTGGTTGCCATCAATGAGGACATAATCAGGGCTCGGTGTAGTGGCCAATATAGCCCGCTGCATCGCTAACATGGTAGCCCGCAGTATGTTGAGGTCCTCGATCTCGGCAACTGATGCTTGACCAATGCCAACGGAAGCGCCAGAGTTATGAATCTGGTCATGCAGTAGATCACGAGAAGAAGCAGAAATTTTTTTTGAGTCAGTTAGGCCAGAAAGTTCCAAGCCAATCGGCAAAACCACGCAGGCGGCCACCACTGGACCCGCTAACGCCCCTCGTCCTGCCTCATCTACGCCAGCAACCCGAGAATAACCATTCTGATTTAATTGTCGTTCGAATTTTAGCTTGTCGTTATGGAGGTTAGACTCAGCTGTTGTAAAGAAGTTTAGCGCTCCCTTGGTTCGCGAATACGAGCTGAGCGACCAGTTCGATCTCTCAGATAGTAAAGTTTAGCTCTTCGTACAACGCCCCGCTTTACTATACTAATACTTTGGATGTTAGGCGAATGGAGCGGGAAAGTTCGCTCACTCCCGGTACCATAGGCTAACCGACGAACGGTGAAGGTCGATCTGGCACCGCGATCCACACGCTTGATAACAGTACCTTCATATGCTTGAATCCGTTCTTTTTGGCCTTCTCGGATACGTGTGTTGACCCGAACTGTGTCTCCAGATTGGAAGTCGGGAATGTCGTTTTTTTGTTGTTCTTGTTCTATAATATCAACAAGATCCATAATTTTCCTCCTTATACCTGATCTTTTTCTATCTTAAGTTCAGCTGTTGTCAGATTCTATTTAGTCTCATCATCACTTGTTCTGGCCTCGCGCACGTTTCCTACTGTATGAATATGCGCAAGGTCAGGACGACGTTGGTTTGTTCGATCTAGAGATTGTTGATAACGCCATTGTTGGATTTTTTGATGGTGTCCACTAAGTAAAACCTCTGGAACTTTCATCCCTCGAAATTCAGCCGGTCGTGTGTAATGAGGGTGGTCTAATAAATCTTGGCTAAATGAATCATCTTGAGCTGATTGATAATCCCCAATAGCATTAGGCAACACACGCCCGATTGTATCAATCAGTATTTGAGCTGCAATTTCACCACCACTAAGGACATAATCTCCAACCGAAATTTCATCTGTTACCAACTTAAACCTTACTCTTTCATCAATACCCTTGTAGCGGCCACAAATTAGAATAAGGTGTCTCTCTAAAGACAAAATCTCAACTAAGCGTTGATCCAACTTCTGCCCCTGAGGAGTAAAAAATATAACCCTACTATCAACTTTCGGGCTTAGAGATTCAACAGCTTTGAAGATTGGCTCAGGTTTCAAAATCATACCCGATCCACCACCGTATGGGTAATCATCAACCATCCGGTGCTGATCGGTGGTGAAGTCTCGAAGTTGATGTAGGCCGACACTCAGAACTTCGTTGTTAATAGCTCGTTTTAGAATACCGTGTTCTAAAACGGGTTGTACCATCTGCGGAAAAAGGCTAACCACGTCGATTTTCATAGAAACATGCTACTTCTACTAAATTGAGATATATTACTCTATTACCTGAACAACAACCCCATCTTTAACGATAATCTCTGCTTGTGCCAGTTTCGATCGAATATTATCTCCAACCTCGATTTTTACAGGAGCATCATAGGTTCCACTGGTAAAAACACTACCGATATCCAGTTGTATGATCTCGTCCAACTTCCGCTTTAGATCAAGGCGGATTTGTCCTTGTCGATCCCTCTCTATATTCAATTCTTTTCGCACCAGATCAGAGTTACCCTGCTTTTCAACCTCAGAAATTAGGCGCCGGCTTTGAAACTCTTCCTGTTCGAACCATCGGTCAATCTGATCTAGTGCTTGACCTAGTTCATCTATGAGTCGGTCTTTGAACTCTTTCGTAACAATATTCTTCAGAATAACTGGCCGTTTAACAAAGAGTGTCATAGTGATCAATTTCCTGAATATACCGACCGCGGCTGATAGCAAAAATCTTAATTATTCTTCTTCACTAGACTCCACGTTATCGGTTAATTTACTTTCTACGAACGCATCAGGATTGACGAACTGCTCCCAAACACCAGTTTTAGTCAGGAGACTCTTAGCGGTATCACTGGGTTGAGCCCCAGTCCTAAGCCACTTCAGGGCCTTCTCCGTATCTATTTTGATATTTGCGGGTTCTGTCATGGGATCGTAATAGCCTAGTGCTTCTAGAAAAGCCCCGTCTCTTTGGCTTCTGGCATCTGCGGCTACTACTCGGTAAAATGCATTCTTCTTTCGACCATGTCTCTGTAATCTAATTCTAACTGCCAACAGTAACTCCTCTTGCTAAGATGCAATTTGATTTTGACTGAGTAATTAGCGACGGCGCCGTTTTCGGCGTGCTCGTGCACTAACTCTTGTTCGCTTGGGTTTAATTTTCCCTGTCTTGCCACCAACACCGGGCATCATTCCTGAAATGCCAGTGGCTTGTTGGGTCATTCGGTTCAGAAACTTCAATTGATCAACCAGTTGATTAACTTGACGTACTGTAGTCCCACTACCGCTGGCGATGCGCAATCGCCGCGATCTACTGAGCACACGATAGTCCCGTCGCTCTTGATTAGTCATAGACTGAATAATAGCCTTGACATGCTTCAATTGGTCTTCATCTGGTTGAAATCCTTTGGGGACAGCATTGCCTATACCAGGGATCATGTCCATGATTTGGTCTAACGGTCCCATTTTTTTCAGCTGTTCTAACTGCGTGAGCAAATCATTAAAATCTAATCCTTGCTTAGTAGCTAACTTTTTTTCCAAATCCTTAGCTTGATCTTCAGAGAAGGTTGCCTCAGCTCTTTCTAGTAGAGTCTTGAAATCACCCTGACCAAGAATTCGAGAAGCTATACGGTCGGGATGAAAGGCCTCTAAGGAACCTGATTCGATTTTCTCTCCCGTACTGACGAATTTTATCGGTTTGTTTGTAACGCTACGAATGGATAGTGCCGCCCCACCTCTAGAATCACCATCCATTTTGGTCAGGACCACACCACTAATGTCAAGTTCTTGATTGAAATGATCAGATACATTAACTGCATCTTGACCTGTCATGGAATCAACGACTAAAAGAACTTCGTCCGGTTTTACCGCAACTTTGATTCCCTTGAGCTCATCCATCAATTTCTGATCGACATGTAGTCGGCCAGCTGTATCAACAATCACGAGGTTATGACCTATACTAGAAGCTTCCTTGATGGAAGCTTCGGCAATTTTCACAGGAGAAACCTCTGTCCCCATGCTGAATACGGGAACATCAATCTGCTCACCAATTACTTGTAACTGCTTAATTGCCGCCGGCCGATAAATATCTGCAGCAACCAGTAAAGGACTTTTTCCTTCTTTTTTAAATTTGTCGGCTAATTTTCCAGATGTGGTCGTTTTTCCGGAACCCTGTAAGCCTACCATTAAAATGACAGTGGGGCCTCCACTTGATAGCTCAATCTTAGTTGCAGCTTCTCCCATCAACTTAGTTAGTTCATCGCCAATTATCTTGGCAATTTGTAGCTCGGGAGTTAAACTACCCAAAACCTCCTTACCTAAAGAGCGCGATTTGACGTCGCTTATGAAAGTTTTGACAACCTTAAAATTAACATCTGCTTCTAGCAATGCTAAGCGAACTTCGCGTAGTGCGTCCGAAATGTTCTTTTCGGTTAGCTTTCCTTGACCGCTTATTTTCTTAAAAGTATTTTGGAGTTTCTCAGTTAAACTTTCAAACATGACCACATCAGTTTAATCGAACAAAATAGAGCAAAACCCAACTAAGATACCCTACCTGGAATAATATGTCAACCGCAATCCACTCGTTCAGGACTAGCTCAAACCCAAAAACCATAGGTCGGAATACCCAAAACGATGCCAATAATTGTCCACAGGCTGCCACAAACAAACTCACCCAAAATTAAACCGAGAAATAAAGGCTCAAGTTTTCGATGGAGGCCAATGCCTCCATTCTTTAGGACTACCCCCTTAATAAGCCAGCTCATAAATAAGCAGCTCCAAGTCACGTTCATTCCCCAACTAGTGGAGATAGCAAACCCGGCTGGGTGAAAAGGCCACCAAACAAACTTCATTCGTAGAAACATAAGTAGCAAGGTTGCTAAGAATCCAACTCCCATAAAACTAGTTTCTGCAAATAGTGGCTCCGTCGGTACATTTAGCCATTGTGTCAAGCGACGGTACGGTTCAATGCCAAAAGCGCTTAGCGATGGTGAGTAGGCACGAGACTCCATGCCAACTCGGTACCCCCTATCGATTAAGGACCAGAACCCTGAAAGTGCTCCCAATAATGAAGCTAACATAAAGGCAAAAAGAATTCTCTTGGTGTTCATTCGAAAGCGGTCAGCAATTTTCAACCCTTCTAGCTGGTGGGGCATTTGGTGGCTTCTATAAGCTCGGTTGATAAACCAGAACATGGAGAACATAATTAGATTACCTCGCCCAATGCGCCTAGTACCCAATGAGCGTGTCAAAATTTCATCAGGCCCCGAATAATGTAAATCATGGACAGGTGTACCTAGCTCGGCTCTCATTCGGGTAATCGCTAAAGAGATGGCAAAATAGAACATAAAAAAAGCGGTACTAATGCCTAATGTCGCTCCACCTTTCAAACAGAAAAAAATTACAAAAGCCATTGTCAGAGTAAAACCAAACACAGCGGTACGGTAAGAAATAGGTTCATCTCTATCACCGGGTTCAATACCAGTATTAAGTACAGAATAGAGTACTTTGTAAAGATGTTTTCGCGTGGCCCAAATAGCTATTACGCATAGAGCAACATAGCCGCCAGAAGCCTGCTCATTCATGTAGGGAAATCCGGGTAAACTTCGTAAGCCGAGAGCTGCACCAGCTACTCGCATCATTCGCCAAAAGAGGAAGAAAAACCAGCAGGAAAATGATAGATCTAATGGAATAAAAAAACCAAGACCAATGGCAAAAGGGTAGAGCGAAAATGGTAATCTTCCCATCGCATTCCAAGGAGAATCAGTGAAAATTTCAAAATGTTGAATCCTCGTTCTTAGTTCGGGTATTACTGGGAAGATAAAGTTAAGGCCGTTTAGTAAGACTAATCCACCAGAAATCGCAAAACCACTCCACATGAATTGATTTTTAAAGAAGCCGGAATAAGTTATCCCACTCATCTCCATTGGCAATTGAATGATGGGGTAACTTAGCTTTTCGTGTTCAATCCAGCGTTTCCGTACCATAACATTTAGACAAAACATACCTAGGCTAAGCATAAAAATAAATGCTGTCCACCAAAGTATCGGTTTCGCCCATTTTTGAAGATGGTAAATCGTATAAAGGTTTGCTTCTCCTTGATAGTATCCGTAAAACAATTGATTATCATTTATAGTAAGCCATTCTGGCAAAAAAGGCAGAAACAACTCTTTCCATTCATTCTCAGCTGTGGCAAAGTAGAAAGCATGCCCAAGCATAGGCACCAAAATTTCTAGCATGTCATGGCCTGCAATACCTGATGCAATTGACATCATTAGGTATACAATGATTAACTCACTAGCAGTTAAAGATAATGCAGGAGAAATTCGGTGGAGTAGTTGGTTCAGCCCGATAATGATAAACAGACTAAAAATGACATTGAAGAACAGCGAAATTGTTACTGGGTGCCCGGAGTATCGGATTACCTCCATTTCGATTACCCAATAGCAATTAATTGGGATCAGCAGAGAGGCAATTAACAAAGATTTTAGGGTAACACCTTGTTGTTTTTGGGAAAGAGAATTCATTAATATCGAGTATATCAGTGTGTGAACTTAGCGTCAACCTGATGCTGACAGGTATTCTTATTTCTGATATCGTGCGAGTGCTCGTCATTCTCCAAGGCTAAATTTTGGTAATTATCTCCGTCAGTAAATGAGGCCGAGATCTTTTTTACAACTCTATATAGTACCAAATCGAAGTATGTTTGTTAGTATACTGAATAACTCAAACAAGATTGATACTAATGCTGGGTGATGATAGATGTAGTCAAGAAGTAAAAAGAACGGTAGCAGTATTATTGTTGATTTCTAAGTCAGGTTTTTAGTGGGAACATCAGGTCGTAAATTAGATGTAGCCTCATAGTAGGACCTATTCGCTTGGTAATAGACAATAACCAAAAGCAGTTTTCAAATATGTTTCCATTGTAAGTTTGTTACGTGTGAATAATCGCTTCACACAATAACTCTACTATATGCTTAGGTTCATAGCCTGTACTGTGTTTAATCTGTTCGCGACAAGAAGTTCCCGAAATAGCTACCTGAGAGTTACCAAGAGAATCGCTCAAATGAGATCGAATCGGTTCTAGCAATCTTGCTTCAGCTATCTTCATCGACAGATCGTAATGTTCTTTTTCATAACCGAATGAACCGGCCATGCCACAGCAACTGGAGTCTACCGAATTGACAGTATAGTTCACCGGGAGATTCAGAACTTCAAGTGATGGTTGAAGTCCAATTAGTGCTTTTTGGTGACAATGCCCATGTAGTAAAATATTTTGATCTATATCTGAAAACCTGAGCCGTTCTTTTTCTTTCAAAAGGAATTCTTCGATCATTAGTGTATGTTCAGCTACTAATCTTGAGTCGTCTCCTGGAAGCAATTCGACGTAATCGTCTGTCAAAGCTGAAATGCAACTGGGCTCACACCCAACGATTGGTAGACCTTGTTGAGCATAGGGTAACAGCCAACTAATGTTATGCCGAGCATTTTGAGTTGCTTCGTTTAACATACCTTTAGAAATCATAGGACGTCCACAACAACGTTTAGGTGGCAAAATAACATCAAAACCAGCGGATTCTAACACTTTAACAACTGATTGCCCGACATTGGGATAATTGTAATTGGTAAAAGTGTCATAAAAAAAGACAACTTGTTGACGATTGTCTAAGGTGCGAGATGGTCGCGTCTTGAACCATTGAACAAAAGTTTCTTCCGCGAAATTGGGTAAGGATCGACGACGATCAATACCAAAGAATTTATCCATCATCCATTTTGAAACTGAAGAATTCATCAGCCAATTAGAAAATGGAACCATTTTTGAACCAATATCACTCAAGCTATCGATGTGTCCAAACAAACGATTACGAACTGGTAATCCGTGCTGGTCATGATATTGAGCTAAAAATTCGTATTTGATTTTTGCCATGTCGACATGTGATGGACACTCAGATTTACAGGCTTTACATTCTAGGCAAAGATCTAATACTTCGTAAAGTTCTTTACTTTTAAAATGTTCTTGAGGTAAAGAGCCTGAAATGACATGCCGTAGGGCATTAGCTCTACCGCGTGTGGAATGTATTTCTTCTCTCGTTCCTATATATGATGGACACATGGTTCCCGTTAGTGTTTTACGACATGCGGCTACTCCATTACACATCTCAATAGCCCGATTAAAACCACCTTGGTTGGAAAAATCAAAATATGTGTCAATTTTAATTGTATTGTAATTATTCCCAAAACGGAGATTTTCGGTCATTGGTGGGCCGTCAACAATTTTTCCTGGATTCATAATTCCAGTTGGATCAAATGTTTGTTTGAGCTGGCGAAAGATTTGATACATTTCGGAACCAAACATGGATTCGATCCACTCACTCCTAACTAATCCATCCCCATGCTCTCCGCTCATAGCTCCGTCTAATTCGATTAGTAAATCTTTAACTTGTTTAGCGATGGAGTGCATTTTTTGAATGTCAGATTCTGATTTTAGATTTATTACTGGCCTGTTGTGTAGTAAGCCAACACTTGCATGAGCATAGTAGGCTGCAGTTGTGTCATGAGCAGCGATAATGTCAGAAAATCGACGTACATACTCTGGTAAATCTTCAATCCGAACAGCCGCATCCTCCACAAATCCAACGGGCTTACGGTCGCCGGTCATTCCCATTAACAAACCAAGCCCCGCTTTACGCGTTTCCCACACATTGGACTTCTCTTCTTGTGTTATGCAACGAACAAAAGCATAACCCAATCCTTTCGATATCATTTTCTTTTCAACGTTATCGAGTTGGTTGATCAACTCCTGGATTGATTCACCGTAGAATTCAACGGCCAAGATTGCACCAGGTCCATTTCCCTTGGCATTTTTTTTGATAAAATCACTGGCTTTGGAAAAAGCTGCCGACCCTTTAGTCATATTAATGATGGTATCATCGATCAATTCAATAGCAGTCGGTTGACACTCCAAAATAGGAGCAACAGCTTCCATAGATTCAATTAAGGTCTCGAAATGGATCACACTCAGGGCTGTCATCTTGGGTATTGGTACAAGATTAATTTTGGATTCGGTAACAGTTGCCAGCGTCCCTTCTGAACCAACAATAATTTTGGATAAATTGAACAAATTTTGATCACTTCCATCGTCTCGTCGATACGGTGTAACTTCTTTGGAACCTGCACCAATGACGAATTCATCTAAGTTGTAACCAGCAACCCTTCGTAAAATTCGAGGGAATCGTTCCCTAATTAAGTCTTGGTAATCATGCGTGATTTGACAGACTTTTCGGTAAATTTTGGCTTCGAGTGTCTGCTCTGTTTTTTTCTTTTCTACTTGGTCTGGCGTCATTGCCTTAGTCAATATTAGCTCACCATTAGACAAAATAAGCTCTAATTCCATTACATGATCAATCGTTTTTCCATAAATTACCGAATGTGACCCCGCCGAATTATTACCAATCGTCCCACCAACATTTGCTCTGCTACTTGTTGCTACGTCTGGGGCATACATCAAACCGTATGGCTTGAGTTGTGAGTTGAGTTCATCTAAGACAATACCTGGCTCGACCCTGGCCCAGTGCTCTGCCACGTTCACTTCAATAATTTGGTTCATGTACTTAGAAAAGTCAATAATTACTGCCCGACCAACAGTTTGGCCTGCCAAGCTTGTGCCTCCTCCTCGTGGAAGAATCGGTACATCACTTTCATAGCAAATTTGTATCGTTCTTTGAACATCAGCTTTAGTACGTGGGATCACCACACCGACTGGATTGATTTGATAAAGGCTAGCATCAGTACTGTAAAGAGCCTTAGAGTAATCATCAAACCTCACTTCACCTTCGACTTGTTGGGTTAAAAGTTGTTCAAGCTGATTCATGGCAGTATTTATTCGAGAGTTAATATTAACAAACAATCTTTTGATAATAGGAGTTAAGTGCAAGTAATGGGAAAACAGAAGAATAAATCGGGTCCTCGTAACCACCAATTATTTCCCAATAGATACCGACACAACTAGTTGGCCACGATCCGTCATGATTCTGTTGATCAAGCAGAAATCGTAATCCTCTTTTGATAGATGGACTAATTTCTTCTTCCTTGGTTGTTTGAAGTAATGCGTAAGTTGACCAGGCAGTTTGTTCAACAGTACTGTGGTCCAGTCGTCGGCCGAACATATCTTCTCCCCAGCCCCCATTTTCATTTTGGGCCAATTCTAACCAATTTTTACCTTGTCGAACTTCAATACAATCAGCATAACCTGCTTTAGTTAAAGCAACTATCGCGCAGGATGTGCCGTATGTGAATTGAGACAACCATAAGTCGGACCAGTAGCCTTCAGGTGTGATGGTTTTTCGTAACCAGTCAACACCCTTATTAATTTGAGGTTCGTACCCACCGAAGGCCAGTAATGTTTCAATAGCATGGGCTGTAATAGACGTACAACCCATATCTCCTTCGCCTGGGACATATGTTGACCAACTACCATCGGGAGACTGGTTTTCTACAAGCCAGCCAATACCCTTCTTGATTGACTGATTTTGTTTGATTTCATGTGGAGCCAAGGACAAGATTAGTGCTAAGGTCGAAAGAGCTGTATCATCAGCATCGGATAAGATTTTTGCTACAGAATTACTAGTTCTAAAATCAGCTAAACCGGAAAATGCCCACCCACCATCATTTGATTGTTGTTTCATAATCCAACGACTAGAGGCTTGTAATTGTTTGGTCAGGCTATTTTCGTTATCCAAACCGGCTAAAGCTATTGTTGAAAGTGCCGTGTCCCAAACGTTTAGGTTAAGTGCTTCCCTACAACCCCCATCAAGGTTTTGTGTTTGTTCAAGCCAACTAATCGCAGTACTGATATAGTCCTCCTTTACTAATTCAGGGAAATGTTTTTTGGCTTCGATCATTGCTAATGCTGATAAAGCTGTTATATAATTAACACGAAACCAGCTGCCATCAGCCAACCTGCAAGAAAACATCCAATCTAATAAATCTGTAATGACATGACGCCGATTTTTGGTATGTGTTTCGATAAGTATCATGCACGGTACAAGCGTTTGTTTTTCTGCTACAAAAAGTTTTTTGAATTTTGCTGAATAAAAAAAATCTGGGCTGGGTAATAGATGGCGCGGTGGTTTCACCCATTTAGATAGCTGTGGGAGTAAGGTCGTGATGGTGCGAACTACAAAAATCGCTATTGGTGGTGGTATTACTTTCGACCAATTTAGTTGTTTGAGATGAGCGTAGACTAATTTGATAAGACCTAGTTGAGGAATCTTGGGAGGAATCTCCGTTTGAGTCGTTTGAGACAAAATTAGCTGAGCAAATTCGGTAGCGTTTTGGTTAGGGATTCTCGACGTATCCAAAGCCCATTGGTTGTCAGCGAGCCTTTGCTTTTCCAACCAGTTAATTAGGGCTGAGCTAACGGAATTGCCCTGTGCTATTTGCACCCAAGCTAACGCACAGGTAGGAAAAGTCATCGAGGATAAGATCCCTTCGAACCTACCATCTGAAAACTGCTGCTCGATTAAAAAATGACTACCTTTTTTAATCGAATTAACGATTTCAAGTTGATCAACTGGAAACATAATTTACCGCATTTCGAAAAATGGATAAGCCGTCTCCTTCTTCTGGTAAATTTTCGCGTGTCCAACGAGGATGACTGTAGCGACTCAAATAGCGTTCAGGATGAGGCATCAAACCCATAATCCGTCCAGTTGGATCACATATGCCTGCAATATTTCGTTCTGACCCATTTGGGTTCTCAGGATAATTAGAAGAAGCATAACGAAATACTACTTGGCCATTAATTTCTAGCTGATCGAGAGTTTCGTTGGAAGCTATAAACCGCCCTTCTGCGTGAGCTACCGGGAGGTAAATCTGCTCAGGTAGGTTGGGTGTGAATACACAGCGACTCGGATCAGTTTTTAACTTTGTCCACCGACATTCAAACTTAGCTGAAGAATTGCTGGTGAGTGACGCTTCCTGTTTAGACGATTTTATCTGAGGCAGAAGACCTGATCGGACCAAAACTTGGAACCCGTTACAAATACCAATGATTAACCCATTATTTCTGACAAACTCGGTAATTGAATCGATGAGTTTATAGCGGATCTCATTAGCCAACAAAATACCTGCAGCAATATCGTCTCCGTAAGAAAACCCCCCCGGAATAGCCAAAATGTGGTAGTCCATCAATGTTTTTTTTCTTGTTAATAGCTCGTTGATATGTACTAAATTAGTTCTAGCACCTGCGAGCTGGAATGCATAATCAGTTTCGTAATCACAATTGGTGCCCGCAGTCCGAAGAACCAAAACATTTACATTTTTCATATTCCAAATTAACTACAGAAAGGTATGATAAAAGAGAAGATAAATCTTAGCACAATATACGTGCTAGCGTCAATTATCACCTTTTTTTTGGCGAGCTAGATTCAAGTTTCTTCTTAATATGGAACTTTTTGGTATTAACTTTAACCCTGATTCAAGATATTGAATCCCCTCTTTTGTTTTGCCAGAATTTAGCGACCTAACTGCTTGGTTGTTATAGTATGCTTCAGCTATGTTTTCAAACTTTCTTCTATTTCTTTTTGACCGATTAATGCCCTTAACTATGATCTGGCCGGCTTGATCCGACTGGTTTTTCTTGAAGCAAAAATTGGCCCAATCCAACATAATAGCATCCCAGTTATTGAGTAACGTTTTATCTGTGGGTTTTATTGATACCCCATTTTCGATGATTTTTACTGCAGATTCAAACTTTTGCAGTTTTGCAAGTTCCAACGCCCAATTGTTATATACTAGAGTCTTTGCTTTTAGTAGCTGGTGCAAACTTGGTAAGACCTCTTCCCCCTTCTCCAGTAATTTAATTGCTTTTAAAAATTGTCTCTGGTTGGCTAACTTCTGAGCAGGGTCAATGTACACAAATGCGAATGCTTCTAACAAAATCTTGTCATTTGGTTTATCTCTTAGGGCTTTGCGAAAAATCGGCACTGATTCTTCTACCGATAGACCTTTTGTCGATTCAACAATTACATTGACGCTGAGCTGGTCAAAAATTTCTTCTTTGGGCAAAGCTAATTTGGCTTTGGTGATTGATTGTTTAGCCTTCTTAAATTGGCCATTTCTGACAGACAATTGGATTTGATCAATATAGGCAGCCCGTAGGTTCTGTTCTAGTCGTCGGTCTTTTGGGTACTCTTGTAATCCAGTTTCAACAACTTGGATACCTTGCATAAACTGATTTGATTTAAGTAGATGATAGCTCCAATTGACATAAACGTTATATCGAAGCTGCCTGGGTTGTTTCATGTATGGAAATAGATCTAAAGATTTTTCGATAACAAAGAGTGCGTCAGAATAACGCTTAGCGTGATCAAGTGATATTATGTAGTTAGACAAGCCACTTTCCCAAGAATTAGTATTCCTAGGCAAATCTCCTGCCAAGTGCCAACCTAAATGTAAAGCCCTAGCAGCTTCAGCGTGCCGATTTTGGTCGCTAAGTGTCTTGTATCGGTTTGAATAGATTAGGGAAATCATCTGTTTGTCGCTGATTTCTGATCGTGCTTGGTAATTGCGTTGAGGCACATAAGCGAATCCAGTCAATTGGCCAAATTGGTCTAATATATCTTTTCTAGTGGAAGGATCAAATCCATATTTGATTGTTGTTTCAACATCTATTTTTTGGGTTGAGAGCTTTAGTTGGGAAAAAGCATGGTCCTTAACAATAACCCCCGTGATGTTTATAGCGAATTTACGGCAAACAATAGCATAGAGCACTGAAGACGAAACGCAATTGAAATCTCTGTTCTGTAGGATAGTGTCAAGGCGCGTTTGTTTTGCTTTGTAGGAGCGAAAGAACCAAATGTGAAGCCAATGCAGGATGAACTCAGCACGCTCTATTGTTTGACCCGATACTTTTTGAGTTTCTAGAGCGACAGAGAGGTCCCGGGTAATACTGTCGATGCTTCGTTTGAATCTTGTCATTTCTTTTTGTTGGACACCAGAGGCTAACAAAGCAAAAGTTGCGTAGTTATCATAGGTATATGGTTCATTTGTGTTCACCATTCGCTTTTCATGATCAGATAACATTATGATGGTTTCAAACTCTTTCTCCATTGTGGATTGACTTAAAATGTTAGTTGGCATGAGCATGGCGAGTCCAATTAAGATTGGAATATTGCACCTAGAAAACAGGTTAGACATAGTTGAATCATATCATAAACTGTGTTAAATTGAAGACCTGTTGCTAAATTCA
>JACLAC010008018.1_pt1 | contig 67959 bp, 47 predicted proteins | sample 8027881 | NCBI WGS metagenome assembly JACLAC01 (sample SAMN15725517, study PRJNA655200) | protist metagenome | isolation source: fluorescence activated cell sorting (FACS) single amplified genomes of... | place: Spain: Blaines Bay Microbial Observatory, Mediterranean Sea | collected 2016-01-19
TAGCACTTCTGACTAGCCTCGATTTGGATTAAATTACATTCAAAACAAATGCCTTGAAAGATCAAAAACCAAAATTCTAATTTACTGTGAGTAAAATTGAACAACAAAACTAGATTACTTTTCATTCCCAATCTTTGTTACTTTTATCTCTTGCTTTGGCTGTCCATGAATTTCGAATTGACAGTAGCGCAGAATTTATCAACGGTAACTGGCTCATCGGGGTTGGCAAAAGCAGTCGATAATGAGGGGGATTTGATATATGTTGGAGCTGGTTCACAACTGATTATTCTCGATGCAAAAGATGTATTAGACGAGCAAGCTGAAAGACCAATTTGGCAAGCCGCATTGACGGTTCCTGGCTCAATTGAACAAATCGCTATTCATAAAGTTACATCCAATAAAATATTCGCCTATTTGTCCCTTGGTGTGAATGGCTTCGGAATTGCTGACGTCAGTCAACCAAATGCACCCAAGTATGTATCAACTCTAGGTCAGGCGGGACCATCAAATTACTTTTTTTTCGATAAAAACGAAGATGAAGATCATGTTTATGTAGCTGGTGGACAAGGTGAATGGCATATAATCAATATTGAAAACGAAAGTTCACCAATCGTCTTATCAAGCCAATTGGTGAACTTTCCAGTTGCTTGTGTTTACGTTCACCGAAAGAAGGCCTACGTTGTCACCAAACCTGACGGTTTAGGACAAACAAGTGAACTGTTTATTTACGATGTGACACAAAAAACTAGCCCCACGCTTCATTCTGTGAAAGTAGATGTCGAGGGATCTCTTCAGGATAGCGTTAAATTAAATGGACTTGCAGAACGAATTGTTGTACGCCGATTAGACAATCAAAAGACCTTAGCCTATGTTGCTCTAGGCAAAAGAGGTCTCCATATTTTAAATGTTACAGACATGGAAAATATCATAGTTAATCAAAATCCGACAGGTATAACGGAAGCGAGCGACATTGTGCTGGACGAAAACAATTGGCTTTATGTGTCTGACGAATACATTGGTCTTCATGTTTTTGAAGATGCTAAAAATTTAGATACAACTGTCAATCATTCGCCATCCAATTTCATCCCCCGCCCAACTGCTGCTTTTTCGGTCTCGTCGACGAGTAAAAGAGCTGATTTGTACACTGTCGATGGTCTTAACCACGCAATGGTCCTCAAGCGAGATCTAGAATCTGAGACGCCTTGGCAACCAATAGGTAACTGGAGAACAGTTGGTGTTGTAGAATCAGCCATTTTTTTTATGACTAACGGCCAAGGAATAATTGCGACAGCTAATGGTCAGAATGGGGTTTCACTGTTTACTGTAGAATCAAATAATATTAAACCTGGAGATGTAAAATCTAGTAACCAGTTTCGAACTTTCGTGGACGTGGGAGGTTCCGTTTCAGGCCTGACATATAACCAGATGAATGGCCTACTTTATATTTTTTCTTCTAATTTGACATTAATTGATCCCAAACAAAATAATAAAATTTTATACCAACTTCCATTGGCAAAATCAGCTAAAAGTTTGATATTCGTACCTTCCTTATCGGTAACTACATCATCAACATTGGCTTATCTTTCTACTGATTTACTTGAAGTTTATGATTTCGACACACCGACTACTCCGCAACTGATAACTACGGTACCTATTTCGAATATTGAAGATCAATTCTTATTTCAGGTCGAAGGTAAAACCCTAATTTGTTTAGCTTGTGGTGCTGATGGGCTGAAGGTTTTGGATGTTACTCAACCAACGCAACCTAACGTCATTGGTACTTGGCCAACGGTAGCAGATGGTTTTAGTAGAACGGTTGAAGTCGTAGATCAAATAGCATTTGTTTCCGACAGCTATGGTGGTCTGTGGATCGTCGATTTAGCAGAGCCAGAAAAATCAACAGAAATCACTCGACTTCGAACTAACAGCGTCGTTCAAGACCTAAAGGTAAACGGAGAATTTGTATTCTTGGCCACAGCAACAAGAGGAATACAAATCGTGAATACGAGTATTCTGGATAGTCCAAAAATAGTTGAAAACTACTTAACACTAGGTTCAGCTTTGTCCATATTTGAAATTCCACGGGCCAGTGATTCCGACATTCAGCAAATTCTAGTTGGTGATGCCAGTAATGGTGCACAAATATTGTCTGTTGACCTGCCAGTTTCGAGATTCCCTATCATTACTGGTTTGTCGCCCCGAACAGCTTTACCTGAAAAACGTATCGCTATTACTGGTAGAAATTTCAACGTTGGTGCAGCAGTTTTATTTGGTAATTCTGAAGCATCCCTTGTTGAGTGGATATCAGAAAATTCAATTCAAGCAGTTATTCCGAAGGATATGAAAGAAGGACTGTCTGATGTGGCTGTTATTAATCCTGATCAGACAAGAGGCGAACTACCATCCCGTCTGAAAATTGTAGGGAAACAAGCCGAATTTTTTATTTCTGCTACTATGGACCCCAGTCAGTCTTTAGCCCACATTGACTTCAACTCTATTCCCCTAGGCACCAAAACTCCCCCTATTTTCCCTTTGCAGATAAAGAATAATGGTACAGCTTCTCTAGAAATTAAAAGAATCGATTTACCAAGCCGAAAATTCACGATCCAATCTACTGAACTTCTACCATTGACAATAAATCCTGATAAAACGGAGCTAATTACTCTACGCTTTGAACCAACAACTATCCTAAAGTTGGAGGATATGATCATTTTTCACTGGAAAACTAGTGGACAAGAAACTGTTAGTCAATACACTCTGCCCGTTACCCTAACGGTGACTGGTAAGACTGAGTCTTTTACTATTTTAGGGGTTGGTCGTCATTTGACAATCGATGGTGAAAGTATAGTCGAGACGGCTTATGTGGATCAGAATTATACTGTTGAGGTGAAAATCCTTTCAGATGACGGTTCAACGGTTATTTCATCGACGGTTAGTTCCGTCCGATCTATTACCAATGGAAGCGCTTATACATACATTACATCTATTGACCCTAGCCCCGAAACTGGTTATGCTCCTATTGAGATTGGACAACAAATTGAGCTTAGTATTTTCTATCATGACCCGACTATTCCATCCAATCAGCCTGGTACGCCTACTGGATTACTCAATTTGAAGGTTGATGGGCAAGAGTATAACGGTGAAACTAAGATCGAAATCAAAGAAAAGCATCTGGCTGATAGAGAGATTACTGTTGATTTTGGCATTCTATTTCCCAAGCCGAAAGTTACTGATATTACTCGGCTAGATCCAATTAATCCTAATTTATCAGATCCGAGTGGCGGTGGCGGAACACCCCTTCGTTTACATGGACTCAACTTTCGGCCTGGACTGGAGTTGAGGATACAAACCGGGTTGACAACAGACCAATTAACATTAGCTACTGAAGTTGAACGTATATCTGATACTGAGTTACGGGCATTGACACCAATTGGCTTACCTGGTACAGATCGGAGTGTTGTGATCATCAACGTTGATAGGCAGGAGTCAAGCTTGACCAACTCACCAACCTATACTTACAATTCTGTCGATCGTATATCTATTCTCGACCCGGATGCAACAGTCAATTCCGAACTAGACCAACTTTTATTTGCTTCCATTTTAACTGAAGGGGTGCCTTTCACCTTACCGATCTCCACAACTAAAATATTACAAGCTATTGGATTCGACAAAAACGGTTATCGCTTAACGTTACAAGATACCACGTGGGAAATTGTTGGTAATGCTCGGGACGGAGGGATTGCACCTAACACTGGACAGTTAACGACTGGTTCTAAAAAGGGAGACTTTAGGGTTAGAGTTACATATACATCCGGTGGTATCAATTTGACGGCAACCCAACCAATTACAGTAACGGCCGGTGCACCCACCAAGATTATTGGTATTTCAGCCAATCCTACTCAGTTAACAGCATCAACAGAAAATAAATTAACTCATTCCCTGATTACGGTTTACGTCACAGATCAGCAAGGAAACCCTGTATCAGATCTCAAAATGTCAGATCAAGGGTTTCCAAGTAGCAAATCTCTCAACTTCAAGGCCAAATACAGTGAAATCGAGAGTGATCTTCCACAACTCGGTCAATTCAGTGACTTTATCTCTAATGGGGACGGTAGTTACCAAATCACATACACTACCCCAAATCACCTAGAGCTATTCAAACCAGGAATTTCAGGGCAGTATCCAAAACGACCAATTAGGCTATCGATTGTCGTCAATGACCAAATTGCGACAAAACCGCCACTAAATTTATACCCTCCAGTAGCCTTTCTGACTATCACGCCAAAGCGAACAATAATCTTAGATCTTTCTTCCACTGATCTAGAATTACTTTCGAATCTGGATGATTTTCGAGCCAAAATTCAGCAGGTGACTCACTTGCCCGAGCTAAACAAAGAATTGAAAAGCAATGGCCTTCCTATCTTTCAACCCTTGCTAGTAGTAACTGAAAACCGAGCTGGTGATTTTTTAGAGTCAGTTCCAGTTACATATATGGGTAGTGACCGCTATGAAGTACTGGATAACAGCAGAATACAACCAGCACCATCGAAATCAGATTCATCTATTTTTATTACGGGATTACCGGCGTATAAAGATCCTAGTAAAGATATCAAATGGCAAGTTGTTCCAGACGTCATTTTGGAACAGTTGTTTCGCCTACCAGCCAATGGAACCGCTAACAAAAAATTTATCGTTCATGGAATCGATAATCTAGGCTCATTTGTAACACACAAGATCCCAATTTTGATAGACGGTTTCACTCAACAACAAGTCGCTCAAGAAGAATTACAAATTTCAACTACCATTGGTCGTCTGGTTGATGAAAATGTAACTAATACCGGGTATGAGTTTGTGTACTTAGCATCGACGAAACAACAGCGTAAAGTTCGTATAAAAGCTTTGAGTAGTAATGCTAATGGTCAAATTGATCTCCAGCTGGTGAGTGGAGAAACAGCTAATATCGCGCTCCAATTTGCTAGCAACAATTTTTTAGGTGGTGTACCACAACTACCTGCCGATGGGAAATCCAAGATCGCCTTCCAAGTGACAATGACTGATCGGTATCGTAACCCAGTCATTTTGTCAGAGCCGTATAACAACCCTGTTTCACAATCTTCACAGATTGAAGTAACGCTACGCATGAACGAAGATGAGGCGCAGTTTCACTTCCCACGATCCGACGAATTAACGGAGAATACTAGCAATTTAGGCACAATTCAGAATTTTGTCGATCTCCAGAATGGCTCCTATACAGCTGAGTATGTGACCGGTAGTAGAATGGGGACTATGAGATTACAAGTAAAAAATGGGGACGCAATAGCTCAGGCTTCGTTATCTATTTTACTTGGGGAGAAAGCTGAACTGCAACTGATCAATGTAGCCCCCTATCGAATGAATTACCAGCTTGAACAGAATAGACTCTTTCCTAAAGGGTATACCCCCATCGCCGGTGGGGATATTATTCCTTTATGGCTCGTGGTTAGAGATGCTGATGGTAACTCAGTTAGTGGATTAAAATTGACAGTCGATGTTGATAAAGGTCAAACAGATGAAGTTGCTAGCGAAAAGAAAATGGCTGCTGTTGATTTGACATTATCCCAAAATGATGACTGGAAATATCCATTCACTAAGGACTTATATCAGGTTAACTACAACCCACCCAAAATAGCTGAAAAAGTAAAAGTCAATATTATTGCAGAAGACCCGAAAAGTCTGGCTATCCCTCCGTTCCGGATTAGCAAAATCTTCGAATTACCTGTTATACCTAATCGCCCAGATTCAAATGAATCCACCATCGAGATTGGTCGAAGTCAACAAATAAAGCAACCTCCATCTGACGGTAGTGAATCAACGTTAGCCACTGTAACCGTTCGGGATAAACACCAGAACGTAGTCCCTAACCAGAAATTACAATTAGTCATAGTCGATCAGCCTGCAGAAGCCACGTCGACTGTAATTCCCCTGCCAAAAAGTTTGCAAAAGTCTACTGCCGTGACAAATGAAAACGGACAAGCATCTTTCGAATTGAAGATGAAACATGACGTTGAAACAGCTAGTGATAACGTGTTGAAGGTTAAAGCCGAACTAGTTGATGGGGATTCAGCTTTTCAGCCATTGACCACTTTAGTGCCGTTCAGCTCGCCAAAAATAGCCGAGATTGAGTTTACTCAATTACCTCTTGAACTTCGCGGCAATGGCATTTCGGAGGGAGAAATTCTACTTAAGGTGAAAAATGAAGTCGGCATACCTCTTTCAAACGCAGATATTTGGGTGAATCCATCCGAAGGCGAAATAGTGGGTGGTAAGGTTCTATCTATTGGAAATGGTGTTTATCGTTGTATGTACCGATCCACCGACCGCATGAGTACTATAGTATTAGAAGCAGGATCGAAAAGCGACATATATCGATCAAATTCACAGCCTAAATTATTGAATAACGAGTTTGATTTGTTAGCAGGAGATGTCTCTCCGAGCAATTCTACGGTGGAAATTGCGGATGGTACTATTTTAGCTAACTCAAAATCGAGGACGTCTGTCAATATCAAATTACTAGATGGGTCTGAAGAGGAAAACCCAATCCAAGGGCAGTCAATTGTCTTATCCGTACCTGATCATGCCGATAAGATAATTATCGAGCAACCCTTACCCACTAACAGTGAAGGTCAAACGACAGGCTATATCCGATCAGCTACCGTTCATCGATTGGGCCAAGATATACCACTCCAGATCGAGGTGAAAGTTCTTATTCAACCAATCAATGATCAAGGTCAAACTGTTGTACTATCTGGATATCGCAACCAACCACTGACATTTTATCTTGTTCCTCCTTCTCCAATACGTATTGATTTTACTTCTATCAAATATCAAGATGGGACGAAGGCCGAATGGTTAAATGCAAAAGGACCATACGATGAGGATAAAAGCCAAGTCATTCTGGAAATTCAGGTGTTAGATAAAGTTGGAGACCCCGTTGAGCCGCTGGAGCCAACGATGTATTTGACGGCTTCTGCTGGCCAAATAGCAGATCAGGCTGAATATTTGGGGAATGGTGTCTATCAAGCTGGATTTACATCACCTAGTTATCCAGATGGCCGCCTAGAGATCAGAGCCAAAATCGCAGACTTAGCGAACCAAGACAAGGCATGGTTAGCGTCTACTCAAATCTTAACTGTACGCAAGACAGACACTATTCCACCTAATATTGAGAAGGCTGAAACTATCAATAGTAAAGAAATATTATTGAGATTCAATGAGCCAGTGTTTGGGTTATTGGTCGATAATTGGTCAGTTGATGAGGAACGTATTGATCAAATTATCCCTCAATTTCAGTTCACTCCAAAAGGAGGCAGCCAAGAATTCCGTCTGATTTTGGTTGCTCCGATTTCACCTCAGTCTGAGCCAATGATAGCATATCAAACCTTGGTACTACCTGTTAATACAGATGATGGAACTGATAGTGCTTATTCAGAGGATCTACTTATGGCTCAAGATCTAATTGGTGCGGTCCAAGATCTGTCTGGTAATTTTCTGTCGACGGTTAGCATCAAAGCTCAGGATAAAATCCCACCAGACTTTCAGGCTCAAATTACCGGTGCAAACCAGATTTTGCTGACTTTTAATGAGCCAGTGATAGGATTTAGGCCAGATGTCTATTTTTCTAATCCTGACAGCGAAAATCACATCGGTTGGAAAATTCAAAGTGGTGAGTTCAAAAAAGAAATGGCAAACTTCGTTACTAATTTTGAGCCACTGGATTCTACTGAGAACGAAGGATATCGTCTTTGGCAAGTTGACTTTAGACCTGAATACGATCCGTCCATACCTTGGTTCCTTCCTATGAGACCTAATCAAATCCCTAATCAAATCCGATTTGAATACCGGTCTGATCCGACTTCTGCGCAGTTCCAGCCTCAGACTGACCTAAGTGGTAATCTAATTAGTAGTGAATCCGTAATTGCCACATTCAAAGAATTACCTACTATTGTTGTGCTGGACAGTAAAGGTAACCAATTGGAAAAGGCATTATCGATTTCTGAAGGGCAAACTATAGAATTAGAAATCATCATTACAAACGAAAGGTTCTTAACTGATGAAATTTCATTTGAATCATCCAATGAACTATTTATAGTAAATATGCCGACAGATAATGAAATTACCATTGAGTCAGCAGCAACTATTTATACTTCTCTTTCCGATTATAAAAACAGCTTAAGTGAAACAGGTAAGTTAGATTGGGTGGATCGACTCACCAGTGTTCTGGGTGGTAGTGGAAAGAACTTTTGGGCCCGAAACTATAGCGTGACCTTTGGGCACAATATTGCGACTGCTAGTGCCCCCAAGGAAGTTTATCCATTTGTTCTTTCGGTAGAAGACAAAAGTTTTCCTAACCAATCTGTCAAAAAGGAACTTCAGTTTGAAGTTAACAATCGAAGCTTAGCTGCTATGGTAGAAATAGTCAGTGAAAGAAAACAATTGGTCTCAGACGGAATAGATAAAACACCAATTACCGTTACAATAACTGACTCAATTGGTGAACCCGTAGAGGACGAGCAGGTCACATTAGTCACCGATGATGGTAGAGAGTTTAAAACCTATTACCCTTCTCCTTATATTAGAGGTAATTATCAGGGAGTATACACCACTAAAAATGACCAAATTGGTGATGTCATTATTACCGCAAGAACTTCGGTGGATGGTGTTTCGGCCCAAATCAAGCTTGACCACTTGCCTGAGCAACCGGCTAGCGTTCATTTGATGATTGCTGACCCTGAACTGCCGGCGGATGGCAATTCTACTACTCGGCTGATAGTCACATTGCGTGATAAGAAGAAACGTCCCATTGATAGCCATTTTGCTTACTTGGATACTACAAAAAACCCACAATCTCCGACACTTGAAGTACAAGAAGTGGAAGTTCGTTTTGATCCACCTCCGAAATATGGTCGCATTTGGAGTCAAACTCAAAACCTAACAGACAAGATGCCGGAAGTTACCAGTGATGAAGAAACTAGTAACATGAATCGTGCTACTTTTGTCGGTAGACTAACGGGTAAACATTTAGCTTTCTATCAAGCACCAAACGAGTTCTTACCTGATCGAGAGACAATTAAAATTTTGGCTAAAGTGACGGCCTTTGATCCGAAGAAGGGCAGTAATATCACTATGAGTGGCGCGGCTTCTCTTGTTTTGTATAAACCGAACCGATTACCAAAGCTAATTATCAAGGGGCCGTTGAGTGAGGTTACGGGTGAAACATTACCAACACCTCTTTACGAAAATGACGAATTAAAACTGGAATTGATAGTTGAAGATCCAGACCAAGATCCAGTTAACTTGTACGCTGAAAATCTGCCTTCGGGAGCTATTCTCACTCTTCCAACCCAAGACAACCAAAATGCTAAATTTGAATGGGAACCTACGAGTCAATTAGTCAAGGCAGAAGAAAAAGAGAAGCCCTTCACAATTACTTTTCATGCATCAGATGGTCGCGGTGGAAGTGTTAGTAGAAAATTGAATATCGTGGTCAAGCATCTCAGTTCTGCTAAACAGATCAGTCTATTTGCTACACCTAATAGGCTGATTGTTGGGCAATCAAAAGGTATTTCGTCGGCTACCATTCGCGCCATTGTGAGCGATAGAGATGGGATTCGCCAACCTTTCGAAAACTTAAGAATGATGTCCGCATTTACACCTGACCCATCTGTTCTAAAAACAACAAGTACTGATAACGAAGAATCGTTATCAGTGAATACGGAACCCCAGATAATAACAACTGACCTTGCTGTTATCGAAGAAGAGGTTGGTGTTTACCGAGCAGTTTTTTCGGCTGGGACTAGTTCTGGCCAAGTCTCTGTAACAGCTCAAATTGAAGGAACTAATACCAAGTCGAAACCAGTAATACTTGAAATTTTGCCAGGTTCTCTATCAAATTTGTTGGTGTCCGGGCCGTTAGTCAAAAAGCCGAACCCAATACAATTAGAGGCTGGAGAGAGTGAATTTTTTACGATTTGGGGGCAGGATGAATATTACAATCCAGTCCCAATTCCTCAGGATGAAAAATTTGGTTTACAATGGGCAATAGTGGGAAATATTGGCCAAGTTATACCAGAGGAACCAAGGGGCTCTGAATCTCCTTACCGGCGTTTCCAATTTACAGCAGAATCAGTAGGACAAGGTGAAATTGCTTGGTCAATTTCAGTAAACGGAACGAAAATCGAGCAAAAAACTGACAAAATCAAAGTGTCTCCCGGCCAATTGGACAAGGTCATAGTGGAAATGACTCAGCCAGAAAATCTCTCTAGTAGTGTACCTATCGGCCAAGAATTGACATTTGAGACTCAAGCTACTGATGCTTTTGGCAATACTATATCGCTGATCAAAGATGAGGTCAGTTGGTCTGTGCTTAATGATATTGGAGACTTAGATACTGACTCACAACCGACAAGCCAACCAATAGCTGTCTTCAGCCCACGCCGAATTGGAAAAGGTCGTATTTCAGCTAATGTAGGAAAATTACAAGGCCAATCGGCTCCAATCTCAGTGGTAGCTGGTCCTTTAGATCGGATTGAAATAAAACCTATAGAAGTAGAATATCAGTCACAAGATCCGATTGAAACATTGGCAGGCGACCAAATTCAGTTTTCAATTCGAGGTTTCGACAGTACAGGAAATTCAGTCCCAATACCCAGTGCGTTTGCTAATTGGAAAATCGTACGAATTGACGATAACAACGAAACAGCCGTTGGAATTGGTACATATGAGACGTTGAAAAGCGGAATTGGAGAAACTGGTGATCCATCTGGTATTTATACCTTTCGGGCAACTACTGTTGGTCTTGGCCGAATTGATCTAACTTTTAAACCATCCACGGGAAATACTGTTAAAGCCCAATCTTCCGAAATCAATGTTTCATCTGGCTCTGTTCATAGTCTGAATATAGAACCCAAAAATCCTACGGTTGTTGCCGGAGAAGAAATCAAGTTTCGTATTATTCCACAAGACAGTTATGGTAACTCCATTTCATTTCATTCCAACATTACCGCTAATAGTGAGAACGACCAGCAGAAATCAAAAGAAAAAATTGAAATTGGCCTAGAATTGGTTATTCCGAGTAACAACCTTGACCCTATTGCTGAAATTTTGGAAGGATATAGGCTGAAAGCAAAAAAGACTGGGATCGGACAAGTGAAAGCAACACTAATTCACTCAGAAACAGAATCTCTTCCTCTACATAAACGAACATCCCCAATTGAATCATACGCTCCGATCACAGTAGTAGCAGGTCCAGTGGTGAAGGTTGAAGTTCATCCCAGAGAAGCTTTTAGTGTTGAAGTCGGAAAAATCGTAAACTTCCAAGCAATTGGTTTAGATGCGCTTAATAACTCAATACCATTGAATACAGGTCTAAAGTGGACACTGGATAACTTAGAAGGAAGACTGGGTGAGATAGATCAAGCAGGAAAAGTCGAAGTGAACAGTATTGGAAAATCTAAGATCGCTGTGACTTTTACTGATCTAGAAAGTGGCGAAGAAGACCCTAAGATACTAACTGGGGTTTCTGGTGAATTATCTAGTGGTATGCCCATTCCACTGCAATTTACCAAAACTCAACGACCTAAAACCATAGTTGGTGCAGGGCTTGGCAAAAAACTGATCTTACCTATATCAGCCCAAAATGTGCCGCTACCCTTCCAATTATTGAAGGGATCAATGGTACTATCTTATCCGTTGGACTTACTTCAGTTTGACAAAATGAAAGTCGTTGGTGATTTTACCGTCCAAAATGAGTTAATGCAGCCTGGCCAATTGTCTTTAACATGGAACTTAAAACTATCACCTGCGACGAGACAAGAAGGGGCACCAGTTCATTTTGTTGATTTAGCTTTTACAGTCTTGCCAACAGCCAAAATAGGAGCTATATCTTCAATCGAATCAACCTCTTTACAACTACAAGGAAGCAAAGGCTTAATTCCAAGCAATCGACCAAGAGTCGAGTTTCATCTTCTTCCAGATGTACTTGTTGATCTAGTAATACTTGAAACGCAAAAAACAAATCCAAGTAATCCAATACCAGTCAGTACTGATTTATCAAAGGGTAATAAAGTTGCTGACAACCCAACGTTAGAAAAGTATGTAGCTACTGTTGAACCAAATGAAGTAATTGTTTTCGACCTGCGGGTTGATAAGCCCAACCCTTCACCCATTAGTCTAGCTAGTGGACAAATTAATATCAGGTCAGTAACCGAGATCGATAGTTTTGATTTGACGATAAATCCGTTATATCAAGTACCTAATAATGAAATAGTTGAAGGTGGACAAGTAATTGAGCAAAAACCAATGATTCGGATAAAACCCATTTCTAAAGGTCAAGCTCTAGTCATTGACGATTGGGATATTGCCTTCGGCAATTCTACATATCAAGTAACAGTAGCTCAACTCAAGCTAACTATTAGTCCAGATGCTGCCGCAAGATCGTTCTCGTTACCTATTACGTCGGATTTTTCGTCTAAGCAAGGGGACATTTTCGGATTGAAAATGCCTAGCTCTGAGCTACTAGTATTAGACAACAGACCTCCTACGGGTGAAATTATTATCAATAATGGTCAAACACACACTAATCAACTAACCGTAGATTTAACTCTTTCTGTGACTGATTCTGACGGTGAGGTAACGGAAATGTTGATTGTGAATACCTGGCAAGATCCCATTCATAAAAATGAACAGATTGAAAATAAAGAAAGTAAGGAAACTCAACCAGAAACGTGGGTGCCATTTACGAATAAAAGAGAGTGGAAACTGACCGAAGAAGATAAGGAAGGAGAAAAACTAGTATATGGTCAATTCAAAGACCAACTGGGGAATCTAACAACACCACCTTTGGTAGGAAAAATAATTTATGATATTACTCCCCCAATTGCTGCTATTCAAATACCTAGTTTAGACTTAAAAAAACAAGTTGTTACCATTGAAATGCAGCCAAGCGACAATCTTTCTAACATGTTAATTGTGGGTCAAGTACGGTTGAGTAATGTGTATTTTGACGGGAAACAAGACAAAGATAGCCAAGGTGAACTATTAGAATGGTTACCAGTAAAAAAAGAAATGGAGTGGAAACTTTCAACTGGTAGCGGGACGAAAACTGTATATGTCCAGTTCCGCGATCCAGCCGGTAATCTGTCTAAAGTAACTTCAGAAGAAGCAGATGTTGATGTTACACCACCTGATATTGTTGAATTTTCCCCTAATGACCAAAAAGACTTTGTTCCTGTTAACGCTTTAGTCACCATCACTTTCAACGAAGTCATTGATGAAGAAAGTTTAACAAATAGCAAGCTGGAAGTTATTGGGTTATCCGCAACCGGTAACAACGAAACAGTTTATAAAGGTAGTTTAGGGACAGTTGGCCCAACCATTCGATATCTTCCGGACGAGGCTTTTAGTAACTTAACTGAAATTTCAGTTCGGTTCAAAGCTACTGTCATTGACCAATACCAAAATCCAACTGTCCAAGAAAAAGAATGGACATTCTCTACAGGCTTAGGTATTTGGCCTGGAGATACCAACAACGATGGTGTAGTGGATGTATTAGATATCATTCCAATTGGTCTTTATTGGCAAAAACAAACGATTGTACGTGAATCGAGTTCGTTGATGTGGTTAGTTCAACCGGCACGACCAGCGGTTTCAATTGATGAGTTAACCGAAGAAAAAATAGCTATGACCTTTGCTGACGCTGATGGTGATGGAGTAGTATCAGCAAATGATATTGTACCAATTGCGCAAAATTGGGCAAAAACTCATCAAATACAAACTCAGCCTAGTGATGTTGTTGAGATAGCAACAGCAAGTTGGACTAAAAATCAACAGCAACGGGCGGATCAATTTAACATTTATGAGCAGATGCTCGACCGACTAGCAAAGTTGCCTGATTCGGAGGGAATATTACAACTTCGTCAATTTCTTAATAAGCAGATATCATGGATAAATCAACAGTTGATACCCCATCAGACACAACTTTTGGCCAACTATCCAAACCCATTTAACCCAGAAACTTGGATGCCTTATCAATTAGCTAAAGATGGAATGGTTGTTCTAACTATCTACAATACTTTAGGAGAAGTCGTACGTTCTTTTGACCTAGGTTATCAAACGGCCGGTTATTATCTTGACCAAACGCGAGCTGTGCATTGGAATGGTAAAAATCGAGCTGGAGAATCAGCAACCAGCGGTTTGTATTTTTACCAAATCCAAGTTGAATCTAGCGAATGGAAATATACCGACGTACGAAAACTAGTCTTAGTAAAATAGATTCAGGGATAATAGCTGCCTGTCATTTCAGAATTCGTTTTGATATAATTGAGGGGGAGTTGGATAAGGAGTTGAAAATAGATGCTGAAATTTATCGCTCGGTTGTTTGAAGGCTCAATAGATATTGAACGGACCTATGGGCACTGCGACCAGGCAATCGGTTTACTACAAAGCTATAACGAAAACCCAGATGGATTTTCGGAAAAGAAAAAGACTAATATGGATGAAACCGTCGAAGTGGCAATTCGAGAAGCAACTAATCTCATCAGTCTGGAGGGTGAAAAAAACTGGATTGGCGTTTTTAGGGAAATGCACTCAAATCTAGCGGCAATTCACTTGGAACTTGGCAATCGAGATAAAGTAGATTATCATTGCAAGAAACTAGCTGACTATGGAGAGCCCGGCCGCCTAGATGCTGAGGAGATTTTGGGGAAACTCAATCAGGCTCAATCCGATACACCATCTACGAGCTAGCTCTGAAGGTTTAGATTTTACAACCGTTAGCCATGCATTTCCTCGAGCCAGCGATGTTGACGTTGTTGGTTCTGATACCTTTGTTGATACTGTTGTCTTGGTTGCGAATAAGGCGTTCTCAACACAATGTGACAGCCTTGTTTTTATGGCCAGAACCTAGTCAGGTCACAAACGCTCGGTTTTCTTTTCAGCGATTCAAGTCGTCTCCAACGCTACTGATACAATTATGTGTTTTAGCTTTACTGATAGCCAGTTTAGCTCGTCCTGCGTTTCGCAAACCTCGACTATTTTCTAAAGGCCAAGTGGCTATCATCGTTGACAACTCAGCTAGCATGGCAGGTTTAGTCGAGGTTGGTCGTACCCAAACTCGCTTCGATTTAGCAAAAACGGTCGCACACCGGCTTGTTGACGAACTTGGTACCGAAAGCCAAATGGCAATCCTGCAGCTTTCTAATGCTAGTCTTTTTTTTGACAGAAATATTACATTTACTAGCATGAAACAGCAACTCCGTCAAAATATTGGTCAATTGACTATTCAGCCCACCGAAATTTCCCCATTAGCACTCCGTCCTGATTCATCACTAAACCAAGTTGTTTTCATTACGGATTACCATGACCCAGATCATGATTCTAACCCTTCGGTACGTAGAATCTATATTGGGCAAAGCATCGGCAATTTAGCAATCACTAAGATTGAATTAACCTTGGATCTCCAGCGGCAGCCAACTGTCGGGGTTGAAGTAACCTGGTTCGATGATGTGCCCAATTTTAGCCGCCAACTGACAGTTGAACTCCAATTGCTGATTGATGATGTTTGGTTTACTAGTCGCTTTATCGATGGATTAGGGAGCCAAGTCCAGAACTTTTTTTTCGATTTGTCATCTATTCCTCCACAATCACAGACTCTAACCGCAAAACTAAAAATTGAAGATGGTCTTGCTCTTGATAATTCAGCGAGCTTAATCTTTCAGCCCCAAATTAGGCCAGAACTTGTGTTGGTGAATAACCGGTGGTCTTCCCCGTTGAATGCCTTTTTAGCTACTCATCCAGAAATTAACTTAACATTAGTGACTACAGATACTTACAACCCAAATTTTGGTGACATTATTGTTTTTGACCAAATTGTGCCCAAAAGTATTGAGATCGGCAAACTAACAAAACAAAACCTACTGTTCATTAACCCGAACAAAGATTTACCTTTTGCCAAAGTTTTAAGAAAAAACGATTTAACTGTAATCGCCGATCAGCAACAAAATCATCCTGTTATGAGCAGGGTGCCCATTCTAGACCTAATGATCCGCAATTCTACTCACTATCAATTGCCAGATTGGGCCACGATACTAGTTTCTGCAGTTTCTTCTAATCAAGCTGCGGTGCCAGTCATTTGGGTAGGAGAACAGCCAAATGGGCAACGAGTTGGCCTAATCAGTTTTGATGCTTTTAACTTGCGTCAGAGTCGGTTTCCCTTGATGATCCCGGAGATGCCTTTAATGGTATCTCAATTGATAGAATGGTTGACTCCACCTCTTCGCCTAATTGAAGAAGATAGTATTCAGACAGGAAATAATATTCGAATGAATCAATACCTAACTAGTGAAAAAGTCAGTGTTCGTCAACCTAATGGAGTCATTATAGATATAAAAAAAACAATTTTCAATCAAACTGACCAGATCGGCATTTACACTGTTTTATCTGATGGTCAACCGATAGATAAGTTCACGGCCAATTTACTAAGTATAAACGAATCGAATTTGTCTACCGGAAGAGAAATAAGTGCTTATGAGATTCCACCGAAAAATACTAAAGCTACATTGGCTCAACTTTGGTCAGCAAAACCTGCTTATGATTGGCAAGAAGTGTGGTCCTACCTTGCTGTACTGGCTACGATAGGACTATTAGTTGAATGGGTTATATATCGTCATCGTGTCCGAATGTAAAGCTACAAACCTAGGAAATAGTCCAAAATTACCATGGATGACTTATGAAGCAACTTAACCCCCTAAATGGATTAATCATTGGTTTGACTGGTGGTATAGCATGCGGGAAATCGACAGTAGCCCAGCTATTGCATAGAAGAGGAGTTGACATAATTGACCTGGATCAAATTGGGCATGAGTTGTTGAAAGCTACCAGCCCAGTGATTAAACAATTGCTCAAGACCTTCGGCTCCGAGATTTTAGATTTATCCGGCGATGTGAATCGAACTACGTTAGGAAAAATTGTGTTTGCCGACCCATTAGCTCGCCAGAAATTAAATGACATAGTTCATCCAGAGATCCACCGAATTTCACGTCAATTAGCTCAATCGAAAGTCAAAAACCGACCTGACAACATAGTAGTGATCGAGTCTCCATTATTAATTGAATCAGGAGGGTATCGTAGTGTCGATTATGTCGTACTAGTTTCTGCTACTCCCGATCAGCAAATAAAGCGGTTGATGAAACGTAGTCTGAAACAAAATAAACCAATCACCCAGTTGGATGCTGAAAAACGACTAGCTGCCCAAATGTCTCTAAAGGAGAAAATGGCCTACGCCGATTATACAGTCGATAATCAAGACGATCTGACTGAGCTCAGGAAACAAGTTGATCAACTTTGGTTAGTATTGACTAATTTGAATTCTTAAGTTTCAATTATATCGCCTTTCTTGAGCTTTTTAGCTAAAAACATACAGCTAATAATTGATTTCCCATTCTTCGCTTCTACTTCTATATAAATACATCTTGTTAATTAGGTATATGGTTTGCTGAGTACGTTCTAAAGCTAGAATACACTTTGCAAGCTAAAGCGTTTGTGCTAGACTGGACGAGTTTCCAAGATGGATTTGACTGCCGTTAGTTTGTGTGGCAAGGTTGAGCCTAATATTGGAAGACGAACCGATTTAAATCATAAGGAGATAAACCAATGAGATCAGTTAGTCTATGCCTTCTGCTAATTGTTAGTTTAGTCATATTTGGGTGTGCTGCCAAAAATACAGCAACAGTTCCTGAAACGGACAATGCTCCAGTCGCCCAGACAGTAACTTTGAAAGTTGATGGTATTAAGTGTGGTAGTTGCACTACAGCTATCCAAACCCAACTAGCTAGTGTTGACGGTGTTGCTGAAGCTACTTTGACTGACAGTACCGCCACCGTTGTAGGTACCGCGAACTCTGCGGATCTGATTAAAGCCGTAGGAAGTGCGAAAAGCTGTTGTCCTGCAGAATTTTCCGCCGAAGTTGTATCAAAATAGTTAAATAGGTCTGATTGGTGATATTAATCTGATCAGACCTCCTTTCTTTGTTCTCGACTCCTATATTTTTTTAATAGCTTGATCTTTTAGGTCCTTTCTAAAGTAGTACTCCGCACCTCATACTTGACTAGCGTAAGTTCCAACCTTATAATTGGCGAGATCTAACTTGGTGAGGAATTCAGCAGATGCAAAATCGAAACCTAAGCCTTTCATCTTCGCTTGCTGACCAATACAAAGCTGATGGTTTTGTAGTTTGTCAAGACCCCGTTGTGCCGACTGAAATTGTGAGCAAAGCCAGTTGGGGTATCGACGAACTGAGAGCTGGTCGTTATGAAACGGGACTCCCCCCCCAATCATCGCCTTGGCAACCAGGCGATAGCCCTGAGAAACTATGTAAAATTGAGATGCCTCAAATTGCTAACACCGCCATCATGGATCTAATAACCTATCCTGCTATCGGCCAGATTGCCGCCGAAATTACAGGAGCAGAAATGATTCAAGTTTGGTGGGTACAGCTACTAGGAAAGCCACCTGTTTCAAAACAGGAAAAGACAAATATAGGATGGCATCAAGATCGTACTTACTGGCAAGTTTGGGAGGAGGGTAGCCCACTGCTAACAGCTTGGATAGCAGTCAGCGATGTAACCGAGAAAGACGGTCCGATGCGTTTTGTTAAGGGATCACATCATTGGGGCTTTCTAGAAAATCAGGGTAATTTCCATGGTCAAGATCACCAAAAACAACAATCTGAGATCGAGCAGCAACAAAAGGGTGGGTGGGAAGAAATATCGGTGACTATTCCCGCAGGTGGTATGAGTTTTCACCATTGCCTGACCTACCACGCTAGCGGACCTAACCTGTCATCAAATCTCAGGCGCAGTTTTGCCATTCATCTTCGAACTGAAAAAGCTAAACCCGTAGATGATCGACGTATTGGTCTGACTCAGTTCATCGACAACCTCGATTATTGTCCAATTATTTACGGATAAGTTAGAGTAGCTGACCCAAATGAATAATCTTTCCAATACTTCAGATTCGTATCCGGCAGATCGACTACAGGTTAATTTAGCCGGTATTCGAATGCGAAACCCAGTAATGACGGCTTCAGGAACATTTGGCTATGGAAGTGAGTATGATGATTTTGTTGATCTAAATAAGTTGGGAGCAATAGTAGTAAAAGGTATCACGAGTGAACCCTGGCCAGGTAACCCGATGGAGCGTATTGCTGAAACACCTTCTGGAATGTTAAATGCCATAGGTTTGCAAAACGTAGGCGTAGATGATTTCATTCAGCAGAAACTTCCCTACCTGAAAGACTACGATGTACCAGTAATTGCAAATGTATGTGGAAGATACGACTCTGAGTATATGGAAGTCGTTGACAAGCTATCTGCTACCAACCAAATCGCTGGTATTGAACTTAATATTTCTTGTCCTAATCTCAAATGTGGTGGCTTAAGTTTTGGGGTAGAACCAACGCTTACAGCTAAACTTGTTAATCAAGTACGCCAGATAACAGAACTACCACTTCTTGTTAAGCTGTCTCCGAATGTAACAGACATTAGTGAGATTGCTGTAGCTGCCAGTGATAACGGAGCCGATGGGCTATCCGCCATTAATACCTTACTAGGCATGGGTATTGATATAAAAACTCGTCGTCCACTTTTAGCCAACATCACAGGTGGCCTATCCGGTCCTGCTATCAAGCCTGTAGCATTACGCTTAGTCTGGCAAGTTTACAATTCGGTACAGATTCCTATTATTGGTATGGGTGGAATCACGAATGGAAATGATGCTCTTGAGTTCATAATTGCTGGTGCTAGTGCTGTCGCTATTGGCACAGCTAATTTTGTGAATCCCCGCGCAAGTATGGAAATTATTGATCAACTAAGCACGTATTTAACGAAACAAGATATAGGTTCTGTTAATGACCTAGTTGGTGTGTTGGAGACATAAAAAATATTGAGACATTTTGTATCTACTGACGATTTTTCAAATTTTGAGATTCAACAACTCTTTCGTTTGTCCGACCAGGTGAAATCTAATTTAGCTACCTGGTCGGGTTTTTGCGCTGGAAAAGTACTAGCCACTTTGTTCTTCGAACCTAGTACTCGAACGCGTCTTTCTTTTGAAAGTGCCATGGCTCGATTGGATGGTAGGACTTTAGGATTCACTGACCCTTCAGCGTCTTCTGTAGCTAAAGGAGAAACCTTAGCTGATACTACACGGATGGTTTCGAATTACGCCGATTTGATTGTCGTTAGACATCATCTGGCAGGAGCTGCACAAGTTATGGCTGACTACGCTAGCGTACCAGTCATTAATGGTGGAGATGGAGCTCATTCACACCCAACTCAAGCGTTGATAGATCTTTACACAATTCAAAATCGAAAAGGTAATGTGGCCGATTTAACCATTGGCATCTGTGGTGATTTACGATATTCTCGATCCGCACATTCATTGTCAAAGTTGATAGCTCGATTCGGTGGTCGACAAGTTCATGTCGCACCGGATGGTTTCCATATGCCTGATTGGATTTTGAACCGAATCCAAAAACAACACAGTCAAAAACCAGTTATTGTCGAACATTTACCGGAAATCATTAATCAGTTAGATGTAATTTACGTCAACCGATTACAAGAAGAGCGGCTTCCATCTGAAGTTGATCCAATTAAGGCTAGAACAAGCTACCAACTCAACGCAGAAATTATGAAAGCAGCTAAAGATTCAGCAATCATAATGCATCCACTACCTCGAGTCAATGAGCTTGCACTAGAACTGGATACAGACCCCAGGGCCGCTTACTTTGAGCAATCTTCGAATGGTGTACCACTTAGAATGGCTTTGATCGCCAGCCTGCAAGGATTAGAACACTTAGTTTTGACTGATCCTCCATTACTTCGTACGAGCAGGAAGCAAACTGACGTAGTATGTAAAAACGACAACTGTATTACCTTCGCTGAAAGCTACGTTGTAAATGAGATTGAACCAAATGGTGCGTGTATTTACTGTGAAACAATAATCTAAGAATATAGAAACATCGATGCAAAAATCAGATAAATGGGGAGACCAATGATCACTTCGGAACAAGTTAACTTTTTTTGGCAACATGGATACTTACACATAACAAAGGTTTTTACTGATGATGAAATCGATCACATGGCAAATGATCTAGATTGGTTAATGGAAACCTGGGCACATAAGACACCCGGCTGGTCTGGTCCTTGGCGAAAGGATTACATGGACGAGGAAACAGAAAAGCAATCCAAACTGATAGCCATGCACGATCTGTATTTTTATTCCGAGTCATGGATGAAGGCTGTAACTAATTCAGGGCTATGTGATGCTATGTCATCCCTTCTCGGGCCCAGAGTTGAGCTTCATCACAGTACCATGCACGTCAAACCACCAGAGACTGGCCATCCCTTTCCCATGCACCAAGACTGGGCTTTTTACAAACATCAAGACAATAGGTATATAGATGTACTGGTGCATCTTGACGACACCTGTCATCAAAACGGCGAGATCCGTTTTCTAGATGCTTCCCACCAAAACGGTGCATTACCCCATATTACAAATAACCCTGACGGTAGTGCATGCACACCACACCTACCGACTGATCAGTATAAGTTAGAAAATACGGTGCCTGTACCTGCAAAGAGGGGTGATGTAGTTTGTTTCAGTTTACATACTATTCATGGTTCATACATTAACCAAACTGAGGTTAATCGACGAATTGTTCGCTTTGGTTACCGACATCCTGAGAACCAACAAACCAGTGGACAAAGCCTTGGCCGTCCTGGATTAATGGTAAGAGGTAACCGAAAACGCCAGGAAGGGCAAGAACTGTTTTCTAATTCTGGCCCTAAGTAATTGCCCCCTCCGAGAGCTACAAATTACCCATACGTGATTTTCCTATCAGGATAGGGCAGATACAACAATAAATCCGTAACTAGACGGAGAAATTGTATATTTGTCGGCCTAGAATAAAATACTAATCATCCATAATGGAATTTTTTTACATTTCGACAATTTGGCGCATCCGTTTAGCTATGTCAATTTGGGTCGGAATATCACCGTCTACTTCGTGGATGACAGGATCTTGGTAGCCAATTCGGCGAAGTTCCTCCATGACGATGGACCAATTGGTATCCCCATCTAGCAAGTTAACAAAACGATGCTCTCTTCTATTAAAATCTTTGAAGTGAACTCGTTTAATGCGGGATCCAAGCTCACGGATCCAATGTTCCGGATAACCATAAGCCATCATATTAGCCGTATCCAAATATGCGCCAACCCACGGAGAAGATATTTCATCGATGATTTCTCGCATCTCTTTGGGGCTTAGCAGAAACTTGTTCCATACATTTTCTAGACTAATTGCCACGTTCTTACTTCTGGCTAAATAGACTAAATCTTTCAAATCGGCGACTAAATTATTCCATACCTGTTGATAGGTTCCTTCAACGGCTAGCTGTCCTGGGTGAACTAATATTGCACCAACCTTCATTATTCCCGCGATTTCTATACTGCTCACAAGGGATTCTCTGGCAGACTGGCGTTCGTTATCATCGAGCGATAACAAATTTCCTTTTAGACCCGCTAAACTACTAATTTCAATATTAGCGGAGGAAAAATTTCTTGCGATTGTTTGAAACTTATCTTCACTCAATTCTGGATGGCAGTCAGTCCCATCTCTGAGAGTTAGTTCGACAGCCTCGTAACCAGCATTCTTGCATAGTTCGATTGTGTCATTAACTGAAATATTGCCCAGAATAATTTGTGTAATACCAATTTTCATAATTACTGTTTTAACTACCTCATCTGTAATTTAATTTCTCAACCAAAATTTTCCATTTCTTTTAAATAAGACTGGATAACTAACTGATCCCCCATCATTCCCGACACAACTGCAACACCAAATGCTCCAACTCGTTGGCAACTTACAATATTTCTAGGCTTAATACCACCAAGAGCAAAAACTGGAATATCAATCATTTCTGACAATTGAGCTAAGGCACAAAGACCAACAGTATGACCAGGTTTACTTGATGTCGGAAATATAGGACTGTAAGTTATAAAATCAGCTCCCTCAGCCGCTTGTTGTTGAGCTTCAGCTAGATTATGCGCTGAGCTACCTACCAGCAATCCAGCAGATTTCGCTCTTCGAATCTGGTTTGTCAGTTGTGCGGGCAGATGCACACCATCAACTCGCATTTTAGCTGCTAATTGCCAACGAGAATTGATGAAAAAATGAGTCGGGTAATCAACCATCATTCGTTGCGTTAAATCGGCTAGCCGCCTAAAGTCCTCATTGGATAATTCTTTCTCTCTAAGTTGAATTGCTGGCACACCAAGGTCCAACAGGTACTGAATTTGCTCCAACAATGGTGTTGGATAGCAACTAGATTGATCTGTGATAGCGTACAACCGAAAATTGATCAGTCGATTCCCTCCCAGTATTTCCACATATTTTCAGAGAAATCGTATCGAATTTAGTTGAAGTTTTTCCTTCTTAGCCGAGCAATGCAAGCAATCCGAATATTACGACTCACATTATGACTTGTGGTATGAGTCATTAAACCATATCAAGGACAAATATCTCACGCTTGTCTAGTAAAACCATACCACTTCCCAGATCAAACGGAACCACTCCTCTAGGTAAACAATCTACATCATGATAGCGAAAGAACTCAGCCTAGGCTAGGTGTGGCCACTAGACCAAACAGTAAAACCACCTCTCATTCTTTCTACATCATCCAAATATACAGTAGCTCCAAGCGTAAAATAACCTACTGTTCCTATTAGCTAGTATGCAATATCCATCTAAATGACCATTTTGGGGTGAATTCTATTCTCCTTCTCTCGGGAAATTGACGTGAGGGCCGGCACGACCGTCAGAGTGAAGTTGATCTTTACCTACTAGCTCCTCTGCCATGGCGAAAATAGGGTCTTGGTAAATTAGGTCCTTGATTTCAGATTCATTTTCACATGGTACTGTTCGATATTTACTTCCTATTTATGTGTTCGGTTGTCCTCGCTGAATTTTTTGGTTCATATGCGACCAGAACACATCCTGTGCGCTTGCCACAATTTTTGAATTCAGCGCTTGCCTAATCTCTAAAAATCCATGTCCCTTAAAAATTGCTTTATCTTCACTTGTCAAGCATGGTACGTTTTTACTTATCCTTATACAAAGAACTAGCTTCATTCTAATTCTTTTGTTTTTTTGGTCAATTTTTTCTATGGCTTTAAATACATAAAATTTCTTTTCTATCATTAGTCTATCACTAGAAGCTAGAAAAGCGGCTTTTTTTTTGACAGCCAAAAACGATAATGCTATACTCAGCACTTGTCGGATTTTATCTTGGAGCTACAGTTGTCCAATTCCGTTGTTACTAGACCAGAAAATATCTCATTGTTTCCCATTCCAGACACTACAGTTAACCTATACGGTAAAAGGAACCCTTTTTCAGCAAAAGTATTGGATAAATACCGGATTTCGGGATCGTCCAGTCCTAATTATTGTTGGCACGTTGTACTTGACATATCTGGTAGTCAGATGGCACAGAATTACCGATCCGGACAAAGTATCGGAGTAATACCTAGTGGTCGTTTCAACAACGCCGAATTTAATCAAGCACACAATCAAGTTCGAAATGGGAAATTAGCTGAGAAGATTCGTTTATATTCGATTGCTTCTTCTTGTTGGGGAGATAATTGGTGTGGTAACACTGTGTCACTTTGTGTCAAGAGGGAGATCGTCGAAGATGCCGATAGCGGGCAACTAGTTATGGGTTCGGCGTCGAACTACATTTGCGACGCAGTAATTGGGGACAAGATCACTATTACCGGCCCAGTAGGTAAGAATTTTTTGCTTCCAGATGACCCTTTAAATTACAGTTATGTATTTGCAGCGACTGGTACTGGTATAGCCCCCTACAGAAGCATGCTAATAGAATTATTCAATCAAGGTTTTCAAAAGGAAGTTTGGCTGTTCTTCGGTGCTCCTTATTCGACGGATGTGATGTATGACGATGAATTCCGATATTTGGCCGATCTTCATCCTAACTTTAATTATGTCACTGCTATTAGCCGAGAACAAAAGAATGAGTTGGGTGGGCGTATGTACGTCCAAGACAGACTAATAGAATATTCTGATCAGCTTTTGCCTTTGTTAAGCCAACAAACAACATTGATGTATCTATGTGGCCTCAAAGGCATGGAGTTCGGAATTTACCCTTGGCTGTACCGTATCAATTCTAACTTAGTAAATCTACCAAAAGGAATTTCTGACCAAGACATTCAGAGCCTTCCTGCATCAGCGAAAGAGTGGTCTCAGGTCGAAAGAGCCAGAGATAAAGATCGTTTGTTCAAAGAGACTTACTAAACGAAGCCCTCTTTTAATTTTAGTTTTCTTTACCCTTCGAACCGGACTTCAACTTCAGATAGACTGTCTGGTGAGCCGACGACTGCTACATGATCACCTAACTCTAGTCGGGTATAGCCATGAGAATCCAGTCGGTTGCCTTGTCGATAAATAGATAATATTAACACATCTGATGGAAAATGGATGTGGCGAATAGCAACTCTGTTTAGATCCGGATTTTTCACTTCGATCTCCATGAATTCTTCAGTTGGATCCATGCCTAACAGCAAAGTAGCTGCAAAAGGAAATCTAACAAATTGATCCAATAAATTCACCATTGCAGCTGAAGGTTCAATCGCTAACGCACCAAGCTGGTGGAACTCATCAAAATTAGCCCGATCTTGTAATCTAACAATTACGTTTTCAATACCGAATTTCTCGTATATTAGTTCACAAAGAACCAAATTTTCTTCGTCTGATAACATCAACAAAATGCTATCAGCCGCACTTAGATTCAAATCTTGTAGCGCGGACTCTGAAATTTCAGGTAGACGTATGATATTGATTGGTTCGTCTTTCATTTGTTCAATTACCTGTTGGTTACGGTCAGTCAGTACAACGTTCCAGTTGTGACTTTCTAGTTGTTTGGCTAGTGCTACTGATTGACTTTCTACACCAAAAATAATCACATCCCTGATACCATCGAAATCAGGACTGTTGGCTCGAGTATGGGATTCACCTACGTGGTGGATCACCCATTTTAGTAAAGGCGGCCCTATAAGCTGATTAAGGACTACCACACCGATCGACAGGGACGCTAATTCTGGCCCCCAGGCTTCATCAAATTCGATTCCTATTTCCTTAGCTAGACCGATACTAATTCCCGCTTGTGTGATGAAACCCAAAGTGAGTAGTGAGTTACCCGATGTTCGGTCCTGAACTATTATGTCACCTATTAAGCAGCCAATAAAGATTGCCACTGTACGAACACAAACTAAGACCAATATGACCTGCCAGGCTTCTAGAACCACGAAAAGCTGCAACTCAAGACCAACCAAGGTGAAAAATAGTAGGAATATAGTAGGCGACATTCGTTCTATAATATGATGGAATTCAGCAGCTCTTGAAGTGAAGTTGGTCATATAAAAGCCGGCTATTAAACAGATGAGTAATGGTTCAGAAAATAAACTAATAGGCAATGACAATAAATGAAGATGATGTAATTGTTTAGAAAGCCAGAATACGCCTAAGCCAATTAGGATAATAAAAGTCTCTTTCAGCAACTGTGTAGGTAGTAAAAGAATAGTTCGGAGCAGTAGGCCAATCAAAATGCCAACTCCGGCATCGAGAATAATCTCGATGGAGACAAAAACTAGAAGAAAAGCGTTGAAATGTTCTCCATTAACCAAGACTTCTGCTAGAGAGACTGAGACCGCAAATACTATGATGACAACAGCATCAGTCAAAACTGTAATTCCTAGTACCTTATGAGTAAATGGACCTTTAGCTCTTAGCTCTTTGATAATTCCTAACGCAGATGAAGGTGATCGAGCAACCATAATAGTTGAGCCTAGTAATGCGACTGCGAATAATTCACCTTGTGACAGAGTAGACATAAAAGGTATGTGCTCTTTTATCAAGAAAAAAGCAGCTGAACCAATTCCTAGAATCGCTATTGTTTGCCCACTAATCGACGAGATGATACTTCTGAAATAGCCACGTACCACCTGTAGTTCTAGTTCAGCACCTGCAGCAAAAGCAATAAAAGCTAAAGTTGACTTATCTAGAAAACGTAACTGATTGACACTTTCAGCAGAAATGAAATTGAGGACAAAAGGGCCACTAATGATCCCCATACAGAGAAATCCACTGATTAAAGGCAGTTGAATTCGAGAAAATAGTTTACCCATCACTTGTGAAGCTAACACAACAACAAACAGGGCACTGAGTATAGGTATTAGTGAATTGAAAGTTGAAAAGCTAAGCATAAAATATGAATTAAGGATGGGTAGAGAAAGATGAATTGATAAGAAAATCGCTATTACGAATAATGAACAATAGTATTCAAAGGGCTGTCTGCCAGATCGTCAGCTTGTTTACCACCCAGAAAGTGTTTAGCATCATTAACACGACTAGGATTACTCAACTGATCAACTCTCGTGCCGTCGGGATAATAAGTAACAATCATAGCCGACCGGATTTTATCCGTTTGGTTAGCTGATGCACCATGAATAGTCCAACCATTGTGAAACGTGGCATCACCAGCCTTCATTTCTTGATGCCAAATTGGATATTGTTTTTCGTCAATAAATTGCTGAAAAAAAAACTGAGACTGTTCCGAAATAGACACTTGTTTGACAAACCCATTTCTGTGAGAGCCTGTTGCAAAACGAATTGGTCCCATAGCCAATGGAACATCAACCAAGGGCATCCATAAACCGACGGCTTGGTCGGTAGCCAAAGGCCAATAGTATTGATCTTGGTGCCAAGGACTTAGAGAGCTTTTGGGTTCTTTAAATAGTGCCTGTTCGTGAAAAATGCGAATGCTAAGCGATTTTTTGTTGGGATCTGAGCTAATTGGCTTGCTAACTAGGTCCGAGACAATTTTTCCCAGTCGAGCGGACAAAACAAACTGCATTACCTTAGTACAATGATAGCGAAGGTTTAGAGCTTGTAAAAAAGGCCGTTCGTCGTTTTTTTTCTGAGGGAAATTTTGCCATGCTATTCTAGAAATGGCTTCTCGATAATAATCGACTTCGTCTGGAGAACAGACTTCTGGTAAATAAACATGACCATTTCTTCGGAAAGATTCAATTTGTGTCTCGCTTAAATGATATTCAGATGACAAGTCAAATACTTTTTTCATACAATACTCGAATTTAGATTAAGCATAATGTATGCATGATACTTAAACATCAACCTAAAAGTTTTGGTTATATTGTTGTATCTATCCAATTACCCAACTAAGCTACTTATGTAAGTAAAACTCTGCTCGCTGTGAATTGGCACTAGACAAGCTCGATGATTCTTATTGGGATAGTTTATTCAATCTGTCTAAAAAACTATTAGCCCGATTGAGAACTTCGGAATTTTTTGCGGTATTTCTCAATTTAGTTAATACCTTTTTGGCTTGGTTTCGATCCCCCTTCAGCTCATAGCTGATACCTATATAAAGTTGAGCTTCTTCAAAAACTTGACTTTTTGGATATTTTTTGACTACCGTCTCGAAAAAAAATATTGCTTTCTGGTATTCTTCTGAGGGCTGGGGTTGATTGCTAGCGTTTTGGCCATAATACAAACCCAGTTGAAAATATAGACTAGATAGATCTGCATCACTATGCTCGATGGACAAAATTTCTTCTAGTTGTGACTCGGCTGAATCGATTTTTCCCTGTGATAAGTACATTAAGCCGAGGGCTTGATAGATGATTGCCAAATGACCCGCTTGGTCTTTGGTATCGTTTTGGATAATTTGGTCGATAAGCGGTTGGGCCTCGCCTAAATTTTCACGTTCAATGTATAATAGAGCTAAATCAACCATCAAATTTAGGTTTTTGGGATCATTTCTCTGCATTACAACTAACTTCTTGAAGTTGGCCTGCTGTTCCAATGTTCTTTTCATGAGCTCGGCAAAGGGAACGGGGGGTCGGTATCCTGGATTACTACTAATCATATTTCCATCAGGTGTTGCAAAAACAACTGCCGGAAATCCACTCACCTTGTACTTTTGCTGTAGTTGTCTATTTTTTGGTTCTTTTTCATCTTCTGGGTTTAGCTTAAGATTAATGAACTGCTTTGATAATTTGATCACTTCTTCATTAGTAAATGTGTCGGCATCCAGCCGCCTACACCAACCTCACCAGTCAGTGTAAAAATCAATCATTAGTAACTTGTCGCTATTTTTAGCAGCCTCGAGGCCTTTTGTCGCTGACGTAACCCAATCAATTTTTTCAGCAAAACTAAAGCTATTGCAAAGAAGAAACAATAAACCGGATGTGACAGCAAAATAGTACGAAAACCCGTGATATAATTTAGAATTTTTTGCAGTTGCTTGGTCTTTTCTTATCATAGTTTTTGTCCTCGAATCTTACTAGTCGGACTAGAATAGTAATAACAGTTACATAAAAATGGCCTTGTATGTAACTCTAGACTCAGATGTTGATATACAACTTAACTGTGTTGGAGGGGTAAATAGAGGTTTCACCTTTTTTTCCAAATTGAAATAGCCAGCTGATAAAAAAGCTACCAAGACAAATAGCAAAGCCAACGTTGTAAACCACCGATTTTTGAGGTCGCCTACCCATCGAGATTGACTGTTGAGTAATAATAAAACTAAGGCAAGCATAGGCATAAACATCGCACCAATAATAGCATAAAATAGTTGGACAGATTTGAAACTATACATTAGGCCAATCATTGGTACCAAGGTGAGGGCGAAAAGATATAGGTAATAGAATCTTTTACTATTGGCTTCGTTTTCTGCCCGGTTAGCATATTTTTTTTGGACTAAATTACAAAAGTCAACAAAAATTGAAGGTACAGCTTGCCAAACGCCCAAAAGGCTGCTGAATACAGCCCCCCAAGCACCAACCAAGAAAGTCCATCGTCCCACTAGACCAAGTGGTTGTGTAAGTTTATCGGCTAAGTTAACTATGAGTTTTGATCCTGTACCTTCAACTTGGATTGTGCTACCAATAATAACCATCGCTAAGCCAAAAATAGCTGTGGTAAAGTAAGCGAATCCGAGATCAAGACGACAAGTTTTGAGAACGGAAGGGTTATTTCGCTTTTTCTCACGCATCCAGTAACCATAGCATAGAACCGTTAATGTTCCACCAACTCCTCCCATTAGAGCTATAGTCCAACGTAAGCTATCAGCAGCAATCTCTTGAGTATCAGGGATTTTTGGAATAAAAAGGCCACGAAGGACGGCTGACCAGTCATCGCAAATCAGAATGGCTGTTGCAAGCACGCAAATGAACATAAAACCGATACAAATCATCATAATTCGCTCAAACAAGGGAAACCCACCCAACAGAACAAGGATTAGCCCCAGTAACCCATGACCGACACCAAAGATAATTTTCCCCTGACTTGCGGAGCTAAAAACTGGCCAAATAGCGTGCATTGTTACACCACAAGCACTCATTAAAGCTGAACCAACAAAAAAGCTCCACAATAACAAGTAAGGCAAAAAAACAAGTGGTACAGCAATCCCGAGCCGGTTAATCGCCCCCTCCAAAATAGTTTCTTTAGTTGCTAATTGCCATCGCATTAGCCCCTCATTAAGCACAAATTTAAGAAATGCACCTAACAAAACCGCCCACAAAACTGTAGTACCCAATTTGTTACCGGTAAAAGCAGCTGTCGCCAAGTCTCCCGCTCCAACACCGGTCGCAGTAACCAAAATACCTAAGGCGATGATAGAGAATGTTTGCCTTACGTTCAACACGAAATAACCTCGTAAGATTAATTATTTAAGTTAAAACTTAACGTTGTAAGTTAGTTCTGCTTTAATTCGGTTATACCAGTCAAATGTATTTTCTGTGTCTCGGATGTAACCGAGCTCATCATCTGACGAGGTATGAAGTAAATAGCGAAATGTCGGTTTAATTGTAACTGTCCGATGATCTTTTTGGGCCAATGTTACCGTATATTGGGCATGAAGGTAACTAACGGCATAATATTCGGAAGTTTCAAAACGATTGTCAGTACTAGACCAAGGGTACCCTCGTATTTGAGCGTACTGAGCAAATATTTTAAAAGTTCCAACCCCCAATTCTTTGATTTGTGTTCCTACATGTCCAACTAGTACATCGCTCTTTTGGTGGTTGTCTAGATAAAAGTCATCCGCATTTTGACTGACTTGGGCCATAGAATATCCAACGGCTAAATCCATCTTCGTTCTTTTTCCAATTTTCTGCTCCATCAAAAGACCCGTGGTAATACGGGCTGGAGAACGTACCCCTCTTGATTGATTTTGACGATCTACTTCATCAACGGCACTAAGAGTAACGATGCCAGTAGGAACTAACGCCAGAGTCTTATTAGGTTGGATTTTGTAATTAAAGCCGAAGGTCAGCTGGTCATTAACAGTAGCGTTGACACCTTGGCCTTCGTAATAAGTTGGAACTGTAGTTGTACCAATAGCAGCAAAAGTTTCCAAATTAGCATAGGAGAGCTTCGTTCCAGTAAAAGATTGATTGCCGATCACGAGATATGGTAAATCAAGTGGATAATCTGGGTAATGATGGGTATCGAGCAGAACATTGTGCCTCATCGGCAACTTACCTAGACTAAACTCTAGCTTATTCTTCTTATACCCTATGTATAATTGCAAAAAATCAACAGGACCTGAAGAGGATGTCCCGTGAGATTTGCTACTAAAAAGACGGTTTTCGTCTCCCATCTTATTCCAATTTGCCATACTGTTAGTAGAAAGGCGAGTTTGAAAAAAGAAACCGTCTGCTATATCAGCTTTAATGTTGATCCTTGCCCGATAGAGATAATAGCCATCAATTGACCGTTTTTGCGAAATTGCAGACTCTTCTGATTTATCTTGGTAAGTTTTGACGTCCAACCGAGGACGAACTGCAGCATCACCGGAAAAGTAAATGTGTGCCGCCGTTTTGCTGGCAAAGATAAGAAATAGGAAAAGGAATACTTTTTCTCGTAACATAGTCATTTGTCAACCTCTGTATCTTTTAGAGCCTTTTGTGCCACCCAGATCCAAACTCTACAAAGATTCCCATTAGAATTTATTATGTGTAAGATTAAACTTTTTAGCTAGCTCACTGATTCAGCCAAGAAAAATACAATTTCACTCTCGAATAAAATAGACATATCAATTGCCAATAAGAAATCGGCTGTAAGTTATCTTGAAACAGCCGTATTCATTTTCTTTCTCTTAGTCCGCGAATGACTAGTTGTGGCTGCTAATAAAAAACAGATTCGCCAATTTTAGATAATCAGACTTTTTTAGCAAGGATTTATTATAACAGGTTTTAAAACCCTATCTAGTAAAATCGATATGGCTTAGCTTAGACCACAGCGTTTTCGATAAATCCATTCCAGATAAAACAAGATAATCAGAAAGGCAAATACAATCGGTGAATGCCATAATTCGACAAATCTAGAGTTTGTAGTTGCTGACCTCACAAATGGTATTTTGTCTGGGAGTTCAGTAAAAGTATATTCATTTTGTATTGAGTAATCGGAACTGGTAGAAAAATAATGCCCACCACTAATTTGAGATAAACGTTGTAGTGCAAATTTATTTAAGCTTGAGTTATTAAACTCCTTACCATTATCAGAGACTGAAAATTGAGTAATCTCAGGACCAACAGTCTCCATTTTTGGGGTGTTTGGGTTAAGTTCAGCTTGAACTTGTACTTTGTAATCTCCCAGTCCTGTTGGAATAAAAGTTGTACTATAAGAACCAGGTTGGTACGAGGATGGACTGAGTTGAACTTCATGTACAGTTATTTCGTCTGGACTGGTTAGATAAGCAGTAACTATAGCTGGTACGACATCGTAATTAGCAGAACGTATCTTGACCTTAATATAGACACTTTGACCAAGTACATAGGTTATAGGGTTAAGATCAATCATGATTTGTTTTGGGTTAGATACTGCAAGCCATTGAATGGTTTGTTGCCAAAATCTATGATAGCGAGTATCTTCTTTGTCTGTCATCATTTGCCAGCGCCAAGAATCATGAGGCGTAAAGACCATAACTCGTCCGTTATGGTAATGATGATAAGCCAACAAAATACGCGGTCCAAATTCACTTATGTCTGAGGAATGAATGGCTAAAACTGTTGTATTAGCCTTGGCTCGTTTGACGCGACTGTAACCAACTAATTTTGGTAGTTGTTGCCAATGCTGTAGACTTTGGTAATCGTCATCAGCTAAAGATAGTATTGGACTATACCGCCCCTCATCAGTTAGTGTGAACTGGTATTGGTTACTGAAGTTTTCATTAGTAACTGGAGTAAATTGTACTGATTCTAATTCGACTGGTAAAAGACTAATCATTTCTGGCTGCCAATCTGAATTGTCACCCAAGGAAGATGAGCCACCCAAAATTAAGAGCCCTCCCTTCTGTGATACGTACTGATAAACCATTTTTTTCTGTTTGCTATTTAATACAGTTGGTGGTAAATTCCCAATAATTAATGCGTCATATTTACTCAACTGAATTAAGTTTTCGGGAAAATTTCTTTCTCTTGTGGGGGAAACATCAGAAATTGATGATTCCGTCTTCTTAAAAGTGAATGGATGCTGGAGTGGGTGGACTGTTAAATAACGATCAGTAAGCACAATCTTTGAATCTTTTTGTAAGGTCCGCTTGAGGAAAGAAAACTCTTGACAGGGCTTACTTTGTAGGAATAATACTTCTCGCTTTGGATCTGAAATAATTTTGAAGAGTAAATCTTGACTGTTGTTTTCCTGAACCCTGTCTGAGGCCCGGATTTCCACTCTATATTTCCCAATGCCTGGTTTACTAGCGAGAAACGGGATGTCTACTTTTTTAACTTTTTGGTCAGAAGAAAACATAACTGATTGCTGATTCAGTACCCGTTCTTCATGCATTAAACAAACTTGGATGTCAGTACTGATTGAGTTACCACGTTTTTGGATCGTTATCGGAATTTTTATTAGTTGATTTTGTTTTATATCAGATCGAAAAACAATTGGCTGAAGGATAAAGTCCGGTAATTCTTTAGCTGAGCCAATCCCGATTGTATGTACAGGAATCTGCTTTCCCTGAAGTTTATACGCTAATTTTATTAGATGCTCAGGGGGTAATTGTTGACGGGTTTGGTCAACACCATCGCTTAAGACCACCAATCCAGCTAGAGGTAGATGATTAAACTCCCTAACCACTTGGTAAATAGCTGCCTCCAGATCGGTTTCTGTCCCGTCTGAGACAGTCAGTGGTTCGACTGCAATAGGGTAAGCCGTGCCATCAAAACCAAATAGTCGCACCTTGAAGTTATCTCTTAGTTTTTGGTAAATACCGTCATTTTTATCAAATAGTATTTGATTGATAAAATCCAATCTTGATTGATTATCGAGCATATCAGTAATCTGCATACTTTTGGAAAGATCTACCAATATTCCTAAGTAAGATGACTTTGGCTCAGTATGGTAGAAACTAACCAGTGGTCTAAGTAATATTACCAGTAATGATAACAGAACAGTAAACCGCAAGATTATTAAAAAAAGGAATGAACGCTGATCTAAATTATCTTGAACAAAGCGATAAGAAAAATAGGAACAGCCAATCAGGAAAGAAGCAATCAAAACCAAACTGAAGGTTGAAATTTGGTGGCCAAAAACAAACTGGCCTTCAGTTAACAACTTTATTGGCACAAATAGTTTAGTTAATTTTTCAATTAGTTAGCAATACTAAAAAGACAAACTAGGTTTGACCAATGGCCGTTCGCCCCGTCCGGCGAGGTGGTTCGTAAAGTGCAGATTCTTCCGGTGTAGGATCTGTGATTGGGCATTTAGTATGTGGGGATCCCCAAGACAAAAATCCAGGCGAATACTTGAATAGAATCGACCTGCGAAATCTATCTGTACGAGTCCAAGGTAGAGTTCCGTGGACTAAAGCTTCATTAAAAATGATGACCGATCCTGCTGGTGCTACAACTTGATGGACACAACCTAAGTCGTTTTCCAGAGATACTATAGATTGTGGTGGCCGATAGTTAGATTTATGACTACCCGGTATGCAGGCGAATCCTCCGTCTCCAGGTTGGACATTGGTTAGTTGCCAAGCGGCTACACAAAGGCCACAACTCATGCGATCATGAGAAAAATGATGATACTGACTAGGATCAAACGTCATACCTCCATGCAGCCAGTGTCCTTCAGTACCTTCCTCCATTTGGATTAATCCCGGTCCGTGATCTAGTCGAAAACCAACACCTAAAATTTCATTCAGGATAGAAATGACTTTTGGATGGACCAACATATGGCGAAATGGTTGGCAGTGTGGATGTTCAAAGGTTAGCGGGTTACGTTGAAATTCTCCTCGACCATTCTCAGCTTTTAGCGCAGAAGAATTTTGAGCTAACCCAGTGGGACGATTGGTAATTTGGTGGTGATCAGTTGCGACATTCGCCGATGCAACCTCGTCCTCGCTAAGCACATTCTTAATTACCACATAACCCCATAAATCGAAGAGAAATTTTTCTTGCTCTGTCATGTTTAACTTCCGAATTGAATCAAATAGCGAATATGAGTTGAATCTTGCATTTTTTCATACCTTACGAATGAATTAATACCTTCAAACGTTCTGTTATAGTAGCTTACTCACAATATAGTAACTACTTGTCCGATTGTAGTAAATTTTGAATACAATTTCCAAACTCATGCTGCAATTCAGCCCTAAGGCTTTAACATATCAGCGGAGATCATCAGTCCATTCAAAACTAACTCAGCGGCATTCTACTGAAATTATTCAGTCGAGGCAAGTATTATTTAAGGAGACCAAAGTACATAGGTAGGAATTCCGAAAATTGTACCCAACAGCGACCAACCACTAACAAATATATAATCTCCCAAGACCAAACCCAAAAAGAACGGAATTGCTTTCTGGTGAGTTTTAAAGCCAAAAGATTTGAGTAGTATAAATTTGACCAACCAACCGAGAAAAACTGAAAACCAGAAATCAGCTAACCCACCCCATGTAGCCGCGGTCATCACATAGCCTATTGGGTGAAAAGGCCACCACATGAAACGGTACCGGAGTACTGATAATATCCAAGTAAAAGCTGCTCCAATACCCATCGACTGAGTACCTGACCAATTAATTCCAGTAGGATTATTTATCCAACGTTCTAGTCGCCGTTCAAAAACCTCTCGACCAATACCGACAATGTAACCATGCACCGTTAAAGCACCATGTTTATACATCAAGTGTAAAAAAGCCCAAAATGATGCAAGAACTCCAACTATAACTGCCAATACCATTACGTAAACTAAACCACGCCGATTGATATTGGTACGTTCAGCAATCTTAAAAGCTTCCATTTGATTAGGCATTGGATGGGAAACATTGAGCCGATTGAGCCAATAGTAGAAAGAAATTATGGTCAAATTAGGCGCCCCGACTAATCTGGGACCAAATGTAACCGACAAGAGCCTTGCAGGGTCGAGGGCTAAAATTTCGTGTGATGGTGGTCCAAATTCGGCTCTCACTCGAGTTATACTAATTGCCATCAAAAAAAAGATAACGAAGAAGCCCAAAATACCCAAGTTGGACATACCAGCTTGAAGTGAGAACATAGTTAAGCTTAGTAAGCCAATGATCAATCCCCAAACAGACATTCGGTAAGATAATGGTTCATCAGAATCGTCAATTTGTGTTCGGTGATCGATAAATTTTTGCCAAACAATCGTCAAGTGCTTACGTGCATTCCAAAGACTAACGATTCCAACTGCCAGCCATGCACCTCCAGATCGTTCGGCCATGTACAATTCACCTATTCCCATCAGACCTGTTCGAACAACTCTCTCTGTTTTTCCGAATAAATAAAAGAACCAAGCGGACATAGAAATATCAAGCGGAACGAAAAAAGTTAAGCCAATGATAAAAGGATAAGCTGACAAACTAATCCAGCCAACAGCGTTCCATGGCTTCTCACTGAACCAATGTGTAATTGAATAGTGATTAAGATGAACCGCAGGAATTTGTGGAAATAGGTAATTTAGACCCGCCAGTAACTCTAAGGTACCAGCAATTGCGAAGCCTAGCCACATTATGCCGTTTTGGTAGAATTTTTTTTGTCCCATTACCATCTGTATTGGCAGTTGAACGATTGGGTAGGCTAGTTTTTCCTGTTCTGTCCATTTGGCTCGAATAATTACGTTAAAGCAGATCATTATGAACCAAAGAATAGTTATAAATCCGGTCCAAGTTACAACTGGTAATACCCAACCGAATAAGTGTTTAGTTTGATATAGTGTCGAACCACCGGTAAAGTAACCGTCTAACACTTCATCGGTTGGTACGAACCAATCAGGAATGAAGTGCCAAAAAAGATTAGCCCATTCATTTTCTGACGTGGCAAACCGAAAAGGATGAGCTAGAGTTCCTACCAAGAAGGTCATCATAGTATGCCCACCAAAAGTCGAAACCATAACGACCATTATGTAGATAACTAACATTTCTTGAGCCGTAAAAGCTTTTTCGGGAGCTAATTGCCTGAGGAAAATATTGATGAAAATTACGAAGGCTAGACTGAAAATAGCGTTGAAGAAAAGAGAAACAAAGTTTAGTAAAAACTGGGGCCGAATCAATTCAGCCGCATAAGCTAACCAATAGGCATTCCACAAGCAAAGTAAAATGCCTATCAGAATAGAACGAAATGTAATACCAAAGTCACTCGGTTTTTTTTGGGGGCTTTCATTCGACATTTTTGACAAAATTTGTTTCCCGGATATCGTTAAAACGAAAAAACTGGACATCGCCCGTAAAGCTACCACTCACGGCCGGATGTCCAGCATAATATCAAATTCTTGATAAGTTTTGTTAATTTATTGGAATTTCAGATTGCCCCAAATTGATGGTAATTTATGGATGGGCTCAATTGCTAAACCTCGATCGGAATTAGCGTTTTGCTGGACTTCAGCATCACTTAGCAAACGGGTGTAGACTGTAAACTCGTTGATTAATCCTTTAAAATATCCGAATTCACTATCGCAACGCCCATCTTGGCCTAAATTCAAGCGGACGTCCTTAATGTCTTTTTCTGGTTTTTCATTCAAACCAAGTGGGCCTTTGCCAATTGGCTCACCATCGACATAGTACTGGAGAGTTCCATTTTTTCCTTTAGCCGTTACAACTACGTGGTGCCGTTTACCGTCTACAACTTGACCTTTTTGATCTTTGAAATTGCTAACCTAACCTACATCAAAAGATCATACCTTATTGGAAATCCCCCAAGTTTTCGCGCCTTGAGTATCACTACCAGCCGGTCCAGTTTTACAAAATAGAACTCCGTTCTCCTCCGTTTTTATCCAACACATCCAAGTGAAGTCTTTGCTAAAATCGATATTTCTAGGAAAAGTCACAAAGTTAGATTTATCTCCATCGAATTTTGAGGCTTCACCGATTTCACCTTTTTTCGAAGTGATTTTACCTTGAATTACACCATCTGTCGTGCAAGGCTATCTTGAATAGTTTTTCCTTGGTCAAAACTCCAGTAATTGACTAGGTCTTTTACAATAATTTCTGCTGAGCCAATCATAACAAATGACCCAACCAAGAGATAAGAGCATAATATGAGACAAAATACTACTTTTGACATTAGAAAATATATTGGGCGTAAACTTCAACGTATTTTATTTATTGAAACAGATGAAGACTTTTACACTACTCCTCCCTTAACTGTAATTTCAGATAAATTTTCTCAACAGGCGATTACCTGCTAACCCTATTGCGCCAAACTTATCTCATAATTGTTGCTTTTCTGCAAATGGCAAATGGCAAATGGGTTTGTATCCTTTCTGTTTGATGCAATAGATAATCTATAGGTGATGATTCGCCGGTTAATCTGAGTGAATTTAGTGACGAATTTTCATCTGGCGGGGACCCAGTAGACCTACTAAAACAACTTTACTTTCATTGCAGTTTGGTCGTATATTTCTGATCGTTCTTGATTCCAGCATTATTGTTTTGGGTACATCAATTGATAGTAATAAACGGTTATTAGGACCGAAAACCACTGTTCAAGATAGCCATTCCTACTATGAATAGAAACAATCACTATTACCTGACAATCTATTTTTGAATGCCGAATTTATTCGCCATATTTTCTATGTTAGAGAACCTATGTTCAGTGGAATTATAAGATGCAAAACCGGTTGCGAGTTTTGGCATATTATCTATTCTGATATTTGGACAGCTTGGTTTATTACAGTAGTTATAACCTCAGTCTATACTTGGTTGAGTTATTTATCATCAAACGACTTTTGTCTGGTCAGAAGACTGTACACTTTTGTGCTTGCATGACAGCCTGTAACAAGTTTTCATGTCTTATATCAGCTAGTTACAAAAGCTTTATGAGTTCTACTTTTATTTTCGGAAAGTAATCGATTATAATAGGTAGTCTTTGTTAACATCAAAACTGGGTTTATACTTCTATGGCTGCTAGGGTCCCTTTGATTGTTGAAGTTTTCCAACATCTAAATTTTCATGGTAGGAACAGTTTCGTCATTGAACCAGTACAACACCTTCGCCAAATTGGTCTCAATGATCAGATTTCGTCACTCAAGGTGTATCGCGGTCCAAATTTTTCTAATTCTAACCACAAGGTTATTCTCTACGAACATCCTCGTTTTCGTGGTCGAAAAATTGCTTTTGGTCCTGGATTCTATCCTAATATTCATGAAGCTGGTTATAATTTCTCTGATCGGACATCGTCTATCAACTTTGGTACTATGCCAATCCCAGTTGGTCCAGAATGGGGTACATTACCGGTAATTGTCGAATGTTTTGAACACCAAGAATTTAGGGGAAAAAAATTCACCGTTCTGAGGGATATCGCTAATTTGCGTGATCCAGATGGTGGAACTTGGTTTGAAGATCGAATCTCTTCGCTCAGAATAACAAAAGGCCCAAATTTTCCTCGTACACCAATAGAAGTTATTTTGTACGAACACCCAGAATATGAGGGTGCAAATCTATCAATTCCGATTAGTCCAAGCGAATTCAAAAAGGAAATCCCAAACCTACATGTCCTACCGCAAAGTTTTGGTGATAGCATATCGGCTGTCAAGATCGAAGGTTGGTCATCAGCCCAAGAATTTCCACAAATAGTTTATTTTGATGAATTCGTTGGCAATCAGATGAATCCTGAATGGCGTTGGGAAGATCCACAAGGTGGTGGATCTTGGTCAGAAAAACAAGGCTACCTAGAGATGAAGGTCGAACCTGGGCAGGACTTGTGGCACGGTTCACCACCAGGACGTGGAGGTAACATGGATGCTCCGCGCCTCCTGATGAGGACTTCTAGTGATTTTGCCATCGAAACAAGAATCAAGGTTTCACCGGAACTTCGTGAACATGGTGGGCTGATTGTTTGGAAAGGCCCTTGGAACTTTATTCGTTTAGAAAAGACCTCCGGTCCGCACGCTTTTCGAGGTGATGTCCGATTCGAGCAGCATGTGAATCGCGTATTTCGCTTGGTCGGTCGTGGGGCTGGTCTGAGTGAAGTAAGAGAAGTCTATCTGCGTATTGAACGTCGGGGTAATCGATTTACGGGTCTTGCTAGTGAAGATGGTATCAACTGGAAAATTTGCGGCGAAACTAATGTTGGCATGGGTGACCCAGTCAATGTCGGATTACATGCTCTATGTCCAGGGAACATCCCACCGACCTTAACCCAGTTCGATTACTTCCGTCTTTTAAAGCGAAAAGGTGAAATGAGGCACTATCTAGGGCGAAACTTTGACAGGACACAACGTATGTCTGACGAGGATCGGAGACGTAAACAGAGAGATCAGCGCAACCGAGCAATGAGAGATTTACTTTAAATCAGGAGCAACAATCTAATCTCGATTTTTTTACTTAGTTATAGGTACACACTAGAAAAGAAGGTGAAATTTTGCGAGCTGTATTGATCGGTTGTGGACGGATGGGTACCACGATTGACGAGGAAGTCACAGGCTCAAAGGGTTCCAAGAATCCACGGATGGCGTATTCTCATGCCCAAGGCTATTCAGTCGTTGATGGAATAGATTTGGTAGCTGTTTCTGATGTTCTACCCGAGAAAGTCGAGACAACTCAAGAGAAATATGATGTGCCACGTGGATACTCAGATTATCGTGAGATGATTTTAGTAGAAAGGCCCGATATTGTGAGTATTACTACACGTCCGAGTACCCATGCTGAAATAGCAATTTTTTCGGCTAAAAATGGAGTAAAAGGCATTTATTGCGAAAAACCTATGGCTTGTTCAATGAGCGAAGTTGACCAGATCGTGTCAGCTTGCCATAAAAACAAGGTAAAATTCAATTATGGAACGAATCGTCGGTATCAGCCACTATTTTGGCGAATGAGAGACTTAATTGAAAGCGGTAGGATTGGTGATTTACAGTGTATAATTTGCCATTGTGGTCCTAGTTCAGCCCAGTGGGGACATACCCATATGACGGATATGATGCTTTATTTGGCGTCAGACTCGGATGTAGATTATGTTCAAGCCGATATTGGGGCAACTGATGAAGATTGGGAAAATTGGCAAATTTCTATTGACCCTTCGATTCTTATGGCTTACGTTCAATTTAAGAACGGGGTACGTGGTTATCACACAATTGCTTCGGGGTATGAGTTTGAAGCAATCGGTTCCCAAGGTGTTTTGAGAACTTCTGGTAGTAATGGGCTGATACATAAGCAGTTTGGCCGATTAACTCCAGAGACCGAAGATATCACTCCTGACTTCGGAACAGCCAATTGCATCCGTAACCTTATTGACAGTATCGAACATAACACCCAAACAACATGTGGTGTGGAGTTAGCATCTAAAAGCCAAGAAATGATTTTTGGCTTCGTCGATTCTGGCCGGCAAAATGGTCGGCGGGTTTCTTTTCCACTTGTGAACCGCCAACTCTGTATTTCTCCATCTGGTTGGTGACAAATGGAGCAAAATAATAATTATTTATCGATTATAACTTTGGATCAAGCCCTAGACAAAACGATTGACATCGTAAAACAAAATTAGTAAGTGAGAAAATATGACAAAAGACCAATTGTACGATAAAGCATTAAGTTTGTTCGGCGAGAATTTACTAGACGATGCCATCAATGCTTTCCAAGAGCTAATAGAGAAATTTCCGAATGAGATTGAAGGTTATATGGGTTTAGCCCACGCCTACGAGCGTGCGCAAAACTACGATGGTGCTATTGATGCAGTCAAATTGGCAATTGAAATGGACCCAGGCGACAGTTTAGCTTACAGTAGTTTGTCCGCCTTCTACCAACGCAAGGGTATGATCGCTGAAGCTGAAGCCGCTATGGCCAAATCAGCCGAGCTAAATTTGACGCAGACGAAGTGAATTAGTAACGACTAAGACTGAGCTGAAAGCCATAGCGGCGGCAGCAAACATAGGGTTCAAAAGTAGACCCCACCACTTGAATACACCAGCGGCAAGTGGAATTCCTAGTACATTATAGGCAAACGCCCACACTAGATTCCAACGGATGGTATTCAAAGTCCGCCGACTCAGTTGGATGGCAGTTGCTACGTGTGGTAACCGCCCCTTGATTAAGACTACGTCGGCAGTTTCAATCGCAACGTCAGTCCCTGTACCAATGGCAATCCCAACTTCGGCTTGTGCCAAAGCTGGAGCGTCGTTTATCCCGTCACCAACCATTATCACTACATTATTCCCTGTTTGTAAGTCGGAAATTATATCTGCCTTGTCGGCTGGTAAAACTTCCGCCCTAGCTTGACCAACACCGACCTGCTTAGCTACAAATTCTGCAGTCTTGGTGCTGTCACCGGTCAGCATAACGGTTTTCAAGCCCATTTGTTTTAGTGTCTCTAGAGCTTCCATAGCGTTGGGCTTAATCACGTCAGTCACCGCAATTTGTCCAGCTAGCTGTTCTTCTATGCTGACCCAAATTACTGTTTTGCCATCTCTAGCATACTCAGTTTCTCGATCGATGTCTACTCCGAGTAACTGTATGCCTGACTTCTCCATTAATCGACGGCTACCGCACCTCACTTTTTTACCATCTAGGTCAGCTTGTACACCAAAGCCAACTAATGCTTCAAAATTGTCAATTTTGACCTGTTCAATCTGTAAATCTCGTTCGTGACAAGCTTCGATAATTGATAAGCCTAGGGGGTGTTCAGATTTTGATTCCAAAGCGGCCGCTAATAAAAGTAAATGTGTTTCCGGATATTCATTGCTAGGCATAATATCAGTAACAGAGGGCTGTCCCTGAGTCAAAGTACCAGTTTTGTCAAAGACCACGGTTTCGGTACGATGTAAAATTTCCAAAATTGGAGCGTTTTTGATTAATATTCCCTGCTCCGCAGCTCGACCAACACTAGCAATTATAGCGGTCGGTGTTGCTAACCCTAAAGCACATGGACAAGCAATAATTAAGACAGAAATAAAAAATGTTAAAGATTGGGCTAACGAAGCATTTAATACAAAAAACCAAATGCCGAAAGTTAATGCTGCAATACAGATGACAATCGGCACAAATACACCTGCAACCCGGTCAGCAAGCCTTTGAATAGGAGGCTTCGAACTCTGTGCGGACTCAACCATGCGGATAATCTGAGATAGCATGGTATCAGCGCCAACGCGCTTTGCCATTAGATTGAAACTACCTGTACCATTGACCGTGGAACCAATAACTTCATTATCGATTTGTTTGTGTACCGGTTGACTTTCACCGGTTACCATTGATTCGTCAACTAAAGACTGCCCTTCAACCACTATGCCATCAACTGGAATACGTTGGCCTGGTTTAACCATTAACAAGTCGCCAACTTGTACTTCACCAACATTGACCTCAGTGGTTTTCCCATCATCCTGAATTTTCAGCGCTGTCGGTGGTTGTAGCTGAATAAGTTTAGTAATTGCTCCTTGAGTCGCATGTTTAGCCTTATTTTCTAAATACCGGCCAACCAAGATCAGCGTAATAATCATGACTGCAGTTTCATAATAATCGTTGTGATTTTCTATATTAGAATTTGTCCAATATAAGATTGTTATGAACAGACTATATAGGTATGCAGAAAAAGTCCCTAGTGAGATGAGTACATTCATATCCGCAGATTGATGCCGCAATGCAGAAACAGCTCGATGATGAAATTGCCAACCTGCCCAAAATTGAACTGGGCTTGATATCAGCGCAAGAAACAGTAACTCCCATCGGTAAGACAATTGGTGAGGTATGAACATAAGTGCCATCGACACAAAAGAAGCCACTCCACTAACCCATATCTTGATCAGTAGAATCCGCGACTCTTTCTGGTGGACTTTCTCTTTTTCTTCTAGTTGCTTTTGGCGAAATTCACTGGCGCGGTGAGCAGTATAACCGGCATCGATAATTGCGGATTGTAGGTATCCAAAGTTGACAGCTTTCGTGTTATACTTAACTTCGGCTTGTTCTGTTCCATAGTTAACTGAAACGGTGAATACACCTTCAATTGCCATAAGAGTCTTCTCTACTCGAGCCACACAAGCCGCACAGGTCATTCCTCCAATTGAAATAGTAGTTGTAAGATGTTTTGGGTCATTATTTGTCTTGGAATCAAGAAGTCTTGTATGCATTTATGATTAGCCTAATTCTTTTCACTTTTTAGATTTGTAGAGTCTTGATTTTTTGCCATAAGGTTGTACGGCTTATTCCCAGCAACTTTGCCATTTTCGAATAATTATTATCAGTTTCCTGACGCAGCGCCAGAATTAACTCTTTATCCAAACTATTGGTCAGCGTCTTGTAAAGGTTATTTTGATCAGATAGTGTGTTTGGGGAATCTAAAATTTTTCGGACTGCCAGTTCAAATGTTTCATCAAATAATGTTCCCCTTAGATTTTCAGTGTCTAAATTGAATGAAACAAAATTTCTGATTTCGGACGGCAAATGGTCGGGTAAGATTACATCAGATCGAGATAGGACTGCTGCACTTTTAATCGCATTTTCTAGCTCACGCACGTTTCCTGGCCAATGATAATTTTGAAAAAGAGCTAAGCACTGGTCCTCAATACCATAGAAATGACGATTGAGTTCAATCGAAGACTGTTCCAAAAAATGTTGTGCTAGCATGGAAATATCTTGCGATCGTTTTCGTAAAGGTGGTAGAGCAATAGGTACCTGCTTAAGTCTATAATAAAGATCTTCTCTAAAATGTCCGTTTTTGACTGACTTTTCCAAAATCAAATTGGTAGCCGCAATTACTCGAGCATTGATAGCGACCGATCGAGTTCCCCCTAATCGTTCGATTTCGCTATCTTGTAAAGTACGTAAGAGTCGCATTTGCAGTGCAGAACTCATATTACCAATCTCATCTAAAAATAGAGTGCCACTATTTGCTAGCTCAAATTTACCTAATTTCCCTTTTTTTTGAGCTCCGGTGAAAGCACCGGCCTCGTAGCCAAACAGTTCACTCTCAAGCAAGTTATCGGGTAAGGCTCCACAATCAACAATGATAAATGGGTTGTGCCGCCTAGAGCTATTGTTATGGATAGCACGAGCTACTACCCCTTTTCCTGTACCGTTTTCACCTTCAATCAAAACAGTCATCGAATTAGCCGCCATTATACCAATCATTTTCCAGACCTCTAGCATTTGCTGACTTTGCCCGATTAATTGGGGGGAGCTTTTTACGCTTATTCTTTCTGAGGTCGCGGAAATAGACCGACGAGCTTGCTGAAGTTGTGAGATCCGTTCTAAAATCGACTTTACTTGCTTTAGATCAATCGGTTTCGGCAAAAAGTCGAAAGCTTGTAGGCTCATTGACTGGATAGTATTTGCGATGTTGTCGTAAGCCGACATTACTACGACCTGCATCTTTGTGTGAAGAGATTTGAACTGCTGGAGGGCTTCTAATCCAGACATTCCTGGCAATTGCACATCCAATAGGACAAGGTCCGGCTGATGCTCAGCGGCTAGACGTAAACCATCTTCGGAATTACTAGCGATCAGAACATTATAGTTCAGATCTTGCAAAAATTGCTCAAATGCCCAACATATATTTGAGTCATCATCGATAACAAGAATGGTATCCATAGTTCTTCACTACTTTACCTGCAGTGAGAGCAATAGCCTAAGATCTCGTAACGATACTTGATCCCTTGAAAATTGTGTGTATGGCAAATCTCTCTCTGTCGATCTTTTACTTCTGGATCTTGAAATTCAATAATTTGCGAGCATTGGATACAAATCAGATGAGCATGCTGACTAGTATTATCATGAGCAAATTCATACAAAACGTTATTGTTCGCATCAATGATTTCAGACAGCAAACCACTTTTTACCAATAATGGGAGCGTACGATAAATGGTTGCTTTAGAGGTTTTATGTCCATTCGCAATCATCTGAAACAAGAGATCGTCAGCTCGGAAATGTGTTTGAAAATCTAAGGATTGCTCCAACACTAGCTGCCGCTCTGTTGTCAGCCGAAGATTTTGTGCCTCTAGATAATGCTTGAATTTCTGGATTTGTTTTGTACTCTTTTTCAATTTAGTTTTCTTCTATATGTTGTTGAACAACGAGGAGTTCATCAGATTTAACCATTTCCCAAATTTGATCTAACTGTTCTAAACTGTAGTCAGTTAACTGGTGCCCACGGGCAGAGATATGAGCTTCCATTTGATGAAATCGACTCTCAAACTTTTGGTTGGATTTACGAAGTGCCGACTCAGCCTCTACATTCAAAAATCGAGCTAGATTAACTATGGAAAATAATAAATCACCGACCTCCATTTCCACCTGATCTATTGGCCCATCAATTAAGCAAGCCTCGATCTCCTCAATTTCTTCTTTAATTTTTGGCAATACTTCAGCTACATTATTCCAATCAAAGCCAACACGTGCAGCTTTTGTTTGTAGTTTTTCGGCTCTTTGCAAGCTGGGTAAGGCAATGGGCACCCCATCCAATGCTGAATTTCTATCTTGGTATCCTTCTTCACTTAGTTTGATTTGTTCCCAATTTTGTATTACCTGATTGGTATTTTTCACATTAAGACCCGAAAATACATGCGGGTGGCGACGGATTAGTTTTTCTGAAATTTTTGTTAGTACTTGTTCTATATCGAAATTGCCACTTTCTTGACCTATTCGTGCCTGAAGCATAATAACTGATAGAAGGTCCCCAAGTTCTTCACAAATTTTGGCTGAATCATTACTTTCAATTGCCTCAATGATTTCATAGGTTTCCTCTAGAAGGTTTGACTTCAGACTTTGGTGTGTTTGTTCTCGGTCCCATGGACAACCGTTTTCACTACGTAATGTGGCGACAATAGACTCAAGTTCTTCAAACGATTTCATTTACTTAATACCCAGCCTTAATTTACTTAATACCATTAAACAAAAAAAGCCCAGATAAACCATCTGGGCTTTTGTACTCACGATTCATTACTAGAACTAAGCTAGAGTAGTCGCGCGTAATACTCTACAATCAGCTGAATATCTAGGGGAAATGGAACTGACTCAATCGTTGGAAGTGAAGACACTGTGGCCGTGCGCTGATTTCGATTTAAGTCTAACCAGTCGGGACTCATTAGACTAGGATTTTCCATAGAAACAGCCACACACTCTAGATTTTGGCTTTTTTCTCTAAGACTAATAACTTCACCAGTTTTAACCCTATAGGATGCAATATCTACTTTTCTACCATTGACTTGAAAATGGCCGTGATTAACCAGCTGGCGCGCCGCAGGAATAGTAGGAGCGAAACCAGATCTGAATACTACATTGTCTAATCTTCTTTCCAGCAATTCCATTAACTTATCACCGGTCGAGAGCTGGCTACGACGGGCATCGGATACTAGGCGACGCAGTTGCTTTTCACCTAATCCGTAATTGAACCTTATTTTTTGTTTTTCCGTCAAACGGCGACCATAATCAGAGACCTTACGACGAAAGTTATTACCATGCTGTCCAGGAGGATAAGTCCTCTTCCTCCTTTTCCGTGTTAGTCCAGGCAAGTCCGCATCTAAAGCTCGACACTTTTTGAGCCTAGGTCCAGTGTATCTACTCATCTACTTCTTATCTCCACCGTGTTCTTTTATGTGTCCGACTAAACAAATTGAATTATCTTTGATAGATCAACGAAAAGAGTTAGATGTTAACATTTTTCCGCCTAGACTGCAAGTGCAAAGTAATAAGTAAAAGTACAAAGCAATAAGATAATCAATCAACTAGTGGTGTGATAAAGAAACTGCACTCCGTATAATCTCAGGATCATTCGACAATCGCTTAGCAGCTTCGATAACTGTCTCGTGATGGTGTTGCATTTCTTTCTGAATTCTATTCAAGCGGTTTAACAGAAAAGTTTGATTGTTTTGATAAATGGCTTTTTCAGTCATCTTTGCCAAATACATGAATAGTTGATCAGCTTCGCTTTGCTCAATTTCAATCGTTATTTTAAATCCATCACTTAAATTTACGTTCATTTCGGCGACTCTTTGTTCGTGCTTAGTTAAATCATCTTTAATTTGGCTAATGGAACCACTAGCGGGCAAATCGTGGATCTGCATGTCTAAGTCAAAAGCCGTAGAACAAAGACCGCGACCAAATTCGATTAGGACGTAATGCTGCCATTCTTGGGTACTCATTGTCTCCCAAAAACGAGCGACTCGATCGTCAACGCCTCCTAGCAACAAGGACAGCCGAGCATAAATTTTAGCGAACCGTAGTTCAATATCTTGACATGCATCGAAGGCATCTCCAAGTGTTAAAGATTTGTCGGTCATAAAACAATTAATGGTAAAAACATATCTAGAGGGATCAATTTGCTTTTACCTCCTCCATTTTTCTTTAAGTGAGAGTTTATTCTATTTAGCTTCTGTATCCTATTTATCTTTTGGACTTTTTTTCTCTTTAAAATTTGGACCATATACCGTACGCAGCTACATTCACCATATTGACTAGGCCACAAATAAAAACCTTATCTCGTGATCCAGGTTACTTCTAAGAGTTCTGGTGCCCACAGAAAGAGAGTTAAATGTTGAAAGTAAAGACCAAGAAAGAGTATAGAGTTATCGAAAACTTTACTCAGTAATTCACTCGATAGTACCACATTAATTTTAGCCAGCAATACACTGAGGAGGCTCGACATCTAAACTGGTTTCTTGAGTAGGTCGATTTTCGGCTGACGCGATGCCACTTTCCCTACAAAAGTGATCTTCTTGGAAGCGTATTGGCCAGCACATCCGTTTTAACTAAAAATTTTTGCTAACCTCAATATAAGTTAATTCCGAATACTCAGGCGGTAAAGGTTATTATTAATTAGGATAGGGATATTCTAGCACACAGAACTTTTTGGACCAGCCACGACTTTATGTCCCAGGCGGTTATAAAAGAGCAAAGCCAAATGTACAGTTTATCTTATCTGTTTACCAAGAAGTGTCTAGGTTAGAATCCATATGAGTCTCTAGAACCGAATGAAGATATACTCTGGCGTATGTGATCTAACTCCATGACTATCCGAGTTCTAGCTTTTTTCTTCTCATTCAACGCAAAGAACAAAAAGTAAACTTTTACATTGAAATTTTATCACGACGATTCATTAATTCCAAATCGAATCTATGAAATACGAAAAAGCTTGCATACAAGAAGTAAATTTGTCAAAATAGGACATCGGACCGAGGAGGCAGGTCACCTTCCATGAAAGAATTCTTGAGAACAACACGACGTGTTTTTCTCTCTGGGGCTAGTTTGGGTTTGGGTTCAGTTGCTCTTTCTCAACTTCTGCCCCAACAGGCATCCAGTATTACAAATCCACAGTTTTCACCTCGTGCTAAGCGAGTGATCTACCTTTTCCAGAGTGGTGGGCCATCACAACTTGATCTATTTGATTATAAACCTATTTTGAATAAACGAAATGGGGAGGAACTGCCTGATTCTATTCGCCGTGGTCAGCGGCTAACGTCTATGTCTGCTCATCAGGCAAGCTTACCTTTGGCGGGTTCAGCCTTTCAGTTTAAACAAGAAGGACAGTCAGGGAATTGGGTTAGCCAATTACTACCTCACACAGCTGCAATTGTAGATGACCTCTGTTTCATCAAGTCAGTGTATACAGAAGCCATTAATCATGACCCTGCAATTACTTTTTTCCAAACTGGTTCGCAAGTCGCGGGCAGGCCATCCTTAGGAGCTTGGCTCAGTTATGGTCTTGGGTCGTTAAACGCTGACTTGCCAACTTTCTGTGTTTTAGTTAGTAAAGATAAAGGTGGACAGCCGCTCTACTCTCGGTTATGGGGTAGTGGTTTTTTACCTTCACGTCATCAAGGAATTCAATTCCGGTCAGGTAAGAATCCTATACTCTATTTGACTAATCCAGATGGGATCTCTCAAAAATGCCGACGCATAATGTTGGATCGATTACAAGAATTACACCAGCTAGAGTTTGATCGTGAAAGTGACCCAGAAATTCAAACAAGAATAGCGCAATATGAAATGGCATATCGTATGCAGACTTCTGTACCGGAAGTGACTAGTATAGAAGATGAGCCTGATCATGTTTTTGATATGTATGGGCCGGATTCGCGCAATTTCGGATCCTTTGCGTCCAATTGCTTGCTAGCTCGTCGGCTGGCGGAGCGTGATGTGCGGTTTATCCAGTTATATCATCAAGGTTGGGATCAACACGGAAATTTACCTGGTAGTATTAGTCGCCAGTGCAAAGAAACAGACCAGCCAGCAGCCGCTTTGGTTCAAGACCTCAAACAACGAGGTATGTTAGATGACACTCTGGTAATATGGGGCGGTGAGTTTGGTCGAACTAATTATTGCCAAGGGAAATTGACTAAAACTAATTATGGCCGCGATCATCACCCGCGCAGCTTCACTGTCTGGATGGCCGGTGCTGGAATCAAACCTGGATATTGTCACGGTAAGACAGATGACTTCGGTTATAATATAGCTGAAGATCCAGTTCATGTACACGATTTGAATGCAACATTGCTCCATTTACTCGGAATCGACCACGAAAGATTGACATTCAAATACCAAGGCCGTCACTTTCGTTTAACCGATGTACACGGACGGCTGATTAAGCCAATTTTGTCGTGATCTGACTAGCTGTAATGATATTTGTCTATATATCGATAGTTACGCGGTTCTTGAATTTTCGATGAGAATTATCGCTGGGAGCTTTAAGAGAAGGCGGTTAGTTAGCCCGAAACACACAACCGTCCGCCCAACATCAGATAGAGTGAAAGAGTCTTACTTCCGCATGGTTCAGAATCAGATAGTTGGGGTAAACTTTTTGGATTTATGTGCTGGCAGTGGTGCGATTGGCTTAGAAGCGTTCAGCCGTGGAGCTGAACAGGTTTTTTTTTTAGAAAATGACTATCGATCGGTTCGACTGATTAAAGACAATCTCAAAAAGTGTGGTGTGTCAGCTGACAATCATCGCATTAAGCTACTACCAGTTGATGCCCAGAGGTATCTGAACGATTTTGATAGTACACAGATACAGTTTCAAATGATTTATTTCGATCCACCGTATGATTCAGACTTTTACTTCAAATGTCTTAATCGAGTCAGTACATCACATATACTGGTAGATCAAGGAATAATTTGTGTTGAACATGATCAAAATAATTTTCCTACACAAATTGGGGATCTCAAGCAAATCAAACAAAAAAAATACGGAAATACCCGTTTGTCTTTTTTTAGAATGGGAAAATAAATATTATGACCAGCAGAATTGGCATCATCTGTACTGAAGGTATGGCCACTATAATTTTCGAAGATAAAACATTAGACGGCTTTAATGAGTAAGCATGCAAATCATGTACACTGACTAATAGAAAATGTCTGATGAAGAAGTCTTGGGTGTGATATATATTTGTGTCTATGTCTTTTGATCATGCTGAATTGTCAGTAAAAACCCCTCCTTTTTCCGAAAAAATGGTTGTGCCCCGTGCGAATTTAGCGAAATTGACAAATTTATCGATTTCAAGATTAGAATGTCGATCTTGACACAAAGCACCCTAAAGCCATGTTGGTATTTTCGATACACATTTGAAGCCTTGGATCATTAGAAGAACGGGAGTTCCTTGTTAATAGGAGGAAACTCTTATAGTGACTGGTAGTCAATGTGCTTTGAATAATGTATAATCACCTTTGAGTTTGGTCTATTCAGAAGTGAGAACAATTGCTACATACGGAATGGTGTGAGTTGTCAGTATTAGTTTTGCCAAGGATACAATCTCAGTTGTTCTTTCGTTTGTATATTGAAAAAAGGACGATACGTTGGGTTAGATCGATCCGATACTGGTATTGTATCAGCGATATTGATGGTAATTCAATCAGTATGGATTTTCTGGCCGAATAGAACAACATGTTGTTAATATGAATGGCTAGCCCCGCGAATATAGGTGTTTTATTTGCACTTTCAAAAAGTATGAAGATTTCGAAAACTAGAGAAAGTTATAAATGAGGACTAAAAAGCTTACAGTTAATGCTTTCAGCCAGTCGATCGTATTGATTAATACAGACAAAGTTGTAACTGTGGATAAGGTGTGAAAATGAAAATCAGTGTCCAAATCGGAGACTTACGAACAATCGAAGTTGATGCTATTTGCTGTCCGACCTTTGAAGGTAAAGAATTAGATGATATTAGTAAAACAATTGACCAATCAACAAATGGTCAAATCAGTCGCCTATTAACGCTTGGAGATCATACTGGTAAGATAAAACAATCTACTATTTTGTACAACAGTGAAGGGATAACATCCCCACGTGTCTGCTTGGTTGGTCTAGGTAAGTTTAAACAACTAAATCTGGAATCCATTCGACAAACAACAGCAAGTTCTTTAAGAAAAATACAGGAGATTGGGTGTAAAACTGTTGCCTGTTCTGTACCAGAAGCAAGTGCCGATCAGATCCAGGCGCTAATTATAGGCGCAAAATTAGGTTTATACCAATTCAATCAGTATCAAACCAATACTGACACTGAAACTTCTATTGAAGAATTATGTTTGTTGGTAAATAATGAATCAGAACGTGAAAGAGTTGAAAAAATAGTTAGAAAGGCTGAGGCGATTGCTGATGGTACACTCTTTGCCCGGGATTTAACTAACCAGCCTGCCAACCAGTTGACTCCAACCGATTTAGCCAATGAAGCTCAAAATCTTGCGGCTACCAATGACTGTCTGGAATGTCAGGTTTTTGATCAAGTGGAACTAGCGAAAAAAGGATTTAATGCCTTACTAGGTGTCGCTCAAGGTGGCCCTCAGGAACCGAATCTAATTCAGCTGACTTATAAACCCGAAAGCCCAAGTAAAACTGAGACTGTAGTTTTAGTTGGTAAGGGAATCACTTTCGACAGTGGAGGATTATCATTAAAATCTGGTACTGGAATGATGACGATGAAATCAGATATGGCCGGAGCGGCTGCTGTTATGGCAACTTTGCAGGTTATATCTCAGATTCGTCCCAATCTTACCGTGATTGGGCTGATTGCAGCAACCGAAAATATGCCATCAGGTACAGCACAGAAGCCAGGCGATGTTGTCAAGTCATTCGGTGGAAAAACTATTGAGATTCTCAATACAGATGCGGAAGGTAGATTGGTATTGGCCGATGTTCTTGGTTATGCCAAAAATTTTGAGCCGAAAGCTGTTGTGGATTTGGCGACCTTGACCGGCGCCGTGGTAACAGCATTAGGTCGTTACGCTGCTGGAATCATGGGAACTAACCAACGACTTATTGACCAATTGATCATCGCAGGTGAAGCCACTCATGAACGCCTCTGGCAACTTCCACTTTTTGATGATTACGATGATAGTATCAAAAGTGATATCGCTGATGTCAAAAATATTGGGGATGGTACCGCTGGGGCGATTATTGGTGGAGCATTCCTCAAGCATTTTGTAGATGGTTATGATTGGGCGCATATCGATATTGGTGGAGCCAGTGATTACCAAAAAGGATCCGCCTACCTGCCCAAGAGTGCCTCGGGTTATGGCGTTCGTTTATTAACCCGGTTTCTCTGTGATTTTACAACTGACTAAATCTCTGAAATCTACAGCAAATTGTAAACAGCCAATAAGTCGTGATGATTGGACGCTAATCGGCTTTTAGCGTTTTGGTGGTAGCTTGGGTTTTTGCCACCAGCCGGATTTTCGATCGAAGGAGCATCACCCCAATTAGAAACAATTGGAACATTTTGAAGTTTCCCTGCAATGAGCCAGACAAAAGTAGAGATTTGTTAACCTGGTCCTAAACCCAATTATAGGCTTGTCTTCACCAAATAAGATTTAGCAACAAGGTAGGTAAATCGATTTAGGATTCAGCTTTACTGAGTCTTAAGCCATAGTAAGCAAATAGAAGTACTAGACATACTGATCCGATTAATGCTGATTATACTCAGGGTAGTTTAATTTATTAGTTACTTGATTCGTTCTATTTGATAATAAACCAACTAGGGTTTATGTTCTGTTAGCCTTGCGACCTAGCTTTGACAACCAAGATATGATCTGTCATAATCGTGGAGATTTCGTCGTCTCGTTACCTCATTACAAATAAGTTTTAAAATAAGTATGTTATATAAGTGAGTCATTCATTATGAGCCAAGAAGTACGTTTTGGTGTTGTTGGTCTAGGTATGGGTATGAACCGTTCCAATCAGGTTGTTGATACTGATGGAGCTAAGCTAGTTGCTGTAGCCGACCTCGATGAGAACAAGTGTAAAGTCGCAGAAGAGAAATTTAGTTGTGACAGTCATACTGATGCACTTGAAATGTTCGACCGAAACGATATCGATGTAGCTTTTATCATGTTGCCAAGTGGGTTACACGCAAAATTGGGCGTCGAAGCAGCCAACCGAGGAAAGCATGTGATTACGACTAAACCCATGGATGTCAATTTAGAAAATTGTGATGCCCTAATTCAGGCTTGTGAACAAAATCAAGTTCAACTATTGGTCGATTTTCAAGAGCGCTACGGTAACAAAAATCGAGAGATTCAATACGCCGTGCAAAACGGTTTGCTCGGCGAAGTCATTCACTGTGAACTTAGAATGAAGTGGTATCGCCCTGATAGTTACTATGTGGGTTGGCATGGGACATGGGAGTTTGACGGCGGTGGCTCAATTATGAATCAGGGCGTACATTATGTGGACCTAATGCTTTGGTTCATGGGAGGGGTTAAACGGGTGATCGGTGCCCACTACGACGTATTTGCTCATGAGAATTGCGAAACTGAAGATTTAGCCACCGCTATTCTAGAGTTCAACAATGGTGCTATTGGAACAGTCTATACTACGACAACTTTTCCGAAGGAGGCTGAGACGGTGTCCATGATTAACATCCATGGTGATAAAGGAGCAGTTGGATTAGGTCCTGACGTTTGGACTTTTGCCGATGGTGAACCCAATATTAGCCTCCCTGATCACCCTGTTAATGTTGTAGATGATGCTGTTCGTGCCATTCGTGAAGGTAGTATGCCTGCAGTCAGCGGCCAAGAAGGCCGTCGTTCAGTTGAACTCAATATGGCAATCTACGAATCAGCTCGTACTGGTCGATCAGTTTCTTTATGATTTCAATCACATTTATGATGAAGTGTCGGATTCTATAGTTATGAGTGAAGAATCAAAGAGACTATTTCTATTGGACGGAATGGTTTTAATATTCCGTTCCCATTTTGCTTTTAGTCGCAACCCGCGTATTACTAATCAGGGGAAAAATGTATCAATCCCTTACGGTTTTACCAGCACTCTTGTCAAAATTTTAGAAAAAGAGAAGCCTACTCATGTTGCAGTAGTATTCGATACTACTGGTCCGACACAACGTCATCTGATTTTTCCTGATTATAAAGGACATAGGGATAATGCACCTGAGGAATTAGACACCGCTATACCGGACGTTGATCAAATTTTAGGTGCGTTTAATATTCCCGTTTATAGATTAGGAGGCTATGAAGCAGATGATCTTATCGGAACCATCGCAATAGAGGCCGAAAAAGAAAAGTTTGAGACTTATCTGGTCACAACCGACAAGGATTTTGCGCAATTAGTCACTGATACTACTTATCTTTACCGCTTATCGTCCCGTAGTGATGCTGAAGAGATCATGGGGGTTGAACAAATCAAAGAGAAATGGAAGGTTCAACGTCCTGAGCAAGTGATCGATATTTTGAGTTTATGGGGAGATTCTTCAGATAATATTCCTGGTGTAACTGGAATTGGAGAAAAAACAGCACAAAAATTGCTTGCTCAATTTGATAATTTAGAAAATTTACTAAAAAATACTGACCAACTCAAAGGCAAACAACGGGAAAATCTGGAAAATGAGTCAGGCGTTGCCAAATTATCGAAACAATTGGCAACTATAGACTGCGAAGTACCTTTTGAGTTTAACTTTGAAGACATGCGTCGTCGATCTCCAGATATAACAAGACTCAACGACATATTCATTGAATTTGAGTTTAACCAGTTGGGCAAAAGGGTATTTGGTGATCTTTTTGATCAGCAAAAAGATGCGGCCAAGGCAGAATTTTTACAGACTATTAACGATATAGAGGTTAATTACCAGTTAGCCGAAACGGCCGACGAAAGATCTAATCTAATTAATTTGTTATCTCAGCAATCAGCTTTTTGCTTTGATTGTGAGACAACTAGTTTGGACAAAAAAAATGCTCAATTAGTTGGTTTAGCTTTTTCTTTTGATGCACAAACAGGATTTTTTGTCCCACTTCCGATTGATCGGTATGAATGCAAATCCGTTTTGGATGAATTTCAAACGCTATTCGAGGATACGGGTATCGAAAAGGTGGGACAAAATCTTAAATACGATCTTACCGTCCTTCGATGGTATGGTATTGAAGCTAAAGGCCCATTTTTCGATACTATGATTGCACACCAGCTGATTGCTCCTCACCTGAGACATGGAATGGACTTTTTGGCTGAAACCTATCTTAAGTATTCTCCTATTCCGATTCACGCTCTAATTGGGGATAAAAAAGATCAGCAACGTAGTATCCGAGAAGTTGCTCTTGATGAATTGATGACCTATGCCATTGAAGATGCAGATATTACCTGGCAACTACGATCTGTTTTTGCTCAATTATTGACAGAACTCCAGCTGGAACAAGTCTTTTATCAAGTCGAATGTCCTACGATACCGGTCCTAGCTGCGTTAGAGTTTAACGGAATTAAGACTGATTCCATAGCTCTAAGTGATTACTCATTAGAATTATCTCAAGAGATTATGAATCTAGAGCGAAAAATCTATGATTTGGCCGGTACGCGGTTTAATCTTGATTCACCAAAGCAAGTAGGCCAAATCTTATTCGAAGAGTTGCAGCTAGAGTCGGATCCCGGCAAGACTAAAACTGGCCAATACAAAACCGATGTGAAAGTCTTAGAACGATTAGCTTCAAATCACTTAATCGCTCAACATATGCTCGACTTTCGGGCTTGCCGAAAATTAAAGAATACCTATGTAGATCAGCTACCAGCTTCTATTTTTCAATCTACCGGTCGTATTCATACAACATATGAACAAGCATTTACGACAACCGGCCGCATGCAATCACATAGCCCCAATTTGCAGAATATACCAATCAGAACTGATCGTGGTAAAGAAATTCGCCGAGCCTTCATTTCTAAAGATCACAATCATTCTATTTTGTCGGTGGACTATTCGCAAATTGAGCTACGTATTATTGCAGAACTCAGCCAAGATCAGGCGCTAATTTCAGCTTTCGAAAGTAACTTAGACATTCATACTGAAACAGCTGCTAGGATTTTTGATGTACCCTTTGATCAAGTTGATAGTGAAATGAGAAGGCGTGCTAAAATGGTAAATTACGGAATTGTCTATGGCATTTCACCTTTTGGATTGTCACAACGATTGGCGATTCCGCGAGGAGAAGCTGTTGAGATAATTGATCAGTATTTCAAACAATTTCCGGGCGTACCAATTTATATTGAAGAAACGGTCGAGTTCGCCCGTCGATATGGTTATGTCCAGACAATGACTGGCCGAAGGCGTTACCTGCCTGATATTCAGTCTCAGAATGCCACCATGCGGAATGGTGCGGAACGTAATGCTGTTAATTCACCGATTCAAGGTTCTGCGGCAGATTTAATCAAACTCGCCATGTCTAGTATTTACCAATCCATCTCAAAACGAAACTTGAAAACCCAGATGATTCTTCAGGTTCACGATGAGTTACTTTTTGATTTGCATAAGGACGAACAGGATATAGTCATACCGCTAATTGTTAAAAAAATGAAAACAGCACTATCAATGTCAGTACCGATCGAAGTCGAAATTGGAATTGGCTGTAACTGGCTAGAAGCACATTAGAAAATAAATATAGAAAACTGTCAGTATGGACAAAGAAAAAAGATATCAACTAATTGAAGATGGATACTGTTGCTTCCCAAAAATTTTGGACTCCGAAATTTTGGAAAAAACTCGTCAAGTCAGTGGCCATTTGATTAACCGTCAAAAAGCTGGCCACTTTGAGGCCCAAAAATCAACAGGCAGTATGATCAGCGTTTACGACGACCCGTTTTTCGCTGAATTGATTGCTTATCCCAAAGCATTATTTGCTTTACAACAACTTGGCTATGCTGATCCACGTTGGTCATCAGGGTACATAATTAGCAAACCTGCTCATTCTCCACCACTATTCTGGCATCAAGACTGGTGGGGATGGAACGACCCTATCAGCTATACCAAGATCCCACAACAATTGTTTTTGATGTACTACTTGGTTGACACTAGTCAACAGAACGGGTGTTTACGTGTGATAAAGGGATCACACTTGAAACGGCACCCCCTGCATATTAGCGACGGAGAAGCACACACAGCTAACTGGAGTCGTTACTCTAACCCTGAACACCCAATTTATCAGTCGGTAGCCGAAGAAGTTGCCGTGCCTGCAAGTGCGGGGGATTTAATAATTGGGGATTCTCGCCTAATACATGGTGCTTACGCTAATGAATCGGATAAGCGAAGAACAGTTATCACACTTTGGTATCACCCAGAATACAGTAAATCGCCAGAATCAATAAGAGCCCATTTGAGCCGTAAACAATCTTGGGTATCTAGATGGCCACTATGGGCTCAAAAACAAGTACAGCATTTAGTACCAGATTATTCAGGGGATTGTGAGCCATTAACTTGGAATCGAAACCCAAACTACAGTTACGAAGTCTAACTTGTAGCTCTGACTTTTTCTTGACAGGAAATAGTGCCAATTCTATAATAGGAGCGTCAGTTTCTGACGTAATCAGCCTGAAGTCGACTCTTACCTCAATTCAGTCAATCAGCGTTTAAAAATAGAGACGATGCAGATACCATTTATGAAGCTTAGTGGTGCTGGGAATGACTTCGTCGTTATAGATAATCGCCGAGAAATCTTGCCAATACCAGCTACTGAATTCGCCCGTCGGGTGTGCCAACGTCGATTATCCGTTGGTGCCGACGGCTTGTTGTTGTTGTCAGAAAGTATCCCAGCTGACTTTCGTATGGAATATTTCAATGCTGACGGTAGTCAAGCGGAAACCTGTGGCAATGGTGCTCGTTGTATTGCTCAGTTTGCTCACCTCAATGGTATCGTTGGTACAGAAATTCGTTTTGAAACTGTAGCTGGACTATACCAAGCCGAAATTTTAGGCTCGCAAGTAAAAGTACAGCTAGGTAACCCACAACAAGTAATGATAAACTTCCCCATGAAACTAGAAAACGAATGTTTGTCAATAAGCTTTGTTAATACTGGGGTTCCGCATGTAGTCAATCTTGTGTCGGAATTAGAAACCGTTGATTTAGCCCATGTGGGAGCTGAAATTCGTTATCATGAAAGTTTTGAGCCGGAGGGAACTAACGTTAACTGGGTGAAAATTCAAGGCAGACATGATATTGCTATTCGAACTTATGAACGAGGTGTCGAGGGTGAGACCCTGGCTTGTGGAACTGGTTCCATCGCTGGAGCTATTGTTGCCGTGTTAACAGGTAATGTTGAAACACCTGTGGCTGTGAAAACCGCTAGTGGAATAATACTGACCGTCCACTTTGACCACGAAGTTGTAGGCGAAAAAATAGAAATTACCAATACCAGTCTGGAAGGCGATGCTAGGCTAGTATGCCGTGGACAATTAACTTCTTCTGCCTGGGATTATTAGAGCTTACTTCACACAAGGAGATTTTGATGTTTGAAGGTTCTTTTGTTGCTATTGTAACGCCATTTAATACTGATGGCTCACTAGATGAAGGAAAGTTACAAGAATTAGTCGAGTTCCAAATTCAAAATGGTACACATGGTATTGTTCCTTGTGGTACAACAGGCGAATCGCCGACCCTTACACATGATGAGCACGACCGTGTAGTCGAATTGACAGCTACAGCTGTTGATAATCGAGTTCAGGTAATCGCTGGCGCTGGGTCTAACTCGACAGCAGAAGCCTTGCGTTTAGTAAAACACGCTAAATCAATGGGAGCAGATGGTGCCTTGGTCATCACTCCATATTATAATAAACCAACTCAAAATGGCCTCTATGCCCATTTCATGCACATTGCCGACCAAGTTGACATTCCAATTGTTATTTACAATGTACCTAGTCGAACGGGTACGGATTTACAAACGGAAACCTTAGCTAAATTGGCAAGACATGAGAATATTGTCGGTCTCAAGGAGGCAACGGGACAACTTAGCCGGGCAAGTGAAGCTGTCAACGCTTGTGATGATCACTTTGCAGTTCTGTCAGGAGATGATGTGAACACATTGCCCATACTGTCAGTTGGTGGCAAGGGGGTTATATCAGTACTCGCAAATGTAGCTCCGAAAACCGTTGCAGATATGTGTAATGCCTTCCAAGTTGGGGACCTGAAAAGAGCACAACAGATCCATCATCAGACCCTGAAATTATCGCTAGATTTGTTCATAGATACAAATCCAATTCCAGTTAAGACAGCACTGCAAATGATGGGGAAACTGAATGGGCACATGAGGTTACCACTTGCCCCAATGTCCAAAGACGATTACCGGGTACTGGAAGCAACAATGAAAAGTACAGACTTGAATTTACTGTAGTCCAGTAGCAGACAAGACATAAACTCAAAATTCTAAGATTAAAACGAAGAATTTAGTAATCAGTATCTAATAATTAGTTTATTTTTAAGGGGGGTATGGACTCGCTGATCTGTGATTTTACGACGCTACCTACTCTTCCCTCGGCACCGAATCCTAGGCTGATTTATTCCTTTGGCCAGATATCCTACATCATCTAACATCTAGAGGTCTTGCTATTGAATTGCATAGTGTGATGCCAAAATCAGGCGCCTCGTTTTGTTTTCAGCTGATCAATTCCTCATCTTCACACCTGTAGGTTTAAAGCCGATAATGTTGGTGGATTTTGATGTCAAAATTTTTTTCTAACTCTTTTATCTTATATCACCAATTCAAGCATTCAATATGGCTTTGTACTATCTGGTGGGTCTTATTTAACCAGGCGATAATTGGTGAAGCCAAAATAATAACTGTGGATTCAAGTATCAGGCAGTCAGTAATCTCCGGTGGACAGGCTGTGTTCAATAGTATTCAAAAGGCAATTGATACTGCCAATAATGGAGATACCATTAAGATCAAGCCCGGAATCTATAAAGAGTCTATCACATTTAAGAAGAACTTAACATTAGCTGGTTCTGGAAGTGAAAGAACTCGTCTGGAGTTTGATCGAGAAGGTTTGGTCTTATCTGCAAGTGATGTAAAACGCGCCAATATTCAAGGATTAACCATTGCTTATACAGGCCAAGGTCAAAGATCAACGCTTTGGTTTTTCCGCTCTAATATCATCCTAGAAGATTGTACAGTAACAGGTGGGTTCTATTCTGGGATTTATATTACAGCAGGCTCAAACGTAACCATTCGTAGATGCCAAATCAAGAATAATCGGCGCATAGGTATTAACATAGCTAATTCGACTGTGCGCTTACTGAAATCTAAAATCAGTGAAAATGGTCACTACGGGCTAAAAATTACTAAATGTCGGGACACAATTGTGGAACAGTGTCAAATACATCACAACAAGTGGAGTGGCATCTATATCTCTGATGGGAAATCTGACGAAAACGAACCAAGATCCACTGTAACTCTCAGGCGAAATACTATTCAAGCGAATCAGCAAGATGGGGTTTCCGTTTACATGATCCGTCAGATTATCGTACAGCAAAACTGGCTACAAGACAACACAGGAAACGGTTTCAAGATAGAAGAGACTGCTGGTCAACTTATTGGTAACTTAATAAGCGATAATAAGAAAAACGGGATCATTGTACGTAATTCGCCTAGTTTTTTGATCTATCATAATACCATTGCTTCTCAGCAAGTGGGACTGGATCTACAGAATATCAACAAGTTGGATGTTAAAAACAATATCATTGCATATCATAAGACGGGTGTTATTACCAATTCTGTTATTACTCCTAACTTCGATCGTAATAATCTTTGGGCTAATCGAAAACACTATTCGAACTTACCCCTCCCAAGTAAAGATATACAATACAATCCCAAGTTCGTTTCAGTCGAAAAGAAAGATTATCGACTAGATGATGATTCACCTATGATCAGAAATGCAACTGATAAGACTGATATTGGTGGTTTTGCTCACTCAAATCCAACTGACATAGTAGAAAAACCACAAGCTGATAGTACTGGTTCGGAATTCCAAATGACAGAAAGCCTTTTACCTCAACCTCAACCAGGCACACCTGAAATATTAGAACAGATCAAAACACCAGAAAATGATGTCCAGCTGCCTGAATCATTACCCAAACCCCTGACTGTGCCTAATGTTGTTGTGCATATTACTCATCTACAAAAACAACCTTACTTGATTGAAGTTGGGCAAAAGGTCAAAATCTCAGCCCAAACGGTCTTTCCCAAAAATGATTTAAGAATCGTTAGCTGCCAATTGGTGGGTGATAGAAGTGGAAAAACATCTGGTTTTGTATACCAAAAACAGGAGTTAAACTGGCAAGTCAGTTCTGATCAAATAGGTTTGCAAACTATTCGTTTTCAGGCAAATCAGTTAGTCGTAGACGTGCGATTTTTTGTTTGGCAACAAAAGAAACCACCACGTATTACTAAAATCAATGGTAATTGGATAAATCGAACTGATAGCCAAAAGCCAATTGAATATGAAGTCCCTGCTAACAAAGAAACTAAGTTAGTATTTGAAGCAGAAGGCGGGGATTCGCTTAAATTCTCTTACGTATTTCTGCCTGTTGGTGCAAAAACAAAAGAAAATACCCTGACTTGGAAGCCGCCACGCAGCCTTACAACAAAATCGGGGGCTAGGTCATCGACTCGAAAGAAAAACAAGACTTCTCCCGTCGAAAAACAGCCGGCAAAATTCCCACTATTAGTCGTTGCAGAGAATGGTAATGAAGTAGATGTTCTAGACCTAGTACTGATAGTTGAATTAGATTAGTCACTTGCCAACATGTAACCAATGAATACACCAAGACTGGTCACTGCCAAAATAAGAATGATCGCACATAGAACATATTTCCAACTCGTTGAAATCGACTCTTGATTGCTATTTGTTTTGGGTCTCATGTTATTTTCTTCTGGTTCTTGATGAAAAATTCATTATTTATAGCTTGGTTTTTAATCAGAATATCAGATTCAATAACAATATTTGGGTCATGCTGTATTGTTGGGTTTAAGTTCGAAGATAGCGATTCATCAAGGCTGGCACCTAGCATTTCGCGTCTTCGATTTTTAACTTTCTGTTTTACAATTTCCTTTTCTGCTTCTGATAGTGCCATTTTTAATCCTCCGAATCAGTAGACCTGAGGATTTCTGTACCGATTCCTTGCGAAGTAAACATCTCCAACAACAAGGCGTGTTTCATACGTCCATCAATAATATGTGTTTTACGAACCCCGGCTGACAGGGCTATTGTGCAAGCGAATACTTTAGGTAACATCCCTGAACCAATAATTCCCTTTTGAATATAGTCATCAATTTGGTCAGTATCAAGTGTTGAAAACAACGTTGACTCATCGGTAGGGTCAGATAAAAGACCCCTTGTATCAGTTAACAAGATCAACTTTTCAGCTACTAGAGCAGCAGCGACTTCACCAGCTACAGTGTCCGCATTAATATTATAGGCATTTCCATCATTTCCAATACCATTGGGTGCAATGACCGGAATATAACCTGCAGATTTCAAAGTGTGTAACAGATCGGGGTTCACTCGAACGACCTCACCGACATAACCAATATCGATTTTCTTAGCTATTCCTTCTTCGGACAAAAGAGTTGGAGAATATTTCTTTGCCTGAACTAGACTGGCATCCTTGCCACATAATCCAACGGCATGCCCACCATGTTGATTGATCAGTTGAACGATTTCTTTATTGATTGAGCCAGCCAATACCATTTCGGCAATTTCTACTGTCTCATGATCCGTTACCCTCAGGCCTTGTACGAATTTAGACTCCTTACCCATACGTTTCATCATCTGACTTATTTTAGGGCCACCACCATGTATGACAACCGGTTGAATACCAATATACTTCATTAAAACAATATCCTTCATTACTGAATGTTTCAATGAATCATTGGTCATGGCAGCGCCACCATATTTAATCACTACCGTTTTTCCTGAAAACTGCTGTATGTAGGGTAGCGATTCAATTAAAATCTTCGCTTTATTCACTAAATCGGTTTCTTTAAGTGTCATCAATATGATTTCCGCTTGGTGTATTTATTAAACCACTACTAGGACTTGAAGCTGTAGCATATAACTTCTGTGGAATTCGACCAGCTAAAAATGCTTCTCGTCCAGCTTCAATAGCTTTTCGCATAGCAGACGCCATCAAGACCGGCTGGCGCGCTTTTGCTATTGCAGTATTGAGCAAAATCCCGTCACAACCTAGCTCCATTGCAATAGTTGCATCCGACGCTGTTCCAACCCCCGCATCGACAATCACCGGAACTGAAATGATATCTCGAATAATTTGAATGTTATAAGGGTTACGAATGCCAGCTCCGGAACCAATAGGTGCTCCCAATGGCATAACTATAGGACACCCTAAATCCTCTAATTTTTTACAGGTTATCGGATCATCATTACAGTAAGGCAAAACTGTAAATCCATCCTTGATTAAGACTTCAGCGGCCAAAAGAAGTTGCTCAACATCGGGTAATAGGGTCTTGTCATCTCCTATTACTTCCAGTTTTACTAATTGAGTTTCAAGAGCATCTGCGGCGAGTTGAGCTGTTAGTATTGCATCTTTTGCTGTGAAGCAACCAGCGGTATTGGGAAGTATAAGTATTTTTTTTTGTCTTAATAATTGAAACAGATCTCCTTGATCTTGATTGTCAAATCGTACTCGTCGAACAGAAACGGTCACTATTTCTGTTTCACTAGCGGTAATAGCTTTGAGCATAACCTCAAAATTGGGATAACCAGAAGAGCCAAGTAATAAACGAGAAGAAACAGTTAGATCTCCTATCTGTAGCCCTTTATCCACCTTGCACCGCCCGAACAATTTCCACCTGACACCCTGAAAAAACTTCGGTTGTTGGCCAAAGTTGGCGATGTATAACCTGACGATCAAGAGCTACAGCAATACCAGCCTGCTCAGGCTCTAACTCTAAGAGTTGTAAAAGCTGATAAAGATTCAGTACATCTTCAGGAAAAATTTTTGTTTCGCCATTAATGTATACTTGCATAAATTTAGATTTAATTAGACTTCTTGTCTGTTTAACTCAGGTTAAGAGTTTCAAATCTGGAAATGTTAAATGGTTTTATCACTTCTGATACTATACCAGTTAAGACAAGTTGCGCGATTTCGTCACAGGTGACCGGTGTAAGTAGAATACCTTTTCGAAAATGACCAGCAGCCAAAATTAACCCATCCACGGGAGTTAACCCAAGAATTGGGGCATTATCTCGGCTAGCGGGGCGTAAACTTGCGAAAGTATCAACTATGGGAAATTCGTAAATACCTGGAAGCGCTTCCCATGCCCCTCGCAATAGTTCGAAAACACCACCAGCTGTCAGATGAGTATCAAACCCTTGTTCTTCAACCGTTGCACCCACTATCAGAGAACCGTTGCTACGTGGTACCAGATAAGCGTCTGGTGCGTAAATTACATGAGAAATGATTGGTTCTGTATCCATTTGTAATCCCAATATCTGACCTTTAACAGGTCGAATTAAGTATTGGTATGATTTGGGCAGGCCTTTCACTTGACTCAGCCAAGCTCCTGTGGCTACGATCACCAATTCAGCTGGAACAAATTCTGAGTCGATATGGATACCGGTTACCTGCTGATCTTTTATATTAATTTTTGTTACAGGTGTCTGCTCAAATAGCTTGCCACCAGCTTTCTGAAAAGCAACAGTCAGCGCAGTAGTCATCAAACGACCATTAACCTGTAAATCAGATGGACAATGAATGGCAGCCACTACCCGTGGAGAAAGAGCAGGCTCCAACGTACGAGCCTGATTGCCAGTTAACCAATCTACTGGCAAATCAAAGCTCTTTTGCATTTCAAAGTGGTGTTGAAGATCGGCCCGGTCATCTCGGTCCAAAGCTACCATTAACGTTCCTTTTCTACGGTAGTCAATGTCAATTTGACTTTCTTCTTGTAGCTCACGAACCCACTCAGGATAACGATTCGAACTTTCTAAGCCAAGCCTTAGTAATTCTGCTTCTTGCGTATGTGCTTCTGCGAGTGGGGACAACATTCCTGCTGCAGCCCAACTTGCGCCACGGCCAACTTGATTACGTTCGTAAAGTGCAACCTGGTAACCTAGCCGTGATAATTTCCAACCAATTCCTAAGCCAATTACCCCGCCCCCAACGATAATGATACGCACGATATTTCCTACTGATTACGCGCCGAATGGTACATTAGCTATTCGAATAAAGTCAAGGTTGAGAAGGATACTAAGATGAACCAAAACTTTTTCTCTATTAGATTAGCCGCCTAGCTCTGAGAGCAATAACCATATTCTTCATTTCTTCGATGATTTGGTGCTCTTTTTTAGCCGTTGTATCAAGAACAGAAACAGGTACAGATGCATTATTATACTGCTGATTGCTGATCCACATACGATCTGGATCATCTAATCCTAGGTAGCGAATCGATAAGAAATATTTCGCTTGTTGAATCGATTCTTTTCCATTCAAAATTTTTCCCTGTTTTTTAGTTTCATAACTAACACTATAGCAGCGGCCTGTTCTTTGATTAACAACCGTATAACCAGCTCTACTTATGGATTCATTCCAGCATTCTTCAAAACCATTTGTAGGTATACGCTCTCTTAATTCTTGAGCAGATCTAACAAGGGACTCTTGACCGATAGGATTTCGAACCACAGTAACATCATCTTCTGTTGTTCGGTGAGAAGCTAAGCTTTCTGTCAAATAGACACTGTCTAAACTGTAAACTACTCCATTCTTAATGCCTTTGGCTAAATTTAGATGGCACTCAGAAATTTCAGTGTCAAATGGATGGAGCTGGTAGAGTGAGCTACTAGTAAACATCGCTCTTAATTCTTTACGACAATTAATACTAGACATTCGGCTTTGAGATGTTGAAACCTCTAAAATCAACTGATACCCAACCAGTAAATCTCTTACAACCCCTAATTCCGATTCTTTTGCTTTAGCAAGATAAGTCAAGCCAGTCTGACTTTTGGAAATTAGTCGACTAATCAGGTACTTTCGGCGGAGTGATTTTATTTGTCCTGAAATTGATTTGAACACTGGTGGTGGTAGTTGGTCGATTAAGATTTTATGTTCCCATCGGCTACCACGCTCATGTGTGAGGATTTGTAGTTGTTGTATTTGTTCCTCAGAACGAATATAACCAAGAGTAGTAAAAGGGTC
>JACLAC010004105.1_pt1 | contig 67689 bp, 59 predicted proteins | sample 8027881 | NCBI WGS metagenome assembly JACLAC01 (sample SAMN15725517, study PRJNA655200) | protist metagenome | isolation source: fluorescence activated cell sorting (FACS) single amplified genomes of... | place: Spain: Blaines Bay Microbial Observatory, Mediterranean Sea | collected 2016-01-19
AGATAGGGGAAGTGGTCTCAGCTATAGGAAATTTCGGTGGTCCCCTAGAGTATTGGCATCCAAATGCAGACCTGTTTATGATGAAAGGTGTTGGTCCTTTCAAAGATGTAGCCCCTTATCCATTAACAGCTATGACAACTATGATCGGTCCGGTAAAACAAGTCTACGGGCTAGCCCGGATTACTATTCCTGAACGAATGTTACACGCAGGCAGTCGAGCTGGCAGCAAGTACCAAGTTAGCGAAAAAGACCATGGTATTGGTCTTTTGGAATTCGAAAATGGTGCTTATGGTTTGCTGTATCATAGTTGGACGGCAAGATCTGAATTACCAGCTTATGAAATCCATGGAACAAAAGGGTGCTTTTCCATCCAAGCTCACGATGATGGCCGTGGAATACGCAAATCCACTCCAATGGGTGGTTGGAAAAGCGAAGATTCTCCAAAAAAGGCCTATACTGGCTTGGATTGGGGAAAAGGTCCTTCTGACTTTGCCGATGCTATTCGTCATGACCGACCAGTCCGCTGTTCAGGCAAACATGCCAGACACGTACTGGAGATTTGTGAACGTGTCTTTGAAGCTGCTGACAAAGGTGTACCCGTTGAAGTTAAGAGCCGATTCCCTGCCCCAATACCAGTTGGAGATCCTACACCGTGGGATTGAACTTCGGTGTCAAAAATTTATTATAGACAACAACCTGCGCTAATTAATAGAATTCTAATCAAACAAATACTAACTTAAACCTTGGGGGTTCCTCTGATGATTTTTACTATGAATAAGGTCCAAATGGAATTTGACGGAAAATACCTCAGCTCCTTAAGAGATAGCAACGAACTACTGTCAGACCGCAAAGCCCTACATCAAAGGATGGAAGAAGATGGATATCTACTTATCAGGAGTTTACACGATATAAAAAACGTACAAGCTACCCGGCAATTTCTACTAGAAAAATTACATCAAAATCAACAAATCGATGATGCATATCCTTTATTAGAAGGCGTTGCAGCTGATGGGAAACGTGGGATGTTTATGGGAGGAAACAAGTCGGTCACACATCACCCAGCTTTTTTGAACTTGGTAGAATCTAAAGAGATCATGGAGTTTTACCAACACTACTTTGACAGTGAGGTGATGACTTACGACTACAAATGGTTGCGTGTCGTTGGACCAGAAAGCTTCACAGGTGCTCACTACGACATCGTTTATATGGGTCGTGGCACTCAGAATGTGCTAACTTGCTGGACACCTCTCGGGGATATCCCCTTGGAAATGGGACCTCTGACCATTCTTGCTGGATCACATCATTTTGAACATATGAAGAAAACTTATGGCCAAATGGATGTTGATCGTGATCATGTAACAGGCTGGTTTTCAAATGATCCTATCGAATTAGTTAACAAACATGGTGGACAATGGCAAACAAGCTCTTTTGAGATGGGGGACGTGCTGATTTTCAGCATGTTCACTATGCATGCATCCTTGGACAATACGACCAACCGCTTCCGGTTAAGCACCGACACACGTTACCAGCGTGCCGATGAACCAGTTGACGAGCGGTGGGTCGGTAAAGCCCCCAAAGCACATTATGCATGGATGAAAGGAGAAACAATCCCCATGGAAAAGATGCGGAAACAATGGAAAGTCTAATATACTTCCAGAGACCTATCAATCAATTGGGTTAATACGCTTTAAAGGTTTGTTTTTGGGTTCCCAACTTTTCAATTGACAACTCAACGATATCACCATCTCTTAAAAACTGAGGAGGAGTCATGCCAGCTCCTACTCCAGCAGGTGTTCCAGTCGATAAGACATCACCAGCTTCCAATAACATGAATTGAGAGAGATAATGAACCAGAAAACTGGGACTGAAGATCATGTTCTTTGTATTGCCGTTTTGTTTCATTTCGCCATTAACCTTCAGCTCCATAGCTAAATCATTAGCATCTCCAATGTCCGATGCTGGATACAAGTATGGTCCAAGCGGGTTAAAAGTCGGGCATGACTTTCCTTTGGTCCACTGACCTTCACGTTCCAATTGAAATTCTCTTTCGGAAACATCTTGAGAAACACAGTAACCGGCAATATAGTTTTCAGCTTCCTCTACCGAATCAAGGTATAACGCATCACGACCGATGACGACTCCAAGTTCAACTTCCCAATCCGTTTTTCGGCTACCCTTAGGAATAATAACATCGTCATAAGGTCCGATCACTGCATTCGATACCTTTTGAAAAATAACAGGTTCAGAAGGTGGTTCCATTCCAGATTCTTCGGCATGATCAGAATAATTCAATCCGATACACATCAAAGTCCCAGGACGAGCGACACAAGAACCGTAACGAATTCCATCGGGAACATCCGGGAGATTTCCCCCTCCATCATTTACAAGAGACTTTAGTTTTTCTAGCCCATTATTGTTGAAAAATTCTCGATTCCAATCCGCAAAATGAGCTGAGCAGTCTTTTCTCGCATCACCAATTACTACTCCTGGTTTTTCTTGATCTTTTTCTCCAAATCTAAAAAGCAACATAACATGTAATCCTTTCTGTAAAAAATATTTTTTAAATACTTACTCCATCGACAAATCGTTCATCGATAACATTTTATCACTAATTTCTGACAGACTAAATCGAGTAGAAATAGATTCTCACCAAATACCTGATCAACAATATCCTGACGATCTTGGCTAACAAATCAACGGTCGGAATCACATAACCATGCAGTTGTTTATTTATTTTTTCGTTTGCTTCCAAATCGACCAAACCTACAGTTTATTCGATTCTCTGTTAGAACTAACAATAATTCTAATCAACACTAGGAAGTGTCGGCAATCCAGGTTTTACAGCGCGATGATCTGTTCGCTTGGCCTTTTCCATGGAACGAAATTCACGGATGAACCCCAGAAGGTTTTCAGCAGCTGCATCAATAATTCTCTGGCCTTTTTCTTTAGTAGCAAGAGTAGAAGCACCAGAAACACCGTGTGGGGTTGCACCACTAGTCCACTGCACAACTTTAACAGGCCCCCACCCCTTCGTCAAGTCAACAGAAGTAAAAGCCGATCCTTCCTTTCCTGCAGCTCCACCATAATGATCAACAGCTTTTTCCATTTGTACTCGAGATGCATCTAGGTAAAGATAAGCCGAGGTTTCTAACTCACAAGCATGTGCCGCGCCACCAGAACCTGATTCCCGAATCTCTTCAAACACCTCAACTACAAGATTTGTCCACATTGTGGAAGCAAACAGTCCATCCGTTTCAAGCGTCGCTCGTCGGGCAATAAATTCACATAAATGCTCGTTGGAACCGTGGCCATCAACGATCAAAATACGATCAAAACCCGCATGGGCCACACTTTTGCAAATATCAAGGCAATACTCTATGAAATGATCATAATGCACATTTATAGTGCCAGGAAAATCGAGAGCATGCTCATTATAACCATAAGGAATCGTTGGCATCACAAGTATTTCCCGAGGAGCTTGTTTAGCAGTTTCAAGGCAGACACTACGTGCCAGAAAATTATCCACGTCAAGCGGAAGATGATGACCATGTTGCTCGGTACTACCTATGGGGAGCAGTATCACTTTTTTGGCTTTGACAGCTTCATTTATCTCCGGCCACGTTAAAGAATCATACAGATATTGATCTAATGAACTCATACTTGCCTCTTAATATTCCAGTTGGTATGCATTCGCCGACATGTAAAATGTAGAGGTAACTGGGCTATAAAACTCTTGGGGAAACCTACAAAAACTACCAAGAAACTTATCTTACAACCTCAGATCAAATGGAATTAGGGACTTAAGTAAAAAGCCTACACGGCGTTGTGTATTCCAATCGGAATCTTTAATAAGCACCAGAAAAACCTGTTGCTTGCATAAAAACACGCCACCCTCTCCAGTTCCTAGACACTTAATAACAACTGCTGACTGTTATCTTCAGGATCCAATTCAGTTTCCAGTACTTCTCGCACATGCCGTTCAAGACGATCTAAATCCCAATTCCCTTGCTCCCGAATAATTGAACGGAGCATCGGGGGAATACCAGATAGACTATCCAAGAGATCCTTTAACAACTCCGTATTTTCCTGCATTTGGACAATCTCATCTGGGCTCCGAGTCAAGTCACGCAAAATAGCGCCCTCTCCTCTGGAAGCGACGATTGGGTTACTGAATCCCTCAATATATACGTTAGTTCGCTTCCCCGGACCACGTTCTTCCTCAATTGGCTCTAAACCTATAATCGATTCCGAACGAAAGTATTTACCGTAACCTAACTGTATCATTACACCTGGCTCAACTTTCATTGACTTAAACCTTTCTGTTTACCAGTCTGAGTGGAATTATTATAGAACAGGATGGGAACCGCTTCAACCATATTTACAATCAACAAACTCTTAGCTTAAACACAAATAGCATAGAGTCGATTCTTAGCAGGCAAGGTCAACAATTGGGAATAATGGAACACCTCTATCGTGCCATGCTTACCAACTGAAGTGGGACTCTCAATCACGAAATCAGCAAATTCTGGTGCATTAAAAGCCACAAAGGCTAACTTTATGCTGTCTACGTACCTCGGGTAATGTTTGCTCAAATCAGGCAAAGCAATCGGACCAGTATCGATTTGATAGAAATTACTTTTCCGGTTCGTATTGAGGGTCTTAACCGGACATTCAATAATAGCGCGTAATTTTGTCTTCTGATTCCAAATCTCCGTCTGCGAAACAATAGGATCAAACTTATATGTGGATTCACGAATAACCTGGTTGCTGGTCAATTCTTTGATCTTCTGCCCCTCAACCAAATAATATTTTTGCCCATTCCACATTTCTTGTACTGGCAGACAGCTTTTATATTCGGAAGTTAAATAGGCTTTCCTACGAAAGATAATACCGTTATCAGGCCCGAAAACAGGGAGAAAATCATAATTGTCCTGATGAAACAGATTTTTTTTGGCAAAAGTATTCTCGCTTTTGCAGGATCCTGCCTGAACGTAATCTTTATACTTACCTGTTTCTTCCTCGATGATACGGGTGCGAGACTCAACCCAAAATCGAACTTCGTTTTCCGGTCCGTTGCCAATTAAAAATGAACGTCCATAGTCAAGAGGTACCATGATCTATTTCCTCGATAATTAACAATAATCCAATTAACAGTTTCCACACCCTCATAAGTCACAGTTAGAATTAAAAAAAGAATAAAACAAAACCTGAATCATTAACCAATGATTAAAACGATAACACAAGTGTATTTACATATACATATAAAATTCACCCTCCATTTTTAAGAAGTCCCATTTGGGAATTAATAACTGACTATCTTAGGATTTTGAGTGTTGCCCAAAGCAAAGGGAGCTTTCTCTGAATCTGAACGGCATAAGCTTGACCCATTTTATGTTCTGCTGATTCGGTCCAATCTATTGCCCAATCGTTGGCTTCACCCTCTTGGAAAGCAGCAACGCCAATAGTTTTACCAACCTTAAACAAACCAGAGTATTTACCAAAGTCCTTAAACAAAATAGCTAACTCCAGCGAATCACCATTATTTTTCCATTCAAAATCTTTGGACAAGATTTCTTCTGTTGCAAGATGAAGAACATAGTTGCTTTCAAACTCAACTTACCCCTTATCCCGTCCTATTTGAATATAAAATTCCGAACCAATTGGCTTTTTGACCTTAGTAGGTTTGCCCTCATACTCTTTATTTGATATTCCTGTGTCAACTTTATTATCAACATCAATCAGGACATGATAATAGTAGCGTTTCCCATCCAGCGGCGTAATCTCACCGTAGACAACCTGTAGAAAGCAGAAAGTATTTGTGTTAGTTGCAATCTTCAACGCTTTGTAATCGCCATTGGGGTTTTTAGCTTGATCTTCTGGATCGTCTACTGATACTGGAATTTTTTCCCAATCTTCAAACTTACCATCAATCACAACATCATCTGCTTCAATGGCAAAGGCCTGCATAGGCAAAATAGCGACCAAAACACACAATACCAATAGCACAAATCTAATCCCCATTTAAACCCTCCAAGATATAACATTTCTAGACTCTTCCTAAAATCTAATTTTGCTTAACCATCACCTTAATAATATCTTATAACCCTTGGTTAAACAAAAGGGAAACAAGCAAAATTAAAGTTTTAAATTGAACACGCAAAACTTAACATAAAAACAACAAAACGAACACAACTTAAATTAGGTATAACGTGAGAGAAACACCTTTACTCAAACGGAATTTCCCAATCAAAATCAAATCGCATAATACGACACACACTTTGAGCATTCCAAATAAGAGGATCACACATCTATACCATAGGCATATTTAGAGATTCTATACAGCAACCAATTGCGGAGTAGACCACTGGTTTCATTTGTGATATTATTGGATCGCTTTGACTTAAGCCTTATCTCATTTTATCAACGTAGTTTGACGAGTAAATCTCATTACGGAGGTAATTAAAAAGGAGTGTGTTATGTCAGTGGTTCTAAGCCAAGACAATCTTGACTTCTGGGAAGAAAATGGTTTTGTGGTGGTACACAACGCGGTTCCAGATGAAAATTTGGAAGCTGCCGTGAATGTGATTTGGGAGTTCTTGGGGATAGATGCTCATAATCCTGAAGACTGGTATAAGTACCCACCCAGAACAGGCAGGAAAGATAATTCACCAATTTCTCAAGCTGGCATGGTAGAAATTTATCAGCATCAAGCGTTGTGGAACAACCGCCAACACCCAAAAGTGCATAAAGCTTTTTCAGAAATATGGGACACAGAGAAACTTTGGGTTTCGCTAGACAGAGCAAACATGAAACCTCCCACTCGACCCGATAAACCAGAATGGGATAACCACGGTATGATCCACTGGGATGTAGACACATCAACAACTCCAATTGCATTTGGGGTACAGGGTGTACTGTACTTGACTGACACAGCAGAAAACCAAGGAGGCTTCCAATGTATACCAGGTTTCCATAAAAAATTTTACAGTTGGGTAAAAACGCAACCAGCGGATAGAAATCCCCATAGCCCTGACCTAACAGGCTTGGAAGTAAAACCGATTGCGGGCAAGGCCGGAGACTTGTTGATTTGGCATCGATTACTAGCCCACGGCAATGGATACAATAAATCTGAAAAACCCCGCTTAGCACAGTATATCACTATGTCCCCAGCCCAAGAAAACAACCAAAATTCACGCCGGCAAAGAATTCAGGCTTGGCAGGAACGACGACCTACACCAGGTTGGCCTGGAGATCCTCGAGAGTGGGAATATAAACACGGAACAACTGCTGAATTAACATTATTAGGGAAAAAATTATTAGGTGCTGAACCTTGGTAGCCCCAAGTTAAAATACAGACACTAGTAACACAACTAGCAAAAAAGTTGGACCAACCTCAAGGAACAAAACATGGATCAAAAAGAATATCTTCTTACTGATCAACAAATGAAAGATTTCATTCGAAATGGATATATAACTGTTCAAACCCATCTACCAGCAGAATTTCATGAGTCAGTCTTTCAACAAACAGAAAATGTATTTGAAACAGAAGGAAACCCCGGTAATAACTTGTTGCCACGGATTCCAATGATTCAGGAGGTATTTGATGACAAGAGGGTTAATGGAGCTTTAACTAGTGTTCTGGGAAAGGATTACTATCTACAACCTCACCGTCATTGTCATTTTAATCCGCCAAACAGCAACGGTCAAAACTTCCATCAAGACGGAGGAAAACGCTGGTCACATTACACACGGTGGCTTCTGGCGTTGTACTATCCGCAAGAAACACCCGAAGATTTGGGACCGACAGGTATTATTCCAAAAAGTCATTACTACGGCAATAGAGACAGTATTGATGCTGATAATGAAGTCCCACTCTGCGGTAAGGCAGGCACAGTTACAATTACCAACTACGACTTGTGGCACCGTGCTATGCCCAACAACAGCTCCCAAAAGCGTTATATGATGAAATTTCTTTTTGCACGAATGTCCGAACCAGAAATTCCATCATGGAACAATCAAGACCTAGAATGGGAACCTAGTGAAACCAAGCAGTTAGATGCCAACAAAGACGTAAAAATGTTTCAGCAAGTTTGGAAATGGCACTGCGGACAAACAAATAACAATAGCCATTATCCTTCTTCCTCTGTTACAAAACTTCAGGAGTTGATAAGAAAATTAAGGCAGAATTCGGAACCCAAATGTATCGATATCGCTTATGCGATCAGCGAATTCGGGACAAAAGCTGTTCCCACTTTGATTACACAGCTAGAAGATGAATCTGAAGATATACGCCGATATGCTTTTTGCGCTTTGAGTGCGATTGGACAACCTGCAGTTAGTTCATTGATAACAGCGGTCCAACATTCAGATTGGTGGGTTAGAGCTAGCGCAGTAGAAACTCTCGGTAATATTGGTAACTCCGCACAAGCGGCCATTCCATCGTTGAAACAAGCTTTACAAGACGAATCTGAGCAAGTTCGACAACTAGCAGCAGAAGCATTAGGAACAACTAGCCAAAACGATTCAACGGCTGTCTCAAGTCTAGTGTTATCATTGGGAGATGAAAACGACAAAGTTCGTCGTAATAGTGTATTAGCCCTCGCCCGTTTAGGGCGATACGCACACCAAGCAGTTGACAACCTGCAAATGCTCCTTAGCGATGATGACCGATATGTGCGTGGTGATGCAGTTCACGCCTTACGGAGAATCGACACACCAGAAGCTCGAGAAGTGTTGATTCAATTTTTGACCAAATCTCGTTGGTGTCAATTAACATCAAAAGAAAATGGATATTAATAAGGGTAATGTCTTAAACACAAGATATCATGACAACCTATAGCGTTAGAGAAGGAGCCCTGACGACGCCAATAGATTTGCAGTCACATATACTCCCACATGAGATAGATAAAATTGAATAAGCTATCCATATAAACAACGATAAATCACCAATGGACAACGATAACGATAAAGCGCCAAAACTTTCTGATCAGCAAATCACTGAATATTGGCAGAAAGGTCATCTGACTGTAGCCGGCATTTTTAACACTCAGACAATATATCATGCAATACAAGATATCGAAGAATGGACTCGGCAGTTTCTATCGCAACTTGACGACGATAAGAAGAGCTATTTTCTCGAACAAAACATGACCGGTCAGTTTCTCAGGAAACTTGATAATCCTGCGTATGAACGAAAAGTATTCCGACAAATGGCTAGCGATCAAGTCTTGGTAAATTGTGTAGAACAATTAATTGGCCAAGGAGTTCGTATCTATTTCAGTCAAATATTCTGTAAATCACCTTTAGGAAGCGCACCTAAATGTATTCACCAAGATAACTTCTATTTTGGACCGGATAATCACGACGGCATAATAACAGCATGGATTGCGCTAGATGAAGCAACTATAAATAATGGCTGCCTCTTCTTTGGTGAAGAAACACATAAAGGACCAGTTTATCCACACATTGCACCGGAAGATGAACCCTTCAACCTACAGGTTCCACAGGATATAACTGCAAAATACTCGATGACCCCAGCCCCAGTACCAAGCGGAGGTGTTTCCTTTCACCACGGAAACATATTTCACCAATCTGCGGCAAACCAAAGCAAGACATGGCGACGTGCAGCTGCATTTCACTATGTCAACAAAAAAACACGACTTGTAACCCCGAGATTACCCTACGACCCTTCTATGGTAGTCCAGATTACGTAACCAGGTCTTGACCTATATTAATTTGATTAAAATATTTAAGACAATTCCAAACTAAAAAATAGGAGACGTAAATGTCCGTTACAACTTTTTCATTTGCTGGCGGAATTGTGAATACTCAGGAAATTCTAAGCCATTTTCAAGAAAACGGGTTCGTTATTCTTGAAGAAGCGCTAACGACCAACGAAATAAAGTACTATGTTGACCTTTTCGATCAAGATCAACGAAAATGGGGTGATTTGGCTGTTCTATGGCATCCTTTTGGTGAATACCAAACCAGAAACTGTCATGCGCTTGTGAGTTCACCAGAATTCGATAAACTTTTGCGTCACGAAAATATTCTCCCTGTAATTGAATTTCTTATGGGGGGAAAGACCTGCTTCTCCGAACTCTGTCTCCGTCATATGACACCTTACAATGGAGACCCGAACCAAAGCTTTCACCGGGACCGGCCACATAGGGAAGAGCACCCACTTCGGATGGATTACATACAAATGATGGTCTACTTAACGAACGTTAATCAGGAAACGCACTGCTTTTCGATTTCTCCCGAATCCGTCAATACCCCTATCCTTGATACAGCGAATCAATTGGATCAAAAAGGTATTGTAGATTGCCATGGTGTAGCTGGCACAGTGGTATTATTTAACAATGCTGTTCTTCATACAGCAACCGTCCGAGTAACAAAACATGAGCGTAAAACCGTACAAGCATACTATGGCCATCGTTCTCGCCCGTTTCTGAGCAATTGTTCCATCATACCACCTAAATTCTGTTACCATCACCCGGACCAAGAAACACGGGACTTTTATGGCAACCTTAACGATACAACAAAAATGTTTCTATCGGCTTTCAAATCTGAACAAGATGAGAGCAAAATTTTTGAAAGTATTCATGCATAATTGGAATTGGCTTGGTTGCGTATGAATCAAGTGACAGACTAATCAAATCAAGGAGGAGAATTGTCTAAAAGAAACAACATAACGCACATAACCTGTGGTCTAATAATGCTAGTTTGCATCTCTTGGTGTAAAACAGTTTCTGCTGAAAAATTAAATTTGAGTGACAATCGCATTATCAGTGAAATTGGAGTTGGTGCTCTGGGTAGCATTTCTGGTTGGACAGTTGGCGTCCTATTGCCCAATATTGCTTCCATATACTATCCTCATTCTTTGTGGCATCGCGCTAAAACGTACCGCCTGACTCTGACAGTTTTCTCCGCACTAACGACATCGACGTCCGTGTACCTTGTTGGGACCTCAGATCAGCAAACCGGCTCATTTTTGACCACTCTGGCATGTTCCACCGTAACAACTTGGTTAACCACTTCAGTTTTGGAACCAACAAAATTGACCAAGCTAAATGATTCTTGGTTAGTCCATGCGGGATCCATAGCAGGTGCAGTTATTGGTTTCAACTTAAGGCGTCAATCCAAGAAAGGAAATACGAAAATAAAACCAGCTCCACCAATCCGGTTTCAACTACTGAAAGTTTCTTTTCAAACATAGGTAAAAGCCCCAAAGTTTTCTTACTTATAATCTTAAATTTAAGTTAAAATTTTATTATGAAGGAGTTTTCCAAAAATTAGTACCATCTTAAGATATTGAAACTAGGGAGAATATAATGGAGTACACATTCCACCATATCCATCTTCGTTGCGAAGATATTGAAGCTGCGGTAGCCTACTACCAAAAGATGTTCGATGGAACAGTCACAGAACGAACAGAAGTTCGAGGCCTACCAATTGTTCGCATGAAAGTTGGTGAGGAGAATATCTTTCTATCACCGAAATTTGGTGATATGAACGTTGAACCTAACAGTGATAATCCACGCTGGGGTGTTTACCAACTTGCCTTTATAGTTGAAGACCTTGATGCAGCTGTAGAAGATTTGCAAGCAAAAGGGGCAGAACTTGAAAGTACTAGACCTAATGGATTACCATTAGCCTTCTTTAAAGGTCCAGACAATGTACAAATCGAACTAGTCGGCTCCTCTTAAAGTTATCATCGAGATTGTAGAAGCTGATCTTCACAATTGAAGAAAAGCCAGCTTCTACAATCCTAATCAAGAATTTCGTTCTACTATAATTGGTCTATTAACTAAAACAATGCCAATAGCGATGAAGATAGCACCTATTAACAGAGAAATTGTTATCGATTCTTGAAAAAAAAGGTGACCAAAAAGGACTCCCCAAAGTGGTGTAGTGAAAAAAAGTGATGATAAACGACTCGGCGGGTAGTGCTTCAACACGGAAACCCAAACAATAAAGCAGAACCCCGCTACCACTATCCCCTGATATGCCAACCCAAAGAATGAGCTATAAGAGAAACCATAAGCCGCTTTCCCTCCTTCAAAAAACCAACTCAATACGAAATAGGTAGGAACGCCAATCACCATTTGTCCAAAAAGCAATTGAAACTGGTGCATTCGCAACATAAACAATTTCAGAAGTATGTGAATCACAGCTAGCAAAAAGCCACTCAAAAGAATTATCAGATCACCTAAGTATCCAGTACCTAAATTAATTCCTGATTCACTGTAAAAGATACAAAAGACACCTATAAATGCTACTGTTAAGCCAATAGCCTTGACGAAAGTCAGTCGATCATGCTGAATAAAAAAATGGGCAAGAAGAGCAATAAATAGTGGATAAGTATTGAACAGTAACGAAGCTCGGCCAACCTCTGTGAGTTTGATCCCCCAGTTAAATGAAACAATCTGAGCCACAAAAACCGTACCGAGTAACAATAAACGACCATAGTTTTCAGGATCAGGCACTAATGGAATTCGCTTAACAACAGCCCAGCCAATAATAATCACGATTCCCATAGCAAAACGTATAGCAGCAGCAGCAATGGGTTGAAAATCCAGCAGACCAAATTTTACAGCAGGTGTGTTTCCTCCCCATAGTGCGGCCAAAAACAAAACCAGAAGAATTACATGTTTGGGAATACGAAAGTTAGATTGATTAATCATAGAAAAAAGAAGGGTACAGCCCTAAACAGAAAACATCTGCGGCCACTTCAGCTCAACACCATGAAACCGCAACAAACTTTGAAAGGAACGCAAATGTTTATGCTAGTTTCGAACCTGACGTGGTTTCAAATGGTAATCAAGGCAAAATGCTGCTAACATACCAGCAGATTCACCAATATTCCACTCAATCGGATGAAGTCGGTAACATCCATTTGTAATATGAGTTGTGCCAATATTCTTATTCGCAGGGATCAGATTTTCCAACTGGATAGGTATCATAGCCCCCAAAGGATAATGATCTTTGTAAAATTGTCGAACTAAGTCTCGGAACTGGCGATAATAGCGAGTACAACCAAAGCGCTCAATCCAATGGCGTTCGTCCGGCGGGACCGCCTGCGTCGTCAGTCGTCCCCCTAACCAATCAGTCTCCTCCGTTAATATCGCGCGCTTACCGAGCCTAGTTACAGCCAAGGCCGTTGCTGACCCTCCCACACCGCCACCAACAATGAGAACGTCTGTATCTAACTTTTCCATATACTTAGAGGCATCTCCCCTAATTCCTACTCTAAATTATAAGTTCTATTATAACTTAGATCCGCTTTTTCCGAAACTGAAGCCCGTTTTTAGATTGTCTCTGACATCAATTATTGATATAATTAGATGTTGCTTTGTTAGATCAACGGTGATGTGAAGATTAGGAATTTGAATTGGAAAAATCAGTTATCCACTACCTCCAACAATGGGATTTGAATCTATTCATACGAATTTTCAACATGAATGGGGGACGACTGGTTCATAAATCCCTGTTTTGGATCTCTAGAAGTGGTGATGGGCACCTATATCTCCTAATTATGTCATCATTACTAGTCTTTCGCCCCGCTGAATGGAAGATCATCTCAGTTTGTGGTGCTTGTGCGTTTACAGTAAAGTTTTGTCTCTACTTCTTAGTCAAAAAAAAGGTAAAACGCGACCGTCCTTTCGAGAAAATCGAAGGCATAAGTTTCTTAATTCGACCTCCCGACCAATTCAGTTTCCCTTCTGGCCATACAGCTGGCGCGTTCATGGTATCCATTGTCTTGGGTAACTTTTACTCTGTTGTCATGCTTCCGATGCTGGCATGGGCAACAATTGTCGGTTTCTCTCGTATATATCTTGGTGTACACTATCCAACAGATGTACTAGCCGGAACATTATTGGGCATTGCTAGCGCTATGATAGGCCTCCACTTCATCGCCTAAAATACGATTCAATGAAAATGTGGGATTTTTTGGTTCTCACCACTTTTGCATGCTTTTTCAGTTTGGGCATTCTTCGTAACCAACAAGATGACCGCAATTACTCGTGCATCAACTCCTGAATTATTACTCACCAAGCCAATTCCCATAATAACTAAACCAATTCGATCAAGTAAACTTCGGTTACCTACTTCGCATTGCATCTAAAATGTCAGCTCAACTAGTTAAAGGGAAAAACACCTTCTTATTGGAACAAGACAAGAACTGGAACCATACCTCCATAATAAAAAGCATTCATCACCGACAAGAAGCCAAGTGCAAACACTAGTTAAAATTACCAGTGAATGGAAGTTAGTGCAATACTCGAATACTAACAATCAATCTGAAATTCCCAACTGACATCAGGTATTATCAATGACTGGTATTAACCAATTAAGAAAAGTTTAGTCGTGCAATAAACTGTACTTGCGTGTTCGCAAATTATAACTCTGGCTGAAAGGGATTCAATTTGGGTATTTCTTTGCCGGCATTATTGCTCGGGATTTGTTTGTTGGTGCTGGTCTGCTTTATTGTTTCCTATGCCGAACTGGTCATTTCTTATATTCAGATTGGATTTTTGCAGTTCCCACCCGTCGTAATTGGTCTCCTCTTTTTCATTGTGATCATTAATCGCTTAATACCACGTTTGAACCAACGATTGAAGCTTTCTCCACGCGAGTTAATGCTAATTTATTGCATGATGCTGATCGCTTCTTTAATTTCCTCACGTGGTCTGATGGAAAAACTGATTCCTGCTCTGGTAGCGGTCAACTATTTTGCCAACCAGTCCAACAACTGGGCAGATCTCTTTTTCCCTTATATTAAAGATTGGCTGGTTCCTTTTGATCCAAATCGAAAATCAGATCAAAAAACGGTAATTGATTTCTACGAGGGAACATTCGATGCAATCCCATGGCAGAAGTGGATATCTCCATTGTTGGCTTGGAGCATTGTGGTCTTTCTCATCTTTTTCGCTTTCCTTTGTCTTGCAGCCATAATCCGGAAACAATGGGTCGAAAACGAAAAATTGTCCTTTCCATTAGTGCAATTGCCATTAGAATTTGCTAACCGCGAACGTTTTTTTTTCAGCAACCGCCTGATGTGGTTAGGCTTCGCACTGCCAACACTAGTCTTTAGTCTTAATGGACTCCACGCCATTTTCCCCCAAGTGCCTAGTTTCCAACTCAGATATGTTCTCAACAATTATCTGAGCGAACGACCATTCAACAGCATTTTCTACACTCCAATTTTCCTTTCTTTAGCTGGAATCGGTTTTTTCTACCTATTACCTACGCAACTGTTGTTTAGTTTATGGTTCTTTTTTCTGTTAACACGAATACAGGATGTAATCGCATCCCTCTTCGGGTTACGGGTTAGCAACATGCCTCTATATCCAACTCGGCTCCATATCGGTTATCAAGTAGCTGGAGCCTATGTAGTACTAGTGATCTATTTTGTTTATACTGGCTTCCCTCATTTGAAAAACGTCTTTCATACTGCCCTAAGTTGGCATCAAAAAAATAGTAAAGCAACAGATGAAAACGAGTTGCTTCCCTACTCGACAGCAGTGTGGGGACTAATACTAAGCCTGTTAGGCGTGGTTCTGTGGATGACCTATGCTGGGGTGCATCCTGCTTTTGCACTACTCCAAATAGTAGTTTACATTGGAATTGTCGCAGTGGTCATGGCCCGAAGTACGGCTGAAGCAGGCATGCTAATGACAGAAACCTCTTTTCGTCCAATTGATATCTATCAGATCTTCGCGGCAAAAAAGACACTAGGCCCATCCAGTTTAACGACTCTCTCCTTTTTCGACGCTATTTTTACCAGGGATCAACGAGGATTGATCCTAACTACCTTCCTAGACAGTTTGAAGATTAGCCAGAGTATCAAACTCAACCAGCGCCTCCTGTTAGTTGTTATATCATTGTCAACTGTTTTAGCCTTTATTTGCGCTGCATTAATTCATCTCTGGTTGCCTTATCGACAAGGGGGTAATTATATGTATTCCTACGTCTACCGTGCCAACCCTATTTGGGCTTTCCAAGACAACGCCTCTTCTCTAGAAGGACTGCAAACGACCTCAAGCTTAACAGCATTAATTTTTTTCATCGTTGGCATTAACATCACTACCATATTGATAGTTATGAGATCCCTTTATTGGTGGTGGCCACTTTATCCTCTTGGTTACGCTTTATCAGCCTCTTGGTCGTTAATTGTTTTCTGGTTTCCTATTTTGGTAGCGTGGCTAATTAAGACACCGATTTTGAAGTATGGGGGGCTCGGACATTATCTAAAATTACGACCATTCTTCCTCGGTCTGATATTTGGAGAGTTCAGCATGGCCGTTGTCTGGACAGCGATCAGTTGGATATGGGGAGTGCCTGCCCCATTTTTCCCTTGGCCCTAAACTGAATCACTAGCTATCCGGAAACCAATATAATTAAGGCGAGAATGCGGTCGTTGAGCAGCACGGTTAGCACAACGACCACTAAATTCTCCGTTAGAATTCCACGATCCGCCGCGGATTACTTTTCGGCTTCCGTCCCGAGCGCCTCTTGGTGCGTGAGATGGACCATATTTATAAGTCTGAGGATGGAACCAATCCCAGCACCACTCGTAACAGTTCCCCGCCATATCAAAACATCCATAAGGACTTATTCCAGACGAATATTGGTTAACAGAGGTTAATCTTTTTAGTTTAATATTAGCGAAATTACCTTTAGATGGATCCCATTCAGAAGTCATTTTGCTGTCAATAAGTTCCGACCACGGATATTGTTGACCGACACTGCCACGTGCAGCCTTTTCCCATTCTGCTTCGGTAGGCAATCGATAGTTCCTTTTAGTCAACTGGTTCAACCAACTTAGGAATTTTTCCGCCTCGAACCAACTAACACCAGTAACGGGAAAATGTGGCTGGTTAAAACGTGGATCATCAATGTAGGCTGGTGCTTGGCAATTAGTGGCATCCACAAACTGATTATATTGGATGTTGGTAATTGGATACTGTCCCATCAGATAAGTGGGTAATGTTACTTCCCGTTGCGGCTCTTCCTCTTCCGATTTGCTGCTGTGAGTACCAGGGATAGTCCCCATGAGAAATCCCCCGTCTGCTACCGTCACCAACGGATAATCAATCTGATCAATAACAATGCTTCCTTCTTTCATCTTACTAGATGGTACTGATAAATTAAGACACGGTCAAGACTTTTGAAGATTCGGATTGTCGTTGACTGTCAAATTCCCGTAATGTACAATGCGAATTCATGCGGTGGATCATACTCGTTCTCAGCTCATTACTGATTTACCGAACGGCTCTGCCAGAGATTCCTATATCTATTGATGGCCAATTCGCAGTAACAACCATTCAAATTGGTAACCAAGCATCGACAGTAGAGATCTACGCTGCCGAGGAACTCCAGATTTGGATTAAAAGGCTAACCGGCACCAAGCCATTAATCATCAACACTAGCCAGTTACACGAAACACCTACCCTAATTTCCATTGGTGTGCTTGAATCTAATCCAGAAGTTAGAAAAAGACTGAACCTACCGATTGACTTAGGTAACGAAGGTTACAAGATCAAGAGCTTTGAGGCTGAAAATAGGATTATTGTTGGTGCCCATTCAGCTAACGGTGTTCTTTACGGCTGTTACCACCTATTAGAGTTGATGATATCCAAGCGGACAGAACTCACCACGGCCGATTTGGACTTTATTTTCTCTCCGCAACCCAATTTTTCCCTCTCTCCAGTCGACCATAGATCACGACCTTTTTATCCTATTCGAGCTGTGTTGGAAATCAACGATCCGGATTGGTTGGCACGACACCGAGTCAATATGAGCGGAGGAGAAGGTGTCTGGAGCGGAACTGGAATTGACGATGGATTGGGAACAGCCTTTCAATATGTTGATTCAGCGCAATTCGAATTGTTTCAAGATCTAACAAGTCAGGAACGCCGACAAAAGATCGAGACCCTGCGAAATCGATTTGACTCATTACATAGACGTGGTATCAATTCCTTTCTATTTATGTACGTCACTGGTGAACCAACAGAAGCGCTGATTCGAAATCGTCCCCAGTTGCTAGGAAAACCTGTTCCTTATGGAGGTTCAAGGAACAGTGTTAGTTACAAACCACTCTGTTGGTCTAAGCCAGAGTTACACCAATTGGTAACGGATTTGGTAGAGGAGATCGTTGTAACCTATCCCACTTTGTCTGGGTTTCACCTCCGCTGTTGGGGATACGAAACAAGATCCTGCCAAGATTGCCCACAATGCGGAGGTCAAAATGAACAAGGACAAAAATTGCTATGGAAATTGATATCCACCATCATCCAAGCGGGTCTAAAAGCTCGCCCCGATTTCAAATTTTACATCTCAGGATACGACGGATTTTGGTTGAAGGACCCCGATGGTAGTTACGCAGCACAATTGCCTAGAGGAACAATCTTCTCACAGAAATGGGGATATGACGGAGAACCCACCGACCAGCCTAACGTATCAACCAAGTTGTTGAACAGATTGGGAAATGAGAAACACCAAATGATCATTTTATCACATGAAGTAGAGGAAGTAATGCCGTTATGGATGATGGAAGGTGACCTGTTCGTTAATGGTGTCCGTCGGTTTTCTGCTACGCATCAGCAACCCGGATTAGCAGGTTTCACAATACAGGGAGCAGAAGTAGGATTAGGCCAGCTAGACCGTTTGATAAGCGCACGAATCAACTGGAATCCTAATCTAGATCATCTACAACTCATGCGCGATTTCTTGACAAACCGCTACCAAGTTGAATCAGCCGAACTAACCCTAAAATCTCTAAGAATTAGTGGTTGGGTGTTATCCAATTACTTCACTGATTACGCGGGAACACTGACTATTACCGGTCAATATGGTAAAGGATCAGCGGGGTTTGCCACGCGATTTTGGGATATTATTGGTCAATCTGCAGTAACTGACATTTTCTCTATTCCGGATGAACAGCAAGCAGATTACGCCGTTAATCGTTTAGCAGGCCTTCTACCACAAATGCAGGAAGCTAGCAACTTAGCTAATATGGCATTAACGAGAATGAATCCGGTTAATTTAGAAACCACATATAACCTTAAGGATACAAAGCATTTACTGCAAATGTGGACTGCTTTCTTTGAAAGCCGATTGAGTTTAGCAGAAGCTGTAAAACTGGGACATAAAGGAGGAAAAGTCCCCCAAGTTCAAGACAAACTCAGCAGTGCCGCCGAATATATTCGTTCGATGATACCATTAATTAAATCAATCAAAAAATTTGTTCCTGTTTTCGGTTACTCGCGTCTTACTGTCGAGACCAGCTTGGTAGAAAAGCTAAACGAGGAAGTCACACTAATTGATAATTTCGCGCCAGAAACCATTATATACCAAATTGATGACCATGCTCTGAACCAAGTTGAAATGAAGATATCAGAACTTCTTAATTTCCCTAACCCCATGAGAGACAAAACGACCTTCACCTACCAACTTAGCCGTGCCACAGATGAAGTTTCAATCTCAATCTACACTAAATCCGGGCGTCTGATTTGCCGACTTCAAGACTGTTCCAATCGAAAAGGCTATAACGAAGAAGAATGGAACGGCAGAGATCAAGATGGGCGTCAATTAGCCAATGGTATCTACTTATACAAAATCCTGATGAAAGACGATAAAGATCAATTGCCAGCCTATGGCCGGCTGGCAATTTTAAGATAAGATTTTCCTATATAGCGCTTAGCCCACTGACATTAGACAACTCAGGAAGCAGGTCTAAATCAAAATTCATCTATCGATTTATCACACTATGACCTCTCAGATCAGAATACTTTATAATCGTCCTTATTGGACATTGAAGAAAAGTCTATAATCATCAAAGATACACAATGTGTCTTGAAATCGATCGAAATCTAAATGTTTGATTTAGACTGACAACCATCAACATTCATACAAGCACCAGTCACCAAACTAGCACGTTCAGAAGCTAAAAAGACCACTACGTTAGCAATTTCCTCTGGTTTGCCAAATCGGCCCAATGGCATATCACTCTTGACAAAATCAGCGATTTTTTCTGGATTTTCCTCTTGCCGTTGAGCCCAAACACCACCAGGAAACGCAATCGAACCTGGTGCAACACTATTGACCCGAATATTCTCTGGGGCAAATTCGCGAGCCAACGACTTCGCCATACTGATTTCAGCCGCTTTAGCGGCATTGTAGGTAATATGACCTCCTCCCTCACGGCCGTAAATAGAAGAGATCATAATAATAACACCACCTTTTTGATCTTGCATCATTGGAATAACAAGTCTGCTCATTCGAGCAGCAGAAACCAGATTAAGATCAAGTAGTTGGTGCCATTCCTGATCAGAAATCTCAAGCGATGATGTCAAGCGACTTCCTCCAACGTTATTAACCAAAACATCAATTTTTCCATACCTTTCCAATGTGTTAGAAAAAAACACTTTAGCTTCTTCGCCTTTTGTAACGTCAGCAATTGTGCTCAAAACACTGACGCCATAAGTTTCTATCTCTTCCGCAGCGTTTGTCAATGTTTCTTTTGTTCTCCCACAAATACTCAACTGTGCTCCTTCCTCTGCAAAACCAAGTGCAATTGCTTTGCCAATCCCACGACTAGCACCAGTAACCATAACCACTTTATCCTGAAGTTCAAGATTCATCTTTTTTCTCCATATAGTTCACCCATTCTGGCGATAGCATACCACGTATTTAGTAATATGCTGAAAGATACTTTATAGCTTCTACCAAACCTACCATTACGAAAACTGAGTAAATCAGACTACCTAAAAAAACATTATTATTGTTCCTTGGATTCGTTGAGAATTGACGGGATCAAAGAATACCACTTACTTGTCAAAATAGTTAAAACACAATTTCTCTTGCCGGTGTTACTCTTGCAGGAATATAATATCAGTCATACCAATCAAACCTACAAACTACTTCCTTATAAAACGGAAATACCAATCAGGAGGCAGAAAATGAGAACAGCCAATCCTGCTTTAAACGGCAACACTTTTAGTCAAACCAGCTATGTTTACCAAGATGATGACAAGATGTCGATTCAAGGGACAGTTAACAAAACAACTTTACTCCTATTTATTACAATGCTGGCTGCAGCCTTCACTTGGTATGTAACTCGAATAGATTCTAGTGCCACACAAGTTATAATGGTGCTAGGTGGTATCCTTGGTTTTATTATGGGACTAATTACATGTATTAAGCCAGCTTGGTCACCTACCACTGCACCTATATATTGTTTATTCGAAGGCTTATTTTTGGGAGGGTTCTCCGCTTTTATCGATGCCGCATATCCGGGCATCCCACTACTGGCCGTTAGCCTAACTTTTGGGATACTTCTCAGTCTTTTAATGGCATATAAGTCCGGTTGGATTAAAGCAACCGAGAATTTCAAACTCGGAGTAACTGCCGCAACTGGCGGAATTTGTTTGGTCTACCTATTTTCCTTTATACTAAGCCTTTTCAGTACTGAAATTCCCTTTATCCACGGTTCTGGTTTGATCGGCATTATATTCAGCCTTTTCGTCGTAGGAATCGCATCACTCAACCTAGTACTTGATTTCGACTTCATCGAACAAGGTGCGGAAGGTGGTGCCCCAAAGCATATGGAATGGTATGCTGCTTTTGGACTGATGGTTACTCTGATTTGGCTTTACATCGAAATTGTTCGCTTATTGATTAAACTTCGCAGTAGAGACTAAGTCGTCTACTATATTAGCAAAATACAATACCCATTCTGACCCAGTAATGAGATTTTTACTAATCTCGCTAACTGATATTGTCCAAATAAATGTGTTGTAAGTTAATATGAAGGAAACAAAAAAATCTTAAAGGGAGGTTCCATGTCCCATAAACTCAACCATATCAAGAGTTTTCTCCCGTTCACCGTAAAACTGGCAGTATCTACCTTTTCCGTTCTATAGTCATCCTCAATCTTTAACCAATTCTTGGAATTGTCTCTGGATTGTAATACATAGTCAAACTGGATTATTAGGATTAGCTTGATAATGCACAAATCAATTAGCTGGGTCCCACTGTTTTATATATTGATTTCAATAATTTCAATAGGTTGTACTGAACCAACTGAAGAGCATAAAATTGAAAAACTAATCAAAAAATTAGGTGTTAAAGACCCATCCATCCGTCGTCGTGTGGCAAATGAACTAGGCTCTATAGGATCAATAGACGCCGTGCCTGCTCTCATACGGGTATTACAGGATCAAGACCCATCCTTCCGTCGTCTTTCGGCAATGGAATTAGGCTCTATAGGATCAATAGACGCCGTGCCTGCTCTCATACGGGTATTACAAGATCAAGACCCATCCGTCCGTCGTCATACGGCAATGGCATTAGGGGAAATAGGATCAATAGATGCTGTGCCTACTCTCCTGCAACTATTACAGGATCAGGATGTAAATGTTCGTCGTCGTGCGGCAATGGCATTAGGGGACATAGGATCAATAGATGCTGTGCCTGCTCTCATACGGGTATTACAGGATCAAGATGTGCGTGTCCGTATTTCTGTGATAGAAGGATTAGAAAAAATAGGGAAAGATGCCGTGTCGGATCTCGTACTAGCAATGCAGAACAACAGCCAATATATCCGAGATGGTGTAGTAGAAGCATTAAAGAGAATAGGAAAAGATGCCGTACCCGCCCTGATAGAAGCATTACAAGACCAAAACACAGATGTCCGTGTTCAGGCGGTAGAAACATTAAAGAAAATGGGAAAAGATGCCGTACCCGCCCTGATAGAAGCATTACAAGATCAGAACACAGATGCTCGGGGAAGTGTAGGATTTGTATTAGGGGAAATAGGAAGAGATGCTGTTCCTGCTCTGACACTAGCATTACAAGATGAGGATTGGAACATCCGTTATTCTGCCAGAGAGGTATTAGGCAAAATAGGTACTCCAGAAGCACTGAATGCAATCAAAGATTTCCAATAATAAATGCTGATTCTGATTTCAAGATCAACTAAATAGCTAATCAGACACTCACATGAACAAAAAACCATGGATATCTATGGTGACAGAAAAACATTTGAAGTTCTGTTTAATGAATATGTGAAGTAAGGTTTAATGATTGTTAGGTTATAGAAATAATGAAATCAATTAATTGCACATTGTTGTTGGTTTTTCTTTTGGGTTTGATTGGATATACAAAAGAAACCTTCGACGTTGATTTCGATCGGAAACAGGACGAATCACCGAAATTTAAGCTTAAGGGATCGTGGCGGGTTGAAAATCAAGAACAACAGGTTGAAAGACTAATCAGAGAATTACAGGATACAGATTCAGATGTTCGCTCCATTGCAGCAGTGACATTAGGAGAAATAGGCCCCGAGGCGGAAGATGCTGTGCCTATTCTGATAAAACTATTGCAGGATCAAGATGCAGAGGGATTTGTTCGCGCGAATGCGGCAACGGCATTAGGGAAAATAGGAGAAGGTGCGAGCAAAGCAGTACCCGCTTTAATAAACGCATTACGGGATCAAGATAAGTATGTTCGTAAAGACGCCGCAGAGGCATTAGAGAAAATAGGGACACCAAGAACAATCAAGACAGTAAAGGATCGTTATCGCGTGGTCATACCATTAGGTTGGATAGGGTCAGAGGATGAAGTGCCGGCTCTTATACAAGCATTGCAGAACGAGGATAAGGATGTTCGTGTTAATGCGATAGTGACATTAGGACAAATAGAATCAGAGGATGTCGTGCCTGTTTTGATAGACGCATTACAAGATCAGGATGGATGGGTTCGTGTTAATGCGGCATGGACATTAGGACAAAGAGGAGAAAGTGCAAGCAAAGCAGTACCCATTCTAATAAAAGCATTGCGGGATCAGGACGAATGGGTTCGTTATCACGCGGCAATGGCATTAGGGGAAATAGGAGAAAGTGCAAGCAAAGCAGTACCCGCTTTAATAAACGCATTAGAAGATCAGGATGAATGGGTTCGTGCTAGTGCAGCAATGGCATTAGGGGAAATAGGAGAAAGTGCAAGCAAAGCAGTACCCGCTTTAGTAAACGCATTACAGGATCAGGATAAGTATGTTCGCAGATATGCGACAGGGGCATTGGGAAAAATAGGAAAAGCTACCGTACCTGCCCTTATACAAACTTTAAAGGACGAAAGTATCAACGCCCCTCTTTTCGCAACATGGACATTTGGCACGCTTAGATTGATAGCTGTTATAGGTCTTATAGGAGTATCCGGAGCCTTAATAATAACTATATGGTTTGGCATTGTCATGTGGAAACACATTGTTTTGCGTATAGAGATGGGATCGGAAAAAGGCTATCATTCTGCAGTCAAGGAGGACTATTCAGAATATCTGGGTCAAACTGGAGTCGCACTCACCGCACTTAGACCTACAGGTGCTGCTATGATAAACAATAAACGACTCGATGTTATAAGCGTTGAGAATTTCATTGACATCGACACACCAATTCAAGTGGTCGGTGTTAATGGAACAAAGGTTGCGATAGAAAAAAGTCGTCAACAAACAGACTAATATTTCCCCAATCGGTATGTGCTTGGTTTTTAAAACCAACTCTCTCAATCCTTCATCTGAGAAACTAACAGGGCACTGACAGAGACCACAACAATGGATATCCATGGTGGAAACCAATGGAAATTATATTGTGAATGGCGTATGTGAAAAACACTTGATACTTGCAAGGTCAGGGAAGTGATAAAATCAATCAGCTGTGTATTGTTAGTTCATTTTTCAGGTTGGCTAAGACATTCAGATGCAAGAAAAGATGTACAAAATATGAATAATAAAATTGATGGGAATTAGGACAGGAAGAGATACATCTGAAAAACTGATAGGAACTCAGGTAAAGCCATGTACAGAAATCTGTGTGCCCCTACTGTGTCAGGATCCTAGGAGAGGGAGATGGGACCATACTCATCGATGTCCCCGTGTTACCAGGAAATTCCCACTTGAAAACGGTTAACGCGTGCAACTCACGAACCCAGATTCGATTGGTGGTAACTGCCAAGTGCGCCCAAGTTGAACCATCGCAGATTTTCCGTGAGTCCAACAAATCAAATTCCTCTGGATTAGCCTTAATAAGAAATAAGACACCACGATCATTCAAAGCAAGAATCAGGTTATCTTGTGCTATCATGCTCATATATTCACCAAAACGTTTGGAAGTTATCCATTCCCGTTTTCCTGTCTTAATATTAAAACAGGCCATTCTACGGTTTCTTAAATGTAGGTAGACATAATCGGAAATTATGACTGGTGATGACATGTAGCCTTGCGCAGGGTCTTTCCATTTCTCCTTGATTTTCCATGAGTTTTCGGTTTTATTTAGCTCAAAACCAAACGTCGCCCCACCATAAGAACTGGTGAAAACTAAGTTTTGGTGAATAGTTGGCGTCAAGATATTCATTCCACGAAAAGCCGGTACATCATGTGACCAGAGTTCATTCCCCGTTTCCAAGCTTATTCCAGCCAAAACATTACGGGTTTGTACAAGAATTTGCTCTTGATCAAATATGGAAGTCAGATAAGGTGAAGAGAAGGCACTATTGTACATCCCCCCATCATCCTCCAAGCTCCGCCAAATGACTTCACCAGTATATTTGTCGATCTTAACAAAGGAAGCTCCAGCCTGAACATAAACATGCTGATCTATTACCAAAGGTGAGGAGACAAATCCAAAATTAGGCAGAGGTGTAGAAAATTGATCAACAAAATCCAATTTCCAGATCACACGTCCATCTTCTGAATGAAGACAAAAAAGCACATCACGCATTCCCGACACGTATAATCGTTCTCCATCAAAGGCAGGTGTGGAACGAATCCAAGACCCTCGCTTACCAGCAAAAAAGGGAACTTTCATTTTCCCTTCCCAACTCGCCTTCCATAATTCTTGACCATTCTGCCGATCGAAAGCGCGAACAACCTCATACTGCTTATTTTGAGTTTCCGTAACAAAAACCATGTTTTCACTTAAGATTGGACCACTATAGGAAGGACCAAGCCTCACACGCCAGAGTGCAGTTAAATGTTTTTCATCTAAACTAGTTAGCCATTGACCATTTTGAACCTTACCATCCCTAGTTGGACCTCGCCACTGAGGCCAAGAATCCTGAGCGACAGAAAAAATTGGCATTATTAAAACAATAATGACAAAGAATCGTATACCCCATATCAATTTGGCATGTTTTTCGTGTTTTTTGTTCAGCATCTTAACTTCTTTTTAACCATCCAAGTATTTTGAAATTTGACATTTCTGAAAACAGAATTGCCTTATAAAATTAAGGGTAACTTCCATAAACTGCCCGAGTCCAATTTTATTCCATTGTATGACCATTGCTTTGATTCCGAACGTTATCCTGAAAACAGAGGAGAACTAGCATAAAGCCCAATTAAAAATATCAGGCAGATACATGGGATTTTGGCTATGCTTTAACGAAACGTATATTGAAATCTAACGTTTAACTATATTGAAATTGAAAGATACGACTTCATAAATTCCGCGAAGAAATCATCTCACATTATCACAGTCTAAAAAAACAACTGTATGCAGATTCCCATTTTTTTCGAGTTCTTATAATAAAAACTAATCGAGGTTTAGTCTTCAAGTTTGCTACCATTATCCGAAATAATGAACACACGGAAAAAACACAATCAAGCTCAACATCTGAGAAAAATCCCAGAAAAACAAATCCAAACTGCAATTGAGCAATATCTTGGTATTCTCGAAAAAAGAAAGCTGTTAGTTTACATTAAAAACAACAGTGGTGGGCTAAAGACTGAGAATGGTAGTTTTATCCGTTTTGGTAAGGCAGGATCCCCAGATTTCCTATTGTTCCTGACAAAGGGACAAACAATTCATCTGGAAATCAAAACACCAAAGGGCAGACTCTCGGAATCACAGAAAAGGTACCAAGACCAAGTTGAAGCTCTTGGTCATCAATACATGGTCGTGCGTAATGTTAATGACCTAAATAAGCTACTGCATCATTAAGCCATTTTTATCATTAACATTCAAGATAAAAGAAAAGAATGGAAACAATTTTTCGTTTCACGATCCATTGCTATATTCTTTCTATCAAATCAGAGACATGGTGAATCAACCTCAGAGGATGAAGCTCGCTTAGACTGATGAAAGTTGTGTCCTAATTGAATATACATTAGGACACAGGAATCCCAGCAACCTTGAGCTGAATCCGATAAACTGAAGTGGTAGCAGTGATGAAAAGCGTCTTCCAATCATCCCCTCCCCACCCCAAATTAGCTGTTACTTCTGGAACCTGAATCACACCAAGATGAGTCCCTATTGGATCGAATACCCAGATTCCTCCTGGACCTGTCAGGTAGACATTTCCTTGTTGATCGACCTTCATTCCATCCGGCACACCATTTTCGCCTTCTTCCTCGGCGAAAATCCGGCCATTTGCTAAGGTTCCATCGGACTGAACATCAAAGGCCCGAACATGCATTCGCGCAGTATCATCAATATATAAAATCAATTCATCGGGTGAAAAACAGAGACCATTCGGTCGGTCAAAATCATCAACCAGAAGTGTTAACTCCTGACCATCTTCTGATAAGCGATAAACTCCCTGAAAATCAAGTTCCTGCTCACCTTCCTTGCCATAAGCAGCTGTCAAGCCATAAGGAGGATCAGTGAAATAAATACTACCATCGGATTTAACGACTACATCATTTGGGCTGTTAAGTTTTTTCTCTTTATAATGTGAAGCGATGGTTGTGACAGTACCATCCAATTCGGTTCGCGAGACACGACGATTAGCATGTTCACAGGCAACAAGCCGCTTTTGTTTATCATAAGTCAACCCATTCGATTTACCCGAGGGTTGACGAAAAGTCGTAATCCCCGAATCAGGTGTCCACTTCTTCATCTGGTTAGCCGGAATATCACTAAAAAGGAGAAACCCCCCTTCTGCATCCCATATAGGGCCTTCAGTAAACACACAACCTGTTCCAATTTGTTCTACCTGAGCTCCACTGTCAACTAAATCCAATAATCTAGCAGAACGTACATCAAGACTCATATCTTTTATATCTCCTATAATCAGTTATTGAAAAACAATAAGGTGAGAGAATTTGTTTGGTTAAGTAACTCTTCCAATCCGGCATGCCATGCTACCATATAACAATGTTGCTTGCATCTTTATTATTCTATTAAAAATTGTAAATTTCCTTTATCTGACCTATATTATACTTACTGGCTAAGACTATCAGCTGGAATGCCTTCCTCGATTACTAGTATCTGGTTAACTTCTACATTCGAAAACTTCTGTTTTAGGCCACTTGGCCATCTGATCTCAATATGATCAGCTTTTCTATAGTCACCTAATCCGAACAAAAGTCGTAGATCATTTTGTGATAAATAACTGGATCCACTTCTAACCTCTCTAGTCTGTGACAAATCGCCAGTTGTAACTTTGATCCGTGTGCCGATCCCGCTCCGATTACTTTGTGTGCCACGAACTTTAATTGTAATCCAGTTGTTTTTATTACCGTTTTTGTTACGGAGTAAATTGGCTGACTGATTAGAATTATTGATAAAAATATCGAGATCTCCATCATTGTCATAATCGGAAAAGGCCATTCCACGACTCACCCTGTTGGTCATTTGAGCTAATCCAGCCCCAACCGAAATATCAACATATTTCTTCCCTCTCTGATTCCAAAAAAGCAGATCCTGTTGCGGATAACTTTGATCCGAAAATAGACCAATATTTTCCTGCAAATGACCATTAGCAATAAAAATATCAAGAAACCCATCGTTATCTTGGTCAATGAACTCAATCGCCCATTTAAAGTATGGTAGCGTAACAGGTCCGATGCCAATAGAAAAAGAGACATCGGAAAAGAAACTATTCCCTTCATTCCGATACAAGAGGGCTGGCATAGCAGAAGCATTACTAACAATTAGATCGAGATCTCCATCATTGTCATAATCACCAAAACTTGAGCCCATCCCACTACCAGGCATTCCATTTTCATCATAACCAACACCCGCAAAGGCTGCAATATCAGTAAATGTTCCATCTCCATTGTTTCGGTACAAAAAATCGCGTTCCATATCGTTTGAAATTTGGATATCTGCATCTCCATCGTTATCATAGTCACCCACAGCAACGGAAAGTCCAAGTCCAGACAACAAAATCCCCGAAGTTTTCGTCACGTCAGTAAATGTTCCATTACCATTGTTTCGGTACAAAGTATCAGGTTCGCTGACAAAAATGCTTCCAGCAATTTGATCAGCAGGACTACGGTAAGTCCGAACCCCTTTAATTTCCCACCAACTGTTTTCTTCAACCGAAAATTTCATGTAATTGATAATCAATAGATCTAAGTGACTATCATTATCATAATCAAGGAAAGCACAACTAGTACTCCAACGGCTCTCACCAACATTAGCAAACTGTGTAACATCAGTAAATGTGCCATCACCATTATTTCGATACAGAACATTTGGGCCATAGTTGGTAATATATAAATCCACATCACCATCGTTATCATAGTCAGCAGCAGCACACCCAACACCGTATTGCATATTTCCAACACCTGCAATCTTAGTCATATCAGTAAACGTTCCATTACCATTGTTGCGATAAAGAATGTTAGTTGGAGAAACAGGAGATACGCAACCAGGAAGATCCGCTCCATTAACGATATAAAGATCAGTATCGCCATCATTATCATAATCGAAGAAGGAAGCGCCAGACCCTAATGTTTCAAGTAAATACTTTTGTCCACTTCGGCCATCATGATGGCGAAAGTCTATACCCGCTTCAAAAGTGACATCAATAAATTGATTGGGATTCTTGGCTAATAACTGGTTCAAGACAAAAAAACTAAGCAGAAAACTGATCAAGAAATGCGATCTAGCGAAAAAAGAAGCAAAACTTATCATTGTTCAGAACCCATAGTGTATTAGTGAAATGTAGCTACCCTTTACTTAAATTACGGCAGCCATTCGCTATGGGGCATAAGTGGGAAAGATTTGTGGGAATCGGTGATCGTTGGATTTTTGCCGAGTGGCAGCGTCAATGTAACAAACACTAAATGCTCGTCTCGGTTGGTTGGTCATGTTAACTTCCGAGCGGTGTAAGGTCCAGTTATGTAAAAGGACGACCTCACCCATTTCCATTTCCAGATAAAGTCTTTTCTCATCAGGTGCATGAACTTCAATCTCTTCTGGTGAGAGCAAATCACCTTTTTCCGGAATCATTGTCTTATGTGAACCTGGAATAATTTGGAGACACCCATTGGAAATATATGTTGGATCAAGTGCTGTCCAGATAGTTATTTTGGGAGGAATACTTAGATTCCACCCACCAGCACCATCTTGATGCCAGTTAATAGTCACCCCTTGCTCCGCCGGTTTATTAAAAAACATAGCTCGGAAAATTGAGACATTCTCCCCTAGAACTTTTTGTGTAATATCACGAAAAAGCGGTTGTTGGATATAGTTAAGAAAAAGAGGGTCTTGCTCTAAGTCCTGAATCTTTCTGTATTTAAGCGATACTTCTTTGAACTCTCTCGTTTTCTTAGATAAATCCGATTTGCCAGCAGAAGGACAAAGCTGCATCAACATGTTGTCGTATCGAATTTGGCCAAGCATAATGTTATCAATTCGTTGGCAAAGTGCCTCGATCTCTTGCTGAGAAGCGACCTTGCCCAGTCGAACATATCCTTGCTGATGATATGTTTCCAATTCTTGACTGCTTAGTGTTAGTTGATGTAATTTATCCATCTGTTTGTTCCTTTATCGAAATCAGCAGAAAATGGCGAAAGAAAGATTACATCACCAAAAAAAGTCAGCTAAACTAAAAGCTATTGTTTATCCCTGAGGTGAAGAATTTGGGTTAGCCGATCAAGATGTGATTGATTTTGAGGCTCCAGTTCAATGGCCTTTCTGATAGTTTCCTCTGCTTCCGAATACATCTGGATTTTGTAATATGCTAGGGCCAATGTATCGTAATAGTTCGCTTCTTCAGGAGCCAATTTGACAGCTATTCTAGCATGTTTTAGAGCAGAAGCAAACGTTGCTTCCTGTTTGCCATAAGACACAGCTAAATTATTATGGGCTATTGCCAGATGAGGTTGGTGTGTTATGGCTTGTTTGTAGGACTCAATGGCTAACTGCTGTTGATCAATTTTCCCATAAATGAGTCCAAGATTGTAGTGAGCAGTTGCCAATGACGGTGACAGTTTTGTCGCTTGTTTATAGTTCTGGATTGCTAAATCATATCGTTGTCGCGTTGCGTAAACAATTCCCAGGTTGTTGTATCCTTCAGGAGCTTCAGGATTGGCCATTACCCATATCTGTGCTTTAGCTAGTAAAGGGTCAGTTTGTCGCAATGTTTGGAAAAACGCCATTTCTATTTTGGATTTTTCTGTTTCTCCGGTTTTCATGTAAAGTTGGGCAAGTTTATAGCGGGTATCCGAATGATCAGCTTGAATTCTGACAGCTTTTTGATACTCTGAGATGGCGGAAGAAAAATCTTCTTTTTTAGCATAGATTTGGCCTAGACCATAGTGAGCCGCTAATGAATTTGGGTTTAGCTGATTAGCTGTTTGATAGGTTTCCATGGCTTGGTCAAGCTGGCCTAATTTGAGCTGGATTTCACCTAGGCCATTGTAGGCATCAACAAACTTTGGATTTTTGGCAATTGCTTGCTGAAAGGTGGTGACTGCCTGATCAAAATCTCCAAGCTTCAAGTAAATGAGACCCAGATTGTAATGAGGCATGGCACTTGTCGGTAAGACAGCAATTGCTTGCTGAAAAGTCTTTATAGCCAGTTTGTATTGCTTTTGTTGTGAATAGGTCACACCCAAATCCTGATATGCCGCGGAATGGTGCGAGTTTAGATCTACCGCATTTTGATACTGATCAATTGCTTCATCATATTGTGCAAGTAACCGGTAAGCAGAAGCTAATTGGTAGTGTATTTCTGACCGTTCAGTTAAAGTTCCAAAAGCAGTTGGGGATTCAATTACTTTTTGATAGTAAGGGATGGCTTTGGCCGGTAGTCCTTGGGCTTGATAAATCTCCGCCAGATAGTAGTTAGCCGGAAAAAAATGAGGGTGTTGGTTTAGGACAGCTTGGAATTTCTGAATCGCTTTCTGGTATTGATCTTTCTTGAAATATTGTAAACCATGCCTGTAATGTTCTCCAATAATCTCAGGCAATTCTTCTTCTGCCTGAATTTGTAAATTCAGCGACAAGAGAAGAACAATTATTATCAGGATCAATTTTATACGCATATTAATCGGATCCGGTTCCATTCAAACAAAATTCGAACGAGTTCAGCGAAATCTCAAATGATGATCGCCGATAAGAAAAGGCGGAAGATAGTAGGTGGGAAGGATATCGATGGTTTGTTTCTATGAAAAACGAATCAAGGAAATAGCCAAATTAAATCATGCTGTTCCTTGATTCGTCTACATAGTGAACGAATTAGTTACTAGTTAGGTACTAATCTCGTTTAGCCTTAATATGCGCCCAAGAGGTTGTAACCCTATCAGCTGGTTGGACAGGCAGGAAAGTTTGATCCATAATTTCCTTTATTTCGTTCTTGTCAATAACACGATTGAACAAGAAAACATCGTCAATAATACCAGTAAAGAATTCCTGACCAGGATGCCTAGCACCAACCATAAATGAACCGTCAATTTCATCTATCTCTGGTGGTTTGTCACCACCGCCAACTTTCTTACCATCAAAATAGATGGTAACGTTTGACTTGGTGTCATGTGTCGCAGTGATATGAACCCAATCTTCCGGTTGAATATCATCTGACATACCCTTTTGCCCCCAAGTACCACCCGATTTGGTCCAAAAATAAGTTTTTTCGTCAGCGTCCCTGAAAATAAGATGCCATTTCAGACTGCCGGCACCAATCATATAATTCCATTCTCTGATCTGGTCTTTGGTTTCACCTCGTTTGACCCAAAACGCTACTGATAAAGTCTTGAGGGTTTGTAAAGCGTCCTCAATTGGCACCATGACATGACTCCCGTCAGTTCCAGTGAACTGTAGTGCTTTTTCGAATTTACCATCAACCCACTTTGGCCCCGCGATTAATTCTCCGTCATGACCATGCTGAGACCCATCCTTAGCTGTCTTCCCCTTACCTTCATCAAAGGAAAAATATATTAACAAGGACTTATCATCTAAACCCGCATGGGATAAATTCACTATGGTTAAGCTGAACGCTAGCAAACAACTCAAAATAGAAAAGCTGTATGTTTTTAACATTAGACTCGCTCCTTTTTGGAATTATTCTTACATTCTTTAAACACATGTAAACACTAAATTGAGTTTTTCTACTCCTCTTTAGCTTTAATATTGCTCCAAGTTGTAGTAAGTTTTCCCGTTGGTCGAACGGCTGTCGGGCCTGCTATGATTCTAGTGATGTCATCTGTTGAAATAACCCTGTTAAACAAATGAACCTCATCAATAACGCCAGTGAAGAATTCCTCGCCAGGATGCCTGGCACCAACCATAAATGAGCCATCAATTTCATCTACTTTTGGCGGTTTGGGACCTTCACCCGATTTCTTGCCATTATAATACATCATAACCTTTGATGCCGTATCATGAGTAACGGTTATATGCACCCAATCTTCCGGTTGAATATCATCTGACATACCCTTTTGCCCCCAAGTACCACCCGATTTGGTCCAAAAATAAGTTTTTTCGTCAGCGTCCCTGAAAATAAGATGCCATTTCAGACTGCCGGCACCAATCATATAATTCCATTCTCTGATCTGGTCTTTGGTTTCACCTCGTTTGACCCAAAACGCAGCTGAGAATTTCTCTCTTAGCTGCAGGGCATCTGTGATTGGAACTTTGACGTGAGTCTTCTTGTTTCCATCAAACTCCAGTGCTTTACCAAACTTTCCACCAACCCACTTCGGATTATTGATAAGCTTACCTTCATGACCATGTTTAGAACCATCTTTAGCTGTGTCTCCTTTACCTTCATCAAAGGAAAGATACAGCACCAGAGATTTATCGTCTAAACTTGCTTGTGCCACCGGACCAAACATCAACGTGCTAAAAAGAAATGATAAAACGAAAATAACCTTTACTTGTTTTCGCATGACTTTGCTCCTAACAGAACAGAATATAGAATATTTTGAAATAAAACGCTCCAAAATCGACACGTGAAATATATTTTGAGCACTATTCTAGCATCCATAAACATCATGTCAACAAAAAATAGAGGGAACTTACCAGCCTTTCCAACTCCCATCCAAATGGCGATATTGACGATAGGATAAAGGCTCGTAGTTAAACTGGCTAATGTCCTCTTCCTTGACTTTGATTCCTAAACCAGGATCTTGGGATACGTTTATATACCCGTCTTTGATTATCCAGTTATGTTCAATGCAACGGTTAAACTCTGTAAAACTATGCGTTTCCTGTATCAAGAAATTGTTCATCACAGCATCAGCTTGTAAGGTTGCTGCGTACAAGACTGGCCCTGCAGCCATATGCGGAGCCATCAACATCTGCGCCTGTTCTGCGTTTTTGGCAATCTCGACCATAGTGGTAATACCAAAGCAGTGACCAGTATCCGGTTGCAGAAAAGCACAGGCTCGTTGGTTTATTAAGGGCAAAAAATCTCTGACAGTAAATAGTTTCTCACCAGTAGCGATTGGCACCGGGCTCTTTTGCTTTACTTCCATCAAGGCCTCCAAAGAACCGACCTTGACTGGCTCTTCGAGAAATAAAGGTTGGTACACTGATACTCTGTGGGCGAACTCAACGCTCAATTCCGGGGTAGGACTTCCATGGGCATCTAACAAAATGTCAAATTCCGAACCCACTGCCTCTCGAATAGCAGCCACACAACGCGTACAGTTCTCAACCATAGACATATCCATTGGCCAAGTACGATCTTCTAACGGATTACCTTTGATACCAGCATATCCGTGATCAATAGCTCGATGTGCTTCGGAAACGGCTTCTTCTGGAGAACGAAAAATGGTACCGCCACAGTATACTCTAAGGCGCTCTCGTTTCTGTCCACCAAGAATCGTATGGACCGGAACTCCCCACGTCTTGCCTGCAATATCATACAGTGCCATATTGATAGCGGCAACAGCTGTACCAAAAACAGGCCCACCTTTCCAAGGAATACGATTGGTAATGTCTTCTGTTAAAGCAATTACTGTGAGCGGATCTTGATCAACCAACAAACAGGACCATTCATGCAACGTTGCGTCAACAGCCGGAACCAACCACTCTCCTGAACCTTCTCCCCAACCAGCGACCCCTTCATTGGTTTCAATCTTCAAGAACAACCAAGGTTTGGCAGTACTGCTGAGTAATTGACCTGTATGAGGGTCGAGGGTGTTTTGTCCCGTAGGAACAGAAAATTTGTAGGTTTTGATACCAGTTATCTTCATTCGCGCTCCCACCCCCAAACCAACCCATTTTGCTGTACCAAGTGAGAGATTTACTCAGGAACCATTTCGCCCAAAGAAGTTTGACCAGGCTGAATAAAATCGGCCAATGGGCTTTCGATACGACCATAGGCATTCCATATCTTAAACCCGAGCAGAGCTAATAAATCAGGTGAGGCATCTTCCAATACCTCTAATGATGTACCGACCGCAAAGTTCTCCTGAGGCCGAAACTGAGGCCCACAAAATGTAGTGATCACAGCAAAACGAGAGTCCTCACTGACATTTGCACCTGTCCCATGCCATATCCGGCCATCTATCACTAACGCTGTCCCTGCAGGCCCTTCAGCCACAACTGTTTCTACATCTCGATCCAATTCTTTATCTGGCTGTCGTCCAATCAGATGGCTGCCGGGTACCAAAAGTGTACCCCCATTGTTCGCGCTAAAATCATCCAGCATCCAGAGGACATTCACCACCACAGCGGGCGACACCATACTAGACAAACCATTCTCGTCTTGATCGAATCGGGTTCGGGTGATGGAACCAATTGGTAACGGAGACCTATCTCGCCGAGTTGGCGTAGGCATCCACCATTGATCAGTGTGTAGATCCATGGAGACTCCACCTGGTTTGGCAATGTTAGCGGTATGACTTGATAATAGGTAATGTTCGCCCAAAACCTGTTCCACAAGTTGACGCACTGTTGGTTTAAATAACACTGTTTGAAAAATCTCTCCCTTGTTAATCAACATCCAAACGCGCTGGTTACGTCCTCCACCGTCTTCAGTAAAACTTTGAGGCCTTAGCTTCCCTTCAACATCACGAAAATCACCCCAGTTTTGCTGCGGCCCACCATCTTCAAAAGCCAGTCCTTTCTGCTTTTCAGCAGTAGCTTGTTCTATCAATCGTGTTCGCAAGGCATCTATTTCTACCGAACTGAGTGCATCAGTCACCAAACAATAACCAAATTCGTTCAAGTTTTTTGTAGCTGTATTTAAGTTTCTGGTTGGTTTCGGTAAATCGGTTGATCTGCTATTTGCCATCTGATCACCATTTCTAAAGATACATTATTCTTTACTTGAAACTACCACATAAAACGGAATCTGTAAAGATTCCACTCTCTTAGAGTAAACAGGCAATATAATTCATAATCCCATTTTTCTTGTTGTCATGATTGTTTTCTGATAATATTGCTTTCCAATCGGACTCTGCTAGATGGGAAGATATCCATTAGCTTGCCAGAAAAGAGTTTCTTATCAGGGAATTATTACCATGATTTGGTAATACACGAAATATTAAGTGAGGTATCTTAAACTATGTTAAATCAAGAGCAGTCTGAATTCTTTTGGGAACATGGCTACCTACATATCCCCGAAGTTTTTACGGTCGAAGAAACAGATAAATTGTCGAGCGAATTGGATTGGCTAATCGAAGAGTGGGCTAATGAAACCCTAGGCTGGTCAGGACCGTGGCGAAAAGAATACATGGACGAAGAAACGGAGAAAAAATCCAAGTTGATTGCTATGCATGATTTGTATTTCTATTCGGAAGCTTGGATGAAAGCTGTCACTAATCCTAGGCTTTGTAGTGCAATGGCCGGTTTACTAGGCCCCAATGTTGAATTACACCACAGTACAATGCATGTTAAACCCACCCAAACAGGTCAACCCTTTCCAATGCATCAGGATTGGCCATTTTACAAACACAGGGATGGTCGTTATATAGACGTGTTGGTGCACCTCGACGATACCTCTCATGAAAACGGAGAAATCCGATTTTTGGATGGTTCACACAAAGTCGGAGCACTAGAGCATATTACCCAAAATCCGGATGGCACCGGATGCACACCACATTTACCCACCGATCAGTATAAATTGGTAGATTCTGTACCTGTGCCTGCCAAACGTGGTGACGTTGTGTGCTTCAGTATTCATACCATTCACGGATCTTATTTAAACCAGACAGACAAGCGACGTCGTCTTGTACGAATTGGTTATCGTCATCCAGAGAATGAACAAACAGCGGGCCAAAGCCTTAATCGGCCAGGATTAATGGTTCGGGGTAGTCGTCAACGTCAGCCAGAACAACATTTATTTTCTAACGCCGGGCCAAAAGTAGGTTAATCAAGCAAGGAGCTCAGTTCTGATGGCCATACAATTAACAACCGACCAGCTAAAAAGCTACGACCAAAATGGTTATATTACGATAGAAGATTTGGCACCCAAACAAACAGTTGAAGCTCTCAGTAATCGGTTGCGAGAGTACACTCACGGCGGTAGACCTTCGGGAGCTATCCGGATGCAGACTGAACCGCGCGTTCAACGCCAAGAAATGCAGGTTGTACACGCTGGTGATGGTATTCGTAAAGTAGACAACTTGGTAAAAGAAGATGACTTGTTCCACCAGTTGGGACTGAACCACAACATTGTAGGAATTATCTCACAAATTCTAGGCACCGACCTGAAAATGTTTCGGAACTCCCTGTTGATGAAAGCACCGGAAGTAGGATCTCAGAAAGGATGGCACCAAGATTCTCCATACTGGCCTATAGAACCAATGGATTTATGCTCTTGTTGGTTTACACTGGACGACGCCACGCCAGAAAATGGTTGCCTGGCAGTACTGCCAGGTTGGCACAAAAGAGGCTCTTTACCGCACATCTCAGTAACAGATGATTATGTCATCGACCCTGCACAATGTGAAATTCCTGAAGGCATATTAGCCCCTGTTAAAGCAGGTGGAGGAGTTTTCTTCCATTCTCTCTTGCCGCACTATACTGCACCCAATAAATCCGGTAAATGGCGGAGGGCGATTGCCTTATCCTATATGTCATCTAAGTCTCGGCACACTGGTTCTGGTGACGGACCAACTTACTTGCACATTCAAGGTAAAACCTATCCGAATTGTGTCAATTGACTTTTTGACATCCGAGTGACTTTATCGGTTAACCCAGGACATAATAGTAAATTCTTGGTTATTTAAGGAGAAAAAAGTGGCTAAAATCAAAGAAGTTCGATGTATTCGTACACGTCGAAGTGGCATGTGGACAATCGTCAAAATTATGACTGATCAACCTGGACTTTACGGTATCGGTTCCGCTAGTGACGTTAACCACCCAGAAACAGTAATTAAAGCCGTAGAAACCATTGCTCCAATGCTAATTGATCGGCCAGCTAGCCATATTGAAGACATTTGGCAATGTGTTCATAGCAGTGGCTATTGGAGAAACGGGTCTATCCTCAACACCGCATTAGGTGGTATCGATATGGCTCTATGGGATATCAAAGGTAAGGAAGCAGGGATGCCTGTCTACCAGCTTTTAGGTGGTCCGTGCAGGTCTGCGGTTCCTTGCTATGCTCACGCTGGTGGTTCGGAGTTGCCCGCCTTGGAAGATTCCATCCGAGCATTCATGGAAGAAGGGTATCAGGTGATCCGTTGTCAACTCGGTGGTTATGGTGGAGGAGGGTTTTCTGATACAGCGCCTCAACCTAAGGATCCATGGTCAGTGAATCGCCAGGTGTTTGATGATGAATCATATTTAGAAAACATTCCCAAGATGTTTGACTATTTACGACAAAAACTTGGTTTCCAAGTTAGATTAACACATGATGTCCACGAACACCTCAGGCCTCAATGTGCAGTTCAATTGGCCAAGTTGCTAGAGCCGTATCGATTGTTTTTCCTGGAAGACGTTCTCCCCCCAGAACATATCCAATGGTTTCGTTTAATTCGCGAGCAATGTACAACTCCACAAGCCATGGGAGAACTATTCATTAACCCACACGAATGGATGCCCCTGATTACTGAACGTCTGATCGATTTCGTGCGAGTACGAGTCTCCAAAGGTGCAGGTATTACTCAATGTCGAAAGATTGCCACCATGTGCGAATGGCATGGTATCCATACTGCATGGCAAGAAGGGGGCGACAACGATCCTGTCAATCAAATCGCAGCTTGCCATTTGGACATGGCCAGCCCCAGTTTTGGCATCCAAGAAGAAAACAACTTTAGCCCTGAAGAGTTGGACGCATTCCCTGGACACGGCGTCATTGAAAATGGCTACCTGTACGCCAACGATCAACCAGGATTAGGCATTGATATTGACGAACAAAAAGCGGAAGCATTATTGAACCAAGAAGACGCAAATCGTCCGCATATCTTTATCCCTGACAGAAAGGCGGATGGGACAGCTGTTCGGCCCTAGTTTCTGCTATAACTGCCTGTGTAATTGGAACCTTAAGTAGGCCCAGAATCACCTTAACTATCAGGGCTGCTAACTAACAACCGTTTAAGGATAAATTATTGAACTAACCCGGATTTAGCCTTTAAGAAAATAGAATTTGACGAACAATTTTAGCCTGGCTTAAATCCAAACAACTGAAAATGGAGTTCCCAATGACTGATCAACCCAATATTATTCTTATCAACTGCGATGACCTAGGTTATGGAGACCTAGGTTGTTATGGTTCTCAAATCAACCAAACACCATATTTAGATCAGATGGCTGCGGAAGGAATCCGTTTTACTGATTTCTATATGGCTTCTCCAGTTTGCTCTCCTTCTCGTGGAGCGATGCTGACTGGTTGTTACCCACCCCGGATTGGATTTGCCGAATTCGATGGTAACTGGGTGCTTTTTCCCGGAGATGCGCTGGGGCTTAACCCGGAAGAAAACACCATTGCATCCCTACTAAAGAAACAAGAATACGCCACCAAAATCGTCGGAAAGTGGCATTGTGGTGATCAGAAAGAGTTTCTGCCCACCCGTCACGGATTTGATAGCTATTACGGTATCCCCTACTCTAACGACATGGGAATTCAAAGTGAGAAAGATACCCATCCGCCATTACCATTGCTACTAGATGAACAAGTGATTCAGGCTCAGCCAGACCAGGCTTCCGTCACAGAACGATACGTAGAAGAATCGGTGCGTTTCATGCGTACAAACCGTGAACACCCCTTCTTCCTCTACTTCGCTCACATGTATGTCCATCTTCCTATTTATCCGCCAGACCGGTTTATGCGGGAGTCAAACAATGGTAGATATGGTGCGGCAGTTCAAGCTATTGACTGGAGTGTTGGTGTTCTACTACACGAATTGAAGCAATTGGGATTGGACCAGAATACGTTGGTCATTTTCACCAGCGACAATGGATCACGAGCACGAGGAGAAGGAGGAAGTAACAGTCCATTACGAGGTCACAAAGGAACAACTTGGGAAGGGGGGCAGCGCGTTCCTTGTGTGATGCGTTGGCCTTCTCAGATTCCAGCAAGAACCGTCTGCCACGAAGTAGTAACAGCTATGGATCTCTGCCCAACACTGGCTAAACTAGGTGGTTCTGAAATGCCAGAAGATCAAATCATCGACGGTAAAGATATCAGCGCTCTGATGAAAAGTGAAGAAGGAGTAGCTGCCCCTAATGACACTTTTTTCTACTATCGATTACACAACCTGATGGCCGTTCGTAGCGGAAAATGGAAACTGCATGCTTACTCATTTAGTCCTCCGGACCGTCAGATCGTAGCCATCAACGAACTTTATGACCTAGAAACTGATATTGGTGAAACTAACAACATTTACGACCAACACCCCGAAATTGTGGACGAGCTGGAAACCAAACTAAATATCTGCCGCCAAGATCTGGGTGACCACATCACCGGAGTTGAAGGGCAGAATCTGCGTCCCGTTGGTCGAGTCGATAACCCACAGACACTCACCCATTATGACCCGGATCACCCCTATATTATGGCCATGTATGACTTGAAGGATCGAGGATAAAGCAAATGTTAAACAAAGTTTCTGCACAACCATAGCCCCCCTATTGATTACAAGTACTATCTTAACCGGTGTTGAGCGGAAACCTTAGTAATTTCACTCAAAGCTCGTTCACCATTACAAGTATCATAGATCGACTGGACAAAGCCATATCTGTGACGACAGCTTGATGCAACCGCTCTCATAGAACAACCATAAGTGTAGCCATGCGTAAGTTTTGCCTTAGCCTTTAGTTAATACTTCATCAAGGTTCAAAAGCAAATTGGTTAACATTGTCCAGGCCGCTAACTCCGCCGGTACCAAACCTTCATCCGCCGGTAACTCACCAATCTTAATTAACGATTCCGCCGCTTCATGATTGGCACTAAATTCTTCTAAATGAGTCCGAAACGTACTCAATAAAACTTCAGATTCATCCTCATCCGGTTGACGTGCCGTCGCCAACTCAAAAGCATAGATCAACTTCTCCTTCTCTGTTTGCCCTCCCTCTTTCATCACTCGCTCCGCAAACACCCTGGCCGCTTCCACATATTGCGGATCATTCATCAGCATCAAGGCCTGCAGCGGCGTGTTGGTCCGTTCTCGCCTGACCGTACAGGTTTCCCGAGATGGTGCATCCAGAATATTCATTTGTGGCGGCGGTGACGTCCGTTTCCAAAAGGTGTACAGACTCCGACGATGCACCTTTTCCACCCCCTCATCTTTCACGAAACGCGCTGTATTGGAACCTGTAATTGCAACAGCATACCAGAGACCATCAGGTTGTGGCGGTTTCACACTTGGTCCCCCTATCTCTCCACGTAATAAACCACTGACTGATAACGCCTGATCCCGCAACATTTCCGCATCCAAACGAAAACGTGGACCACGTGACAGTAAACGGTTCTCCGGATCTTTGGCCAGAACCCCAGGACTAACTTGACTTGACTGCCTGTAAGTGGAAGACGTCAACATCAACTTCATTATTCCCTTGATATCCCAACCCGATTCTATAAACTCTACAGCCAGCCAATCCAGCAACTCAGGATGAACCGGACGTTGCCCCTGATTACCAAAGTCTTCTGACGTCTCCACTATCCCTGTCCCAAACAACTGTTGCCAGAAACGGTTGACGACCACTCTCGAGGTTAATGGATGTTCTGGATTTACCAGCCACCTGGCTAAACCCAGGCGATTAGCTGACGAATCTTCCGCCATAACAGGAAGTGCTGACGGTGTACCCGGCTCAACCTGCTGACGACGCTGCGTATATTCTCCTCGATACAAAACGTAAGAACCTCGCGGCGTCTCCCGTTCCTGCATCACCAGTGTCGTGGGGATAGACTGATCAATCTCATCCTTCTTCTGTTCAGAAGCCTCCAGGTCCTGACGCAGCTTCTTCAACTCTTCATTCCTTGAAACCTGATAGCGGTAATAATCCCTGACAGACTCTACCTGTTCTGCCGACCGATCCGCCACAGCCAGTTTAGCCGTGTCAACAACCTCCGGCGGCACTAATGGGGAGTCCCTTTCCAGTGAAAAATAGTAACCGGACACCCCCCCGTAATTTACTATTTTCATCAACAAATGATTCTCTCCCGCTTCCAGATCCAACACTACCTGGTCTTGATCCGCCGCTATGGGACGAGTAACGTCATTCACCAGCACCTGGTCCTGATTCAACCAGACTTTGATCGCATCATCACTGCCAAGGGACAACTTAACACGCCGGGGGGATTGAGATTGGATGAGACGGTATAAATACAGTGACGTGTTGTCTCCAATGGACAGATTGTGCACTTTGCCATCAACATATTTTGTTTGTTTGCTCCACTTGAATTCTTCGTCACCCGATGGAAACACCTGCTGCAGATCTATTGGAACTCCTTCCGCACCATGATTCTGATTCAAATCTTCCGTGGGAAATGGCCCCAGAGAATACCAGTCCTGCAACTTGAGTGGGACCTCTTTCTCCATATAGACGGCAGATGAAGTCACTGCTAAACGTATACGCCCAAATTGGTGTTGGGCCTGTTGTGATTGGTGTTTTAAACGGACTCTTAGTGTCGAGCCTTCTGCATGGCCAAACGGTGTTTCCGCCAGGAAGACCGCCTGTCTATTCTCACGCTTCCTGTGGCCGTCAGTAGACCAACCCGTTGCTAAATCACCATCAATCGCATTTCCTATCTGGAAATCACCATCCCTCTGTTCATGATCCGCCCAGGCGCGTGTAAACGCTACCGGCTGCCAGTCAGCAGGCTGGTCACCCTTGGAAATCTCAGCTTCAAATTCAGTCAGCAATACATTGCTGTTACCACTTCGACCCGCACCTTTATGCGGCAGTGAATCGTGTGTTAACCCTTCCAGACGAATGGCTGTCAGGTTTCTATCAGTCAGTAAAGCGGTGATTTCATACGTTTCCTTATCAGGCTTCTTACCGCTGGCCAGAATAGAATTATCTTCCAGTAATTCCAGGGTTGTCCCCGCCTCGGCAGTGAAGGCTGACGGGATCAGTGTTTTCCATTGGGGAAGTGCCGTTTCCCATGCAGCCTGCGCCGTATCGACTTCGGGAATCGGGCTGCTGAAACGGCTCTTCAGGGCAGCAATCTGGTCTTCAGAGACCTGCAGTTGGGTTGATTGTTCTTCTGAAGGTACTTTAACCACCGGAGGAACTAACTTGGCGTTGCCATCCATCGCCCGTTCAGTGATGTTGTTGAAATAGGCGTAAAACTGGTAAAACTCTTTCTGGGTAATGGGATCAAACTTGTGATTATGGCAAACGGCACATCCCATGGTCAGCCCCATCCAGACAGTAGAGGTGGTGCTGGCTCGGTCAATGGCATAGCGGACATAATATTCTTCATCTATCGATCCACCTTCATTGGTGCTCACATTGCAGCGATTGAAGCCGGTAGCAATACGCTGGTTCAGCGTGGGTTCAGGCAGTAAATCACCAGCCAGTTGTTCAATGGTAAACTGGTCAAAAGGCATATTCTGATTAAAGGCTTGTATCACCCAGTCACGATAGGGCCAAATTTCGCGGTAGTTATCTACGTGCAACCCGTGTGTATCACCGTAACGAGCAGCGTCCAGCCAGAAACGTCCCATCTGTTCCCCGTACTGCGGCTTGGCCAACAAACGGTCAATCAATTTCTGATAGGCATCGGAACTCTGATCTTCCAGGAATTGACGGATTTCCGCAGGAGTAGGTGGTAAACCGGTCAAATCAAAAGTCAGCCGACGAATCAGCGTCCGTTTATCCGCTGCGGAGGAAACAGGAATCCCTTCAGCCTCCAACCGGGCAAGGATGAAATGGTCTATACCGTTTCGTACCCAGGACTGATTCTGCACGGTTGGCAGAGTCGGCCGTTTGGGAGGAATAAAAGACCAGTGTTCCTGCCATTCTGCCCCGGATTCAATCCAACGTTTTAAGAGATCGATCTGCTGCTGGGTGAGAGAACGTTCCGAATGAACGGGCGGCATCCGGTCTTTGGGATCTTCAGCTGTAATCCGTTGGTAAAGGGTACTCTCCAGAGGTTTACCGGGAACAATGGCAGGGGAACCATCCCGTTGAGCAAAGGCACTTTCTTTGACATCCAATCGCAGATTAGCCTTAAGTTTCTTTTTGTCAGGACCATGACAAGCATAACATTTATCTGACAAAATGGGCCGTATCTCATCATTGAAACTAACCCGGTGAGTTTCACCAGAAACAAAATTGATCTCGAGCGATAAATCTATAAAAAACACCAGAAAAATGAGTAGTGAGCACTGGAAAGTCTTTTCTGACAAAAGGCAAGTTACACTTTTAAATTTCTTAGCTCCCAACATAAATGGCTACTCCTTGACTCTTAATGTTTTTTATGCTTAAAGATCACCAGTCTTGAACAGATCCATCTTCTCGACGCAAATGAGGTGGTTCCCCCGAAGTGTGGGGATGCGCCAAAGCCGCCTCTTCGTTTAAGTCTATCCCTAACCCCGGAGTATCGGCTGAAAGAAGGTATCCATCTTCCGTTTGAAGATTGTGCTGGATCACATCATTCATCCAACCGGAAGGGGGAGCATACTCTTGCACCGCACAGTTGGGGATTGACATATTGAGATGCAGCATAGCCGCTGTACTAACAGGGCTGGAAGTGTAATGGCAGGCGAGTTCTTGATAATGAACTTCGGCCATTACCGCCAATTTCTTCCCTTCAGTGATACCACCAGTGTGACAGATATCCACACGCAAATAGTCAATAAGTTCCTGTTCAATCAGTTCGCGGTAGGCCCACTTGTGATGGAGTTGTTCACCTGTACCAATTGGCACAGTAGTTTGCGCTCGCAACATAGCAAAGGACGCTGGATTCTCAGAACGAATCGGATCCTCAACAAAGAACGGTCGCAAGTGTTCAATACCTTTACAGAGTTCAACCGCACGAATTGGTGTCAAGCGGGTGTGAACTTCAAAGATGATTTCAACCTCGTCACCAATAGCTTCGCGTAAAGCCGCGAAATGTTCAATTCCACGCAACACAGCCAACTTCGGGTTGAAACCACCAGTTAGAGTATCAATGGGCGAGATACGTAAGACACGCCACCCTTCTTCCAACAGTTTTTGTGCATTTTCGATGAGGTCAATCGGCATTTTCCCCCCAACGTGGCGATAGACTAAAACCTTTTGGCGTGTTGCACCACCCAATAGGCGGTAAGTCGGTACTCCCAAACTTTTACCAGCTAAATCCCAAAGCGCAATATCAATTCCCGCCAACGCACTTTGAAGAACAGGACCACCACGCCAAAACGTCCCACGAAAAATATCTTGCCAAATATGTTCAATTTGAGTTGGATCCTGACCTATCAGTAGAGGTTTAATATGTCCTAGAGCTTCATAAACTGCAAGCGAGCGGCCACTTAGCGAAGCCTCACCTATACCATAGATTCCTTCATCAGTTTCAATTTTGACGTAGACAAACTGATGAACGAGAAAAACCTTAATTTCTTCAATCTTCATACTTAATCTCCCCTAATTCCTAGACTATAGATGGAATATTGAATCAATGTTCAGTATTTTAGAATATATAGAAATTCTGATCAATTACCCGTCAAGTCTCTGAGATTACATCAAGTCTAGTCACCCTAATTGCTCTTATATTCTTACTCTAGCTCATCTCTTCATCTAACCACATCAATGCTAACAGCCATGTCCTTCTTTAAATTGTTTGTTTTAGAAATCTGGCCTTGATTTATGGCTATTTTCAACAAATCAGTGTCATTATCAAAACGTGCCAGATAGTCTCCAACAGGCACATCTCCATAATCTTTGACCATTTTGCAAATCAATTTCTCTGAGTCTTCACCAAAATGTATATTTAATGAGTCACCCAATTCTAAGTAGGCTTTGGCTTGTGCCGAGCTTTTCTTGTCAAGCACAACGTTTCCATATTCATCTATGGATTCAATTTGGCCAACGATATTAATTACATTCTTCGTTGTCTTCACAGCACAACCAAACAAAATCAAAGCAGAAAATGAAAAAATAATGCATTTCAATGTTAGTTTCATAATTTTACTCCTTACATTTGATTATTTGATCAGGCAAAGCTTCTCACGACACGGAACCAGTTGCACCGTTGGTAATTTTGTTGGCGGTTTTTAACTGTTTGCCATGTTTTCAACTTAACCCACTTGGTTCTATTTTAATGCTTTTCCATCTGTAATCCCACAACCCGAAAATAGCGTCTCCTGTACATCTAAATCGTGCGAAAGAGTATAATCAGGTATTTTTTCACCACCAATGCAGGCAACCAGTTCACGCAACAGAGTGGGAGCATTATCCGGAGACAAGATCTCTAAGTCTTGCCAACCAGTAGAATATCCCTCTGCTTCCGATTCCAAGCAAAGGCTGAGATTATTTGAACCGATTGGCGTATGTATAGCGGTTCCTTGAGTACCATAGACCTCAATCCTTCGTGTTTTCCCACTTTCAATATGCATAGCAGCTGTATCGATAGTTCCTAAACCATCTTCAAATTCATGTACTACAACAGCATTATCAGTATGCTTATGGTCGCCATAATGCTTGCCCAACACTGGATGCACATGTTTTGGTTTTCCCATCATGATAACCATCAAATCCACCAGATGCCCACCCATCTCGTAATAAGCAGCTCCATGATAATACCCAATTTCTTCGCCTAATTGCTTATGCCAACCTTTTGGTTTAGGAATATGACCTCGGTAGTAAAAAATATCGCCTAGCGCACCTGCATCAACCAACCGGATCATTTCATGAATCGCCGGATTATAACGCCACATGTACGCCATTTGCAAACACAGACCTTTTTCCACGGAAAGTGCTTGTACACGCTTCAGGTGATCCAAGTCAACACCCGCGGGTTTTTCCAACAAAACATGTTTTCCTGCCTCTAAGGCTTGTTCAGCATAGTCAAGGTTTTCAAATATACGGCCTTCTACCACCACGGCATCGACATCACTGTTCAATACAGCTTCGACCGAAGGGAAAATATGAGCGTTCCAACGTTTTGCTCTTTCATTTACAACAGTCGGATCGTTATCATAAATCCCAACCAGTTCAAACTCACTAGGATTGGCGGTTGATTCACGCACATGCATACTTGTGTGGCTATGCCAACAACCGAGAAAAGCAAACTTAAATGCCATAATCATCTCCTTCTTGATTTCATACTGATATCATAACACAAATTTGTTACGTGGTTTCTTCGATTATACTATCCCAACCACAGCTACAATTCGTTATTGTGGACGCAATGATTTGGAATTAAACGAAACTTTTCCAGATTAATCTTGCTGAAAAAACTAAAATGGAACAAAAGAGGACAATCCTAATGATTCTGTCTCCCTTAGCTACAGCCCAGTGACTGCCAATTGATACACCTATTGAATTACCTCCAGCCAACACTAAGCCAAGCCCCCAATCGACATGTCCTTTCATAACGAAAATCAACAGGGCCATTAGAGTACAAAAAAACACCACAAACATCTTAAGTGCGTTTGTTCTCACCAGACTAAACCCATTCACAGTTGTCATTGTCGCAATGATCAGAAACCCTACACCTGCTTGAATAAAACCTATGTAAATGCCTAGAAAAAAGAAAATTAAAGCGGCAAGAGCTTTTCTGGATGAACTGAGATTTTCTTTAGAACTTTGCAACTTTTTAAGCGGATTAAAAATGGTAATAGCTAAAACAACAATCATGATACCAGCTAGGACACGATTGAAAATGATACTGCTTTTGTCTATCGTTCCGAGTTGAATAACCAATAGTGTTCCGATAATAACCCCACACACAGCGGGAACAGAAATTAAAATACCGTATCTGAAATCGGAAACACCCTTCCTCCGAAAACTCGCAATGCCAAAAACATTCTGAATGGCAAGTGCCACACGATTTGTTCCATTGGCAACTGTTGGACCATCCAGACCAAGAAAGATAAGAACAGGGAGTGTTAACAGAGATCCTCCTGCAGCCATTGAGCTGATTAAACCAGAGCAAATTCCCGTTGTCACAAGAATAGCATATTTAAACATGGGTTGATTCAGGAGTTCCATCATACATTCTCGCAGAATTGCTTCCGCTTATTTAGAGCTTCCCTCAGTGGCTTTCAGGATTTTCTTTTGCTTCTTCAATAATCCGTTTCTTGACCCAGGCTTCGGCCTGCTGACGCATTTGATGAAGCTGATGGTTGTGTGCATTCTTAGCATCCAGACCCGATGCATCGAAAGGGGCTTCAGGCCAATCCCAATCATCTGTTCGAAAAGAAGGAATAGGAATAATGCGCTCATGATGTTGGCTATTGACTGCGTTGCCAATTGGATATGGTCACCAAAGATGTGGGGAATTTGCAGTTTCTCGCACGTGTTCTGTTCAACAAGAGAGAAGAACAGGAAAAGAGGAAGACAAAGAGAGTTTTCTAGCATAATTGTTCTTAGTTAGCTTTCATTAGTAAAATCGATAATTAGTGTACTTCCCGTCCTTATCTGATTTTACCTGTCACTTTTTCAAAAGCTTCAAGGTTCGGAATTCGTGTCTCGTTGAGTTCAGGATCAAAATAAAAAAGCCCCCCGAACATTGAGGAATGGTTAATGGAATCGGAGCCTAGCCGAGTTGAAAACATTTTAGCTGGATTTAATTTCCCGCTCCGACAATGGTGTCCATCCTCGCCCACCACCATGAACTCGCTCTCGATCCCATTGTTGACGCAAAGCCGCAAAACCAGCAGGGTCTTTCAGCTCTCGCTCTGGATGCTCTGTATCCTGAATCACGAAATAAGCCTCGCCAGGATGACAAGCCATTGTCACTGGATCTCGATCGGGTGTGTAATCTTGGGGTATCTCATCGATGTTGTTTGGCACTTCGAAATCTTGATAGCGCAAATCAATACTCCAACGAACAACATCAGTCTTATTCTCAAAGGAAGCATGCGGTGTCATACTTGTCATAAATAAGACTGATCCTACCGACATTTCTAGAGGCATAGCCCCAACTGGCAGATCCTCTGGTGCAATTTCTAGAAATCCTGCATGTCCGCCTGTATAGTGTTGAATAATCCCCGATTGATGCGATTGAGGAATTACCCACAAACATCCATTTTCCACAGTCGCATCCACTAGTGGAATCCAGCACGTAATCATTACATAGTCGTAACAGTGTCGCATCGAATAACCTGCATCTTGATGCCATGGCACTTCTCCCCCAAGATAACCTGGAACCTTAGGACGTACACGATAAATCGAAGTAGCAACAATATCAGGACCAATTAGATCTGCAACACAATCAATAAGTGATGGATGGCGTAAGGCCTGCAACATACCTTCGCCATGAAAACGGCCTGACCAAATCGGCGCCAAGACTTGCTGTCCTGCATCTGGATTATGTCGATAGAGTTGGGTCAAACGTGTCTCAAAAGAAGTGTCGGCAAAGTCTCGATCTAGTTGCCCCTCAGCAATGAGTTGATCACACTTATCTTGAATTGCTTTGGTCAACCCATCACAAAGCGGTTGCAAATCCATGTTATTGTAAACGCCTTCCTTGATTAAATATCCTTGTACCTTAAATTGTTCGACTTCTGCGAAAGTTAAGCCCATTCTCTAATTCCTCCTTTCAATCAGCCTTAATCTTATCTACATGATTGCATTTTTTCATCAAACGTGGTGATTTAAAGCTATCGAATATTTCGCTATGTGGATACCGCACCAACGTCTTAAACCATCCTAATAAAAACTCTGCCTAGCTCAGCTTCTAATCATATATAGAGAAACCACTCGAATCAAAGTTAAAGACTAACCATGTTATGCACGAGGCCAGCGACTCCGCGGCCATTCAGGAAACCTGTCTGCATGCCTTTTGACCCGTAATACTTCATCCACCCACGCTTGACTGTCTGGCATCTCAGATGCCGGATTTGAAGAACTCCGTGCAACAAATCCGGGAACATGCCAACGGCCGGTAGCACGACCAATTTCTTGGTAACGCAGGTCCATACTCCAACGAATAGTATCCGTCTGATTAACAAGTGAACCATGCGGCAACATACTGCTAAATATAACCATACTACCCGCTCGAGTTGGTAATGGGAGTCGTTCAGAATACGGTATGTCTTTTGGTACTAGATTTAAACCGCCTTCACCCCAAACGTGACGAAAAACACCCTCTTGATGCCGACGAGGTGCAACCCATAAACATCCGTTTTCAACTGAAGTATCAACCAGTGGCACAAGACAAGCTATAATTAAAGTTTCATCTCCATCTGGCAAATAGTATCCAGCATCCTGATGAGGGCTGGTGTACCCACCAGGTAAACGCGGATGAATATTGTACGATGGGTGACAGAGAATCTCCGCCCCCACTAAGCATTCCACTCGATCTAAAATTTTGGAATGCTTCATGAACCGAAACAACGCTTCTCCCCTCTGAAATCGGCCATCTGAAAACAGAGAAGAAATAACTTCTGGTACTTCTTCCACAATTTTTGCCAAGCGACGTTCAAAGGGTTCATCTTGATGTAAATCGCTGAGTTGCTCTGACTGGTATAGTTTCTGAGCCTGATGGTCTATTAGGATACTGAACTCATCTTTTACTGGAAGCAAGTCATCTGACGCAAATAGGCCCTCAATGACCAAATACCCTTCCCGTTCTAAGTTTGTCATCTGTAATTCACTTAACATTGAAAACTCCTGAGCCTGTTGCGCTCCGCACGAGCCGTCTGTTTTTGACGCTCCCAATAGTTATCTACAGGGATATCCCTTGGCGTTGGCGGCAACCGGAATACAAGAGTATATGCACGACGAGGCCGCGCAGTCACATTCGGGCCTGCATAATGAAGCATGTAAGAGGCATGAAGTGTAGCGCCGCCAGCGGGAACCGGACAAGCAACTGCTTGATCTACCCAATGCCCTGGTTCATCCACTTCCAAACCATGAATATAAGGATCGTGATTAATACTATGATGTGGAAGAACATCCAGTTTGTGACTACCTGGGACAAAGTGCAAGCAACCGGAGTCTACAGTAGCGTCGTCCAGTGATAACCAGAAGTTAACGTTTCGAAAAAATTGCGTAGGATTATGATACGCTTGATCCTGATGCCAAGGTGTAGCCGCACCAATATAGGGAGGTTTATAAATCATATGCTCGCCAATTTGATCTTGGATACTAGGACCTAGCAATTGATGAGCAATGATTCTTGCATTTGCTCGGTAAAGAGTGTTTTCAAGCTCTGGAACGTATCGACTTGGGCTCAGAATTTGAGGTAGTTTGGGTTGGTCCACATCATCTCCCGCTAAATCGAACTGGTTGCCTTGTCCCCAACCAACCCTTTTCCTCAATAAACGGTCATAAATGCAACAAAGCCATTCTAGCTCCTCTGACGTTGTCACCGCTTCAAGGGCCAAATACCCATTTAATTCAAAGAAACCAATCTGTTCTTGAGTAAGTTTGTTTTCCATTCAATATCATCTTTTAAACATAGAACCTAAACTCAGCAACTTCAGGCGAGATTAAATCAATTTATGCAGAACCTCTATCCATCTCTATTAAAACGGAAGAATATACCCAAATTCTAAAAGCTACGCACTAAATAGCTCGCGTGTCATTATTAATTATCAACAGACTTAACACAAAAACATAATATTTCAACATTTTTCTGATGTTATATAAAATTGGTGAATAGGTCAAGGGGAAAGGGTGAAATACTAAAACTAACATCAATGAACATGCCAAATAAAACGAATAAAATTAAATTATAATTTCTATGAATAAATCAAGTTGAATTTATCACAATCTTACAAACTAATCATCGCCTCTAGTGCATAATGGTCGCTAAGAAAAACTGGATCATTTTCATTTTTATAGTTTTTACGCCTTGAAATATCAATAGGCTTATTCAATAGAACCTTCACTCCACCAACCACTTCAATATCAGATGAAATGAATATATGGTCTAATTGGCTATCTTCTTCTTCACTCCTATCAAATTGATGAAGAAAAGGCAAATCAAAATTATCAAATAATTGAAAATTTGCCTTCTGAATAAGAGGATTATTGGATCTATCCCAACTGACGCTTCGACTTTCATAATCGATCTCGATATAGTTTGGATGCAAGTTAGAAATAAAGGGCTTCCATACCATGACAACCGGATCATAAGTTTGATCTACATAACGTAAGTCTTTGCCTATATTAAGATCACATCCTAAAACAACATTTTTGTGTCTAAGCTCATCTAGAATCACCTCTGTTTCCTTCAGTTGAGAAGCGTGAACGAAATTAAATTTCTTTGAGTTGCTGTAACTGGTATGTGTATTAAGTGCTAGCAGTTCATGTCCATCAAATGAAATCTTAATGCCAAGAATTCCCCTTCTAAGCATGTACGTATCTCTATTAAATGGAATAAAAAATTCTTGTTCAATCTCCTCACTAGTGATAATCATTAATCCATTTTTATTCACCTTTGTTTTGGTAAAACTATATTTGTGTTTCATTGCCCACGATTTATACACAGAGTATGAACTTCCAAATACCTCCTGAAGAATCAAAATAAAAGGCTTTGCTAATGTTCTTTCTATCTCATTTAATTGTTCTAACAACCTGAATTTGTTATATGGCACCAACGTTATCGGAAGGATCGGAAATTCGGCAAGCCCTGTATTATAAGTGATTATTTGCATTTTTTAGTGAACTGCGATTAGGTTAACCTACGGTAAAAAACATAATTTATAATAATAACCTCAAATGATACTAATATTTTCACAGTAATAATACATTTTTTAGAAACTCAACTAACAATGTGTACTTGACAAAACAGGACGACTTATCATGTCACTATAGTTATGAGATCTTGAGCTGGAATCGCTCTCTAAATTATTGACTATGTTTTTAACCTTTATGGACAGACATAGCTTGGATCATTGCTAGAATAGCTTCCAGTTCGATTAACAAAGGTTTGAATTCTAAAGTGTTATTCATAATATAACAAAAAAAAAAGAGGCTCAGAAGTTGACACAATTTGTTATTTTGTGCTAGGATTTCAGAGCTGACGCGGGTTCCCGTGTTAAAATAGCAATCGAACAGCCCAACAAGAGTATGGATTTTAACGAAAAACTCCAAGGAAAATATAAACTTGAGCGACTCATCAATAAAGGTGGGTTTGCTCCTGTTTTCCAAGCGACAGAGGAATTCGTTGGTCGAAGTGTCGCTATTAAGATGATTCCAAAGGCATCATATCCCCAGAATCGCCAACGTTATTTGCTCACTGAAATGCAGACGATGGGTATGACTTGGGGGCATCCCAATATCGTTGCTATTCATACAGTTGAACCTGGGGACGATGAATGCTTTGCCTACATTGTGATGGAATATGTTGATGGAGATAACTTAAGTCATATTCTAAGTAACGACCCACTCCCCCAATTCAGAGCAATAACAGTTGCCCTAGATATTTGCCGAGGTTTAATGTTTGCACACACACACAGCATTATCCATCGAGATATCAAGCCTCAGAATATCATGATTACTAGCGACCAGACAGCCAAAATCACTGATTTTGGAGTGGCACGCATTCTAGAAGAAGCAAGCCAGTACGCAGGTACTGTCACTGGTACTCGAAAATACATGGCACCCGAACAATACAAAGGTAATTATGATACACGGGTAGATCTTTATTCAACTGGCATGATCATTTATGAGATGCTCACTGGCAAATACCCCTTCCTAGCTATCAACATAGATAAAGTCAAGGTAAAAAAAGAAGAAGGGAACTTCGATTTCCCCCAAGGACTTAGACAGGATTTCTGTCAATTTTTGCACAAAGCGCTACAACCTCATCCAGATAATCGTTACCAGACCGCCGAAGACATGTATCAGGAGCTAGATTTAATAAGAGAATCAATGTACAAAGATTTAGCAACCAAGATGGTAACTGTAGAACACGAATTGGGGAAACATCGGACACTGAATCAGCACCGCGATAATCTCAAGATGTCACCGGAAGTCGCCAAACAAATCGAGTTACAGATCCTCAACGACAGACATCAACAGGAAAGAGAGGAAGAGAAGCAAAAATTGAAATCTCGCGTGGGATCTCATCACCAACTAGCCATCGAAAACATTGAATCATTACAACCAAAAGAGACAATTAGGGAAATTCAGCAAATCCACCGCCTTTACCTTTCCAACGTCGATGAGGTAAGAGTTTCAGACCGAATTTTTAGTGACCTGTTGGATACATTTTCGTCAAGTCACATTTCATTACAATTCGATAAATTAACCGAAAGGATTGCCGAATTCCCCCCAGAGGACATCCATAAACTAAGACAGTGGCTAGACAACCAATACCCAAGTCGAAATGTACCAGAGGATATCCAAAACCCTCCGCCCACCAAAGATCTCCCTAAACCAAACAAGGAAACAAAAGAAAACGGACATCCCGCACTTACTGACCAAATTGGAGACTTAGACACACCTGAGATAATTCTTTATAACCTACACCAAAAACTTGAAAGTATGCATGAGGTTAACGCTTTTGAAATGCTACAGAATGCACTCCGATATTCCAAAAGCGGGAAAGAGTGGAAAGCTCGGAAAGAATATCGAGAATTAGGACACTTTTACCGAGACCAAGCTCAAGAATTCTCAAAAAATGCTAAGCCTCAAATTGCCGCTGACTTTTATAAAAGGTCATGGCTCGCTTACCAAGCGGCAAATAGAGATAAAGAAGCCCGGAGAAACGCTGAAGACGCAGGTTGGCATTATGCTCAAGCTGCTATCGATTGCAGGAAGAAACAAATTTGGGGGGACGCGGCTAGACTTTTTCAACACTCCGCGGAAAACTATGGATTTGCCGAACGGTTACAACCATCTCAAGAAAGTTGGGAAGGCGCTGCAACTTGTTATTTTAATGCAGCAGAAGATGAATTCTCCGTAAAGCATTTTAAAAAAGCCTATGCTCATTGCGAGAAAGTAGTTAACATTTCAAGTAACCTAAACCGACCATCAAACGCTGTTACAGCGGCCAAACATTTGATACAAGAAATTACGAAAGAACTTAGTGAAGAAAAACTCAAAAGGGAAGTTTCGTAACAACATTGCGTGAGGTTAACCAGTTGAATCCGAATTCCAAACCCAGTAATAACAATCTCAAGTCTTCACTCTCTGATGGCGACATTGTTGTTGGCACATTTGTAATGGAGTTTGCAGTACCCCAGATTGCAACAATTTTGGCCAGCGCGGGAGCAGATTTCATCATTATTGACATGGAACATACAACATTTACCATGCAAACAATTGGTCAAATTATCCGGGCAGCTCGCGGTTCGGACTTGCCTTCCATCGTGCGAGTACCATCGATTGAACGACATTTCATTTCTCGCGTGCTTGACGCAGGGGCTTCTGGACTAATGGTCCCCAGAGTCGAGTCCCCAAACGATGTAGAAAAAATCGTCCATTTCTCCAAGTATAGTCCGGAAGGTGACAGAGGAGTTGCGTTTGGTATTGGCCACACCGATTATGGTGATTTCCGACAACTCGACGAGATGGAATATTTAGCAAAAGCCAATGACGATTTGGTCATCATCGGCCAAATCGAAACAAAAAAAGGAGTTGGGAACATTGATAAAATCCTAAGTACAGGAGGCCTTGATGCCATATTCCTTGGCCTTTATGATCTTTCAACTTCCCTTGGTGTTTCAGGTGAACTTAACAACCAATTGGTACTCGACGCAAGCAACACAGTAATCAAGAAAGCAAAAAAGCATGGAACTGCAATGGGTAGTTATGTCAACGATTTTGAAACGGGAGGACATTGGATTGATCGTGGCATCCAAATGTTTGCTTGTGGAAATGATGCTTTTTTAGTGACTTGCAAGTTTGCAGAAGTGAACCAAAAATTCAAAAATGCATTACAGGAGGGATCTTGACGAAAACTCGCAAATTGACAATGGGACAGGCAACTATCGAATTCCTAAAAAAACAATACGTCGAGCGTGACGGAATAGAGCACCAGTTTTTTGCTGGAATGTTTGGTATTTTTGGTCATGGGAACGTTGCTGGAATTGGGCAGGCTTTACACCAATACTCTGATTCATTTCAGTTTTTCCAAACTCGAAATGAACAGGCAATGGTCCATACAGCTGCTGCTTTTGCTAAAATGAATAATCGTCTTCGCACATTGGCGTGTACAGCTTCAATTGGTCCCGGCGCCACCAATATGGTGACAGCTGCAGCAGGGGCAACAATTAACAGACTCCCTGTTCTGTTATTACCTGGGGACATTTTTTCAACAAGACTCGTTGCGCCAGTTTTACAGCAACTTGAATCGCCGGGGTCTCAAGATATTTCTGTTAATGACTGTTTTAGACCAATCTCAAAATACTGGGATAGGATTAATAGACCAGAACAAATTATCACAGCCCTTCCAGAAGCCATGCGTGTATTAACGTCACAATCGGAAACAGGAGCAGCAACCCTAGCTATTCCACAGGATGTGCAAGCAGAAGCGTTTGATTACCCAATCGATTTTTTTGAGAAAAGGATTTACAGAATCGCACGACCGTTAGCAGATCGGAAATTACTCCATCGGGCAATAGTTTCAATCCGTTCGAGCAAAAAGCCATTGATTATCGCTGGTGGCGGCGTTATTTATGCTGAAGCAACAAAACAATTAGCAGATTTTGCAAGACAAACGGGAATACCAGTTGTTGAAACCTTTGCCGGAAAAGGGTCTCTTGCTTATGACCACCCACAGTGCTTGGGAGCAATCGGAGTAACAGGAACTCCAGGTGCCAATCTTGTTGCTCGTGAAGCGGATCTTATTATTGTCATTGGATCTCGCCTAAGTGACTTTACTACCGCCTCAAAAACCGCCTTCCGAAACCCAGAAGTCAAGTTTATAAATATTAATGTGGCAGAGTTCGATGCCGCTAAACATGCCGCATTGCCCATTGTCGCGGATGCTCAAGTCACGATAGAAGAACTCACGGAAGCACTGCAAGACTACTCTGTGGACCAAACCTATGCACAAGAAATAATTCAATATCGGCAAGACTGGGAATTAGAAGTTGATAGAATCCATCAGTATAATAACCAACCAATGCCGAGCCAAGGCGAGGTAATCGGTGCCATTAATACATTTTCTGATCCAGAGGATGTTATAGTCTGTGCAGCTGGTAGCATGCCTGGAGATCTCCATAAACTTTGGCGAACACGTAACGCAAAAGGGTTCCATCTAGAATACGGTTATTCCTGCATGGGATACGAAATTGCGGGTGGACTAGGAGTAAAAATGGCAGATCCGAGTCGTGAAGTATTCGTTTTGGTTGGTGACGCCTCTTACTTAATGATGGCCCAAGAAATTGTGACCTCCATACAAGAAGGCTATAAACTAATCATAATTTTAGTTAACAATGATGGACACGCATCAATTAATGGTCTTTCGAATGCAACGGGAGCTCAAGGTTATGGTACACGCTTTCTTTTTCGACGAGATGAAACCGGTCAAATTGATGGAGAGAGACTACCAGTCGATTTAGCAGCTAATGCTACCAGCCTAGGAGCCTATGTTATCGAAGTTGATTCGATTCAAGACCTAAGAGTTGCGCTCAACAAAGCAAAATCGGCTGATCAAACAACCGTTATTAAAATTGATGTTGATTTTGAGCCACGAGTTCCAAGTTATGAATCATGGTGGGATTGCCCTGTCGCAGAGGTTTCTGAAACAAATACAGCTCAGCAAGCGTACGAGGAATACCAAATTGCTAAACGGAACGAGCGATATTTTTTGGGAGATAAAAATTGAAAGCAAGAGAATTATTAGAAAAAGTAATAGCTGGTGAAACAGTTTCGTGTGAAGTCACCGGTAAGGATATTCCAGCAGAAGAATTCCTGAAATTTGTGTTTAAGAAAGGACAGCTCGCTCCTAGAATGGAAAACGCGGAGGTACAGTCGATTGTATCTGTGGAAGCCCAGATTGAAGACCCACTAATTAAAGTTGAACCACGTGGTCCTGACGTAAAATTCGTACAAGGAGACGTTTAGCGCTTCCTATTTAGTCTTAGAAAAGTCCTAGATGCTTTAATTAAACAGCCTTAAAGTCTCAAACTGTCAATTGGCAACCAAATGCCAAAAGTTTGATGTGCTAGATTTTTTTGTGTCTGTTCCTTCCTACCAATAATACTAAGACTAATTTTTTTTGACTTAAGTCTATCCAATACCATTTCAGGTTTATAACTGCCAGCTAAATACTCATCAGTAACCAATATGAAACGTCTCTCTGCCCCCACTCTGAATTTTACTTCCTCTGTGGCTCGATAGATAGAATCTATCGCCTTCTCACCTCCTATACACTTAACTTTTTTAAGCACTTTTTTTACCTGACCTATCGATTTAGTTTGTTGAGTTACCTCAAAATCCCAGCCCAATAAACCATAACCACGATGATGACGAAAGATAACCACGCCAATTGTAAAATCCATGTTTTCTAAGTTAAGAACATCCACCATACTTTGAAGGTGATTCCTCACTGATTCGATATCATTCCGCATACTTCGGCTGCCATCAATTAGAAACACAATATCGACAATGTCTTTCGAGGATGAAACAATGTTACGCGCAATTTTAACAAGCGAAGTGTCTATGGTAAACAGATCATTCCTCTGGTTTTCGGGCAGAAGCTTTTTTGTAACAAATGTATTTCTACTTTGAAAAGCAGGCCTGACACCTTTGTGCAAATCACCAGTTGGCCTATCATAACGTGATATCGGAGGGGAAACAACACCGAGTCTTATGACCGAGTCTAAACCATCGGTTACCGAAACATTATTAGCACTCAAACTAGCAAGGAATGGACTAGTTTGAGTTGACTCTGCTAAAGACAAGATTTCGGATTTTCCAATAGGAGCTTCCCTCTCAGTTGATAATTGAATTTCTGGTTTTATGTTTCTTCGTGGATCAGTTAGAATAAAGGAACGAACTTTCACTCGTTTCCTAGGTGTGATTCGTAACTCTTTAGGGCGGAAATGCAAACTAACCAAGAGCTTGGGTTTTTCACTAATTACAAGCGATTTTCGCGTTTGTATCAATTTGGAAAACAGTAAAATAATGATCAAGTGAATACCAATTGACAACACCAGAGCTTTCAGAATACTTTTTTGTGATAGCATTTTAGGAAATTCATGAAAAATTTCTGAAACTACTAATACGTAAACACGAAGAAAATCTATAATTAACGAAAAATTCTACCATATCAAGTACTTTTGGTGCTAAACCAACATATGATCAAAACCTTTAACAACGAAAATTTCGCTAGTTCCTGCTCGGATTGGTTTGGTTAATTATCACAACATCATAATCAAAGTTTAGATTGGAATTATATAAACAGCACCCATTGATTAAGTATAGGTAAAAACAAATGAAACAAAATAATATTGAATATTCCATTGCACATAGCATCTAGGGGGAATTCGTCTTAGTTTTTTCTTGACAGCAAACCTTTGTCAAAGTACAATTTGCGCTTCTTTAGATTCCTAAAGTTAATTTTGCAGGATTTTGGAAAGTAAGTTTTTATGAATTTGATTAAGCTAGAAGACTGGTCAACGTCTGATATTATAGAAACCGTTGACAAGGCAATATCAATTAAGGGTGCCCCAGCAGATTACGCGGATGCCATGGATCATCGTGCCTTGACTCTCCTGTTTCAAAAGACCTCGACGCGTACACGTTGTGCTGGAGAACTCGGTATGATGCGTCTTGGTGGCAACTCTTCTTACCTTGATTGGAGGTCGACCAACTTTGCACTAGCTGATTTGCAGGATGAGATGCAGGTCCTATCATCTTATACAGACCTAATCTTGGTTAGATTTTTGTTGCACGAGGAATTGATCGAAGCAGTGGGAGGAGCTACCGTACCAGTCATCAACGGTTGTTGTAACCGTTACCATCCAACACAAGCAATTGGGGATCTGATGACAATAAAGGAACAATTCGGACATTTATCAGGAATCAAGCTAACTTATATCGGCGTTCATAACAATGTCTGTAATTCACTAATTTCGGCTGGGATGAAAACGGGTATGCAAGTTACTATTGTCACCCCAGAGTTAAATCAAGCAGCAAAAGATCCAGATCTACTGTCAAAAGCAATACAAGCAGGCACTTGTATCGTTTCTGATCAGCTACAAGATGCCGTGCAAAATAGCGACATTATATACACAGACACGTGGATTGATATGGAGTATTTCCTTGACCCCTCATACGAAGAAATGAAAAAAAAACGTATCGCTCAGTTCCTACCTTACCAAATTAATAAAAACCTTTTGAAAGATCAAGATGTCTTAGTCATGCACTGCTTACCTGCACACCACGGATACGAAATATCCACAGAAATGATTAAAGACCCGAGATCAATTGTCTTTGACCAAGCAGCCAACCGAATGCCTAGTATGCAGGCCATCATACTGAAACTGATTCAAACGGTTAGCTAACTATGTCTCGTAGTCAAGCGTAAGAACACTTCCTCAAGAGTCATCTCTATGCTCCTCATCTCTAAAAGTTGCCAGCCTTTGGCAACAATGGTGGATGAGATATCAGATCTCAGGTCGATGTCGATAGGGTAACTTACCCGATAGATTGAATCTCGGATATCAATAACATCTACGCTTGGGATTTCTGCTAAAGTTGATTCTATTTCCTGTGGATTACCGTGTATTTCTAAGTCTAGGGTATTGGAATCATTCAAACTAGTTTGCGTACCGCTAGTATGCTCAATTGAACATACTCTGCCGCTTGATAATAAGATATCACCCGAAATTTTGCCTTCATTGATAATGACAACTCTCTCACATGTCAAACTCACCTCGGCCAAAATGTGTGTACTGAGAATGATTGTTCGGTCCTTGCCTAGTTCCTTAACCAGTTCACGAATCTCAATAACTTGCCTCGGATCCAGCCCCGACGTGGGTTCATCAAGAATAATGACATCCGGATTGTGGATCAGGGCCTGAGCCAACCCAACTCTCTGACGATATCCTTTAGAGAGTTGCCCGATAATTTGATGTTTCCGATCTAATAAACCACACACATTCATTACATAATCAATACGTTTTGTTAGTTCTTTTTGTGGAGTGTTCTTTATCTTTGCCACATATGTCAGGTAACTATGTACTGTCATTTCCGGATATAATGGAACGTTTTCAGGGAGATAACCAACTCTTTTTCGAACTGCCAGAGAATCGGAAAAGACGTCATATCCTGCGACAATAGCTCGACCACTACTTGGCGGCATAAAGCAAGTCAAAATTCGCATGGTGGTGGTTTTTCCAGCCCCATTTGGACCGAGAAACCCAATTACCTCACCCTTTTTAATGTAGAAGCTAATACCTTTGAGCGCAGTAAACGTCCCGTAATTTTTGGTCAGATTTTCAACTTCGATCAACTGTTTTTCCCACTTTATTCTTGTGAAGTGTTAGACTCAACCGGAATCTCGATTTTTACTTCGGTTCCTTTTCCTAGTATACTCTCAATTCGCATTTTTCCACCATGTTGATCAATAATTCGCTTAGAATTTGCCAAACCAAGACCTGTTCCTTCAAGTTTAGTAGTAAAGAATGGCTCAAAAACACGGTCTAAATCAGAAGGAGAAATTCCTTTACCATTGTCGGACACACATATGTAAACTCGATCCTCACGTTTTCTCGTGGAAACCCTAATTTCTCCATTATTCGGCTGAGACTCGATAGCGTTGAGCAATAAGTTTATAATTACCTGCTTAATCTTATCATAGTCCAACAAAATTGGCCCGATCGACGAATCATAATTCTCGATCAATGAAATTTTATGGTGTCGCAAGTTGGCGCCCATTAGGTTCATAATTTCTTGAAGGACGTGTCGAAGATCACATTCACTCCGCATAAGTCTTTCCGGTTTCGCGAAATCCATTAGCCCTTTAACGATAAGATCAATTCGTTCTATTTCCTCAAGAATATATTGTAGGGATTGGTGGCGATTCGCTTCCGTTAGGCTGGGATTGAGTAACATCTGCGCTAACATACGCATGGAAGATAAAGGATTTCGAATTTCATGAGCAAACGACGTAGCCATTTTGCCAGCCACGGCAAGCCGTTCAACTTGGATCAATTCATCTCGCGAATTTCGGAGATCAACGGTCATTTGGTTAAAAGAGGCTGTAAGGTTACCAATTTCGTCTCGTGTAGTAATTTCACATTGAATGTTCAAATTCCCGTCCGCAACTCGATGAGTAAAAGCAACCAAGTTGCTAATTGGCTTACCCAGGTTTCTACCAATGAGATAACTAATACAGATAACCAGAAAGACTCCACTACTAGCAACACCAATCATCAATAAAATCGCCTGCTGCCTAGCCTCAGCTATTTTATCAATAGGACGGATCAAACAATAGAGATGACCATCAGATTGCAAGTAATATATAGCTTTGTAAGGTTTGCTAAACACAGTCACATTTTCTAAAATAAATCCATCATCAAACCCATCTCTTAGTTGCTTTTGAACCTGATGAATTTTCAGGTCAGTAGCTAGCTGAAAAAGAGAACCTGTTGGGTTTGTAAGCGTAGAACTGCTTATCGAACCATCTTGACCGAAAACCACAACTTCAGCACGGTATGCTCTTTTAACTTTTTCTGGTTCGTATATATAATTAGTTTGAACAATCGCTTCCAGCCACTCCCTTGTTTCCACACTAAATTGCTCATCATACTTTCGATTGAATAACGATATCGTTACAATTGAAATTGCGAAAATAATAACCGCAAAAAGTAGCATAAAAGGCAAAGTAATCTTTGTCTGAATACTGAATCTATACATTATACCTTACTTCGAATTGATTTGAATTTACACGAATAGTATGTTAGGCTGAGCAGATAAGTCAGTCCAATACCCATGGAAACCTAGAGTGGAAAAGCTATCAATTATCATTCCTGTTTATAATGAAGTCAAAACACTAAATGAAATTCTAGGTCAGGTACAAGCGGTTAAGATAAAATTGGAAAAAGAAATCATTCTGGTCGACGATTTTTCGACTGACGGAACACGCGATATTCTCAAACAAATTGAGGACCTAAATGACCCATCAATGCAAGTATTCTACCATTCAGTAAACTGTGGTAAAGGCGCTGCCTTACGAACAGGTTTCCAAAACGCGACAGGGGATTTAATAATCATTCAGGATGCCGACCTAGAGTATGACCCGCAAGACTATCCAGAACTTATCCAACCAATCATCGAGGATCAAGCCGACGTTGTGTACGGATCTCGGTTCATTGATGGCATGCAAAAAGGGTTACGAATAAGTTACATTGCCAACAGATTTCTGACATTCCTATCCAATTTGCTTACCGGCTTATGGATCAGTGATATGGAAACATGCTACAAGGTGATCAAAACTTCAATTCTGAAAGAGATCCATCTTACTTCAGACCGATTTGGGATTGAGCCAGAGATTACAGCAAAAATAGCAAAAAGAAAATGTCGTCTCGTTGAAATTCCAATTAACTATCGGGGAAGGCCATTTGATGAAGGCAAAAAGATTAGCTGGAAAGATGGTGTTGCCGCAATTTTTCATATTATCCGTTTTCGATTTATGGATTAGATTATTCTTTTGCCCTTTTTTCGTATCCAAATTCAATATTTGCTTCTTCCGCTGCATTCACCAGTTCCCTAACAATAGTCATTGTCAAACCAGCAAGGTTTTGCGAAAATGCTTGGTTCGCCCGTTTGGAATCAGAAGATTCGCGATACTGCCCGCCTCGTCTCGTTTCTGAAAGTCTATGGTTCGCAATCCCAATTACTGTTGATATCAATTCAGAGGAAACAATCAGCCCCTCTTTTTCTCCCGGTTTCTCTAAAACAACCTCCGATTCGACACCTGTAATTGGTTGCCCAGCCAAAAACGCTTCTTGGGTAACGTCAATCTCCTTGATGATTTGTTTCGCCGCTATTTGCTCGGCCATTTTTCTTGAGCCAACAATAGGTGCTGGCGTTTTATAGCTCTCATCTCCGTATTCTACTGTTACTAACCAACTTGGTTGATGAGAAGAACCACACTGTGTAACTTCATAAGTTGGAGGATCAATACCTCGTAGTTGACAACGCTGTTGCAATAACCCCTTATAATTTTGGTCATCGGGCTCTTTTTCTAACATCGTAGCTACCCTAAACACATATTTGAATCTCGAAGGCTTCTATTTCTTATTTTACTGAAAACTGTGTGTAGGATCAAGCGATTACTTCTAGTCCAACACCAAAGGAAACTTTTGAAGTAAACAGAGTTTCGGATCCCTGTCTCTCAACTCGAATCTCACACAATAGAAAAAGTGGAATATATCCCAATTCAAAGATCTCGATAGACTCAATCCAGCGACAGTTCGGTAGTTTTGTCACCAAACTTTACAAATTCTATATTCACTAGTGTATCTGTGCCATCGCGTCCAGATATCTTATCCATGATAACGTATTTCCCCTCGACCTTCCGCAAATCAAAAATGGTATAATCGGAGTAGTTGCCCTTAAAAACAGCTGTATCCATTCCTTCACCACCATCTAGTCTGTTATTTCCACTATTGCCCTGCAATGTGTTCGCTAAATTGTTTCCTACTAAATGTGCGTCTTGTGTTCCTGTCAAAGCTACATTAACCAAGTATTGTGACTTATAAGTGTACGGAAGTTTAGGACTCAGAGACAAGTTAAATGTTCCACTAAATCTGGGGTGTATCTTGGCAGTGTAAGTTAAATGTTCTGGGAAAAATCTTGTTACCAAACTATAACCAGTAGGATCCCCCGATTGCAGTGTGGAGCGAGTATTATGCAGGTATCTACCCCACCAAGATTCGACAGTTCCTTCCCGATTATCTGCCCATAGCCCATAATAAATGCCGACCACAGCAGCAAAATACCCCTTAGCATCATTATCATCATCTGTTGGAACCCAAATACCCGCTGACCGTGCGTTGTTAGCCGAGGTTAGGATCTCAGATTGATAATTAGTTAAAGAGGGAATAATCCCGTACTTTTGAACTAAGTGCAGAATATCTTTGAAACTCGCATCTTGTCGTTCAGAAGGATTATTAGCATAATCTATTGACCCTTCAACAAAAAACTCAGTAGCATGTAGATTTTGACTGGCAATATTTAAATCTGCCAAAGCAAACTCTTCAAAGGCATATTTCCTGCTAGATTCATTATTGAAAAATAGTAAGGAAGCACTCCGATTTGCCATCGCGTTCGCAACGGTTTTTTTTCTGCCGTAGATTACCTTTGGAACATCTGTCAAATAGAATCCCAAAATATCGCGAGCTCTAATAATCTGTTGATCACTAACTTCTGACTGGGCAAAGATATGAATCGGTTTGCCATTCGGAGCGACTACTTTAGAGTACCTTGAAAAAATTGATATTAGTATCGGATCAACATCGCTGGGTACAGGAACAACACCATTATCTGTTACAGAAATGTCTACATTATCCGGCATGATTAACCCTTTAGGTCGGTCTTCACAACCTAGCAAAAGGAGCATCACACCGAAGATTAAACCTAACCTTACTTTCAATCTGTTATCTCCAAAACATAGAATTTCCAACACGAAACCAACCCATACCTACCATACTAATATCAAACTATTCTACCATACCATCCAGTGTCACTTTTACCAAATCACCTAGGTATTGACATAATTGTGCCAACACAATTATCATCTTCACTACAATTGAATTCGTTTCGCTTTTCCAGAGCCAACTTAAGGATACTTCTCAATACTACTTTCAACTAGAAAGCCAAGGCAGCCTATGCGAATTGTTTCTGGAGAATCTAACAATTTCTAACTTTATTCCATTTTCCTTGATACGAGGTTTTAGTTCGTTTCACCTTCCAGCCTTTCCATCGCTTCCAATTTGGCTTGTTGCCAACCGGTCCAACTTGTTTCACCTTCGTATCGAACAATATCATGGATTGTAGCTCGAGGTTGGTAAGTAACATAATTCCCCGTATGCCAACCGAGATTTCGATAGATCATGAAATCCCCCGCTCCAAGATGAATTTGAACTGCCCCGGGGAAATGTTGGCAATGGTCAAGATAATAGCGTTCAGCTTCTACGTGTGACATACCTGCTATTGGACCTCTTAAAACTGGGTCGCCTGTTGTCTGCCGTTCCCCCGTCAGGTCCCATTGTCTCAAGTGGCTCCTTGGAACGAACCAAATACAAGATTCAGCATAAATGGCACAGTTAACTTGATTGTAGTGTCTCAAGTCGTACCAAACTTCTGACAGTTTGGCTTTGGCCATTTCGTCATAGGCTTCAGGTGGCACCTCAACCACTCCATCACGGTGCCAACCAATGTGCCAAGGGTGTTCTAACGGCTCGACCAGTAATCCCATGATATCTATATGCCCATGTGTATAGTTCTGGCCAAGGAGTTTCTCAATTGCATCCTGAAGAACCGACAATTCGATATAATCGTAAAACGGCTTCAGGTTCAGGTCATCTGCATAGTTGGAAAGTGGTTGAATCCGTTGTGTCTGCGGTCCTATAATCTTATGCGCTAAATCACGAGCTTTTTCAGCTTCAAAACGCAGATCACTCAGCAAGGATGAAGGAACAATACCACGAAGAACTAAATACCCTTCTGCCAGATATTCATTGATCATCCAATCACTAAATTGAAAAGCCAATAATTCACCTCCATGAAAAAAATTAACATTGACTATGCAACCCCTTTGAACCAATAGAACAATTATCAATAGGTCATTATGACACAAATATTATGTCACTTATACAAAAAGTACGCGGGTGTAACTTACACGCTACTTGTAGCCATTTAGCCACAGTTCAAACCTGATAATAGCCCATATACATAGATTAAGATTATACAATATTATCAAACCGCTGTTATTCTTTCAGAAATTAATAGCTTGTCTGAACCTAAGATTCATGTTAAGTTCAACTCCAAATTTAGGGGTAAC